>WNEY01007385.1_pt1 | contig 14804 bp, 13 predicted proteins | sample 5400531 | NCBI WGS metagenome assembly WNEY01 (sample SAMN13153338, study PRJNA577476) | soil metagenome | isolation source: 200 cm saprolite under Douglas fir tree site 1 | place: USA:California | collected 2015-04-18
CGGCGACTCCCGCCGCCAGCGTGCTGGCCACCGGCAGCTTCCACAGCGTGGCCCACAAGAGCACGGGAACCGCGGCGATCCACCAACTCGCCGACGGCCGGCGGCTTCTGCGCTTCACGAACTTCGAGACGTCCAACGGCCCCGACGTCCGCGTGTATCTCGTCGCCGCTGACGACGCGTCCGATAGCGCCACCGTCACCAGGGCGGGATTCGTCGAGATCGCCGAGCTGAAGGGCAATATCGGCGATCAGAACTACGAGGTGCCGGCCTCGATCGACCTCGAGCGGTACCGGGCGGTCACCATCTGGTGCAAGCGCTTCAGCGTGAACTTCGCCACCGCGCCCCTGACATCGACGCCACGGGCGAGCGAGTCAACCATCAACAACCAGGAAGGGAGCCCATCATGAAAGCGATCCTCCTCCTCGCGGCCACGCTCGTCACCGGAGAGCTCGTCGAGACCCGGCTGGCCAGCGCCGCCACCAACAGCTACGCGTACACGCTCAACAATGACGGCGAGCGCAACGGCGTCGTCGTCCTGACCCGTAACGACGACGGCACGCTCACCGAGGTAGCCGGCTCTCCGTTCGCCACGGGTGGCCGGGGCCTCGCGGTGCCGGCCGGCGGTGATTTCGACGCCCAGGGATCGGTTCGCGTCCACGGCCAGCACGTCCTGGCCGTCAACCCGGGCAGCAACAGCGTCGCCGTGCTCGCCATCGGCGGCGGCCGCGTCACGCCCGTCGCCGGCTCGCCGTTCGCCTCGGGCGGTGTGACGCCGCTCAGCGTGACCGCGCACGGGGATCTCGTCTACGTGGCGAATCAGGCGATCCCGTTCGTGAACCCCGACCGCAAGCCCAACATCACCGGCTTTCGCATGAGCGCCGACGGCCGGCTCACGGCCATTCCGGGTTCGACGATCGAGTTTCCCGCCGGTCAGGGTCCCGCGCAGGTGGAGTTCAGCCCGAGTGGCTCCGTGCTGGCCGTGACTGCCGGGTTCCAAACCGACGGCCGCATCCACACGTTTGCGGTGCTCCCTGACGGGAGACTGAAGGAAGGCCCGGGCTCTCCGTTCATCACGCGTGAGGTCAGCGGCACCGTCGGCTACTCGTGGAGCGTCGATGGGCGCCACCTCCTCGTCTCCAATTTCCGGGGGAGCGCGATGACGGTCTTCAGCGTCGATGGCACCACGGCGGCGATCGAGCCGAAGGGGTCGGCCTATCCGAACGGTGGCGGCGCCGCCTGCTGGACGGCCCTCTCGCCCGACGGCAAGACGCTCTACACGGGCAACTTCGTCGGCAACAGCATCAGCGCCTATGCGGTCATGCCCGACGGCACGCTCTCGCTGCTCGGCACGGCCGCTCGTCGCGAGGCGATGAAGCCCGATACCAAGGACGTCGAGGTCTCGCCCGACGGCACGTATCTCTACGCCATCGGGCCGATGGCCAAGCACGTCGCCGTGTTCGCGATCGGCGCCGACCGGCTGCCCCGCGAGCTGCCCGCGGGCCAGTCGCCGTACACGGTGACGTCGGGGCAGTGGACCACCGGGTTGGTCGTGAAGTAGCTCGAAGCTTCAGTGGTGAGTCACGGGGCGCCGGCGGTGAAGCCGGCGCCCCGCGTCGTTACGACTACTGCAACGGCGAGAACGAGGCCGGTAGCAGGATCTTGTTCTCCTGCGTGAGCAGACGATCGGCGCCGCCCGGCGGCGGCCAGACGCCCTTCTGCCGCGCTTCGTCGCGGATCTTCATCCGCTGGTCCATGCTGGAGTACGCCCAGATGTGGATGAAGCCATTGGCCTGGCCGAACTCGACGCCGCCGGCCACCACGAGGGGTGACAGCTTCGTGCGCTCCGGCACCTTCGCCTCCCAGCCCTTGGCCGTGTCGGGCAGGGTGCCCGGCTTGAGTGTGTAGTAGCGCAGCTCGAAAACCGGTCCCACCTTGCCCGGCCGCACGTCGGGCAGGAAGGAGAACGGTATGAGGATCTCCGACTTCATGGCGCGGACGAATTCCGAAATCTTCGGCGGCCAGTTCGGGTCCTTGGCCGCCTCGCCGCGGATGCGCGCGCGCTCGGCGAGATCCCGGTAGGGCCAGATGTGGACGATCTCGTTCAACGGCCCGATCTCCGTGTGCAGGAAGGCGGTCAGCTCCGAGTACTTCTTGCGGTACTCGTAGCCCTCCCCGTAGCGCTTCTCGACCTCGGCCAAGCTCCCGGGGGCGATGCGGTAGGTGCGGATCTCGTAGATCATGGTGCCACTCCTTTCGGTGAGGGATTATAGTCCCGATCGTGGCCGCCGATCTCACCACCTCCTTCTTCGCCCTCACCCCGAGCCGGGTGCTCGACGCCGTCGAGGTGGGCGGGCTGCGCTCGACCGGCCGCTGCCTGCCCCTGCGCGCGTTCGAGAACCGCGTGTACGAGGTGGAGCTGGAGGACGAGCGGCGGCTCGTCGTGAAGTTCCACCGGCCCGGCCGATGGTCGCGCGAGGCGATCCTGGACGAGCACGCGTTCCTCAGCGAGCTGGCCGCGGCCGAGGTGCCCGTGGTCGCGCCGCTCGATCTCGGCAAGGGAACGCTGGGCGAGATCGATGGCATCTTCTACACGGTGTTCCCGAAGATCCGCGGCCGCATCACCGACGAGTTGGACGTCGAGGGCCGGCGCCGCATCGGCCGCACCATCGGTCGCATCCACGCCGTCGGCGCCGCGCGCCCGGCGCCGCACCGTCCCCGCGTGAGCGTGGAGCGCTACGTCCACGAGCCGCTCGAGGTGCTCATGGCCGGCGGCTTCATGCCGGACAATCTCGCGCCCCGCTATCGCGACGTGGCCATGCGCATCGCCGATGCGGTCGCCAAGCCGCTGGCGGCGGCGCCGGCCCAGCGGATTCACGGCGACTTGCACCGCGGCAACGTGCTGTGGACATCCGATGGCCCGGTGCTCGTGGACTTCGACGATTTCCTCACCGGACCGCCCGTGCAGGATCTCTGGCTCCTCGCTCCCGGCAACACCGAGGAGGCGATTCGCGCCCGCTGGGACATCGTCGAGGGCTACGAGGTCTTCCGCGAGCTCGATCGCGCGACGCTGGCCCTCTGCGAGCCACTGCGCGCGCTGCGCATCATCTACATGTCGGCGTGGATCGCGCGGCGCTGGGACGATCCCTCGTTCCCGGCCGCGTTCCTCACGTTCCGCGAGCATCGGTACTGGATGCAGGAGTACGAGGTGCTGATCGGGATCGCGGAAGCGATCGAGTGAGCCGGAGGCCCAGCCTCCCGGCCTGGCCGCGCTGGGACTGGATCGGCGCCGGCGTCGTCTTCGCCGTCACCATCGCCGCCTTTCTGCCGGCGCTCGACAACGGCTTCGTCCTGTGGGACGACGAGCGAAACTTCCTCGACAACCCGCACTATCGTGGCCTCGGCGGCCATCAGATCGCGTGGATGTTCACGACGTTCCTGTCCGGACTCTACATCCCCGTGACGTGGCTCACCCTCGGCCTCGACTACACGCTGTGGGGAATGAATCCCGCCGGCTATCACCTGACCAGCCTCGTCCTGCACGGTCTCACCGCGGTCGTGGTCTATCGGATCGCCGGTCAGCTCCTCGGGCGGGCGCGGCCGGCGCCGGAGGGCGAGCTGCGGCTGGCCGCCGGCGTGGCCGCGCTGCTCTTCGCGGTGCATCCGCTCCGGGTGGAGTCCGTCGCGTGGGCCACCGAGCGTCGTGACGTCGTCTCCGGGCTGTTCTACGCGCTCGCCGTGCTCGGCTATCTGCGCTTCTGCGCCTCCAGCCTGGATGACGCGCGCCGGCGCCGCTGGTACTGGGCTGCGGTGGGCCTCTTCGTGGTGGCGTTGCTGGCCAAGCCGATCGTGGTGACGCTGCCCGCGATCCTGCTGCTCCTCGACGTGTATCCGCTTCGCCGGATCCGCGAGGCGTCGTGGCCCGTCCTGCTGCGGGAGAAGCTGCCCTTCGTCGTTCTCAGTGCCGGCGCCAGCGCCCTGGCCATCGTCGCGATGCGGGCCGGCGGAAGGCTCAGCGGCGCCGAGCTCGGCGTGATCGAGCGCGCGGCGATCTCGCTCTACTCGATCGCGTTCTATCTGTCGAAGACGATCGCGCCGGTCCGGCTCTCGCCGATGTACGAGCTGCCGTTCCAGCTCCGGGCCTTCGCCGCGCCGTTCGTGATCGCGGCGGTCCTCGTCGTCGCGCTCACCGCCGTCGTGGCGCTGCTGGGCCGACGGCGGGTCGTCCTGCCCATCGTGTGGCTGAGCTATCTGGTGACGCTGCTCCCCGTGCTGGGCCTGGTGCACAACGGGCCGCAGATCGCCGCGGATCGCTACACGTATTTGGCGACGCTGAGCGGGGCGCTGCTCGGCGGGGGCGCCACGCTGTGGGGCAGGCGGATGCTCGCGGAGCGCTGGCCGGGCGGCATCGCGCGCCACGCCCCGGCGGCGATCGCGGCGCTCGCCGTGATCGCGCTCGCCACGCTCACGTGGAGCCAGACGAAGGTGTGGCGCGATTCCGAGACGCTGTGGAGGCACGCCCTGGTGACCAGCCCGTCGTCCATCGCCTACGCCAAGCTCGGCGTCCTCCGCGACGAGAAGGGCCGGCCGAGCGAGGCCATCGCGTACTTCCGCGACGCCCTGAGCCTCCATCCCGATCTGATCTATGCCCACAACAACTGGGGCATTGCCCTCGCGCGCCAGGGCCGTTGGGACGAGGCGATCGCGCGCTACCGCGACGCACTGAAGATCGCGCCCGATTCGGTGGAGGCGCACCTCAATCGCGCGCTGGCGCTGACGCGCACCGGCCGGACCGAGGAGGCCGCCGCCCACTTGCGGGTCGCGCGACGGCTGAGGGAGGCCGCTCGCTAGCCGCCGCCTCCGCGGGAGCGCCGGGCCCAGCCGGTCATCTCACGGGCGCTCCTGATGAGTGGCGAGGAGAATTCCCGCCGTCACCACCACGGCCGCCGCGCTCAGCGCGAGCGACCCGTGAATGCCGATGAGGGCGCCGAGCACGCCCACCGTCACGCCGCTGCCGGCCCGCAGCCCGAGGATCGCCGTGTTGAACAGGCCGACGATGCTGCCGCGCAACTGGGGCGGCGCCTGCACCTGGACGATCGTCTGGGCCATGGACGTGAACGTGATGTTCAGCACGCCGGCCACCACGAGGATCGAGATGGCGACCGGGTAGCTCGTCGCGGCGGGGAAGAGCGCCATCGTCACGCCCCAGAGGCCGGCGCACACGATGGCGGCCCGCGCGCTCGGACGCAGGAGGTTCGTGCTCTCGAGGAGCAGGGCGCCGAGCACGGCGCCGGCCGCATTGCCGGCGAGGAGCAGGCTGTAGCGGACGCCCGCCTCGTCGGTCCCGAGGTCGTGCGCGTACTCCGGCATCAGCGCCTGGAACGCGTTGCCGACGAGGAACGAGGTGGCGCCACTGAGCACGATCATCGTCATGATGCGACGATCGGCGCGCGCCTCACCGAGGATGTGGAGCGCCTCGGCCAGGCCGAAGCGCGCGCGGCGTGGCTGCTCGGTGCGCCGGCCGTGGCCGGTGTAGGGCACGCGGATCAGGAAGATGGTCAGCGGGAAGTAGATCAGCACGTTGGCGAGGATGGCCCAGGCCGGCCCCAGCAGCAGCATGAGCCCGCCGCCCACCGCCGGTCCGAACAGGATCGCCAGGTTCCGGCTGCTGGCATTGAGCCGGATCGCGCTGTGGAGCTGCTCGGTGCCCACCATGTCGTGCAGGATGAGCTGCACGGCCGACGTGCCCACCACGCCGGCGGCGCCGTGGATGAGGAGGATCACCACGGCGTGCCAGACGCGGAGCGTGTCGGTGAGGAAGAGCACGCCCCACAAGATCGACGCCAGCATGAAGAGGCCCTGGCCGGCCTGGATGAGCCGGCGACAGTCGTAGCGGTCGGCCAGCGCGCCCATGTACACGGAGAAGAGCAGGAACGGCATCCAGTGGCTGATGACCGCGAAGCCGCCGAGCGTCGGCGAGTGGAACTTCTGGAAGATGACCCAGTAGCTGATGACGTGCTCGATGTTGTCGGCCGTCATCGCCAGCATGGCGAAGAAAAAGTACCGGCGGTAGTCGGGGACGTGGAGGGCCGCGAAGCGCGGGGCGGCCGGGCGCGACGAGCGAATCACAGGTTGTTCGAGTCTACTACGCGACGCGCGCCCCCACACCCGGTCCGGGGCCGATTCTCCTATCATGGCGTCCTCACCCAGGAGGAATCATGAGGAGGCAGGTCGTTCACACCGCGAACGTCCCCCCGGCGCGGGTGCCCCTGTCCCAGGCCATCAAGTTGGCGACTGGATCTTCGCGTCCGGCCAACTCGGGCTCGAAGCCGCCACGGGCAAGCGCGCCCCGGGCGGCATCGCGGCCGAGACGGGCAGGTCTGCGAGAACCTCAAGGCGGTGCTGGAAGCGGGCGGCTCGTCGCTCGAGAAAGTGGTGAAGGTCACGTCGGCCTCGTGGGCGGGCGCCCGGATCGAGATCGAGGCGATCGCGACCGTGTGATCATCACGGTGTCCTCCTCTCGGCGGTGCGCGAGCTCTACCGCGCACCGCAGGGGAGGTCACACGACCGATCACGCGTGCGCTGGCTACAAGGATCGGAGGAAGTTCAACAGGTCCTGCTTGTGCGTCTCGCTCAGGCCCCGGAAGCGATCGACCACGCCGTTGGCCTCGGACGGCCGAAACTTCCCGCTGCCCGAGCTCTTGTGCGCGTGGATCGCGTCCCGCAGATCCGTGGTGCGCCCATCGTGCAGGAAGAAGATGCGCTGGCCGAGGCCCCAGAGCGGCGCCGTCCTGAACTCGTCGCCCTCGGCGAGGCCCTGGACGACGTCGTCGGCGAGGCCGGGCCCCATGTTGTGGAGCAGGAGGTCGGAATACAGGTTCACGGGCTGGCGGTTGAGCGCGGCCACCGGAGAGTCACCGGTGCGAAGCATCGGCGTGTGGCAGAGCGCGCAGCCTACCGACGTGAAGAGCTGCTTGCCCCGCGTGATGGAGGCGCTGCCGCCGGGCGTGGTGGTCGAGCGCGCCGGCGGAGCCAGGAGACGCATGAAGAAGGCGAACTTCTCGACGTCGCTGATCGCGTCGGTGCCGGTCGCGGCGTCCACGTCCGTCGTGTTGTTGGGCACCGTCTTGAACTGGCAGGCTTCTTCACGCTCTTGCGGGAACAGCTCGTTGCTGATGCCCTGCTCGACGTTGTAGGCCTCGCCGGCGAAGAGCAGCAGCGACTTGTTCTGAGCCTTCCAGCCGAAGCGCGCGACGGTGCCGTCGTTGCCGCTCCGGTTCGGGTCCCCGGTCGGGTGCAGCCGATGCGGGCGACCGCGGATGCCTTGCCCCGACTTCTGGGCGGCGCCCGCCGACTGGTTGGCGAGGATGGCGGAGTCGGAGATCGCCTCGATCAAGCCGAGACCGAACGTCGGGGTGGGAATGCGGAAGATCACGTTGTGGCGGGCCACCTGAGCGTCGAAGTCTTCCTGCTGGATCGAGCAGCCCGTGGCATTGCCGGTGTCATCGCTCCGGCCACTGATGACGAAGAGCGCGTGGACGCCGCCGTCGCGGGTGCCGTCGGCGTTGAACTTGAAGCGCGCCTCGCGCACGGGCCCGTCGCTCCGGATGAACGACGGGGGGACGTTCCGCGCGCCGAAGGCGGTGGCCACTCCGACCTGGGGATTGACGGCGGGGCTGGTGCCGCCGACCGCCGGCTGGGCATGACAACCGGCGCAGCTATCGAGATTGAAGCGGGGACCGAGCCCGTCGCCGATGCCTTCGGTTTCGACGAAGGCGCCCAGGCCGGCGTCGAAGAACGCTCGCTGGCCACCGGTGAGGTTGCCGAAGGCGTCGCCCGCGCCGGCGGCCCCGCCACGAACGCCGGGATCGTGCGCCGGCAACTGCGCCGACACCGCACACGCCGTCAGTACGACGATGCTGCCGACCGTCAGGACCAACGTAGGTGTTTTCATGGCCCACCTGATGGGGCATTTCGTGTGCCACACCCGGCCTCGCGAGGAAATCTGCGGAAGTAGACAACGGGGGATCGTCGCCCTGGTGTCACGGCCATGACGCCGGGCGTGTCAGATCGCCGAGGTCGCGCGCGTCGGCTATAATCCCGATGCGACGGACATCGGTGTCCGACGCGAGAGGAGCCGCCGTGTTCAAGAACGTGGTGACGTCGAAGAGCGAATTGCACGAGCTGTTCGGAACGCCGATGGAGCGCGCGATCCTGAAAGAGCACACCGAGCTGGACGCCCATTGCTGCGCGTTCATCGCGCTGTCGCCGTTCGTGCTGGTGGCCACGGCGGGCGCCAGCGGGCGCTGCGACGTGTCGCCCAAGGGCGATGCCCCCGGCTTCGTCCACGTTCTGGATGGCAAGCACCTCGTCATCCCCGATCGTCCCGGCAACAAGCGCTTCGACGGCATGGGGAACCTGCTCGACAATCCGCAGATCGGGCTGATCTTCCTGGTGCCCGGACGCGAGGACACGCTGCGCGTGAACGGCCGGGCGTGGATCGTGCGCGATCCCGACGTGCTCGCGCGATTGACCGCGATGGGCAAGCCGCCCCAGGCGGCCATCGGCGTCGAAGTCCAGGAGTGCTTCATGCACTGCGCGAAGGCCTTCCGGCGCTCCGGCCTGTGGGACACCGCGCGCTGGCCCGACACGTCGGCGCTCGCCTCCCCACAGCGGATCCTCTTCGATCCGTTCGAGGAGTACGAGCGCGAGTCGCTCGAGCGCCTGAAGACGACGCTCTACTGAGCGTCAGCCGATCTGATAGCGCTTGAGCGTGGCCTGATCGAAGGCGAGGCCGAGCCCCGGCTTCTTCGGCACCACGAGCTGTCCGTTCTCGATCGCCGGCGTCTCCTCGAACAGCCGTAACGTCCACGGCATGTATTCGACGGTCAGGCCGTTGGGAATGGCGGCCACCAGATGCACGTGCATCTCGGGCACGAGGTGGCTCACCACCGGCAGGTTGAACGCCTCGGCCATGCCCGCGATCTTCATCCACTGGGTGATCCCGCCCGCGCGCAGGAGATCGATCATCACGATGTCGATCGAGCGCGCCTCCAGCAGGTGACGGAACGGAACGATGCCGTAGTGATACTCGCCGGCGGCGATCGGCGTGGTGAGCGCGTCGGCGATGCGGGCCAGGCCTGGGTAGTCGTCGTGGGCGGTGGGATCCTCCAGCCAGAAGAGATGGTACGGCTCGATCCGCGTCCCGACCTCGATGGCGTGGTTCACGGACCAGAGCTGGTTGATGTCGCACATCAGGTCGACGTCGGCGCCGATGGACTCACGCATCACGCGCACGCGCTCGATCGACGCCGCCACCGTCGGCTCACTGCCGCACTGCATCTTCATCTGCTTGAAGCCCATGCCGACCAGGCGGGGCCCCGCCTCGGCCAGATACTTCACCGAGTGCGGTCGCATCAAGGCGCCGCTCGCATACGTCGGCACGCGGTCGCGCAGGCCACCGAGGAGCGCGCACACCGACTGACCGACCGCCTTGCCCTTGATGTCCCAGCACGCGATGTCCACGGCCGAGAGCGCCAGTGAGAAGATTCCACCCGGACCCGAGGGGCCGGCCGCGCGGCGGGCCTTGGCCGCGATCGCTTCCACCTGGGTCGGATCGTCGCCCACCACGAGCTGGGCGAGCGAGTCGACGGCGGCCTTGAGCGCGGGAGTCAGCGCTCCGCCGAAGAACGTGAGCCCGACACCGACGAGGCCCTGATCCGTGCCCAGCTCCAGCGTAACGAACTCGCGGGTGTCGGTCGGGGCGGGAAGGCCGACGACGAGCGGGTTGTCGGCCGGCATGCGCAGCACGCGGGTGCTCGCGTGGGTGATCTTCATGGTGAGCCTCCCGGCGGGATTATGCCTCAGACGGCAGGGAGAGAAACGTGCGGCCGGGCCCCGCGCGGTGAGCGGGGCCCGGCCAGTGGCTACGAAGTCAGCCGCGGATCAATCGTCGTGATGACGTCCGTGCCATCGGTGCTCGTAGCGCACGTAGTGCGGGTAGTACACAGGCGCCGGAGTGGAGTACACGACCACCGGCGGCGCGAAGTAGACCGGCCGGGGCGAAACGACGACGGGCGCCGGAACCACGTACACGGGTGGAGCCGGGGCGTACATGGGCGGCGCGTACACCGGCACGGGCGGCGCCACGACCACCGGCTGCTGGACCACCACGGGCTGCTCGATCACGACCGGGCGCTGAACGTAGACGGGCTGGGGAACGGCCACCGGACGGCCGAACGCACCGAACACCCCCGTGCCCGAGAGGATCTGGTTGAACACGGCGAATGCGCCGAGCCCGAGAGCGGCGTCAGTGGACGAGCCCGCCCGCGCGACTCCGGGGAGCAGCACCATCGCGATCATCAGCACGGTCGCCACGCGCTTCATTGGTTGGCCCTCCTTGCCGGCCTTGCCGGCTGTGTTCCGCTGCTCACTTCTGGGTCGTTAGACGCCGCCGCGACGGCCCTATTCGCCGAGGTATCCTGCTAGCCCATGGAGCGACGCCGCCTTGGTCGGACCGACATGGTCGTCAGCGTGCTCGGGTTCGGCGGCTCCGAGATCGGCTACGATCGCGTTGCGGTCCGCGCGGTCGAGCGATTGCTCGGCAGCGCGCTGGACGCCGGGCTCAACGTCATCGACACCGCCGAGTGTTACGAGGACGGCGAGAAGCTGATCGGCAAAGCGGTGGGCTCGCGCCGCCGCGAATTCTATCTGCTGACGAAGTGCGGGCACCCGCGAGGCTGGGGCCGCGGAGACTGGCGGCCGAAGTCGCTGCTGGCCAGCATCGAGCGCAGCCTGAAGCGGCTCGCCACCGACAACGTCGATCTCATCCAGCTTCATAGCTGCTCGCTCGCCGAGCTCGAGAAGGGGGACGTCATCGAGGCGCTCGAGCGGGCCCGCGAGCGCGGGTGGGCGCGCTACATCGGATACAGCGGCGACGGCGCGGCGGCGCGCTACGCAGTCGAGTGCGGCCGGTTCGACACGCTCCAGACGTCCATCAGCGTCGCGGACCAGGAGGCGATCGACCTGACGCTTCCGCTCGCTCGCGCCGGCCAGGTCGGCGTGATCGCCAAGCGCCCGCTGGCCAACGTGGCCTGGAGCTACCAGCGCAAGCCGGAGTCGTACTACGAGGACTACTGGAAGCGACTGCGCCGGCTCGACTATCCCTTCCTACGCGACGCGCCGGCGACGGCCGTGGGCACCGCGCTGCGCTTCACGCTCAGCGTGCCGGGCGTCCACATCGCGATCGTGGGGACGGCGAAGCCGGAACGGTGGCAGGAGAACGCGGCGCTGCTCTCGGCCGGCCCGCTGCCTCACGCCGAGCTCGACGCGATCCGCGCTCGCTGGCGCGAGGTGGCCGACGCCTCGTGGGAGGGCCAGGTCTGATGCGCATCGGCGTCCTGATCCCCACCCGCTCCGTCGTGATTCAGTCGGCCCGACGTCCTCCCGTCGACGAATGCTGGGCCATGGCTCGCCACGCCGACGAGGCCGGTTACGACGCGGTGTGGGTCGGCGACAGCATCGTCGCCAAGCCGCGACTCGAAGCGGTGACGACGCTCGCGTATCTGGCCGCCATGACCACGCGCGTGCGTCTGGGCACTGCCGTGCTGTTGCCGGCGCTTCGCCATCCCGTGGTCCTCGCCAACCAGATCGCCAACGTCGATCAGATCTCCCGCGGCCGCGTCGTCCTCGGGCTCGGGATGGGCTGGAGCCTGCCCTCGGCCGAGCGCGAATGGGCGGCCTGCGGCGCCGACCACAAGCGCCGCGCGCGCCGTCTGGAAGAGCACGTCGAGGTGTGGCGCATGCTCTGGCACGGCGAGCCGGTGACGTGGCGTGGTGACGACGTCGATCTGATCGATCAGGCGATCGGGCCGCTGCCCTGGCAGGCGGCCGGGCCGCCGGTCCTGATCACCGCCGGCAACCGGGGCGAGATGCTGCCGGCGCAGTTCGATCGCTTCGCCCGCCTGGGCGACGGAATCATCACGACCTACGTTCACGCCGAGGAGTGCCGGCTCGTGCGCGAGCTGGCTGAAGCCGCGATGGCGCGCCGCGGGCGCGCGCGCACCGAGTTCCCGCTCTGCGTCTACACGACGGTGCGGCTGGACGACGATCCCCGCGCGGCCGAGCGCTTCACCACGGAGTTCCTCGCCACCTACTACGGTGGTGGCGTGCACTCGCGCGGCACGATGGGCCTGGGCCCGGCCGACGTCGTGATCGCGGCGCTGCGCCGCTACGCCGCCGCCGGCGCCACCGACCTCTGCATCCGGTTCGTGGGCGACGATCAGCGCGCCCAGATGGAGCGCTTCACCGCGGAGGTCTTGCCCGCTCTGACATGACCCCCGCGATGACGGTCAGCGAGCTGTTCTGGGCGTTCTTTCGGACGGGAGCACGGGGATTCGGTGGAGCGTTGCCGTGGGTCCGGCGGATGCTCGTCGACGAGCGCCGGTGGCTCACGACCCAGGAGTTCACCGACATCTTCGGTCTCTGCAACTTCCTGCCCGGGCCCAACGTCCTGAACGTCACGGTGATCGTGGGCTCGCGCTTTCACGGCGTCCGGGGCGCGCTGGCGGCGTTCCTCGGCGTCATGTCGTTGCCGCTGGTCGTCGTGCTCGCGCTGGGTGCGCTCTACGCGCGCTTCGGTCAGATGCCGGGCATCGATGCGATCTTGCGCGGCGTGGGCGCCGCGGTGGCCGGGCTGGTCATCGCGACCGCCCTCAAGATGGCGTTGCCGCTCTTGCGCTCGCCGCGCTTCGTCGGCCTCCTCGTCGTCAGCTTCGTCGCCGTGGCGCTGAGGCGCTGGCCGCTCATCCCGGTGCTGCTCGGGCTCGCGCCGGTCAGCGTCCTGGTCGCCTGGATCAGGCGCGCGTGAACCCTCTGGCCACCATCGCGATCAGCTTCACGGCCCTCTCGCTGGTCGCCGTGGGCGGCGTCACGCCGGTCCTGCCCGAGATCCATCGCGTCGTCGTGGACGGGCATCACTGGCTGACCGCCGCCCAGTTGACCGATCTCTTCGCGATCTCCCACGCCGCGCCCGGCCCCAACATGCTGCTCGTCGCGCTGATCGGGTTCCAGGTGGCGGGTGTGCCCGGCGCGTTGGTGGCGACGGCCGCGATGTGCACGCCGTCTTGCACGCTCAGCTACTTCGTCGCGCGCGTCTGGCAGCGCTTCCGGGACGCTCCGTGGCGGCGGGCGGTGGAGGCCGGGCTGGCGCCGATCACCATCGGCCTCATGCTCTCCACCGGCTACCTGCTCGCGCGCGGCGCCTACACGGGCTGGGTGGCCTCCGCCCTCACCGGGGCGACGAGCGCGCTCGTGCTGTGGACGCGCGTGACCCCGCTCTGGCTCCTGGCGCTGGGCGCGATGCTGGGATTGGCCGGGCTGGTCTGAAGGACGTCGGCGAACATCGCCCGGTAGTGGCGATACCAGTCGCTCTGGAAGCGCTCGGCGGGGTCGTACGTTCGCTTGAGCCGGAGGAATGCGCCGAACTGCGGATAGCAGGCCTCCACCTGGCGGCGGGTGGCCCAGCGATGATACGTGAGGTAGTAGCTGCCGCCGTGGCGGAGCGCGAAGTCGATGAGCTGGCGAAACGCGCCGGTCGCCCGCGCGATGCCCTCGGGCGTGTGGACGACATGGAGGTTGAAGATCACGCAGGCCCAGGATTGCCTGGCCCAGGCCAGGAAGCTCTCGTCGTCGCGTTCGATCAGGCGGATGGTCCCGTAGATGACCGACGCCCGATGCTCGCCGAAGCCGCTGCCGACGTCCTTCATGAAGCGCGCCAGCGCGGAGCGGGGGACGTAGATCTCGGTGATCATCTCGGTCGCCGGAGCGCTGGCGCCAAGCCGCCGGTCGAGCGCCTGGTGGTAGTTGTCGACGTAATAGCTGAGCTGGTGCGTGTCCGACCAGTACCGCTGTCCCGTCGTCGTCAGGTAGTAGCTGGAGTACTCCACGAAAGCGCGTTTCTTGTCCGCGTGTGACAGGTAGAGCAGACGCCGCCAGTCGTCGCCCGACAGCTCCCGCTGCTGCGCCCGCATCGAAGCTGAATCCTCGATCGGGCGGTAGCACGAGAACACGCCCTTCCGCAGGAAGTCGGTTGACGTGGCGTCGGTCGAGTATTGAAAGTCGCCATAGACGAAGCCGGCGCGGATGCGCGAGTCGAACGACAGAGCCAAATCGTCGAGATCGATCACGTCGACGACGCGCTCGATCTTCTGTCTCGGACGGAGGCGAAGCGTGACCGACGCGATCAGCCCGAACAGCCCGTAGCCGCCGATGGCCAGCCGGAAGAGCTCCGGGTTCTCGTGGCGACTGCAGGTGTAGACGTCGCCGCTGGCGTCCACCAGGGTGAAGGCCTCGACGTCCTGGATGATCGGCCTGAACGTCAATCCCCGGCCGTGAACGTTGGCCGAGAGGGCGCCGCCGATGCTGAGGCGATCGGCGCCCGTCTGTTTTTGCACGATGGCCCAGGGGCGCGGCTCGCCGGCCTGGACCCGCCAGAGGTAGTCGATCAGCTCGGGCCACTGCATTCCCGCTCCAACCTCGATGTGGCCGCGGTCTCGATCGAAGCCCAGCACGCGATTCAGCGACGTGGTGTCCACGTGGATCGCGTCGGTGCCGAACTGCTGTCCGCCCATCGCATGCCGGCCGCCGGCGACGCTGACACTGCGGCCGTCGGCCCTGGCGCGCCGGACGGCGGCGCGGAGCACGTCGATGGAATCCGCGTTGACGACGCGGTCGACCCGCGTGGCGTTGAGCTGCGACTGGACGTCGTTGACCAGCGCGCCGGGCGGAGCCGCCCGCGGCCGGCCACA
>WNEY01001973.1_pt1 | contig 14801 bp, 17 predicted proteins | sample 5400531 | NCBI WGS metagenome assembly WNEY01 (sample SAMN13153338, study PRJNA577476) | soil metagenome | isolation source: 200 cm saprolite under Douglas fir tree site 1 | place: USA:California | collected 2015-04-18
TCCTGGGTCGCGAGCACCAAGCCAGAGGCTGTCATCGTCCGCAGGCAAGGCCGGCGGCCTTGACAAGGGCGAGGGCGGACGCTGGCGCAGCGTGATCGCGGGCCAGGGACCCGGCGAACATTGCCGGTCAGACCACTAGATCAGCTCGAGTGTCTCCGCCTCGACGACGATCGCCGTCAGGCCGGTGTCGCTCACCGTCTCGTGCAGCTCGCCGCTCTCCCAAAACGCGCCCTGACCCTGCGCGATCGGCATCGGCTCGCTCTCGCCGCTCCGCACGCGGCCCTCGCCGGCGACGACGAGAAAGAGCTGCGCACTCGCCGCCTCATGCATTCCGACGGTGCCGCCGGGCTCGAGTTCGAGGAATGCGACCTGCACATGGCCGGAGCAGCGCGCGATGCCGGCGACTGTTGCGCCGCGGGAATCGAACTGCGTGATCGCGCGCGCCGCCTCGAAGCGGACGAGCTTCACGCTCCGAGCTTCTGACGCAGCAGCTCGTTGACGACGCGCGCGTCGGCCTGACCGTTCGTCTCCTTCATCACCTGACCGACGAAGAAGCCGAGCACGCCCGTCTTGCCGGCGCGATACTGCTCGACCTGCGCAGCATTTGCTGCTAGCACACGGTCGACGATCGGCTCGAGCTCCGACGTGTCCGCGACCGCCTTCTGCTCGAGGTATGGAGCCGCGCTGAATCCGTCGTCGCCCACGTGCGCGATCGCGTCATCGAACGTCTTGCGCGGCATTTTGTCGCGCGCTGCGACAAGCTTCGCGAGCTCCACAGCGTTCACATGGCTGGGAGCAACCCCGGCACCGACGAGCTGGTTCGCGATCACGTTCGCGGCGGCGATGGGATCGGCGCCGGCGTCGCGGGTCGCCGCCCACAGCGCGTCCAGGCCGCCCATGACGAGCGTCTGCGCGGTTGCGAAGCCGAGCTCGTCGCGCAGGTGCACGATCCGTTCGCCGGGCAGCTCCGGCAGTTCGCCGCGCAGCCGCTCGACCGTTGCGCGCTCAGGCTGCACCGGCACGAGGTCGGGCTCGGGGAAGTAGCGGTAGTCGTCCGCTTCTTCTTTGGTGCGATGCGGCGTCAGCGTGTTCGTCTCCGGCTCGTAGTCGTACGTCTCCTGCACGACCTCACCGCCGGACTCGTACACCGCAATCTGCCGCGCGACCTCCGCGTCGATCCCGCGCGCGATGAACGTGAACGAGTTCATGTTCTTGAGCTCACAGCGCGTGCGGTATTCGGTCTCGCCCTGCTCGCGCACCGACACGTTCGCGTCGACGCGCAGTGTTCCCTTCTCCATCTCCGCGTCGGAGATGCCGAGGCCAACGATCGTCTCGCGCAGCAGCTGAAGGAAGCGGCGCGCCTCGTCGGCGGAGCGAATGTCGGGTTGCGTCACGATCTCGACGAGCGGCGTGCCGCCGCGGTTGAAGTCGATGAGCGAGTACGCCGAGCCGACCTTGCGCCCCGTCCCGCCGCCGATGTGCACGGTCTTCGCAGCGTCCTCCTCGAGGTGTGCGCGCACGAAGCGGATCTCGCGGTCGCCGTCTGCGCCGGGGACGAGCAGCGAGCCGCCGATGCAAAGCGGCTTGTCGTACTGGGAGATCTGGTAGCCCTTCGGGTTGTCGGGATAGAAGTAGTTCTTGCGCGAGAAGACGGCCTCGTCCGCGATCTCGCAGCCGAGAGCGAGCCCGAGCTTGATCGTCCACTCGACGGCCGTCCGGTTCGCGACGGGTAGTGCACCGGGATGGGCGAGGCAGACCGGGCACGTGCGCGTGTTCGGCTCGCCGAAGTACTCGAGCTCGCAGCGGCAGAACATCTTCGTCCGCGTCTTCAAGTGGACGTGGATCTCGAGGCCGACGACCGCTTCCCACTCAGCCATGGAGGAGCTCCTTCGCTTCGCGCACGGCGCGCTCGATGTCGCCGGTCACCTCGACCATCGCGACATGCTGCTCGAGGACGCCGTGCATCTCCACGAGCCACAGCTCGCGCTCGCCGGATTCGAGCGAGAGCTTCACGTCGCCGACGAGCACCGCGCGCGAGCCGTCGAGCACCCGCACGTTGCCGAAGATCCGCCGGGACGCCGGGACGAAGTCCGCCGCGGGATCCGCGAAAGTCCTCATCGCAGCCGCTCCGGCACGGTGTCGAAGCCGAGTGCCTGCTCGAGCGCGTGGCCGACCCCGAAGAGCGTGTTCTCGCCGAACTGCGGGCCGACCAGCTGCAGGCCGACCGGCAGCCCCTCGCTAAGGCCGCACGGGATGTTCAGGCCGGGCAGGCCGGCCATGCACGAGGGAATCGTCAGCAGGTCGGACAGGTACATCGCGAGCGGGTTCTGCGTCTTCGCACCGAACGGGAACGCGACCGTCGGCGACGTCGGCGAGACGAGCACGTCGAAGCGCTCGAAGGCCTGGGCGTGCTCGCGGATGATGATCGTGCGCACCTTCTGGGCCTGGCCGTAGTACGCCTCGTAGTACCCGGCCGACAATGCGTACGTCCCGAGCATGATCCGCCGTTTGGGCTCGTCGCCGAAGCCCTCGTCCCGTGTGCGCTCGTACAGCTCCGTCAGGTCGTCGTCGACGTCGGCGCGGTAGCCGTAGCGGACACCGTCGTAGCGCGCGAGATTGGAAGATGCCTCTGCGGGCGCGATCAGGTAGTAGCAGGGCAGCCCGTACTCGACCGAGCGCGGCAGGCTGCACTCCGAGACCTCCGCACCGAGCTCGGCGCAGAGGTCGATCGCGCGCTTGACCGACTCGGACACGCCGGGCTCGATCCCGTCGGCCTCGTTCAGTTCTGTCGGAACGCCCACGCGCACGCCTTTCAGGTCCTGCACCTCCGGGATCTGCACCGGCTCGGGCAGGTCAACGGTGGTCGAGTCGCACGCATCGCGGCCGGCGACGATCCGGTACAGCAGCGCACAGTCGCGGACGGTCTTCGTCGTCGGCCCCACCTGATCGAGCGACGACGCGAAAGCGACGATTCCGTAGCGCGAGACCGTTCCGTACGTCGGGCGCAGGCCGACAATCCCGCACAGCGCAGCCGGCTGCTTGATCGAGCCGCCGGTGTCGGAGCCGAGCGCCCACGGCGCCAGCCCCGCCGAGACGGCCGCCGCCGGGCCCCCTCCGGAGCCGCCAGGGACGCACGCTGGGTCCCACGGGTTGCGGCTGGGGCCGAAGGCCGAGTTCTCCGTCGAGGAGCCCATCGCGAACTCGTCCGTGTTGGTCTTGCCGAGCAGCGTCAGGCCCGCGTCCTTCACGCGTGACGCGACGGTCGAGTCGTAGACCGGGATGTAGCCGCGCAGGATCCTCGAACCGGCCGTCGTCACGATGCCCTTCGTCCCGATCACGTCCTTGAGCGCGATCGGGATCCCGTCGCCGTTCGGCTCGTCCTCGGTGTGCAGGTAGCAGTGCAGCTCGCCGTCGCGCTCGGCGATTGCGTCGAGATACGCGCGGTGGAGCTCCGAGGCCGAGACGTCGCCGCGTTCGAGCATGGCCATGGCCTCTTCGGCCGTGAGACGCAACGTGTCGATCACGCCGGACCAGCGCCCCCCAGGGGGGCGCAAAGGCCCCCTTTGGCAGCGTCGCACACAAAGGCGCGCGTGTCTGGGCCGACTTTGCGCCGAATGTCCGCGCGCGCCGGCATCACGTCGGTGGCACCCGGAACGCGCCGCCCTCTGCTTCCGGCGCGTTCATGAGCGCGACGTCGCGCTCGAGCGAGGGGCGCGGCTCGTCGTCCGCGAACACGTTCACCAGGTCGAGCGGGTGCGACGTCGGCGGCACGTCGTCGAGATCGAGCTCGGCGACCTTGCCGACCGCGTCGAGAATCGCGCCGAGCTGCCCCTGAAGCCGTTCGATCTCCTCCTCGGTCAGCGCGAGGCGCGCGAGCTTCGCGACGTGGAGCACCTGGTCTCTCGAGATCGCCATCCGCGTTGATCCTCCCAAAAACACGGGCCCCTTTCGGGGCCCGTGACTTTCGGTTCCGAAAGGAAGCTTACGATGCGGCCTGCACGTTCGCGGCCTGGGCGCCCTTCGGCCCCTGGACCACCTCGAACTGCACGCGCTGGCCTTCGGTCAGCGACTTGTAGCCCTCCATCGTGATTGCGGAGAAGTGAACGAACACGTCGTCGCCACCCTCACGCTCGATGAAGCCGTAGCCCTTCTCGTTCGAAAACCACTTCACGGTGCCCTCAGGCAAAACTCCTCCTTACGGCAAGCGACGGCCCGGGCACCGAGCCGCCGACCGATGATCACAACGGGCCGGAGTGTAGCTCAGGCGGCCGGAAACGCAAGCGCACCGCGGCGAAACCGCGCCGCGCGAACGGCGTTCTGCAGCAGGCAAGCGACCGTCATCGGCCCCACACCGCCGGGAACGGGCGTCATGAACGCGGCGATCTCCATCGCGCCGGGATCGACGTCGCCGACGAGCCCAGCATCCGTGCGGTTACTGCCTACGTCGATCACGGTCGCGCGCGGCTTCACCATGTCGACGGTCACGAGCGCGGGCCGCCCGGCCGCGACGACGAGCACGTCCGCGTTCAATGTCTCGCGAGCGAGATCGGCGGTGCGCGAGTGACAGATCGTCACCGTCGCGTTCCGCTGCAGCAGCAGATGTGCGACGGGCTTGCCGACGATGTCGCTGCGACCGACGACGACGGCCCTCGCGCCTTCGAGCGGGATCGCGTATTCATCGAGCAACGCAAGGATGCCGACCGGCGTGGCGGGCACCAACGTCGGCCGTCCGAGGTAGAGCTGCCCAGCGTTCAGCGGATGGATTCCATCGACGTCCTTCATCGGATCGATCGCGCGGAGCACGCGCGCCTCGTCGATGTGCGCAGGCACCGGCAGCTGAACGAGAATCCCGTAGACGGCGTCGTCGGCGTTCAGCTCGGCGACACGCTCGAGCAACTCCGCCTCGCTCGTCTCTGTCGGAAGGCGGATGTCCCTCGACGCGATGCCGACCTCGTCCGCGGCCTCGTGCTTGAGCCGGATGTAGGTCGCCGAGGCCGGGTCGTCGCCGACGAGCAGTGTCGCGAGGCCGAGGCCGCCGAGTTGCGCGACTTCTGCGGCGACGTCGCCGCGAATCCGCTCCGCGAGCGCCCTCCCGTCCATTACCGTCGCCACGGCGCGACACGTTAGCCTTTCATCCGTGGAGACCGAACAGCTCGCGGCCGAGCAGACCGAGGACCGTGGGGCGTACGCGGGCGTCCTGCGCTACTACGAGCTCGCGAAGCGCGCCGAATGGCATGTGCGCGACCTGCAATGGGGCGAGATCCCGCCGATCCCGGAGTACAAGGGCTCGGCGCAGAAGCTTGCACGCCGCCGCGATCTGTGGCGCTCGGTGATCATGCAGCAGCTCCAGGCGGACATGTTCGCCGTCGAGATGGCCTCCCAGCTGCTGGGCGCCGCACCGCACGTCGAGGCGAGGCTCTATTACTCGACGATGGTGCAGGACGAATCGCGCCACACCGAGGCGTGGCTGAAGCTCGCGGAGGAGGCGGGCGGCGAGGCAGAGCGCGACCCGTACCTGGACAAGCTCGCCGCGATGTTCCTCGCCCTCGACACGCTCGAGGAGAAGGTGTTCCTGATGCAGGTCTTCTTCGAACGGCTGATCATCCCGCGCTTCCGGATGATCGCGGCCGCGTCACGCGGGACGGTGCTCGAGGATCTCTGCAACAGGCTGACCGTCGACGACGGCATCCACCACTCCGCCGGGATGGCGTACGAACGGGTGCTGCTCCAAGACGCGTCGAAGAAGGAGCGGCAGCACCTGGTCAACGTCGCGAACCGGATGCTGCCGATCTTCGTCGACCACGCGTTGTGGCGCCCGAAGGCACGCGCCTCGATCGCGGGGCTCATGCGCGCACGGGACATTCAGATGCTGCAGGACGACCTCGAGCAGGGTGTACGGCTCGCGGGGTCGCTCGGGATCGACGTCTCCGGTCTCGAGCTGCCGTCGTTCTCGTAGTAGCGAAGCTACCGCTGAATCGTCGTCGAGTGCCGCGGCTCGTACAGCGTGACCTCGACGCCGCCGGGCAGCACGAGCGTCGTCGCGATCCCCCAGCCGCGGTCCTCAGGCTCGCCGCGCACGTCGAGTCCCTTCTCGCGCAGCTCTTCGCTGGTCGCAGTGATGTCGTCACATATGAAGTACAGCGCGTGGTCCGTCGAACCTTCGGACGGATGAACCGCGAGCTCCGCCGGCGGCAGCGCGAAGATCAGCCAGCCGTTGCCGGCATCGACGTGCTTCCAGCCGAGAGTGTCGCGGAACACGCCGCGCAGCCCATCTGCCTCGGGCGTGAAGAGGATGACGTGCGCGCCGGTGATCATCGCGTACATGATCGCGCACTAAGCTCCCCGCATGAAGCTCAACCGCTGGCCGCGCAAGAACGACGCCGCTTCGATCCGGGCCCGGCAGGAGGCACTTGGAATCGACGGGCTCGTCACGTCGATCGACCTCGAGCCGTTCGCCGCGGCCGCGGAATCGGTCACAGGCGTCGCGGTCATACCCGTCTCGGTGGTTGGGCCGCTGGTCGTCGCGCTCGGCGCGTACGAACTCGACGACGACGGCACGGTGGTCGAGCGCGGCCGCGCACGGGAGGAGCTCTTCGTGCCGCTCGCGCACACCGAGGGTGGCCTGTCCGCATCGATGGCGCGCGGGGCGAAGGCCGCCGCGGAGTCCGGCGGCTTCACGACGCACGTTTTGCACGATCGGATTACTAGAGCATCCTGCTTTGTCTGCAAGACAACAGAGGAAGCTATCCAACTCGCAAGGTGGCTCGAGGGCGAGCTCGACGCGCTGCACGCGTGGCTCTCCGACTCGAACGATCCTTTCCTCTCCCGCCACGCAAAGCTGCGCGAGGTGACGACGCACGTTGTCGGCCCGATGTGTCACGTGCTGTGGGCGTGGACGACCGGGGACGCGGTCGGGCCGAACATGATGACGCGGAACAGCTACGCGCTGAACATGGGCTACGTCATGGAGCGCGCGCCGGTAAAGCCTGAGCGCGCGATCCTCGAAGCGAACATGGGCGGCGACAAGAAGCCGTCGTTCCAGTACTTCCAGCGCGGGCACGGGAAGACGGTGATCGCCGAGTGCACGTTGACGGACGAGGCGATCCGGCGGGTGTTGCGGACGACGCCGGCGGATCTCGAGGCACTCGCGTGGGCCGGCACGCACGGCGCGGTCGCTTCGGGCATGTCGTCGGTGGCGTTCACGCCAGCGTCCGCGGTCGCCGCGATCTTCGCCGCGACCGGGCAGGACCTCGGGATGGTCGGGACGAGCTCGATGGCGCACGGAACGGGTCGCCGCGTCGCGGGGGGCTTCCACTGCTCGATCCGCTTCCCAGGGCTCGAGGTGGGGACGGTCGGCGGCGGCACGACGCTCCCCTCCGCCCGCGACTGGCTCGCGTCGATCGATTGCGCCGGCGCGGGCAAGGTCTACCGCTTCGCGCAGATCGTCGCCGCCGCGGCGCTCGCGCTCGAGATCTCTGCGTCGGCGGCGATGGCGACCGCCGGCTCCGAGAACTTCTTCCGCGCGCACCACGAGCGCGGCGGGATGCGTTGAGTCTCGACACGAACTTGTTGCCAAAACGTGCAACAGCCGAGCGCGCAGCTCGATATCGTTTCGTCAGGGGCGCTCGGTACGCCCCCCCGGGACGTTGCGCGTGAACGTGCCGCGGATCCCGCCGCACCACGACCCAGCCTGCTGGGGCTGCGGGGACAACCCGACCGGGATCCGATTGCCGCTGCCCGAGGAAGAAGGCACGCTGCGCTATGAGGCGGCGTTCTCGTTCGACGAGCGCCACCAGGGCGGGCCCGGAATCGTGCACGGCGGGCTCGTCGGCGCCGCGCTCGACGAGGCCTGCGGGCTGCTCGCCACCTGGCACCGCTTTCCGGCGGTGACCGCTCGGATCTTCGTTCGCTTCCGGCGGCCGGTGCCGATCAACAGCGAGCTCGTCGTCCGTGCGGAAATCCAGTCGACACGCGGCCGCAGGATTCGGATCCGGGGCGAGCTCCACTCGGACGGAGAGATCCTCGCTGAGGCCCGGGCGGCCTTCCTGCATGTGCCGCTCGACCACTTCCTGCAGACTCCCGAGGGCCGCGCGGCCGGCGAGGCCTGGCGGCAGCGACTGGGTTACTGATCACCCCTCAAGACCTCGCCCCTTCGCGCCGATGTAGACACTGTGTCGTCTGCGGAACCGCACTACGAGCCTGAGGTCATCGAGCGCTTCGCCGCGCGCCTCGAGCGCCGCGCGACGTCGCTCCGCAACGGCTTCACAGCAACCGGTGCCGTCCTCGGCGCCGCATTCGGCGCCGTCCCGCTGACGCCACTGGGCGCGGCATGGCCGATCCCTGAGCTGTTCGGGTTCGCGACCCTCATCGTCGGCGCCGCCGTCGGCGGTCTGATCGGGTACGTCGTCGGTGACGGCCGCGGGGAACTGCACCGCCTGCACGCGCAGACGACGCTTTGCCAACTGCACGCGCAGCGCGCGACCGTTGCGATCTGGCGGCTCCTGCGCGAGCGCGAGGATGCACGGCCCGCGCCGGCCGAGCGCCCTGCGCCCCCGGTCGCCCCGGCCGAGCGCCCTGCGCCCCCGGTCGCCGCCCCGGCCGAGCGCCCTGCGCCGGTCGCCACAACGCCCGCGCCCGCACCCATCCCCATTCCCACACCGCCGCCCGCCCCGCTCGCGCCGCCGCCTCCCTTCCCGCCGGCACCGCCCGTCGCGGCGCCGGCTCCCGCTCCCGTAGTCGCCGCGGCTCCCCCGCCGCCACCAGCAGAGCCGCCGGTCGCGCCCGTGCCTCCCCTTTCGGAGCCTTCGGTCGCGGCCGCGCCTCCGCTGGAGGAGCCGCCGCTTGTCCCCGCGCCGCCGCTGACGGCTCCGCCGCCGCTGCGCGCTGCGCCACCGATCCAAGCGCCGCCCGTCTCGGCCTGACACATGAGAAGGCCGCCCGGACAAGGCGGCCTTCTACGAGCAGGTGGCTCGCTCCACCAGACGCGCGGGAGGGCCGATGCCTTCCGAAAGGGTGACGCGCCCAGCCCCGAGCGCGGCTACAACGAGACCGTAAGGACCCCCGCATGCTTCTCCGCATATTCCTAGTTGCAGCCGTCATCGCCGCCGTGCTGGTCGCGTTCAAGGACCAGCGCGTGCTGCAGCGCGCCCACATCACCGGCATGTGCAAGACGTACGCGGAGGCCAAGGACGGAGGCGAATGGCGCGCCTGCTACCCCGGCCACCTCGAGGGCCGGCCGAGCCTGGAGCTGAACGGCTGCAAGGACAGCGGCCGCGTCGGCAACGCCGAGGTGTGGCGCTGCCCCGCCAAACTGGCCGCGAACGAGATTCGCCAGTAAACGAGAGGCCGCCCGAAGGCGACCTCTCGTTTCGTGCTTCGCGCCTCGTTGCTAGTGCTTGACCTTCGGCAGATCGAGCTCCCAGGCACCGAGGCCGTGCGTCGCCCCGTACAGGACGCGCGCGTTCGGATCGATGGAGAGACCCGGAACCTCGACCATCGGCATCCCGTCGGCCGCGAGCGACCACGACGTACCGCCGCTCGGCAGCTTCATGACGCCGAAATCGGTCGCTGCGTACAGGTCGCCGGTCAGATCGTCGCGGACGAGATCCGTGACGGGCAGGTCGGCGAGGTCGTACGTGCGATCGACCCAGGTTGCGACACCGCCCACGCGCGTAACCTCGAACACGTGACCTGGGGTGGCCGGGGTGTTCAGGTTGTAGCCCGAGTAGGAGATCCACACGTGGTTCGGGTTCGCCGGATCGATGTAGATCGACGAGACGAACCGCGGCGGATCCGTCGTCGACGACGTGTCGAGCCGCGTCCAGACGACCGATGACGCCGCAGCATTGGCGTTGTCGGTGATGAACACCCGACCGGTGTTTGTCGCAGCCCAGAGCGTGCCGGTGTTGCTCGGGGCCCGCTCGACGGCGGAGACGCAGCCTACGCGGTTGATGTTGCAGGTGCCAAGACGGTCACCGCCGTACGCCGCCGACGTCAGGTCGGTAGCCCCGGGCGGCCCGATGCGGACGAAGTCACCGCAGCTGGGGTCCGCACCCGACGTCGTGAACTCGGGGCAGTTCGCCTCGAGGTACGCCTGGTTGCCGCCCCAGTCCTGCGTCCGCCACACGCTCTGCGAGCCCTCGAAGATCGAGCCCGCCACCGCCGGGTTGGGGTCGGCGATGATCGGCGCGTAGAAGTTGGAGCCTTCCGGGCTGCTGGCGATCGGGCCCGAGATGATGACCCACTTCGTCGGATCGCCGTTCTGGAAGTTCCCGTCGTGGAACTGCCCGAAGAACGAGTTGAACCGCAGCGTGCTGTCGGCCGCATTCCAGCCGGACTGGCCGCCGTCGCCGTAGATGATCTGCGGCCACACCTCGCTCGAGCCGTTGTACTGGAACGTCCCGTTGTCTTGCGTGCCGCCCATCAACCGGTTCTGCGGGTGCTTCGGGTCGATCGACAGGCTCTGGAACTGCAGCGTCACGAGCCCCTTGTTCAGAGGCACCGTCTGATCCGGGATGCGCAACAGCAGCGACTGGCAGTAGGCCTGGCCGGCCGGGCTGAGACCGCGGTTGGCGCAGTCCGCCGAGCCGTCCACGTATTGCCCGTTCGAGCGGACGACACCGCCGTCGTCGCCGGCGATGAACTGCTGCGGCTGACCGGGAACCGTGACGAGAGCGTGCTGGTCCGGATGCAGCCAACCGTTGCCGTCGTGATCCCGCGTCACGTCGCTCCACGTCGTGCCGCCGTCGATCGACATCAGAACCGCGCGGCCGTTATCCGCCCCGTTGACGTTGGGGTAGTCGAACGAGCCGCCGAGGTAGACGACGTCCGGATTCTCGGCCGTCGAGACGACCACGTTGTCGTACCAGCACTGCCCGGTGCAGTAGCCGATGTTCTGCGCCGTCGTCATGTCGGTGAACACCGCCGCTCCTGCGGCGTCGTCGGTGCGGTAGAACCGAGCCCTGTTCGCGCCCAAGTTGCTGGTATTGCCGTCACCCACGTACATCCGCGTGAAACCGCCGGGCAGCTTGGCGAGCGCGAACTGCGCCCGGTCGGCGTTGTTGGCGGGGTTCAGCGCCGTCTTGATCTGCGTCCACGTGGCGCCGTTGTTCAGCGAACGCAAGACGCCCTGCTGGAACGACGCGATGTAGATGACGTTGGAGTTGTTCGGATCGAGAGCGACACCGGTCACGCCGCGCGTCGCCGGGGCGCTGTAGATCTGCGTGAACGTCGCACCCGTCTGGCGGTAGAGGCCGCGCACCGCACAGCCGGACGGCGTCGGACAACCAACTGCACCTCCTGTCACGGAGCTGATGCCGCGGATCGCGCTGGCAAGGCCGACGAGGAGGTTGCCGTCCTTGTCGAATGCCAGCGCGCCGACCGCGCGATCTTTGAAGATCTGGCTGCCCGGCACGAACGTCCAGCTGTCGCCGCCGTCCGTCGACTTGTAGATGCCCACGCCGGCCTCCGAGTCGCCGGAGGCGTTCGGCTCGCCGGTGCCCGCGTAGACCGTGTTGCCGCTCGGATCGCTCGGGTCGACGAGCAGTGAGCCGATCGCGTTCGTCCCGAACGAGCCGGACTTGAACCGCCAGTTCACCTGGCCCTCACGATCTGTGGCCTTGTCCGCGACCCAGATGCCGCCGCCGGCCGCGCCGAGGTACAGCGAGCACTTGTTCCCGTTCTTACAGCCGCCGATCGCCAGCGCGGTGACCCTGCCGGAGGCGGTGTACTCCTTGCCGCCCGCGAGGAACTGGTCGAGCACAGCCGGGTACTTGGCCTGGCTCGGACCGATCGACTGCCAGTTGCCGGCACCCTTGCCGTGCTTCTTGAGCGAACTGAACGTCGAGATCGAGTTCAGCGTCGCCTCGGCTGGAACCGAATCGGCCGGGTAGGCGCGGTTCGCCTCCTCCTGCGCCGCGTACGTCCCGTCCGGCCCCTCGTTCGCGATCCCCGCCTTGTCCGCGCGCGAGTCCGGGTCGCCCTTGGCGAACTTGCTTCCTTGCCATTTCGCGTTCTGGCTCGAAGACGACGCAAGGCCTGTGGCGAGCGCGAGCGCACCCGTAAGGACCGCGACGGCAGCGGCCCAGACCCAAAAACGTCTGCTTGGCATTACCCTCTCCCCTTTTGACTACGACGCCAGTCCGACCCGGGACCCACTCCACCCTGGTCTGATATCCAGTTATCGATGATTACCGGGCGTCCGTCAAGCTTTCCATGCTTCGCAAGCCGGAAACCGCGGCCTTTTCAGGGTTGAGAATTCGATTGCGCCCCGCTTCCGGCCCTAGCCTCTGAGCGCGGCGCGTCGTATGCTGCGGCCCTTGGCCGTCGCGGACGTCATGACGTTGCGAGTCGTCACCGTCTCGCCGAGCGAAACCGTCCAGGTCGCGGTCGCGCGCATGCTCGAGGAGAACATCGGCTCGGTCGCCGTCTGCGACGGGCCGCGGCTCGTCGGCATCTTCACCGAGCGCGACGTCCTGCGCGCCGCCGGCGAGGGCAGCGCCTTCCTGGAGCTCGCGGTCGAGACCGTGATGACGCCGCGGCCTCTGACGGTCGCGCCCGAGGACGACCTGATCGACGCCGCGCGCCTGATGGGCGAGAAGCGGATCCGCCACCTACCGGTCGCGCAGGGCGAGTTCCTCGTGGGCATGATCGGCATCCGCGACGTGCTCGGCCGGCTGGTCGAGCAGGTGGCCCAGCAGGACGCCGACGCGCGCGAGACGGCGCGGTCGCTCCTGCAGCGCGTCCCGCGCGCGTAGTAGAAATGTGAAACCAAATTGCGCCCGTCGGGCGAAGCCGGGCCCCGCCCGGCGGGAGCCCAAGCAACTGCGAGGAGGGGGTTACCAGGGGGAACCCTCCGGTTCCCCCTGATAGCCGCCGGCGCGGATAGCGTCGGCGGCGTTAGTGCGAGTGCCGGCGGCGCGCCCTGCCGTGGTGCGGCTCGGGCACGAGCGTGACGTCGACCGCGGCGCGCTCCTCCCCGTCCTCGTGCACGTCGAACGAGACCGCGAGCCCCGCGCAGCGCCCGACCGGCGCGTCGCCGGGCAGGAAGCCGTCGCGGTGGACATAGAGGCGCTCGCCTTCTTCCGTACGGATGAAGCCGTAGTTCTTGTCCTCGTTGAACCAAAGCAGCTTCCCGAGCATCGGCGCCTGTTTCCTCTCCGTTTCAAAGCTTTGCACATTTCCGAGCATCGGCGTTTGCCTCCTCTGTTCGATCCTTACCACTTGGAACGCCGTCCGCGGCGGCTCGTGTAGACGCGCCGCGCCGGCGCCGTGCGCATTCCTTCGACCTCGAACTGCTGCGTGTGCCCAAGCCGGTTCGCGACGCGGCTGACGTCTGCCTGCTGCTCAGGAAGGACGAAAGTGATGCCGTTGCCGCTGCGCCCCGCGCGCCCCGTGCGTCCAACGCGGTGGACATAGTCCTTCTCGTCCGCAGGCGGATCGAAGTTGATCACGTGGGTGATTTCGACCAGATCGAGCCCGCGTGCCGCGACGTCCGTCGCGACGAGGGTCTTCACGCTGCCGGAGCGGAAACGCGCCAGGGCGCGGTCGCGCGCGCCCTGGGACATGTCGCCGTGCAAGGCGAGCGCGCGAACCCCGTGCCGGGCGAGCCTCTGGACGAGCCGGTCGGCGCCGCGCTTCGTGCGGACGAAGACGAGCGCGAGCCCACGCTCCGCCTCAAGCTCCTCCACCAGCCGCTCGACTTTCTTGTCGGCCGTCACCGCAGCGAAGCGATGTGCGACGTCGCCGTCGGCGGTGTTCGCCGACGTTCCAGCCTCGAACCGGGACGGGCTTTGCGTGAAGGCGCGCGCAAGCTCGTCGACTTCGCCGTCGAGCGTCGCCGAGAACAGCATCGTCTGACGGGTCCCGGGGAGCTTCCGCACGATCCGCTCGACCTGCGGCTTGAATCCCATGTCGAGCATCCGGTCGGCCTCGTCGAGGACGAGCACGCGAACGCGGTCGAGCGAGACGAGTCGCCGTTCGATCAGATCCTGCAGGCGCCCCGGCGTTGCGATAAGGATCTGCGCGTGGCGCGCTCGCTTGGCCTGCGCCTGCAACGGGGCGCCGCCGTAGACGGCAGCGACGCGGAGACCGCGCGCGGCCGCCAGCGGCTCGGACTCCTGCGCGACCTGCTGCGCGAGCTCGCGGGTCGGGACGAGAACGAGCGCCGCCGGCGCGTTGGCCTGCGGGTCGGTGCGCTCGACGATCGGCAGCGCGAACGCGAGCGTCTTGCCGGATCCGGTCGGCGCCTTGGCGAGCACGTCGAGCCCGGCGAGCGCGTCCGGCAGGACGAGCTCCTGGATCCGGAAGGGATGTTCCATGCCGCGCTTCGCGAGCACGTCCACCACGGACGAGCTCACGCCGAGCGCGCGAAAAGACTGCTGAGACAAGTTCGACTCCTTTGACTACGTGCTAACGGATCGAGACCGAACGACTCGAAACCGCCAAAGGAGGAACGAGAAGCTGAATCTCACGGGCCGGCCACAGTGCCGGGCCTGCACTCAGGGTAGCAGCTAATCCGCTGCGCCCTTTTCGACGGCGAACACGAGAATCGCGGCGAGGGGTTCGCGCGACTAGCTGACCGGCTTGGCCAGGTCGGTCTGGATCTCCGCGGCGGTGAGCGCGCGGTTGTAGATCCGCACCTCGTCGATCAGACCCTGGAACCACTCCGGCCAGATCGAGTTGCCACCCAGCCGCAGCACCCCCGTCGAGGCGGCCATCGAACCGGAGACCGCCGTCGTCCGCACCAGCGCACCGTTCAGATACAGGCGCAGGCTCGCCCCATCGAAGGTGACCGCCAGATG
>WNEY01006533.1_pt1 | contig 14793 bp, 16 predicted proteins | sample 5400531 | NCBI WGS metagenome assembly WNEY01 (sample SAMN13153338, study PRJNA577476) | soil metagenome | isolation source: 200 cm saprolite under Douglas fir tree site 1 | place: USA:California | collected 2015-04-18
GGGCTCTCGCTCGCCGTGTCCACGAGCTGCTTCCAGTGTCCGTCGTCGCGCAGCAGCACCCACGCGTCGTCAGTACCCGCCAGCTTGGGCAGGTCGTGCAGGACGACGTCGCGGATGGTTTCCATCTCCAGCGCGCGGCCAAGACCCTGGCCAAACGTGACGAGCCGCTCCATTTCGAGCGCGCGGGCCTCCGACTGAATGGCGTCAGCCTGCGCCGCCGCTTCCCGCGCCTTCGCTTCCTGCCGCTTGCGCTGTGAATAAAACACGAAGACGGCGGTCAGAATGATCAGCGCCGGCACGAGCGCGAGCCCGGAGCTCTCTTCGGCGACGCGCCCGAGATCGAGGAGGTAGCGAATCGGCTTCGCAAACACCACGAACAGCGCGACGGCCAGGCCGGCGAGCAGTACTCGGTCCTGCCTGGCCGTCGAATTCATAGGATCGTTCGCACTTTAGCCCAAAGCGTGGACTCACGGTAAAATGAAAAGCAGATGGGTAGAAAATCTTCGGCCAAGGCTCAGTCGCGGCCCACCTCTTCGGCGGCACCGCCGTCCGAACCGGGCCGCTCCTTTACACCACTGCTCGCCGTTGCCATCGCCGCGCTGGTGATCGTCGGCGTCTTCGCCTACACGAGAACGGCGCATCAGAACCAGGCCGCTCAGTCGGCGGACACGCCGGCGCAGACGGTCGCCGAACCGCCGGCGGCCGCCGCGCTCGGCCCGCACCCACAGGCGAACCTTCCGCCACTCCCGTTCGATTCGTCGCCGCCGGCGCGACCCGCGGAGGTCGTGCGCGCGGCGTACACGTTCGCCGCGGAACATCCCGAGGTGCTCAGCTACGTGCCGTGCTACTGCGGGTGCGAGCGCAGCGGCCACCGCGGCAACGAAGATTGCTTCGTCACCGCGCGCGACGCGAAGGGCGACGTGACCCAGTGGGAACCGCATGGCATGACGTGAGCCGTGTGTATTGACGTCGCGCGTGACGCGATGCAGATGCATGCTTCCGGCGCTTCGGTGCGCGACATCAGGGCCGCCAACGAAAAAAAATGGAGCAGCGGCTTCCCGACGCATACGCCGACGCCACAGCCGCCGGCGAAATAGACGTCGCTCCGCCTCTATAATCCGACTGTGGAAACGCGCGGCGCCGCGTTCGCGCGGCTGTTCGAGGCGGTGCACGAGGGCGTGTACATCGGGACGATCGGTCCCGACGCCACCTCCACGATCGCCGCCAATCCCCACCTGAAGGTGATTTTCGGCTACGCGAGCGAATCGCCGGAGGTTGACGTGCGCCCCTTCGATCAGGAGCGCTTCGTCGACCCTCAGGCGCGCGTCGCGCTGCTCGAGCGCCTCACCACCGACGGGTCGGTCAGCGATTACCTGATGCGGCTCCGCCGCGCCGACGGGAACCCCGTGTGGGTCGAGCTGACGGCGCGTGCCGATGCGCCGTTGGACGACAACAGCCTCCGCATCGAAGCGCTCGTCCGCGACGTCAGCGAGCGGAAGAAGCTCGATGACGAAACGCGCGACTTCTATCATCAACTCCTGCAGGCCGAAAAGATGGCGGCGCTCGGCCAGACGGTCTCCGGTGTCGCGCACGAGCTGAACAACCCGCTCGCGACGATCTTGAGCTCGGCCGAACGCCTCTCGCAGCGCACGACTCTCGAAGAGCCGGTTCGCCGCGGGCTCGAGACCATCCTCTCAGAATCCGAGCGCGCCGCCCGCATCGTCCGCAATCTGCTGACGTTCGCCCGCAAGCGGCAGACGACGCGTGCGATGGTCGACGTCAATCAGGTGGTGCGTGAAACGCTGGCGCTCCGCGCGTATGAACAGCACGTCACGAACATCAACGTGATCGACGCACTTGCCGCGGGTCTCCCCAACGTGTTTGCAGACGGCCATCAGGTGCAGCAGGTCCTGCTCAACCTCGTCATCAACGCCGAGCAGGCGATGCTATCGGCCCACGGGCGCGGCGTTCTGGTCGTGCGGACGTGGCACGACGCCGAGCTGGAATCGGTCGTGCTCGAGATCAACGACGACGGGCCCGGCATCTCCGACGACCTGCAGCCCAAGATCTTCGACCCGTTCTTCACGACGAAGGAGGTCGGCAAAGGCACGGGACTCGGACTCACGGTCGCGTACGCGATCGTCCAGGAGCACGGCGGACGTATCCGTCTCGAGTCCCGGCCGAATGCGGGCGCGTCGTTCTATGTCGAGTTGCCGGTCACCGCCACGAAGCTGCAGCCGGACCCCGGGGCTCCACCCCAACGCGGCAGCCGCGTTGGGGACCCCGGGGCTCCACCCCAACGCGGCAGCCGCGTTGGGGACCCCGGGGTCCGCGGACGACGGCAGGAGTCGGCGGACGCCGTCGCGGGCGCGTCAATCCTCGTCGTGGAAGACGAAGCGAAGCTCGCGAACGCGGTGGTCGACGCGCTGAGGGATGCGGGTTACCTCGTCGAACATGCACCTGACGGCGAGGAAGCGCTGAACAGGGTGAAAGCGCAAGCCTTCGATCTCGTGATCTGCGACCTGAAGATGCCGCGAATGGATGGGAAAACGTTCTATCGACTGCTCTCGGCCGCCGCACCCGACCTGTCGAAGCACGTGATTCTTGTCACCGGCGATGTGGCCGGCACCGAGGCGGAGACATTTCTCCAGGAGAGCGGCTGTCGCTGGCTCGAAAAGCCCTTCAGGCTTGGCGACCTGCTGAAGGCGGTCCACGACGGGCTGACGTAACAGCCCGTGGGGGTTCCGCGCGCGATGCGCTTGTTATCTGGCCGCAGCGATCGCGTGGCGCGCGCGCGTCATCTTGAGCGTCGCCTTGGCCGCTGCAGGCCGCTTGCTCGCCGGTTTGTACGCCAGTACCACCCCCTGAGGCGACGCGACCTTCGCGGCCGACTCCCCGGGGAGCCGCGCTTTCGCCGTCATCGGCTTCTTCGCGGCGAACGCGATCAGTTGACGCCGCATCTCGGCCACGCCCTGCGGGTTGCTGTCGCCGAGGGCGTCGCGAAGCCGGCGAATCGCACGCGCATGCAATTGCGACACGCGCGATTCGTTGACGCCGATCTCGGCGCCAATCTGCTTCATGGTCACTTCGCCGTAGTAGTAGAGGCCAATCACTCTGCGTTCACGCCACGGCAGTGACTGAATCGCGGTCCGCACGCGATCCCGTGTTTCTGCTTTCTCGTACGCCATATGCGGCGAATCCGGCTCGGAGGGTACGAGCACGGTCGGCAGCGAGCTCTCATCCATGTGCTCGCCCGTCGCGAGCGGCGACGTCGCTTCGATCGTGTTGATGCGGACGATGGTGCGGCTCAAACGCTTCTCGTCGGAACCCACTCGTGCGGCGAGATCGGCCATCGACGGCTCGTGACCCAGCTCCCGGCGCAGCTCCTCGCGAGCCGCATCCAGCTCCCGGCGCTGGCGGCGGACGCCGCGCGGCCAGGCGTCCTTGCGCAGCGCGTCGATCATGGCACCGCGAACGCGACGTTCGGCGAACGTCTCGAACTTGATGCCGCGATCTTCGTCGAAGCGGTGCGCGGCATCGATGAGGCCGATCACGCCGTCCTGCACGAGGTCCCCGATGTCGATCGTGTTCGGCATCGACGCGGCCATGCGTCGGGCAAGCGCCTCGACAAACGGCAGTCCGTTGACGACGCGGCGATTCTGGCTGGCGGCGAGCGGCTGGGCGTGCATGACCTCTCCTGTTAGTTGCACGTTATCGCAACGTCGGTACCAACTGCAGCGGCGGTGTTCCAGACCTCGCCACTTTTGTTGAACAGAACGCCGTAAATAGCTGTTTATGAAATGTTTACAGGTGTGAGCCGTTTCGGAACGGCCTGCTGGACGGGAGGCTTAAAACCGCGTGAATCGTCAGAACGGATGACGACTCAGCCGACGTTTTCGTCAAGAGTTTGACTGCCGAATTACACTTTGGGGCGCCTTTGAGGCTCGGCTGAAGTGCCGGCCAGACGCCGGATCTCTTTCGCGGTACCCATCGCCTCGATGGTGCTCGACACGATCTGCGCGGCGCGGGCCCGATTGACGTCGTCCGTCGCCTTGGCTTCAAGGAGCTCCGAGTGCGAAAGGATGATCCCGAGCTGATTGTTGAGGCGATGGAAGAGGAGGCGCAATTCGGGCTCTTCGTCCATCTATCTCCTCGGCATCAGGTCCTCTGCCCTGGACAGACCCGAGATCACGCCTGATTCCGGCCTTCCGCCTGCCACATCGTTTCCACTGCTGGACGATCGCCGTTGTTGGCATCGCGCCAGAGAGTATCGACGAAAATGCGGACGGAACCACCCGCCGTTCGCACGTATTCGATCTTCCCACTGGAGAGCCAATTGTAAATTGTGCGACGACTGACGCCGACCAGCTCACACGCCTTCATGATCGAAATGAGTTTTCGTTCCACTTGGCTGTTTGCCTCCGAGGATTTCTATCGGTGGATCTGCGGGCCGGGATTAGGGATTCCGTAGCGGTCGATTACAATTGAGGTATTTTCAGGTGTCAACATTTTGGCGTCCACAAGATCACGCCGTTAAGTCGACGGATTCCGGCGATTCGTCCAGGCCGCCGATCGCCGCCCGCCCCATGGCCAGGACGGCTTCCTCCGTGCTGCCGCCGATGTGAGGCGTGCCCATGAACTTGGGCTGCCGCAGAAGCTCCGAGTCGGCCGGCGGCTCGACTGCGAAGACGTCGGCCGCTGCCCCACCCAGCCGGTGCTCCACAAGAGCGGCCTTCAATGCGAGCTCGTCAACGATGCCGCCTCGAGCCGTGTTGATCAGGAAGGCCGACGGTTTCATGAGTGAAATCGCGCCCGCGCCAATCAGCCCTCGCGTTGACGCATCGAGCGGAAGGTGGATGGTCACGATGTCGGACTCGCGGAGAAGCACCTCGAACGCCACCGGTTTCACGCCCGCGCCGCGATAGAACTCGTCGTACACGCGGATGTCGTGAGCCAGCACGGTCGCTCCAAAGGCTGCGCACAGCCGCGCGACCGTCTGTCCCACAGCGCCGCAGCCGAGGACGCCGACGGTCGCCGTCGAGAGCTGTCGCCCGCCGGCCTGACGCCAGGCGCCGTCGCGGACCATGAGCGCGGCCGGCACAATCCCGCGACACAACGCGAGCATGAAGGCGACGGCCAGCTCAGCGACGGCCTGGCGGTTGACGCCCGGAGTCCATCGCACTGCCACGCCATGGCGGCGGGCCGACTCAAGATCGATCATATCGAGGCCCACGCCATACTTGCTGACGAGCCGAAGCTCCGGCACGGCGCGAAACACCGAGTTGCTCAGCACCTCGAGGCCTGTAATCGCTTTCGTGTGCCCCCGGAGAAACCTCACCAGCTCGTCGCCGGCAAGCACGCCCCCGGCTTCGTTGAATCGGGCGAGCGGATATCGGCGGATGAGCTCCTCGCGCAGGGTTGGATTTCGTGAAAATGAGCCCGAGGCCACGGCCACAGGCGCCGGGGAGCCGATCCACTGCGTCATTTCTGATCGAGAACACGATAGACACTCCATCCGCACAGTGTCAAGATATTGGCGTTGCGCTAAATGACTGATTCGCAAAAGCATCTACTGATCGTTGAGGACGAGACGCCTCTGCGTCAGGCGATCGCGGAGCAGTTGAGTGACCATGGCTATCGTGTTCAGCAAGCGGAGTCAGGCGAGGTTGCCCTCAGCAGGCTCGCCGATTTCGCCTTCGACATCATCATCACCGACCTGCGGCTGCCGGGCGTCGACGGCTCCGCCGTTGTCGAAGCTGCGGTCGCACGCTATCCGCATATCATCGCCATCGTGGTCACCGGCTACGGGACCGTGAAGGATGCGGTCGAGGCGATCAAGCGAGGCGCGTGGGACTTTGTCAGCAAGCCGTTCCAGCTCGACGAGCTGCTGCACGTGCTCGACTCGGCGATCGAGCAGCGGCGTCTGAAATCCGAGAACGCGTACCTGCGCGCGCAGCTCGAGGAGCGCTACCGGTTCGAGGGCATCATCGGCAAGAGCCGCCCGATGGCGCTGTTGTTTCAGCTCCTGGAGACGGTCGCGCCGACCAACAGCACGATTCTGATCACCGGCGAGACGGGCACCGGCAAGGAAGTGGTGTCGCGGGCGATTCACCACAACAGTCCTCGGCGCATGAACCGCTTTGTCGCCCTCAACTGCGGCGCCATTCCGGAGACGCTGCTCGAAGCCGAGCTCTTCGGCCACGTCCGCGGCGCGTTCACGGGGGCCGTCGGCAACCGCCAGGGACGGCTCGAGCAGGCGCACAAGGGCACGCTCTTCCTCGATGAAGTGGGAATGATGAGTCCGGCGCTGCAGATGAAGCTGCTGAGAGTACTGCAGGAACGCGAGTTCGAGCGTGTGGGCGATTCGCACACGATCAAAGTGGACGTGCGCGTGATCGCGGCGACCAACAGCGATCTCGGCAGGCTCGTCTCCGTCGGACAATTCCGAGAGGACTTGTTCTACCGGCTGAACGTGATTCCGGTGCAACTCCCGCCGCTCCGCGAACGGAAGGAAGACATCCCGCTGCTGGTGCAACACTTCCTCGAGAAGTTCCAGCAGGAACGCAGCGCGACTCCTTCATCCGAGAATGCACGCGAGGACAACGCGGGCCCCGAGGCTGGCGCGAAGCCCCTGGCGGAGCGCTTGACGGTCTCGCAGGAGGCGATGCGTCGGCTGATGGCGTATCAATGGCCTGGCAATGTGCGGCAGCTCGAAAACGCGATCGAGCGCGCCGTGGCGTTCACATCCGGTCGATCGCAGATCGAGGTCGGCGACCTGCCGGTCGAGCTCCGGCAGCCGCAGGAGCCCGCGCCCTCGTCCGCCGTCACGCTGCCGGAAGGCGGTCTGGATCTCGGCGTGTTCGTCGCCAACATCGAACGCGAGCTGATTCAGCGGTCGCTCGAGCGGACCGGCGGGAACAAGGGTCAGGCGGCCCGGCTGCTCAACCTCAAACGCACGACGCTGGTCGAAAAGCTGAAACGTCTCGAGCGAGGGCCGAATCCCTAGACATCTTCGAAAGCTGTGTTCTGGCGAAATGAAGCAAGTTTTTTCAGGTGAGGCTTTAGAAGCTATCTTAGCGGCCGCACAGCGGCCGCCTAGTAACGAAGATTCGCCGGTGCGCCCGCAGACGCGTGACTCGGCGGTTTGAGGCGAAGCTTCGTTACAATCCCTGCGAGAATAACGAGATGCCGCCCCGATTTGCCTACTGGACCATCCTCATCGATGACAAGCCGACGGCTTTTCGCGCGCGCGACAGGGAGGAGTTGCTGCCGACGTTCACGCAACTGAAACGCACGAACCAGAACGTCGTCGTGAGGTGGTTCGCTCAGGGCCAGCTGTGGGACTCCCCGGAGGCGCAGATGGCGGCGGGGCGAAAGCCGAAGTTCGCCGGCGACAGGCGCGGTCCCGACTGGCGGCCCGGCGGCACCCACAAAGATCCGCGCGATCGATTCAAGAAGAAGAACAGACCCGAGCGCGCCTGGTCCGAGGGCAACGCCTCGGCGCGGCGCGATCGCGACACGCCCGGGCCGCCCCGAGAGGCGCGACCGAGGCGCGACAAGCCTGCGGCCCCCCCACGGGGGAACACGCCGGGCAGCGGAGGCGGAGGCCGGCCATGGAGCGACAAACCCCGGGGCGCTGCGCGGCCGTGGACCAACAAGCCGCGCGATCCGTCGCGAGCGTGGAGTGACAAGCCACGCGATCCATCGAAACCGTGGAGCGGCAAATCTCGCAACGACTTCAAACCGTGGAGCGGGAAGCCGCGCAACCCGTCCAAGCCGTGGAGCGGGAAGCCGCGTGATCCGTCCAAGCCGTGGAGCGGGAAGCCGCATGATCCGTCCGGGCCCACGGGCGGCAAGCCCCGCGGCCCTGCGCGTCCATGGGGAGCGAAGCCGGGCGGACCGTCGAAGCCGTGGCGCGATCGTCCCTCCGGCGAGCATCGGAGGCCGTTCCGCCCTGACGGCTCGACCTCCCACGGGCGTCCCGACAGCGATGGTCCGCGCAAGCGCAGAGACGACGAACCCCCGGATGGCAGCTGACGCCGGGTTCACGACGTGGTCTCCCATCTCGTTCTCATGAAGCCGCGCGCCGATCTCTCGCCCGCCGAACGGGCGGCGTTGATCGACGCGTTCGAACACGCGGTTCGCGACATTCCAACCGTGCGTTCCGTTCGCGTCGGCCGGCGCGTCGTCCACGATGCCGGCTACGAGCAGCTGGCTCCCGACGCGGCTGACTATCTTGCCCTCATTGATTTCGACGATCTTGCCGGTCTCAAGGCATACCTCGGGCATCCTGCGCACGAGGCACTCGGCGCCCGGTTCAATCACTCGCTGGAATCAGCGTTGGTGTACGACTTCGAGGTGGGTGGCGCTGAAGAGCTCAGGCGTTGGCGGGTTCCTTGAGTCCGAGCAGCCGCAGGACACGAGCCATCACGCCCGGATCGTCGCGACCGGCGGCATCGATCTGACTGATGATGTCGAGACATTCGCTGACCGACTTCACGACGCCGATGCCCATCCGACGCGCCGCCGCCGGCAACTGCTTCTCGTCCTCACGCCACACGAGAATCGCACGGGCTTTCGAATCGACGACGACGTCGAGGCAATTCTCGGGACGGTCGTCGACGACGATGTCGAGCCCGAGCGCGGCAGCGATCCGGCCGCGCGATCCCTGTACGACGAACACGCTCGGGAGCGGGAAGCCTTTGGACTCGAGCCAGCGCTGACTCTGCACCTGCGCGGTGGCGCCGGCACTCTCGGGCCGCTTGGTCAGGAAGATGATCTCCCACCCGCGTTCGAGGACCAGCTTGGCGAGCCGTTCGATGACGCCGACCTCGAGCTCCTCCAGCGTCTGCCAGAAGTTCTCGATCGACTCCACGTGGCGCCACAACCGCCGCTGCTGCCTGGAACTCATGCTCATCTTGATCAGCGGCGGGACGTTGTCGGCTGAGGCCTCGGCGACCGCCTGAGGCGTCGACGTGTTGTCGAGCGGCGTTTCTCCCGAATCAGCCTCGACCGGCGCGGAACCTGACGAACCACGCTCCTCGAGGCGACGCTTCATCGGCTCGCCGAAGACGGCTACCGCCTGGCGGAGCAACTCCGCCTCCATGTCCGCAAAAACGCCGTCGAGGTCGAAGCCTATGCGTAGAGCCACGTCAAACCCTCGTGAGAGTAGTTTATCCGATTGATCGCAACCGCCGGCAGGCCGATTGACGGCAATCGGGCCACGTCACGGGAAAGAAAGAGTGTCAGAACCCGTACGTGAGCGCGGTGCCGAATTTCAAGCCTTCGTACGGTCTCGACACGACGACCGACGTTCGATGGATGCTATCCACGTTGAACGCGAGGCGCAGTTCCTTGCCCAGGTGATACCCGACGCCAAGGCCCCTGGAGTGCACGGCGTCGGTGCGATTGGATGCTTCGTCGATGGCGCCGATGCGGTCGCGGTACGCGAGCCGTTGCTCCCCGACACGGAGGACCGTGTCGAACGGTCCGAAGATCTGCTGTGCGATCGAGGCGTCGAAGCCCGTCAGCAAATAGTACGGCTGATTGACGTCGTACGAGTATTCAACGTCGCGCACACCGTGGACCCCGAACCGCGTCGTCCCATAGATGCTGAACGACAGATCGAGCGCCATCGTCGCGCCTTTGAAGTTCGGGAGCCCGGGCGATCGCGGCTCGAAGTCCCGAAAGCCGAACGTGGCGGAGCCGTGGATGATTGCGAACGGATCGAAGGCGACCGTCGTCCCGAGCATCGTCGAGACCGAGTCACGCAGCGGCGAGGCTTCGAAGTTGTCCTCGGAGCGCGTCGCGTTGAAAGAGATCGACGTCAACGACGTGACCTGGTGCCGGAGCAACAGGCCGCTGCTCGTGGTGACGCGGTTCAGCTCGTCGTGCAGGTTGACGTCGAGAAAGAGGGCCGCCCGATCGAAATCGGTTTTTCGTCGTTCGCCGCGCACGCCGAAGAACGTTTTCGACATGATCCGCCCCTCGACGGAGCCGCTGTAGGCCAGATCCTTGCGCGACGCGCGCGTGTCGATTTCAAATCCTGGGCGATCGCGGAGCTTCGCGTACACGACATTCGTGTTCACGATCAGCCAGGTCAGCGGCAGTTTCCAGCCGACGGAATAGGCGTTGCTCGCGGAACGCTCGCTCGCGTACTTCTGATACCAGACGATTTGCTCGTTGATGGCGGCCGTGACCCACGTGCCGCCCACGTGAAGCCACAAGTCGGTCTTCGGCGTCAGCGTGGCGGTGAAGTCCTGTTTCGGCTGCTTGCCGGGCGGATCGTTGAAGACGTTCTTGTCGACTCCCAGATTCGACAGGCCGATCGTCGGGCTCATCGAGAGCGGTCCGAACCGCACGCGGACGGTCGCCGGATCGGGGCCGTCGGCTGTCGCCTGGGCCCACACCGGCGCGGGAAACACCAGCCCGACCACGATCAGGACAACGCAGCACGAGGGACGCATGATCTGTTTCATCGTGATGAGCGCGCCGCACGGGATTTGTCGGCGGCTTTGAAGTGCCCGTCGCCCGCAAGATCGACTTCGAGACGCGCCGAGCCGTCGGGACCGTATGTCAAGCGCCGGTCGGGCGTGCCGCGGTGGAGCGTGTCGAACGCGACGGAGGCGAGATGATCCCCGTCATAGGTTTCCCATTTGTCGATCTTGCCGTCTCCGTCAACGTCCTCTTCCGCGCTGGCGACACGCGCGCCCTGGTAATGTTCCGTGCGCGTCACTTTCCCGTCGCGGCGCGTCGAGATTTCGATCCGTTCGGTCGAGCCACCGGGGCCGGGGAAGGACCACGCGTCTTCCCTCCCGTCGCCCGACCGCGAGAAGCCGACCTTCTCGAGTTGTTGGTTCGGTCCGTAGTATTCCCAACGGTCAGTCTTGCCGTCCTCGTTGGAGTCGATTTCGATCCTGACAACGCGTGCGCCGTCCATGTAGCTCCACGTGTCGATTGTGCCGTTGCCGTTGGAATCGTATTTGAGGAGCTGGAGCTTTCCGGTCTTCTCGTCGTAAACCGGCTGAATGCGCCTGGCCGCTTCGCTCTGGCGCTGGCATCCGGTCAATATCGGCGTGCACGTCAGAACAACGGCACACGCTGTAGAGTTCAGAAAGCTCATTGGTTGTTTGGCCAACATCGTGACGCGTGTGACAGAGCTTCGCCTCGTCACTTACAGTCCAGGATATGGAAAGGGATTGGCCTGGGTGCAAGGCGGGGATCTCAGAGCAGTCGCTGGTACGTATATCGGTCGAACTGGGAGGGCGCCGCAGCTTAGCGCTTTTCAGGAAAATACAGACGAGCTAGAGGAGCCCGTCTGAGTAATGCCTCACGGGCTGCTAGTAGGAGCGTGTTCGTATTTGCCGGACACGCTCCTACGCGGAAGGCAGGAGGGCGGTGGCAAAAAAGAAAGTCGTGATGAGCTCGCGTAACGATTCCAATGAGTCGGCGCTGTTGATGGCCGTCCGCAGATGAGAGCCGTTGTCGAGGCCCTTCGTGTACCAGGAGCCCAGCGCCCGGATCTTGTTGATGACCCAGCGGTGCTGTGACGACCCGGGACGCGAAATCTGGACGTCAACCCCGTGTCTGAAGCCTTCCGGTTCACGGACGCGCTCGGTGAGCAGCTTGTCGATGTAATCGAGAAGGAAACGTCCCCGGTCCTCGAGCGTCACCTCGCGCGGTGTCAGTCCGGCCGCCAGGTCGGCCGCCTGCGCCAGGATCCACGGGTTGCGCAACACACCGCGGCCGACGAGCACGCCTTCCACACCGGACCGCATCCGCAGGACGATCTGCTCGGGCTCCACGCAGTCGCCGCTGCCGAAGACCGGAATCGTGAGGTCGCCGGCGATGCGCGCCACAAGATCCCAGTCCGCCGACCCGCTATAACTCTGTGCGGCCGTCCGCCCGTGGACCGCAATGGCCGCGGCGCCCGCGTCCTGCACCATCTTCGCCAGCTTCGGGGCATTCCGGTCCTCGTCGTTCCAGCCGGCGCGCATCTTCACCGTCACCGGAATCCTGACCGCCTTCGACATCGCTCGGATCACCGTGGCGGCATGCTCCGGCTCGCGCATCAGGCTGCATCCTGCGTTGTGTTTGGCGATCTTCGGCACCGGGCAGCCCATGTTCACGTCGACGATATCGGCGCCCATGCCTTCGACGATTTGCGCCGCCGCCGCCATCTTCTCCGGGTCTCCGCCGAAGATCTGGATGGCGATCGGTCGCTCTTCTTCGGTGTACTCCGCGTACTCCAGCGTCCGGTCGATCCCGCGCACGAGCCCTTCGGCGCTCACCATCTCGGTGACCACGAGTCCGCAGCCGCCATGTCGCTTGACGAGACGGCGAAACGCCGTGTCGGTCATGCCGGCCATCGGGGCGATCGCAAACGGCGACGGGAGGTCGACGGAGCCAATTTTCATATGTCGACGATCGACCGGGAGGTCCGTTCAGTACGGCTTCACGTCCGCCGCGTCGACTTCGACGCTGACGGCCTGGCCGATGAGATCGACGGACAGCACCAACCGGGCCTTCGGCGCATCCTTCCGGATCAGACGGCCGTGAACCCCGCGCAGCGGGCCGTGCACGACCTCGACCATCATGCCCTCGTGAATCATCGGACACGGGTCGTACTGCAGCTCGCTGCCCACCAGCAACCGGATGCTCTCGAGCTCGTGTCTTTCCAGCGGCTCCAGCGCGTGATGGTGGGGAGAAAGGCGTCGACGCGCTTCTGTTCGAGTTGCTCGCGCACGACCTGCTCGTGACGCGACCGGGTCCAGATGGCAAACCACTGAGCGTCGTCGCGTTCCATCACAGCGACGGCGCGGCCTGCTGCTTGATGCCCTCTTCGAACGCCTTCCGGACATCCGGGTTCTTCCATTCGATGATGGCCTGGGTGCGCAGCTTCTGAACGTACTTCCGGAACTCGGCTCTGCGCTTGTCGGTGAACACCCGCTCGCTGATTTGCTCGCGCGCCTGCTCGAGCGGCAGCGTTTGCGTCGGCGTCATCGTTTCGAGCTTGAGCAACTGGTAGCCGCGCGGGGTGCGAACGAGCTCGCTGACGTCGCCGGGCTTCATCGACTCGATCGCCTTCCGCAGATCGGGCGAGATGTCGTTGACGCTGAGGGGTCCGATCAGCCCCGCGTTGGCCTTCGACGGGGAGTCGGACACCTCTGCGGCCAGCTTTTCGAAGCTCTCTCCCCCGGTCGTCGTCACGCGCCTGCGGATCTCGTCGGCTTTCGCCTTCGCCGCTTCGTCCGCCGCGACGTTCAGTCCCTTGCTGTCGGCGGGCACGGCGATCAGAATCTCGCGCAGCGTCACCGAGGGCGGCGTCGTGAACTCGCCGAGATGCGACTCGTAGTACTTGCGGGCCTCATCGTCGGTCACGCCAATCTTCGCCAGCACCTCGTTCTGCTGCACGCGCTGCTGGATCATCTGCCGCTCGAGGTTCCGCCTCAGTTCCGCCAGCGTCATGTTTTCGGCCTTGAGCGCCGCCTGGAACTGCTCTTCCGACTCCATCTTGTTTTCTCGTTTGATGTCGCCGAGCACCTTCTTGAATTGCTCCTCGCTCAGCGTGTAGCCGAGCTCCTTCCCGCGCTGGACGATGACCATCTCGTCGATCGCGTCCACCATGATCTGCGGGGTGATGTCGTCGAGCGCCTTGCGGAGCTGCACGTTGTTCGGGTCGCTCTTCAGATCGATTTGCTGGCCCTTCTGGCGCAGCACGGCGACCTGGCGTTGTTCGAGATCGCTCTTGGTGAAGATTTCGCCGTTCACCTTCACGAGGATCTGTTCGATGATTTCACCGCGGACGGTCGCGATGCCCGCGAGAAACAGGACCGCCGGCAGCAAACTCTTGAGTTTCATAAATACCTAGAAGACAACATCTTATCCCTGATCGAGGAGGTCGCTCAAGAGACCGCCGACCCGCTCGAAGACACCGCCCGCCGCCCGTGGATCCTCCTTGGCGGGACGCAGGATGTCTTCCTTGGTGAAGCCGGGCTTTACTTCGCCGGTCCGCGCCCTCGAGGTCCACCAGCTTGGCGCGGCCGTGGGCTGGCGGTCACGGCCCTTGCCATGACCGCCGACTGATGGCTGATGGCTGGCGGCACGGGGCTTCTCAGCCAGGAGAGCCGAGCCGTTCGCCATGTCGAGCGACAGCTTGAGGGCCGCAGGCGGGACGAGCGTGAGGTCGGGGCGCTGCCGCATCAGCGACACCAGCCGCACGGGATCGACCTTCGCCTGCGGTCTGAACTTTAAGACGACGACGCGCGCTTCGCGGTCGATGCTGTCGATGCAGAGACGGTCGGCCATGACCCGGATGCGTCCGTAATCAGCCAGGTTGAGCACCGAGATCGGCAGCGGCCCGTAACGATCCGCAGCTTCTTCGAGCACGCGGTCAATCTCGTCTTCATGCCGCGCCGCCGCGACCTTGCGGTAGAGCATCAGCCGCTGGTTCATGTCGGGCACGTAGGTGCTGTCGATCCGCAGATCGACGCGCAGGTTCACCGTCGCCCGCACATCGTCCTCGAGATCTTCGCCCTTGAGCTCGCGCACCGTCTGCTCGAGCAGCTTCATGTACATCTCGAAGCCGACGGTGTCGATCTGGCCGCTCTGCTCGCCGCCCAACAGATTGCCGGCGCCGCGGATCTCGAGATCCAGCGCGGCGACGCGGAACCCGCTGCCCAGGTCGCTGAACTCCTTGATCGCCGCGAGCCGCTTCTTCGCGATCGGCGACAGGTTGTCCTCGGGCGGGATCAGCAGATAGGCGTAGGCGGGGCGATCCGATCGTCCGACCCG
>WNEY01004038.1_pt1 | contig 14792 bp, 11 predicted proteins | sample 5400531 | NCBI WGS metagenome assembly WNEY01 (sample SAMN13153338, study PRJNA577476) | soil metagenome | isolation source: 200 cm saprolite under Douglas fir tree site 1 | place: USA:California | collected 2015-04-18
TTCGCTGGCCGGCCTCGAGCTCGCGCCGGAAGCGCGCGGTCGCATGATCTGGAACGCGGCCACGCGCGAGGCGGTGCTGTTGGCCTCGGGCCTGGACCGGGCGCCCGCAGGCAAGGCCTATGAGATCTGGGTGATCGGCTCCTCGGGGCGGCCGGTGCCGGCCGGCGTGTTCCAGCCGCGCCCCGACGGCAGCGCGGTCGTGCCGTTGCCGCAGGTCGAGGACACCGCCCTCCCCCACACGTTCGCGGTCACGGTCGAGCCGGCGGCCGGCAGCGCCTCCCCCACCGGACCCATGGTGCTGGCCGGTGCGGTCTCGTGAACCGGACTTTTGGAGACTGACCGCCAGCGGAGCGCTCGAAATGGGCTTCGTCGCGGTTGGCTTCGGTATGGCCGAGAAGATCAGGCCAGGATCTTCTTCACCACCTCGCCGTGGACGTCGGTCAGCCGGAAGTCCCGCCCCAGGAGCTTGAAGGTCAACTTGGTGTGGTCGATCCCGAGCAGGTACAGCATCGTTGCGTGGAGATCGGGGACGGCGACCACGTCCTCCACCGCGAGGTAGCCCAGCTCGTCGGTCGCGCCGTGGGTGATCCCTCCCAGGATGCCTCCCCCCGCCAGCCAGATCGAGAAGCCCTTGATGTGGTGGTCGCGCCCGTCCTCCTGGGCCATGGGCGTTCTCCCGAACTCGCCGCCCCAGATCACGAGCGTCTCGTCGAGCATGCCGCGCTGCTTGAGGTCCTTGACCAGGGCGGCCGAAGCCTGGTCCACCTCCTTGGCCTTCATCACGATGTCGGCCTTGAGACGGCTGTGGTGGTCCCAGTCGCGGTGGTAGAGCTGGATGAACCGGACGCCGCGCTCGGCCAGACGCCGGGCGAGGAGGCAGTTGGCGGCGAAGGAGCCGTCCATCCGCTCGACGCCGTAGGACTCGAGGACGTTGCGCGGCTCGCCGGCGAAGTCGGTGAGGGAGGGAATGCTGGTCTGCATCCGGAACGCCATCTCGTACTGGCTGAGGCGCGCCGAGACCTCGGGATCGTCCACGCCGTCGGGCTGGCTCTTCGTGAGCGCCGCCACCGCGTCGATCACGTCGCGCTCCTGCGGGCGGGTCACGCCGTCGGGGTCGCGCAGGTACAACACCGCGTCCCCCTTCGACAGGAAGTGCACGCCCTGGAAGCGGCTCGGGAGGAAGCCGCTGTGCCACTGCCGGGCGGCGATGGGCTGCATCTGCCCTCCGCGCCCGTGGGAAGTGAGGACCACGAAGCCCGGCAGGTCCTCGGCCTCGGCCCCGATGCCGTACCAGATCCAGGAGCCGGCGGAGGGCCGGCCGGAGATCTGGGTGCCGGTGTTCATGAAGGTGTGGGCGGGGTCGTGGTTGATCTGCTCGGTCTGCATGGAGCGCACGATGCAGATGTCGTCGGCGATGGAGCCGATGTGGGGCAGCAGCGACGAGATCTCCTGTCCCGACCGGCCCCAGCGCTGGAAGGGATGCTGGGGCCCGAAGCAGCGCAGCGGCTTCCCCTGGAGCTGGGCGATCGGCTGGCCCTTGGTGAAGGACTCGGGCATGGGCCCGCCGTCCATCTCGGCCAGCTTCGGCTTGTGATCGAACAGCTCCAGGTGCGACGGGCCGCCCGCCTGGTAGAGGTGGATCACACGCTTGGCCCGCTGCGGAAAGTGCAGGCTCGACAGGATCCCTCGCGCGCGGTCGGTCGCCGCCCAGAGCTGCTTCGGATCGAGCAACGCGCCCAGGGCCAGCGCGCCCAGGCCGGCTCCGGACCGGCCCAGGAACGCGCGCCGCGTGAAGCGCTCCCGCATCGCCCGGATGTCGTCGGTCAGGATCTCCATCGTGCCCTCGCTCCCCCCCAAGTCGCTCGCTCGGGAGTGAATCCCTCGCGTTTGTTCTCAATGTCGGGGGGTACAGAGCATGAGCATCCCCCGAACCCCCCATGTCGCTCGCTCGGGAGTGAATCCCTCGCTCGCTGCTCATGACCGCGTGATCACCTCGGGCAGGTTCAAGATCGCCCGCGCCACCGAGGTCCAGCCGGCCAGCTCGACGACGTCCAGGTCCTTCGGCACGGGGGCGAGTCCGGCGCCCACGAGCAAGGCCGCGGAGCGCGGGTCGGCACGGTACTGGGCGGCGTGCTTCCGGAGGAGATCACCGAGGATGCGCGCTTCCTCCTCCCGCGGGGCCCGGGCGAGCGCCCGCTCGTAGGCCCAGCGCAACCGGCCCTCGAAGCTCGCGCCGCCCTCCCGCAGGATCCGCTCCGCGAAGACGCGCGCGGCCTCCACGTAGGTCGGGTCGTTCAGCAGCACCAGCGCCTGCTGGGGCACGTTGGAGCGAGTGCGCTCGGCCATGCACTCCTCGCGCGAGGGCGCGTCGAAGGCGACGAGGCTGGGCTGCGGGAACGTGCGCTGCCACCATGTGTAGATCCCACGGCGGTACTGGTCCTCGCCGGTCGAGTCGTCCCACTCCCGAGGTGGGAAGTTGAGGTAGGCCCAATAACCCCTGGGCTGGTAGGGGTGGACGCTCGGGCCCCCCATCTTGCTCGAGAGGAGACCGCTGATGGCAAGCGCGTTGTCGCGAACCATCTCGGCGTCGAGCCGGAAGCGGGCCTGACAGCCGTAGAGCCGGTTGGCGGGATCGCGATCGAGCAGCTCGGGCGACGGACGCGACGTCTGCCGGTAGGCGGCCGAGGAGACGATCGTCCGCACCACCCGCTTCACGTCCCAGCCGCTCTCCATGAACTCCACGGCCAGCCAGTCGAGCAGCTCCGGGTGCGTCGGCCATTCCCCCTGCGAGCCGAGGTCCTCGAGGCTCCGGGCGAGCCCCTGGCCGAAGAACAGCTTCCACAGGCGGTTCACGAAGACGCGGGCCGTGAGCGGGTTGTCGGCGGCGGTCAGCCAGCGGGCGAGGTCGAGGCGCGTCGCCCGCCGCCCGCCGGTGTCGATCTGGGGCAGGAAGTGGGGGACGGCGGGCGCGACGACCTCGCCGGACTCGTCCTGCCAGTTCCCCCGGGGCAGGAGGCGCACCGGCTCCGGCTCCCCCGCGGTGCTGACGAGCGACTGCGGGACGTCCTTGACGAGGTCCGCCTTCCGCATCTCCGCGGCGCGGAGTCCGGTGCGGACGGACGCCAGCTCGGGAGCGACGCGCCGGAAGAAGCTCGTCAGGCTCTCCTGTTGCTCCTTCGTGCGCTCCGCGCGATCCTTCGCCGCGATCTCGAGGATCTCCTTCGTGATCCCGGGACCTGGCTCGGTGAGGACCGGCCACGGGTCCGTGGTCGCGGACAGGCGGAAGCGGCCGAGGGTGCGGTTCCCTCCCGCGTTCTGGTGGAGCACGAGCGTCAGCGTCGTCTCCTCCGAATGCGGCGCGCTCCGCTCCGCGCCTCCCGTCGTCGAGCGCACTGCGGCAGGGTCAACCTGCCACGGTGCGGCTGAGGAGACGCTCCGCTTCGCGCGCCGGACGTCCTCGCCGGTGCCCACGCGCTGCGCCGCCTCTACAACCAGGCGGTGCTCGAGGCCGTCGGCCGCGAGCAGAGCCCAGCCGCCCTCGGAGGTGCGCCCGTCGATGGCGGCCGCCGGGCTCAGTCGCGCGCCCGCTCGCGCAAGGGGCGTCGAGGCGGTCGCGTTGCGAAGCGGGATCTTTCGACCGGCGGCGTCCTTGATCACGAGCTCGGAGACGACGAAGCCGCCTTCCGGGTCGCGCCCCGGCCCGCCCTTTGGCAGCTCGTCGAAGGTCCGGGCCTCGAGGCGGAAAGCGGTCATGCCCTCGAGGGCCGTCTTGAAGCTGACCGTGTAAGTGTCCCGAGGCGGCTGCGGTCCGGAGGCGGTGGTGGCGATGAGCGAGAAGTCGTTACCCTGGATCAGCAGCCGAGTGCCGTTCGCGGAAGACGCCGCGACCGGCTCGAGGACCGTCCAGCTATAACCGCGCTGGCCGGCGAGGGTCTTCTCCCAGCGCTCCTGGGCGGCCTCGAGCGCCGGGGTACTCTTCTCGAGCTCCTTGCGGAGGCGCGCGATCTCGGCGTCCACCGCTTCGAGCACGGGACGCTGACGGTCGTCCGGGAGGTAGTCCGGCTCGCGCCGCCCCACCGGCTTCTCCTTCACGTCCGCGAAGAAGGCCCCGAAGCTGTAGAAGTCCTTGGCGAGGTACGGGTCGAACTTGTGGTCGTGGCACTGGGCGCAGCCCACGGTCGCCGCGAGCCAGACGGCCGAGGCGTTCCGCACCCGGTCGGCGAGGTAGATGGCCCGGTACTCCTTCGGCTGGGCCCCTCCCTCTTCCGTCGTCTGGAGGAGGCGGTTGTAGCCGGACGCGATCCGCTGCTCCATCGAGGGATCCGGCAGCAGGTCGCCCGCGAGCTGCACGGCCGTGAACTGGTCGAACGGGAGGTTCCGGTTGAAGGCGCCGATGACGTAGTCGCGGTAACGCCAGACCGTGCGGGGGTTGTCGCTGTGGTAGCCGGCGCTGTCGGCGTAGCGCACGAGGTCGAGCCAGTAGAGGGCCATACGCTCGCCGAAGTGCGGCGAGGCGAGCAGCCGGTCCACCTGCCGCTCGTAGGCGCCGGGGGCCTCGTCCCCGAGGAAGGCGCGAAGCTCTTCCGGCGTGGGCGGCAGGCCGGTGAGGTCGAGGCTCAGCCGCCGCAGCAGCTCGCGCGGCCCGACCTCGGGCGAAGGAGCGAGACCCTCCTTCTCGATCCGGGCGAGGACGAAGGCGTCGACCGGATTCTTGGGCCAGTCGGCGCGCTTCACCGCCGGGACCGCGGGCCGGGTGGGCCGGATGTACGACCAGTGCGGCTGCCACTCCGCCCCCTGCTCGATCCAGCGGCGGAGCGTCTCGATCTGGGCCGCGCTCAGCCGGTCCTTGCCGCTCGAGATGTGGGGCATCCGCTTCTGCTCGTCCGGGTTCGTGATGCGCTGGATCAGCGCGCTGTTCTCGGGGCGGCCGGGGACGATCGCCACGTTGCCCGAGGGGAGCGGCGATTTCGCCACCTCCTCGCGGTCGAGGCGCAGGCCCATCTGCCGGCGGTTCCGATCCGGGCCGTGGCAGGTGTAACAGTTGTCGGCCAGGATGGGCCGCACGTCCTTATTGAATGAGAGGACCGGGCCCTCGGTGAGAGCGGCAGTGGGGTGGCTGGCGAGGGGCGACGGGGTGGCCGCCGGCGGGCTCGCGGCCGGCGCCTCCTTGACCACTGCTCCGTCCGGCCACGGCGCGCCCTCGTCGATCCAACGCCGCATGGTCTCGATCTGGGCGGGCGTGAGCGGATCGGCCTTCTTGGGCATCCGCTTCTTCGGATTTTCCAGGACCAGCCGCTGGTAGAGCAGGCTGCCCTTCGCATCCCCGGGCACGACGGCCGCGCCCGAGGCCCCGCCCTGGAGCAGGCCCTCCCGGGTATCGAGCCGGAGATCGCCGTCAGACGTGGCCGCGCCATGGCAGCGCACGCAGGAGACGGACAGGACGGGCTCGACGTCGCGGACGAAGTCGAGCGGGGGGGCGGGCGGCGCCGCGGCCGGGCCCCGCGCCGAGACCAGCGACCCACCCACGCTCACCACCACGATGGCCGCGCCGACCGACCCCAGGACCCGGGGGCTCCTCATTCCCATTTCGAAACTACCGCTTCCTGAACCTGAGGCTAGACCTCGTGCTCGGTCCGTCCCTTGACCACGAGGCCGATCGGCACGTCGGCCCCGGATGCCGTCTTCAGCTTCACGAAGAACACCTCGTGGCCGTATTGGTTGGTGCCGACCGCGGGGAACTCCTTCTGCGCGGAGACGTCGGCCAGGTTCAGCGGCGAGGGATGGTTCGTGCCGTTCGTCTTCGCGCTCATCTTCGTGACTTCCTTGAACGTGAGGTCGTCGGACGCCCGGGTGTCCAACGCCGCCGGCGAGAGGAGGAGGAAGGTGCTGGTGGGCGCGGCGCCGAGATGGTCACCGTCGCTGGGCATCTCCGCGTAGCGCAGCGTGTAGGTGCCGGGCTTGATGTTCTGCGTGCGGAAGTCGGTGGTCGGGGCCGGGAACGTCATCACGCCCACGAACGTAGACGGCTTCAGGCCCGGGAGATCCTTGCGGAACCAGACGTCACCCACGACCGTCCCGTCCGACAGCGTCACCCGATATCCCTGCGCGTCGAGCTGCGGCTTGATCCAGTCCGGCGCCGCGCCGGTGAAGGGTCCGATCCGCTCGACCTTGCCCGCCGCGTGGGTCACCGAGGCGAGCGAGGCGGCCAGGGCGGCCGCCCCCAGGACACACATCATCCCCCGTCGACCGTGCTTCCTCATCTCGGTGGTCGCGATCAGGAGCTATCGGGCGAAGCTGCCCACGAACGCGTTGCGCTTGTCGTGCGTCGTCCAGGAGACCCCGAGGCCGTCGCCGCTGTACCGGTCGATCACCGCCACCGCCGGCATGGCATGCTCGGTCGCGGCCAGCGGCGCGTAGTAGGTCTCCTCGTTGCCGCAGTGGCGGTCCTTCTCGCCCACGGTACGGGTCTGCACCTCGGCGAGGCCTCCGGCTTCGAGCGTGGCCGACGCCTGGTGATCCAGGTCGTGGCGGACGGCCAGATGGATCGGCGCCACCTGGGTCTGCACGACCGTGTCCAGGATCCCGCCACCCATCTCGCGGGCGAAGTCCAGCAGGGCCGACCGCTGCTCGGGCGTGGCGGCCTCGTCCACGATCATCACGGCCTTGGCCGGATGGGGATTGGCGAAGGGATCGCCCAGGGTGGCGCTGGCCTTCACCACGCCCACCACGCTCAGCCCGTCGAGCGGCACGCCGTTCCAGGTGCCCTTCTCCACGCGCCAGGCCAGGATGGCCTCGCGGCCGGTGAGGCCGGTCTCCGAATTGGCGAAGCAGGGACCCGTCCAGACGTCCGCGCTGCGCGTCTCGATGTAATCGCCCTGGATCTGGGCAGCGTGGGCGGCGGCGGGCAGGGCCAGGGCCAGGACGCCGAGGGAAAGAAGCCTATGCATCTCTACTCCTCCTACCATGATCCCTCATTCTACACGCCCCTTGCCGTGGCACGCGCGGGAGGGCGAAGAGCAGGTGCCGGGCTCGGCCAGGCCGCCATCCGGCCCCAGGCAGGTCTGGGTGTAGAGGCACCAGAACAGCCCGCCGTGGCCGCGAGGCACGGTCGGGTCGTCCTCGGCGGGGACGAACATGCCTTTCCAGCGCAGGTGGCTGCACAGGCCGGGACGGTTGGGGTTGAACCTCTCGTCTTCAGTGAGGGGCTTCATCGCGCACCTCCGCCAGCGGCCGCCAGGACCGCCCTCTTCACGGCCACCCGCGCGAGCTGGATCTTGTACGCGTTCCCGCTGAGCGGCTTGCCGTTGCTGACCGCCGCGTCGCCGGCGGCCGCCGCGACCTGCTCGCTCACCGCCTTGCCGGCCAGGGCGGCCTCGGCCTCGGGCGAGCGCCAGGGGACCGGAGCCACGTGGCCGAGCACGACGCGCGCGGACTGCACGCGGCCTCCGCTCGTCTGCAGCGCCACCGAGGCGGTCGCCAGCGGCCAGTCGAGCGCCTCCTTCTCGCGCACCTCGTAGGTGGCGTTGGCGCCCGCCGCGGACGGCACCCGCACCTCGGTGACGATCTCGTTCGGCTTCAGGTCGTGCTCGCGATCGTCGTCGGTCCTGGGCGTCAGGAAGAACTTCTCGACCGGCACCTCCCGCGCGCCGCCCGGCCCGAAGATCCTGACCGTGGCGCCCAGGGCGACGAGGGCGGGGGCCAGGCTCGACGGGCTCACGAAATAGGCGGGCCCGGCGTTGCCCAGGATGGCGTGATAGCGGTTGTCGCCGTCGACGACCATCGACCGGCCCCCCTCCTGGGCGAGCAGGCCGAACCCGGAACGGTAGTACCAGCAGTGGGGCCGCTGGCACAGGTCGCCGCCGACGGTGCCCATGCTGCGGATCTGCGCGCTGCGCACGCCGTCGGCCGCCGCCCAGATCGCGGGATAGCTCTTCCGGACGGAGGCGTTGTCGAGCAGCTCGTCGAAGGTGGCCAGCGCTCCCAGCCGCAGGCCGCCGCCGTCGGAGCGGATGCCGCGCAGCTCCTCGATGCCCTTGATGTCGACCAGGCGCTTGGGCGCGGCCACGTCGTCCTTCATGAGCGAGAGCAGGTCGGTGCCGCCGGCCAGGACCGCGGCGTCGTTCCAGGAGCGGCCGAGGAGACCGACCGCCTGCTCCTTCGTGGTGGGGCTCGCGTACTCGAGAGCGCGCATCAGGCTCGCCTCCCTTCCAGCGCCGCCAGGACGCGCTTGGGCGTCAGCGGGATGTGGGGCACGCGCACGCCGATGGCGTTGGCCACGGCGTTGGAGATGCAGGCCCCGGGCGAGATCACGGGGGGCTCGCCCAGGCCGACGACGCCCCGCTCGTCGTAGCCTTTGCCGGTCATCATGCGGACGACCAGCTCGCCGACGTCGCCAATGCCGGCCAGCTTGTAGAACTCCATGTTGGGGTTGAGCATGCGGCCGCTGAGCGGATCCATCACCTTCTCTTCATACAAGGCGTAGGAGACGCCCATGACGAGCGACCCGTAGACCTGGCTCTCGGCCGTCTTCAGGTCGAGGACGAGCCCGCAGTCCTGGACCGCCACCACCTTGTTGACCCGCACGCGACCCGTCTCGGTGTCCACCGAGACATCGGCCATCTGCACGCCGCCGACGCCGCTGTTGATGAGGTCGCCGGGCCCGGGGTTGGTCCCGCGCACGGTGAGCGGGATGCCGCCGAGCTTGCCGCAGGCATCGGCCCAGGAGAGGCTCTTGCCGGGGTCGGCCTTGACCCGGACCCGCCCGCCCACGGCCTCGAGGGCGGTGGGCTCGACGCCCAGCGCCGGCGCCACCTTGGCGAAGAGCTGGTCGAGCGCGTCGAGGGAGGCGCGGCGCGCGGCGGAGCTGACCCCGCCGATGGTGGTGCTTCCCCCCGAGCCGCCGGAGGCCGGGTACTGGTTGTCGCCGATCTTCAGGTTGACGGCCTCGATGGGCAGCCCGAGCGTGTCGGCGACCACGATGGCGAGGGCGGTGCGCGTGCCGGTGCCCAGGTCCTGGGTCCCCATCTTCAGCTCGACCGACCCGTCCGGCTGCAGCGTGAGGTCGCCGCTGCTGTTGTGGCCGCGGCCGCCCCAGGTGTGGATGGCCAGGCCCAGGCCGCGCTTCACCGGTCCCGCGGTCTGGTCCCCCCGCGGGTGCCAGCTCTTCTTCCAGCCCATGAGGTCGGCGGCGAGGCGCAGCTCCTCGGCGTAGATGTCCTTCCGCACGCCGGTGAGCGCGATGTTCTGCATCAACAGGTCGTAGGGGTCGCGCCCGAGCTTGGCCGCCAGGTCCTCGAAGGCGCCGAAGGTGATGACGCAGGCCTGCGGGTGGTTGGGCGCCCGCCAGGCTCGTGAGCTGCCGATGTTGTTGGCGATGGCCGTGTGGACCGAGCGGCGGTTGGGGATCTCCAGGACGTAGGGGACGGGAGGCCGGCCGCCGCCGCCCATCCCCGACGTGCCCCAGGTCTCGGACTGCCAGGCGGTGATGGCGCCGTCCTTCTTGGCGCCGATCTTGACGCGGCCGTAGTAGGAGGGCCGCGCGCCCGCCACCGCCTGCTCGGCGTCGCGCTCGAGCATGATCTTCACCGGCTTGCCGCCGGCCTTCTTGGAGAGCTGCGCGGCCACGATGCCCCAGCGGTCCGGTCCGAACTTGCTGCCGAAGCCGCCGCCGATGTGGTCCTGCTTCACCCGGATGTCGCCCGCGGTGATCCCGAGCGGGCCCGCCATCTGCCCGGCGATGCCCGAGACGTTCTGGGTCGACGCGTGGACGAGCAGGTTCTTCTCGCCCTCCCACTCGCTGATCGACCCGTGCGACTCGAGACAGCAGTGCGTCATCACGGTCGAGCCGTACTCGCCCTCGGAGACGACCTCCGCCTCGGCCAACGCCTTGTCGGGATCGCCCTCCTTCTGCTCGGCCATCGGCTTGGCGCTCGCGCCCGCCTTCTGCAGGTCGTAGTCGTCGACGACGTGGGGGAGCTTCTCGTACTGGACCTTGATGGCGCGGGCGGCGTCCTCGGCCGTCGGCTCGTCCACCGCCGCCACCCCCACGATCTCGTCGTAGGCCCACTGGATCTCGGTGCCCGGCCCCTGGATGACCAGCACCGCCTTGACGCCCGGCATGGCCTCGGCGGCGCTGGTGTCGATGCTGACGATCTTCGCGTGGGCGTGGGGCGAGCGCAGGATCTTGCCGTGGAGCAGGCCCGGCCGGCTCACGTCGTAGGTGTACTTGGCGCGGCCCGAGACCTTGTCGGGTCCGTCGAGCCGCGAGATGCGCTTGCCGATGAGCGTGCGCTTCTCGGCTTCCGGCCACTTGTACTCAGCCACGGCGCCCTCCCTTCGCGGCCTGCATCACGGCCGCGCGCACGCCCACGTAGGTGCCGCACCGGCAGAGGTTGCCGCCGAGCCCCTTCTGCACGTCGGCGGGGGTTGGGTCCGGATGCTTGTCCAGGAAGGCCTTGCAGGCGACCACGAACCCCGGCGTGCAGAAGCCGCACTGCTGGGCGTCGTTGTCCACGAAGGCCTGCTGCACCGGGTGGAGCTTTCCGCCGGCCGCGAGGCCCTCCACGGTGGTGATGCGCCGGCGGCGGGCATCGATGGCCAGGACGGAGCAGGAATAGACCGGCTTGCCGTCCATGATCACGGTGCAGGCCCCGCAGGTCCCGCGATCGCAGACGCGCTTGGCGCCGGTCAGGTCCAGGTCGTGCCGGAGCGCCTCCAGCAGCGTCACCCGCGGCTCCACCTCGACCGTCCGGGGCGTGCCGTTGACGTCCAGGGCGAAGCGCGCCTTGCCGGGGCCGAAGACCTCGACCTCGGCGCCGGCGGCCCTCACCAGGCGCGGCCCGAGGACGGCGGGAACCGAGAGGGACATGCCCGAGGCCTTCAGGAACGTGCGGCGGCTGACGGCGTCCGGACGGTCTCTCTTGTCGTCGGCGTCGTGCATTGTCTTTGCCTCCCTGATCTCCATTAGGAGCGCGTCCTCCGACATTACCGGGACGCGCTCCTACGGCACCGGCGTCTCCTTCAGCTCCATCTCACGGCGGCAGCACGGGCAGAGGCCCGGCGCGTAGGCCGTGATGTTGCATACCTCGCAGTAGTAATGCACGTCGTGGAGCTTCCCGTCTCCGGTCTCCAGAGCGAATCGACGGGCGGCCGGCCCGCACGCCTGCCGCTGCCCGGCTGGATCGAGGCAGACGACCCGCCCGCGGTAGTCGGACGTCTGGCCGGCGGCGGCCGGCTCGCCGGGTGCGGAGGCGACGAGCGCGGGAGAAGCCAAGGCCAGGGAGAGAACCAGCGCGCTGACCATTCAAGCGAAGCTACTGAACGCTCGTTCCCCTGTCAACTGTTCGTGACGAATCTTCGTGACGAATCGTGACGAACCCTGTTGGTGACGAACCGGTAGCGGCCTTCCCGCGGCCCGAAAGATTGGATAAGCTGACGGGAGCTCTTGGCAAGATGCGGGCGAGTGGTGCCGGCGGACCGGGCGTGACCGCCAGCCGAATGTTGTCGGCGGCTCTCGGAATGTGCCTGGTCGCCGCGGCTCCCTCCCGCGCCCGCATCGCCACGCTCGGAGGGACCGGGCAGGCGGGCTACTCGGGCGATGGCGGGCCGGCGACCTCGGCGCAGCTCGACAACCCGTTCGGCCTCGTCCGTGGCCCCGACGGCGCGCTGTACGTCTGCGACGTGAAGAACCACGCGATCCGCCGTCTGGCCCGAGACGGGACGATCACCACGGTGGCCGGCCGAGGCAAGCCCGGCTACTCCGGCGACGGCGGCCTCGCCGTCCGGGCCGAGCTGAACGAGCCCTACGAGGTTCGCTTCGATCGCTCCGGCGACATGTTCTTCGTCGAGCGTCTCAATCACGTCGTGCGCCGCGTGGACATGAAGACCGGCACCATCTCCACGCTGGCGGGAACGGGCACGGCCGGCTTCTCGGGAGACGGTGGGCCCGCGCACCAGGCGCAGCTCCGGCAGCCCCACAGCATCCAGTTCGACCGGAAGGGCGACCTCTACATCTGCGACATCGGCAACCATCGGATCCGGCGGGTGGAGATGAAGACGGGCCTCATCGAGAGCTTCGCGGGGACGGGCGAGAAGCTCACGACGCCCGACGGCGCCCGTTTGGAGGGGACACCGCTCAACGGCCCCCGCGCGATCGACTTCGACCGGAAGGGCGACCTGTGGCTGGCGCTGCGCGAGGGCAACGCCGTCTACCGCATCGACATGGGGGCGAGGACGATCCACCACGTGGCCGGCACCGGCGCGCAAGGCTTCACCGGCAACGGCGGGCCCGCGAAGCAGGCCACGCTCTCGGGGCCCAAGGGCCTGAGCCTCGGCCCCGACGGCAACGTCTACCTGGCCGACACCGAGAGCCACACCATCCGGAAGGTGGACATCGGGAAAGGTACGATCGAGCTGCTGGCGGGCACCGGAGAGAAGGGCGACGGGCCCGAGGGCGATCCCCTGGCCTGCCGGATGTCGAGGCCGCACGGCATCTTCGTGGACGCGGACGGCTCGATCTACGTGGGCGACAGCGAAGCCCACCGGGTCCGCGTCATCCGCCGGCCCCGCTGAGGCGGCGGCGGCGGCCGAGCCGCGGCGCACCTCGTCCTCGGCGAGTAGCTCGAGACCTGGGGTCATTCGTCCTCGAGGTCCAGGATCTCCATCAGGGCTTCGTTGACCCGGGCCATGACGGGTCGCGACAGCCGCGCCATGGGGCCTCGGACGAGCCGTCGATCGTCGATGGCCCGGAGCTGGTCCATCAGCAGGTCCGAGTCGCGCCGCAACCGGGCGGTGGCTCGCACGCGTACGCGCAACGGCTCCGCATCGTCGACGAGCTTGGTCGTGAGAGGAACGACCAGGGTGGAAGGATGTCCTGCGCTCAGCAACGCCTGCGCCTCAGGAGGATTATTTAGGCAATATTCTTGGGTCGCTACTGCGCGCTACGGCGCCGACGGCGGAGGCACCCGCCGCTTCGTGGCCTGCTCGAAGGCGTACGCCAGCTCGATGAGCCGCGGCTCGCTGCAGGCCATGCCCATGAAGCTCACGCCGAGGGGCCCCGGCTTGGCGTCGAAGCCTTCGGGAAACGGCGGGGCCGGCGAGGGCAGGGAGCCCGGCGCGTTCGGCACGAGGCCGAAGGGGACGATCACGGTCGGGTACCCCGGCTTGGCCGCGATCGCCGCCCCCGATCCGCCCGCGAAGAGAAGGGCGTCCAGCCTCTGGTCCTTCATCACCGCGTCGATCCCCTGCGTCGCCGAGAGGAGGAGGTCCTTCTCGCGGTCGACTTCGTAACGCACGCTGTCGCTCCCGACGTCCATCTCGTCGGAGACGTCGAGCAGGGCCTGGCCGTACTTGATGGCGCCGGCCTTCTGATGCGCCACGTTCCACTGCCGGAGCTCGGTCAGGGTCTTCACGGGCGCCTTCGCCCCGAGCGACGCGAGCCACTTGTTGAAGTCCCGCTTCATCCCGTACTTGAACACGATCGAGCAGTCGGCATCCTTCCCCTTGGCGTTGTCGAGGCCGGCGCACGTCGGCCAAAGGAGGAAGTTCGACTTCGCCTCCGTGGAGACGACGCTCGGGATGTCGGCCGGATCGACGACCGTCGCGCCCTGCTGCTTCAGGATCGCGATCGCCTCCGCCATCACCCCGGCCTGGTCGGCGTTCAGGCCTCCGCGGGGCTCCTTGGCGCCGGGGGGCGTCGTCTTGTCGTAGAAGAACGCGCGCGGAATGCCGATCCGCGCGCCCTGCAGTCCCCGGGGATGGAGGAAGCGGGTGTAGTCGCGGCCGGCCGGCGGTGGGCAGCGCTTCGTGGCGTCGTCGTCCGGATCGGGAGCGGCGCCCTCGAGCGCCCCCAGGAGGATCGCGGCATCGCCCACGGTCCTGGCCATCGGGCCGGCGGTGTCCTGGTCCGCGGTGATCGGGATGACGCCGTGGCGGCTGACCCGCCCCACAGTCGGCTTGATGCCGACGAGCATGTTCTGGTTCGAAGGGCTGAGGATCGAGCCCGAGGTCTCGGTGCCGACGCTCGCCGCCCAGAAGTTGGCGGAGGTGCCGATGCCGGAGCTGGAGCCTCCGGTCGCGAGCGCCGGGCGTCCGTCGAAGGTCGCCTCGCGCGGATCGCGTCGCGGATCGTAGGGGTTCATGCCGTAGCCCTTCAGGGCGCTGTAATTGGCCGGCATCCCGCTCGCCACCCAGTTCGCCAGCTCCGTCATCACCGTCTTCGCGATGATGACGGCGCCCGCGTCGCGCAGGTTCTTCACGAGCGTCGCCTCGTAGGGCGGCACGAAGCCGTCGAACGCCAGCGCGCCGCCGGTGGTGGGCATGTCGGTCGTGTGGATGTTGTCCTTCAGCGCGATCGGGATCCCGTGCAGCGGACCTCGGACCCTTCCGCGCGCCCGCTCGCGGTCCCGCTCCTCGGCCTCCTCGAGCGCCTTGGGGTTCACGGTGATCGCCGCGTTGAGCTTGTCCTCGTAGAGAGCGATCCGGGTGAGGTATTGGAGGACCAGGTCCCGCGACCTCACGCGCCCCTGCTCCATCGCGGCGCGCAACTCCGGGATGGTCTTCTCGACGACGTCGAACGGCAGCGCCTTCCTGGAGGCGCCTCGATCCTGGGCGGCAGCGAGGGCCGTGGCCGACCCCAGCAGAACGACCGGCAGGGCCGCGGTGAGCTTCATGAGGCCATCCTTACCACGGTCTCGCGCCTGCGGGTAGCGACCGGACTCCCCGACCTGCGCGGAGCCGTCCGGCCCGGGGGCGCCGGCGTCGATCCAGCCGCGGATGAGCGACACCTGTTCCGC
>WNEY01001975.1_pt1 | contig 14788 bp, 15 predicted proteins | sample 5400531 | NCBI WGS metagenome assembly WNEY01 (sample SAMN13153338, study PRJNA577476) | soil metagenome | isolation source: 200 cm saprolite under Douglas fir tree site 1 | place: USA:California | collected 2015-04-18
GGCCGTCGGACACGTTGTCGAGCACCGACCGCATGCGCTTCTCGCTTTCCTGCAGCGCGACCTCCGCGCGCTTGCGCTCGACGAACTCGCCGATCTGCGAGCCGACGTCGTTCATCACCGCGACCAGGCCGTCGTCGAGCTCGCGGGCTGCCCAGGTGTGCAGCGAGATCATGCCGACGACGCGGCGTCCGCTCCGGACGGGGAAGCCGACGATGCCGTGCAGGCCGACGGCGATCGCCGCCGCGGCGCGCGGCGACTCGTCGCCCGCCAGGTCGGGCATCGCGATCGGCTTGCCTGCCTCCCACACCTTGCCGGCGAGCCCTTCCCCGCGGCGGTAAGCCTGGTTGGCGGCAGTCGCCTCGAACGCCGTGGTGTCGCGTCCGGGGCGCTTCCACGAGGTGACGAAGTGCATCGCCTCGCGGTTGCCGTCGACTTCCCAGTACTCGGCGAGCTCCCAGTCGAGCGTCCGGCACAGGCCCTCGAGCACGCCGGGCGCGGCCTTCTGCCACCCAGGTGAGGTGACGAGCGCCTGCGTGACTGCAAACCTCGCCGCCTGCAGGACCTCGGCCCGCTTGCGGTCCCGGATGTCGACCGCGACCGTCTGGAAGTAGCTCGGGCGCCCACCGGGGCCGCGGACCAGGCGCATCGTCAGGTCGACCCACACGTGCTCGCCGTCCTTGCGCGTGTAGCGCTTCTCGATGCGGCGGCCCTCGTCCTCGCCGGCCAGCATGGAGTGCATCGCCTCCTGCATGGCGACGACGTCATCGGGATGCGTGATATCAAGCAGGGACACCGTACGCAGCTCGTCCTCGGTGTAGCCGACGAGGTCGCAGAACGCGGGGTTGACGGTCGTGATGTGGCCGTCCAGCCCGCAGAACGCCATGCCGGCCTGCGCCTGCATGAAGAGCGTTCGGAATCGCGCCTCGACATCGCGTTCGCCGGCCTCGGCGCGGAGCCGGCCCGAGATGTCGCTGACAAGCGTCAGGAGCTGGTGCTGCCGGCTCGTCAGGCGATGGATCGCCACCTCGACGTCCACGCGGCGGCCGGACTTGTGGACCATCGTCGCGGTGTAGCGGTCGGGGGCATCCTGCCCAGCAATGCGCCGGGCGAGGTTCGCCGCGAAAGCCTCGCGCTGGTCAGGCGGCGCAAGCTCGATCAGCGTCGGCATCGCGGCGAGCTCCTCTCGTGAGTAGCCGGTGAGGGCGACGTACGCGTCGTTGCCGGCGACGAAGCGGCCTTTCTCCGTGATCATCAAGCCCTCGCCGAGCTCGCTCAACGTCGCGAGCAGGGAGCTCTGCCTCTCGACCTGGGTGGCGAGGTCACGCTCCACAGACCGCGACGTCAGGTAGGCGAGGATGCCCAGGCCGACGAGCACCAGCGTCCAGATGACGATCGTGCCGAGCGAGACCATCAGCTGGGAGACCGCGTACACCCAGAGCGCGCCGATCCCGAGGATGGCGATCCCGAAGACCCAGCCGAAATGGCGTGTGTTGAGCCCGGCCTCGAAGTACAGGAATACCGTGGCAAAGCTCACCGCCGCGAGGGGAGGCAGGTCGTCGCCAAGCCATCTGCCGGCCACGCCGAGCACAAGGTCGGTGAGGACGGCCGCCGCCAGGGTGATCGCCACCTTGACGGCGAGGTTCGAGGCGTAGCGCGATGCCTTTACCAGCATAGAAACCACGGCAAACACGACGCCGACCCCGATCAGGAGCCCCTCCTGGCGAAGCACCACCGCCGGCGGGTTCGCCTGCCAGATCCGCCAGGCGACGGCGGCGATGATGGCCGCCACGGCCAGGCCGGTGACCAGGGGCAGGTTCCATGGCGTCGCCGGCCGTGAAGAGGCAAGCGCCGCCCCGAACAAAGGATCGGCCGCCAGAGGCATGGGCGCGCTCAGCTGTTTAGCCAACGGCGTGAACGATAGCAATCGGGACCCGAATTTGAGTTCAGGTCGAGCTTGGCGCTGTTACTTCCCGGTCTTGCCCTATTTGCTTGATTTGGCCTGGGGTCGCTGCGGGACCGTCCGCTTCAGGGGCGGGCGCCGGCCGGCGTGGAGGGGGTTGACCTTCTCCCCGTCGGAGTCCTTGGACGCCCGGCGGCCGGCCGTGGCGTGGAGGGTGCGGAGCTTGGCCAGGCGCTCCTTCTTGGCCGCCAGGGCGGTCTTGAGGGCGTCGGAAAGCTGGGTGTCGTTCATGGGCACGACGCGGAGGCGGGCCTCCAGCTCGAGGACTTCGACTTCAGCGCGGGTGAGTTCTAGATCGATGGTTTTGGACACTTTTGCCTCTTTTATACGGTTCAAAGCTACTGAACCTGATAAATACCCCGCAAGAGGCGAGGTTATGCCCTAACGGCTAGGTGCACTCGATCCCGATGTTCACAGTGGCCGCCCCGGACGTGCAGTTCGTGCCAGCCGAGCAGAGGGTGTGGTCCGTCACGACGATCGTCCAGATCCCGCCGTACCCATTGCCCGGACGTGGGACGTTGATCACCACGAAGCCGCCGCTGACGGTCAGGGTGTACCCGGTCGGTGGCGTCCCGTTGGTTGGATCCCAGCACCCCTTGAAGTTGCCAGTCGACGTGGGCGCAGCCTTGACCAGGGCGACCGATGGGCTGCCATTTGGGACACCGCCCGAGATCGGCAATCTAAGCGAACAGTTCGTGAAGATGTCCACGCAGGTCCGGAGATCGCCTGCGACCGAGATGTGTTGGTACATCCAGAACGTCGGCGAAACCTTGTCGGTGGCCCCCAGCGAGTCGGCCACCTGGACTGTGAACTGCAGGTAGCCAGTCTGTCCGGTGAACGTGCCCTTCAGAGCAAGTGCTGAGAGTGATGTTCCGGAAGGCAAAGTGCCCTGGGTCAGGCTGTAGGTGAAGGGTCCGACCCCTCCGGTCTGCTGGCCGAAGGCGCCACACGCGTTGATGCAGCCGAGCTCGACGTTGCAGTTCTTCGCACACCTTGGGAGCAGCGACGCATTCAGGGGGGATGCGATGTTGATCGTCCCCTTGACCGGCGCCTTGCCCTCGGCCGAATCACTGATCTCTATGGAGAAGGGGAACGTCCCTCCGGAGGCAGGTGTGCCCGAGACACTCCCGTCGCTTCCCAGAGTCAATCCCGGAGGTACGGCGCCCCCACTGACGTTCCAGTGGTAAGGCAGGACGCCACCCGAAGCGGTAATCGTTACTGGCGCGTAACCAACACCGACCTCACCGATGTGGAACGCGGGAGCGCTCGCGGCGAGCTCCTGGGTGGGGGTGGGGGTGGGTGTCAGCGTCGGCGATGACACGGGCGAGACGAGCGCCACGTTCTTGTTGTTGCCCGACTGCCCGCCCTGCTGGTTGGGCAAGGTGCAGCCGACCACAGATAGAAAAACGGCCGCCAGAGCGGCCAACCACCTTCCTCTTCCCAAATCGCTATGCACCGAACGCGATGCGAAGTGTATTTCCCCTTCGGCCGAATTTCAGCTAATCAAGCGAAATCGCGTCGCGCAGCTTGTCGAAAAAGCCCTTCGAGACCTTCTCCGGCATGCCGGTCAGCCCTCCGACCTTACGCAGCAGGGCCTTCTGCTCCGGCGTCAGGTCCTTGGGCACGACCACCTGCACCACCACGTACTGGTCTCCGCGGCGCCCGCCGCGGACGTCGGGCATCCCCCGCCCCGCCAGCCGGAACGACTGGCCGTTCTGCGTCCCGGACGGGATGGCGATCTCGACCACGCCCTCGATGGTCGGGATCTCGATCCGGTCGCCGAGCGCGGCCTGGACCATGTTGACCCGCAGCTCGTAGACGATGTCCTGCTCGTGCCGCGCCAGCTGTGGATGCGGCTTGACGCGCAGTACGACGTAGAGGTCGCCGGGCGGACCGCCGCGCACCCCCGCCTCCCCCTCGCCGCTGAGCCGGATCTGCGAGCCCATGTCGACGCCCGCCGGAATCCGGACCGCCAGGCGCCTGGTCCTCTGCAGGCGGCCCTGCCCGCGGCACTCGGCGCACGGGTTCTTCAGAATCCGGCCGGCGCCGCCGCAGGTCGGGCAGGTCGAGGTCGTGACCACCTGGCCGAAGAACGACTGCGCCGCACGCCGGATCTGGCCCGAGCCGCCGCATCCCGGGCACGTCTGGGAACCGGTGCCCGGCTCGGCGCCGCTGCCGGAGCAGCGGTCGCAAACGGCCCGCTTCGCCACGTCGATCTGCTTCTCGACGCCGGTGAACGATTCCTCGAACGTGATCGTCAGGTCGTAGCGGAGGTCCTCGCCGCGGTTCGACGCCGGACGCCGCCCCCGCGTCCCGAAGCCCCCACCGAAGAACGTGTCGAAGATGTCCGCGAACGGCATGTCGGAGAAGTCGACCGCCGGACCTCCGGCGCCGACGGCGGAGTGGCCGAACATGTCGTAGCTGCGCCGCCGGTCCGGGTCGGAGAGGACCGCGTATGCCTCGCTTGCCTCCTTGAAGCGCGCGGCCGCGACCGCGTCGTCAGGGTTGCGGTCGGGGTGCGAGTCCATGGCGATCTTGCGGAACGCCCGCTTCAAATCCTCCGGCGAGGCCTGGCGGCCGACGCCGAGTACCTCGTAGTAGTCGCGCTTGATCGCCACTTGTCTAGATCGTCAGTTCAGGATTCTTCGTTTTCGGCCGGCAGAGCGGGACGCTTCGAGACCTTGACGAGCGCAGGCCTCATCACGCGGTCGCGCACGCGGTAGCCGCGGCGAAGCTCGGACACCACGGTGTCCTCGGGATGCTTGCTCGACTCCTCGTGCCCGATCGCCTCGTGCAGCTTCGGGTCGAACCGGGCGCCGACCGCGTCGATCGGCTCCAGGCCGTGCGTGCTCAGCGCCTCCTCGAGCTTGCGGACGCTCAGCTCCAGGCCCTTGATCCACGACTCGTCGACCCCCTTCGGCTTGTGCTCGAGCACGTTCTGGAGGTCGTCGAGGACAGGCAGCACGCGGTGGATCAGCTCGGCGGACGCGTGCTGAATGGTGTCCAGCTGCTCCTGCCGCGCGCGCTTCTTGTAGTTGTCGAAGTCGGCGGCCAGGCGAAGGTGCTTGTCTTTGGCCTCGGCCAGGCCGGATTCAAGCTCCGCGATCTTGCCCTCGTAGAGGGCGATGCTGGCCTCGATCTCGTCCGGGTCGCGAGGATGCTTGCGCATGGTCATCGATCTCTAGATACCGCGCTGAACGTTCTGCTCAAACTCCGAGCTCGGCCATTCGCTCGCTGGCGCTCCTCGCCACCGCCTGCAACCGGGCCACGGTCTGGCTGTAGGCCATGCGGGTCGGACCTACGACTCCGAGCACTCCCTTCAGCCGGTCCGACGGGCCATACGTGGTGAGCACCACGGCGCACGACTGCAGCTGGCTGGAGGTGTTCTCCGACCCGATCACGATCTGGAGGTCGGACTCGCCGATGAGCTGGCGGAGCAGCACGGTGAGGTAGCGGGTCTCCTCCAGCACCTCGAGCACCTGGTGGACGCGCGACGACTCGGCGAACTCGGGCTGGCGCAGCAGGTTGCGGACGCCGTCGTGGACGACCAGGTTCTCCGAGCCCTTCTCGTACAAATCGAGCACGGCGATCACCCGGCCCAGCAGCTCCTTCTCCAGGCCGAGCTCCGCGGAGCCGTAGCGTTGGCGAGCCTCGTCGCTCGCCTTGCCGCCCAGCGCCGTGATCAGGCGCGCCCCCAGGCGCGTCAGCTCCGCCTGCGTCGCGGCCGTGGTCGTGCTGACGACCTGCTGGCGAAGGAGATTGCCCTCGAGCAGGAGGATCAGCAGCACCTCCTTCGGCTCGAGGGAGACGAGGTCCAGGTGCTTGATCCGCGCCAGTGCGCCCTGCGGCGCGCTCGCGACAGAGGCGTTCTGGGTGACCTCCGCGAGCGTCATCGCCACCCGCTCGACCATCCCCTCCACGTCCGCCGGCGCCTTCTTCAGCTCGTCGTCGATGTAGGCCTTGACGCGGTCCGGGATCGCCTCGAGGTCCATCAGGAAGTCGACGAAGTAGCGGTAGCCGAAGTCGGTGGGGACCCTGCCCGCCGAGGTGTGCGGCTGGGACAGGTAGCCGAGGTCGGCGAGCTCGGCCAGCTCGCTGCGGATCGTGGCCGAGGACAGGTTGACGAAGTGCCGGCTCTGGAGCGCCTGGGAGCCGACGGGCACGGCCCGGGTCGTGAACTCGTGCACGACCGCGCGCAGGATCTCCTGCTTTCTGTTCTCCATCTCGTTTTCAGCACTCTCACCCGGAGAGTGCTAACCAAGTCTAGCTACCGGGTGCCTTGGTCGAGCAGTTCCCGTCCTTGCCGAGCTTGCTCCTGGCGACGTCGCTGTTGCCCTGGCCGTGCTTCTTGGCGTGGGCGGCCTGGGAGACGTAGAACCCGTGGTTGCAGGGGTGGGTTGTCGTCGCCTTCTGCGCGACCGGAGCGGGAGTCGACGCCGCGCGATGGGCGATCAGCGTGCCGGCGAACGCGACGTCCGCAAGGATCAGCACGGCGACGATCGCGACCACGGCCTTCATCACCAGTTCAACGATGACGTCTCACAGAATGATCAGTGCGATCTGGTTGTGCAGATCCAGGCCGCGGCGGGTAGGGACGATGCGCCCGTCCAGGCGCCGCACCAACCCCGCGTTCTGCAGCTTCGCCAGCTCGTCGTCGAAACCCCTCGGCGCGATCATGCCGTCGGCCGTCCGCAGCCCGAGCATCAGCGACTCGGCGACCGCCTTCCGGGGCTCGAGCTCCTCCCCGTCCGCACGGGTCGCAGGCGCCGCCGCGATGTACTCCTTCGGCCGGGCGATGTTCCACCACCGCCACGCGGTCGAGCCGTCGGTCGCGTACGAGTGCGCGCCGGCCCCCGCGCCGTAGACGGGCCGGCAGCGCCAGTAAGCCTGGTTGTGCCGCGACTCGAAGCCCCCGGCTCGCGCCCAGTTCGAGACCTCGTAGCGGCGGAACCCCGCGGCCTCGAGCTCCGCACACGCGGCGTCGAGCTGGTCCCACTGCAGGTCGGCCTCGACCTCGGGCACTCGCCCCTCGGCGCGGCGGCGGTAGAGCAGCGTTCCCTCCTCGAACGACAGGCAGTACGTCGAGACGTGGTCAGGGCCCATCCCGATCGCCCGGCGCAGTGTCTCGAGCCACGTGGCCATGCTCTGGTACGGGACTGCGTAGATGAGGTCGATGCTGATGTTGGCCACGCCCATCTCACGCGCCAGGCTGAACGCCCGCGTTGCCTGTGCGGCGTCGGTGCGGCGTTCGAGCACCGCCAGCGCCTTCGGGTCGAAGCCCTGCACGCCCAGGCTCAGCCGGTTGACGCCGCCCTCCATCCACGCAGCGAGCTTTTCCTCGTCGGTGCTGGCCGGGTTTGCCTCCAGGGTGACCTCCGCGTCGGCGGAGACATTGAAGGTCGCGTGGATGAAAGCGAGCAGCCGTGCGGCCAGCTCGGGCGGCAGCAGGCTGGGCGTGCCGCCGCCGAAGTAGACCGTCTCGAGCTGTTGAAAGGGATGACGCTCGCGCGCGAAGACCAGCTCACGCTCGAGGGCGTCGACGTAGGCCGGCATCAGGCGGTCCATGCCCGCGTAGGCGTTGAAGTCGCAGTAGCCGCACTTGTGACGGCAGAACGGAATGTGGACGTAGAGATGGCGGAACGGCTGGATTTCGGTCATTTGAGGTCAGCGACCTCCGCGTTGCTGAGCTCGCGCAAGCGACCAGGCTCGATCTCGAAGACGGAGTCGGGCCGCCCCGCCGCCGCCCACACGACCGGGAAGCGCATCAGGTCACGGTCCATGAACACCGGCACCTCGGTGGCGTGGCCGAAGGGCGGAACGCCGCCGATCGAGTAGCCGGTCGCGGCCCGCGCGGTCTCCGCGTCGGCCTTGGCGACCGGCTTGCCCGCCACCGCCGCCAGCTTGTGCTCGTCGAGCCGGTTGCTGCCGCTCACCAGCGCGACCACGGGCTTCCCACCCGCGACGAAGACGAGCGACTTCACGATCTGACCCAGCTCGCACCCGACGGCGCGGGCGGCATCGACCGCGGTTCGGGTGCCTTCGGGAAACTCCTTCACGGTGACTCCGAAGTCGGTCGACGACAGCCAGGTTTCGAAACGATTCACACCGCATAACGATAGGTACGATGTTCGCGAATGCTCGACTCTCCAACCCGCGTCGTCGTCACAGGCGCTGCCGGATTCGTCGGCTCGCACCTGTGCGACCGGCTGCTCGCGATGGGCCACGAGGTGGTCGGCATCGATTCGTTCAGCGACTACTACGAGCGGGCGCGCAAGAAGCAGAACCTCGAGGCGGCCCGCACGCACCAGGGCTTCAGCCTTCTCGAGCTCGACATGGTCGACGGCGACGTCGCGCGGGCGATCCGCGGCGCGGGCGTCGTCTTCCACCTCGCCGGCCAGCCCGGTGTGCGGCCGAGCTGGGGCGACCACTTCGACCAGTACGTCCAGGACAACATAGTCGCGACACAGCGACTGCTCGAGGCGCTTCGCGAGCACCCGGTCAAGCGGCTGGTCTTCGCGTCGAGCTCGTCTGTCTACGGCGATGCTGAGATGTTCCCGACCAAGGAGACCGCCCTCCCCCGCCCGGTCTCGCCGTACGGCATGACCAAGCTCGCGGCCGAGCACCTCACCTTTGTCTACATGCGCAACTTCGGCATCCCGGCGACCTCGCTCCGCTACTTCACCGTCTACGGACCCCGCCAGCGACCGGACATGGCGTTCTGCAGATTCATGGAGGCGCTGGTCGACGGCAACGAGATCGAGATCTACGGCGACGGCGAGCAGACGCGCGAGTTCACCTACGTCTCGGACGCGGTCGAGGGGACGGTGAAAGCGGCGTCCGCCGACGTGGTCGGCCAGGTCATCAACCTGGGCGGCGGCAGCCGCGTCACCGTCAACCGCGTGCTCGACACGCTCGAAGAGATCAGCGGGATCAAGCCGCGGCGCAAGTACCTGCCGGCGGCGCTGGGCGACCCACGCCACACCGGCGCGTCGATCAACGTCGCGCGCGAGAAGCTGGGCTGGGAGCCGCGGGTTTCTCTGCGCGAGGGCCTGGCCAGGGAGTGGGAGTGGTTCCTCGCCAGGTCGGAGACGAAACCCGGGGTGTCGGCGGTCTAGGCGGCCTTCCCGAGCGCGGCCCTCCAGGCGATCGACGTGTTCTCCATCGGGTCCTCGCATTCCTTCGACGCGGCCTCTCCGGCGATGCTGGCCTTGCAGATGAGCAGCACGCCGTAAGCGCCCGCGGTGAACACATAGTGATATTCGCCGGCGGCCGGCGTCCCGCCTCCGGCCTTGACGTAGCCCGAACCGATGCCGGACTGGTCTGGCGGGCTGGGCGACAAGGCGCCCGCGAAGCTTGCCGCCGCCTGAACCGACGGGAACCGCAACACCGCCGTCTGCACCTCCATGTGCGTATCGAGGTTCAGCGCGTAGTCGCCGTATGCAAAGGACGTGGCCCCCACAGACCGCAGGTCGCTCACCAGGGTGCCCGGCAGGGCAGCGTTGATCATCACCACGAAGCTCTCGAGCGGGAGGTTCGCCGAGCCGAGTGCCGTGATGTCGAGTCCTGGCGGCGGCAGCAGCATCGGATCCACCTTTGCGAGCTGCGCGTGCGTCTTGTTCAGATTCCGAACCGGATCGGCAAACAGCTTTGCGTTCTTGCCCATCTGCTGGACCTTGATCTGCGAGTCCTTCTTCGTCCATACCAGCGCGACGACGACCTGTCCAACGCGCACGAGGGTCCGGGTCAGGTATGGCGCTCCGCCGCTGGCGAACGTGACGTAGTAGAGGACCTGGTCTCCGACCTTGGGCGACGTCGAGATCGAGCGGCCGTAGATGATCTGAAAGTCGTTCATCGCGCCTGTCGCCGACGACGTCTTGTCGAACACGATGTAGCGGGCGACAAGCTTTTCGTCGCTGCCCAGGTGTTCATAGACCTGGCTGATCCCGAACTTCTCGGTAACAGGCGTCGTCCCCGCGTCGAGGGGCTCGACCTCAAACGAAGGCGGGCCGGCGTACCAGTTGCTGTCGCCCATCAGGCTGCGGACATCGGCCTGGCTCGGCATGACCGACCACACGTCCGCTGGCTTGGCGCTCAGGCTGCCCGGAACGACGGAGCAAGACGCGGCGAGCGCCACCAGCGCGACCAGCCCGGCCGCAAGGCGCAGCCTAGTCAAGCTTCAGCACCGCCATGAACGCCTCCTGCGGGATCTCGACCGACCCCACCCTCTTCATCCTTCGCTTGCCTTCCTTCTGCTTCTCCAAGAGTTTGCGTTTTCGCGTCACGTCGCCGCCGTAGCACTTGGCGAGGACGTCCTTGCGCATCGCCGGGATGGTTTCGCGGGCGATCACCTTACCGCCAATGGCCGCCTGGATTGGCACCTCGTACAGCTGGCGCGGGATGATCGACTTCAGCTTCTCGGCGAGGCGCCGGCCCTGCGCCTGCGCCTTGGAGCGGTGGGAGATGACGGACAGCGCGTCGACCGGCTCTCCGGCGACCAGGATGTCGACCTTGACGAGATCGCCTTCCCGGAATCCGATCATCTCGTAGTCCATCGAGGCGTAGCCCTTGGAGCGCGACTTCAGCTGGTCGTAGAAGTCGTGGATGATCTCGGCCAGCGGGATCTCGTACTCGAGCACGACGCGGTCGCCGGGCCGGTGCTCGAGTTGCTTGAACTGCCCCCGGCGCTCCTGACAGAGCTCCATCATCGGCCCGACGTACATCGACGGCACGATGATGGACAGCTTCACGTAGGGCTCGGAGACGGACTCGATCGTCGTCGGGTCGGGCAGCAAAGCCGGATTGTCGACTTCGATCAACCCACCGCGTTTCAGCTTGACCTCGTACTCGACCGTCGGCGCGGTTGTGATCAGGTCGAGCTCGAACTCGCGCTCCAGGCGCTCCTGGACGATCTCGAGGTGGAGCAGGCCGAGGAACCCGCAGCGGAAGCCGAAGCCCAGGGCCGCCGAGTTCTCCGGCTCGAACGAGAGCGCCCCGTCGTTGAGCTGCAGCTTCTCGAGCGCCTCCTTGAGATCCGCGAACTGGTCGGACTCGGTGGGAAACAGTCCCGCGAAGACCATCGGCTTGACGCGCCGGTAGCCGGGCAGCGGCGCGGTCGCCCCGTGCTCGGCGGTCGTGATCGTGTCGCCTACGCGCGCGTCGACCACGTTCTTGATCGCCGCGGTGACGTAGCCGACCTCGCCGGCCGTGAGCCGGTCCGCGGGTCGTGGCCGCGGCGCGAACCAGCCGACCTCGTCGACCTCGTGGACCTTGCCGGTGTTCATCATCCGGATCCTGGTCCGGGGCAGGATCTCGCCGTCGACCACGCGGACGTACGTGATCACGCCCCGGTAGGGGTCGTAGTGCGAGTCAAAGATCAGAGCCCGGAGCGGCTTGGACGGGTCGCCGCGCGGCGGCGGGACGCGGTTCACGACCGCCTCGAGGATGTCGTCGGTGCCGATCCCAAGCTTGGCCGAGGCAAAGATGACCTGGTCGCCCGCGATCCCGGTGACGTCGGAGACCTCCTCGGCGACCATCTCCGGCTGCGCGGCGTCGAGGTCGATCTTGTTCACGACCGGGACGATGGTGAGGCCGGCCTCGACCGCCTGGTAGAGGTTCGCCAGCGTCTGCGCCTCGATGCCCTGGGCGGCGTCGACGACGAGGATCGCGCCCTCGCACGCGGCCAGCGAGCGCGAGACCTCGTAAGCGAAGTCGACGTGGCCCGGGGTGTCGATGAGGTTCAGCTCGTAGGTCTGGCCGTCGCGCGCCGGGTAGGTCATGCGCACGGCCTGGAGCTTGATCGTGATCCCGCGCTCGCGCTCCAGGTCCATGGTGTCCAGGACCTGGTCCTGCATGTCGCGCTGGCTGATCGCGCCGGTGCGTTCGAGCAGCCGGTCGGCCAGCGTCGATTTGCCGTGGTCGATGTGGGCGATGATGCAGAAGTTCCGCACCAACTGCTGTTTCGTGGTGACCGCCACCTCAGGGTGTCCCGCCCCCGAAGGCCCACGCATCTTCGCGGCCTGGGCGGCCGGGCGCCTGCGGCGCTGAAGCCCGCGTCACGGGACCCGGCGCGGCGTCGTCACGCAGCAACGGCTGCGCTCCTAGCCGCGCCACCCGTTCCTTGGCTCCGTCCGCCGAATGCCGCGAATCTGCTGCGGTCCTCGGGAGCGTGACACCCTCAGAATGCTAGGGATCGTGAGCGCGACCCTCATCATCGGCGGCCTGATCGTGCTGATTGGACTGGTGCTGGTGCTGAACCTGCTCGGCGCCGGCGCCTTTATCATGCGCAAGGTCACGTCGCGCTACCTGGGCTCCCTGCCGCCCGGTTACGCGGCCTCGCCGGCCGGGTTCCGTGTCTACGCGTTGCTGGTGATCGCCATCGGGCTGCTGTTCGCCGGCTTCGGCGCCGCCGAGACCTCCGTTGCCATCGGGACCGTGCTCTTCGCGATCGGCGTGCTGGGATTCGTCGTGCTGTCGGTGCTCGCCATCCGCGGCGAGATGGAGACTATCCGCCGGGCGCGTTGAGAGCCGAGGCGGTGGCGACGATCGCCGCCGTGTCGGCGCGCAGGTTTCTGGGGCCAAGACCCGCGTGCTCCGGCACCATCGCGAGCTCCTTGTCCGTCCAGCCGCCCTCGGGCCCGATGAGCAGAGTGACCTCGCGTGGCAGCGGCATCGCCGCCAGCGGCGCGGGCGCCCCGCGGACGAGCATCACCGGGTTGGGTCGCTTGGCGATTACCTCGGCGAGCGGCGACGGCCCGGCGACGATCGGGACGCGAATCCTTCCCGCGAGCATCGCCGCCTCGCGGATGATCGTCTGCCAGCGTTCCTGCCGCGCGCCCCGGGCGACGCTGCGGTGCGCCTGGACGATGTGAAAGGCCGAAGCGCCGACCTCCGTGCAGCGCGACAGCACCAGCTCGAGCGCGGTCGACGGAAGATGCGCGATCGCCACGACGACGTGGCGTGACGGTTCTGGCGCATGCTCGCGCTCCGACGCGACGGTGCCCTCGATCTTCGAGTCGCTCACGAGCTCCAGCCGCACGCTGAGCATCCAGCCGTCGGGATCGACGACGTCGATCTTCTCGCCCGGCCTCGCGCGCAGCGAACGCGCGAGGTGACGCGCGTCGGCGCCTTCGATGACGACGCGGTCGCCTTCCCGGCGGCCGTAGAAAGCCGGCAACTAGCTCACATCACGTTGAAGGTTTCGTAGACCGCGACCTGCGCACCGGTCTTGATCACGGGACAACCCTTCGCCAGCTTCGTCGCCGCGTCGAGCGACGGCGCCTCGATGATGCTGTAGCCCGACGCGCGCTGCCCGACCGGGCCCTTGGCCACGCCGTCGGCGCGGACCTTGCTCACCTTGCCCGAGAACGGGTTGCCCGGGTCGACGATCGAGGGTCCGAGCTTGGCGAACCACGTCGTCCACTGCTTCATCACGCGCGCCTGCTGCGCTGGCGTCTCGGGCATCGTCCCGCCGTAATAGATGAGGAGATATCTCACGGCGCAAATTTTGATCGCTGCTCGGCGATCAGGGCGAGCGCGGTCTCCAGGCGCTCACGGTTGGCGGGCGCGTTGAGCCAGCGGCTCTGGCCGGAGGGATGCGGCAGCGGAATCATCACCGGCCGCTTGCCGAAGGCCTTGCCCACGCGTTCCTCGAGCGGAGCCGGACCGAGGAAGCGAGAGATCGCCATCTGGCCCACCAGGATCATCACCTTCGGGTTGAGCAGCTTCAGCTCGGCGTCGAGCCAGTGCCCGCAGTTGGCGATCCCCTTAGGCGGCGGAGGCAGGTCGCCGCTGCCCGACCTGTTGCGGCCGGGGAAGCACCGCATCAAGGCGGCGATGTAGGTCAGGCGGCGAAACTCTTCCGGGTCGCGAAAGCCCGCGCGCAGCATCCACCGGTCGAGCTCCTTGCCCGCTCGGCCGGAGAACGGGCGCCGCGTCTCGCGCTCTGCGGGTCCGGGCGCCTGGCCGACGATGAAAAAGGGCGCGCCCCAGCGGCCTTCGAACGTCGGGTTGGCCTCGGCGATGATCCCCTGGTCGGCGCAGACAGTGCACGCGCGGCACTCCGCCTGCAGCGCGAGGAGCGCTTTCCTTGTCAGATGACCCTTACGAGCCGCGCGTTGGGCGCCGCGCCGGGAATGCGCCCGCGCTTTGTCTTCGGCCTGCCGTCGATCTCCTTGATGTCCGCGGTGAACGCGATCGGCGGCGCGGAGCTGATCGCCATGCCGACTCCATATGAGTGGATCGGGCATTTCGCCGCCTCGAACTCCGCGATCCGTGCGGCGTCCAGCCCACCCGAAACGAAGATACCGACATGCTCGAACCCCGCGAGGTCGAGCCGCGCGCGCACCTCTTTCACGAGGTCGACCGTCACTCCACCCCGCTCGCCTGGCGTGTCCAGGCGCACGCCGCGCAGCCGCTTGCCCAACGCCTCCGCGACGCGCAGCGCCTCCTCGGCCTCGTCCTTGAGCGTGTCCACCAGCACGATGCGCAGGACGTCGTCGCCCATCGCCTCGTCGAATGCGACCGCCGCCCTCACCGTGTCGCCGAACAGCAAGATCATCGCGTGCGGCATCGTCCCCGACGCTCCCTCCAGGCCCGCAAGCTGGGCGCCCAGCGGGGTCGCGCAGCCGGCGCAGCCGCCGACGACAGCGGAGTACTCCATCGTCGGAGCGATCAGCGGGTGGACGTGGCGTGCGCCGAAGCTGATGACTCGCTTGCCGTTCGCGGCCTCGACGATCTCGCGCGCGGCGGTCGCCCACCCGGAGCAGCTCGAGAGCATTCCGAGCAGCGCGGTCTCGTAGACGCCGAATCGCGAGTAAGGCGCGCGCACGC
>WNEY01001978.1_pt1 | contig 14778 bp, 11 predicted proteins | sample 5400531 | NCBI WGS metagenome assembly WNEY01 (sample SAMN13153338, study PRJNA577476) | soil metagenome | isolation source: 200 cm saprolite under Douglas fir tree site 1 | place: USA:California | collected 2015-04-18
CCACTGCGCCCGCCAGTTGACGCGCAGGTTGCGCATGATCGCCCAGAGCGGCGCCGTGCAGAGCACGTCGATGGCCATCGGCCACCAGCGCAGCACGGGGATCAGGTCATGCTTGCCGATGACTCCCTCGACGAAGCCGGTCAGCGCGAAGAAGCCGGGCCAGCTGAAGTAGGCGTTGATTCCCTGAGCCGTATGGCCGGTCCGGCTGATGTACTCGACAAACCCGGCGATCTGGTAGGCGGTGGCGAACCGCGGCTCTGGCTCCGCGATCGCGGCCACTGCGTCCAGGCAGAAGACGATGGCGACCAGCATGGCGCCGAGCATGAGGGGGCGGGGCCGGTGCAGCGCGAGCATAAGGACGAATGCCAGGACCAGCAGCCCGGTGCCGGCCAGTGCCGACACCGGCAGTACCGAGATAAGCCCGAGGCCGGTCATCCGGCCTAGGCTGACCCGGTGCAGCGACCCGAGGAAGATCGCCAGGCCCGCCATCGCGAGCACGCAGGGAGCCAGGGCCGCTGACCACCGGGCCAGCGTGATCTCGGCGGCGGGCAGCACCGCCGGGCCATCAGCGGCTAGCCGCTTCCGGGGCTTCACGGGGTGGCTCCGGTGGCTGCTGTGGCCGCGGCCGCCGGCCGTGGCCTGCCCGCCACCAGAATGCGCCGCAGGCCGGGCAGTATCGCGGCGGCGGTGACCAGCTGAGCGGCCAGCACGGCCAGGCCAGTGCCGACTGCTCCCATCGCCCTGGTCAGCAGCACCGCCAGGCCGATCATCAGCACGGCGCGGCCGACCTGCACCAGTGCGATGCGCGACGTCCTGCTCTGCGCGCGCAGTACCCCGAGGTACAGCTCGGTGAGGGTCTTGGGGAGGGCGGCGGCGACGAGCAGTTCGAGTACCGGCGCGCCGTGCGCGGCGTAGCCAGAGCCGAACAGGCCGAGGACCAGCGGGGCGGCCAGCGCCATCACGCCGACGATCGGCACCAGGACAAGCATCGTCCTGCGCAGCGCCGCCCGGCAGTTGACGGCCAGCGTCGTCACGTCGAAGGCGCCTTCAACGGTCAGCGAGGTCGCCATGTTCACGGCCAGCAGGTCGACCGTCGTCCCGACCGTCCACGCCATGTAGAAATAGGCGTTCGTGCCGGGGCTGACCAGCAGTGCCACCGCTACCGGGATCAGGTTCCCGGTCGCCAGCATGCACAGCGAGCCGGTGAAGTCGCCGGCCACGAAGCGGCCGATCTGCCGGGCGGCGGGCGGCGGGCGGTGGGCGGTGAGCAGGGCGTGCCGCGGCACGAGCCTGCCGAAGATCAGCATGTTGATCAGCGGAAGCGCCACGGCCACCGGGAGCATCCAGGCGGCCAGCAGGCCGAGATGCGGGAGCGCGGTGGCGAAGGCGACCAGCAGCGCGAGCTTGGCCAGGCCGAAGGCACAGTTCTCGACGACCACCCAGTGCGCGCTACGCAACCCGATCAGGACGTGGTCCTGCATGGTGAAGATGCCCCAGGCCAGCACGGCTGCGACAAAGGCGGCTTCCGCGGTCAGGCTGCCGAGCTCGGAGTAGGAGGACCCCCAGTGGCCGACAGTGAGCAGGAAGCCGATCGCCAGGGTGATGGACCCCACCGAGGTGACCGCGTAGCAGCGCACGACCAGCCGCCCGGTGCGCGTGCCCGACTGCGGGATGAACCTGGCCATGGCACCGGACAGGCTGAACGCGGTGAAGCCAGCCAGCAGGTTCATCGCCGCGTATGCCGCCGTGGCCCGGCCGACGTCGGCGGTGGCATAAAGCCGCGCCGCCAGCAGCCAGAATGCGAGTCCGAGCACTCCCGTGACACCAGTGTTGATCATCAGCAGGTAGGCGTTGCGGAACAGCGGGTCGCGGGAATGGCCGGGCAGCCGCAGGCGGCCGGAGAATGCAGCTGGCGTCTGATGCGGGACCGGCGGCCGGGTGTCTGCCGCCTGGCTCGTGGCCGGGGCCGCTGCCCGGCTCGCCGCCAGCGTTCTATTCACCGCGAGTGACCTCGCTTAGCACTGCCCGGCTGCGCCGTACTATTGACCATCCCTTGGCCAGGCACCGGTCCTTGAGGAAGATCAGCGGCACCCGCCGCGCGGAGACCATCTGGTCGAAGGTCTGCAGCCGGGTCGAGCGCCTGACCGTCAGCCGGGGCAGCTCAAATGGGTCCCAGCGGTGGCCGATGGCGGCATTGCCGACGACGAAGGCGTACCTATGGCCGACCTGCTTTGCCGTTCGCCGGACCCGGATGTCGGAGTACCCGAACGGATAGGCCAGGCCGGGCACCGCGCGGCCGAGGGTGTCCTCCAGCGAGGACTTGCTGTCCGCCAGCTCACTCCAGAGGCGGCCTGCGGGCAGCTGGTCAAGCTGAGGATGCGTGTGGCTGTGCGCCCCGATCTCGATCCCCGCGTCAGCGGCCTCCTTGATCTGGCTCCAGCTGAGCATCTGTCCTGGCCTGTGCCCGGCCGAGTCGGACCCCGCGTCCTGGATCCAGCCGGTGGTCACGAACACGGTGGCGGTGAAGCCGTAGCGCTGCAGCACCGGAAGCGCCTGGGCGTGGAAGTCGGCGAACCCGTCGTCAAAGGTGATCACGACCGGCCGCTCGGGCAGTTCGGCTCCCTCGGCCAGCGACGTGGCGATGTCGGCCGCGGTGAGCGCGGCGAATCCTGCCGCGTGCAGGTGCCCGACCTGCGCGGCGAAGGCAGCGGGAGGAACCGCGAGCCTGCTCGCGGTCTGCGACCTGGCGGCGATCTCGTGATACATCAGCACCGGTATCGCGGGTCGTGGCGCGGTCATCGGCGCAGCCCGCGTACGGCGCCGACCAGGTATCCGGCTGCCGCCGCGGCAAGCCCGGCGATGATCGCCGCTGACCGGCCGACTCCGGCGGCGTCTCCGCGCGCCACGTCCGCGAGGCCGCGGGCCACCCCGCGGGGCAGCGTGCTGAGGGCGTGGCGGCGCTCGGCTGACAGTCCGTCGGCCATGCCGACGCTGCGGGTGACGAGCGCCTTGGACAGGCCCTCGGCGTAGCACCGCGCGGTGAAGTAGGAGAAGCGGCTGCGTTCGGTGCCTACCCGGTGCCAGATCACCGCGCGGTTGTCGAAGAGCAGCACGCTGGCGGGGTCGCGCTGGCCCAGCCTGATGCAGAATTCGGTCTCCTCGCCGCCGCCGGGCAGGCGGCCGCCCGAGCGCCCGATGCCGTCACGGAAGCCTCCGGCGAGGTCGAATGCGCGCCGCCGGAAAGACTGGTTGCCGCCATGCAGATTGCGGACCCTGGCCGGCGAGTCCGGCATGCCGACATACGTGCACCCGACGACCCAGTCGAACTCTCCGGGGAACCAGGACGGCCGCCGGGTGTCCCACCGCGGCAGGGTCAGCCCGCCCGCGCCCGCCACGGCGGGCTCGGCGTAGCAGTCGACAAGCACCTTGAGCCAGTCGGCCTCGGCTACCGCGTCATCGTCCAGGAAGGCCAGGATCTCTCCCTGCGCGACGCGGACGCCGGTGTTCCTGCCGCCTGACAAGCCCTGCAGTTCCTGGTTCTGCACGACGGTCACATCATCCGGCAGCTCGGCCGCCAGCCGCTCGTAGAGTGCCGGGTTGTGATCGACCACCACGATCGTCTCGTGCGCGGCGAGGCTCTGCTCGCGGACGGAGGCGACGGCCGCCAGCGTGTCGTCCCAGCGCTTCTGGGTGTAGGCGCAGATGATCACGGATACTCGTTCTGGCTGGCCCGGCGCGCCCGGCTGCCCCGGCGCGCCCGGCTGGCCTGGTGCGCCCGGCTGGCCCGTCATGGCCGCACGGCTTCCGTGCTCATGGTGCGCGCGGCCGCCAGGAAGGGCTTGGCCGCGCGGCGCCGCCGGTCCGCGAACCGCTCCCTGAGGATCAGCTTGAGTATCCGGCAGCCGTCCCTGACCGCGCGCAGATTGCTCACACCGAACTCGCGAGGGCGCTCATGACTGGCCACCTCGTGAATCCGCAGCCGTGCCTTGGCCGCCCGGATGCCCATCAGCGCTTCCACCTCGAAGCCCGGGCTGTCCAGCGCCAGCTTCGGCAGATGCCGTGCCCAGAAGGCGTTGTATCCGTAGCACAGGTCGGTGTACTGAGTGCCGAACAGAGAATTCACCAGCAGGTTAAGTCCGCGGTTTCCGTAGCGGCGTATGACAGTGATGTCGTCGCTGCGCCCGGCACTGGCAAATCGCGATCCCTTGACGAAGTCCGCGCCCGACACCAGCGCGCTGACGAACCGGATGATCTCGCGGCCGTCGGTGGATCCGTCCGCGTCCATCGCCACGATGATGTCCGTGGTGCACGCGGCGAACCCGGCGAGCAGCGCGTCGCCCTTGCCGATGCCGCCCTGCAGGACCACGGTGACATCAGGCCTGAGCGCTCGGGCCACCGCGATCGTGTCGTCTGTCGAGTGGCCGTCCACGAGCACAACCTGGTCAACCCAGCCGGGCAGGGTGGCGAAAACCTCGGGAAGATTGGCGGCCTCGTTCATGGCCGGGATCACCACGCTGACGGTCGGGGCGATCGCCAGGCCGTCGGAAACCGGACGGTAGCTGCGCTGCGTGCCGTGCTGGGCCGAGTGCCCGTTACCGTTACTGAATGCCCTGTCCGGCTGCTCGCCGACGCTCGGCCAAGGCCCGCTCGGCAGGCCGGGAAGGCTCGGCAGCGCAGTCAGGCTCAGGACGGTGGCCGGCATCACCTGCTCGACCTCAGAATGCGTCGAAATAGTCATTTGAATTCCCCACTTTTTATGCTCGGAATGAAGTTTTAGGATTCTTGAGAATGCTGTTGTGCTTCCCTACGCTGAGCGCGGGGCCCACCGGTGCGAGATGAGGGCATCGCGGACCGGCCTAGACCGGAGCACGCTGCCGATCGCGCAGACCAGCAGGACCGCGACGAGGCAGGTGCGGGGCGACCAGATGCCCAGGGCGAGCATGGTCTCGGCGACCAGAGCGTTCAGCGCGATCGCGGCCGCACAGGCGACGACGATCCTGGCGAACATGTCCAGGCTCTCTAGCCAGGCGGCGACAGCCACCGCCGGCGCTGCGGCCAGCGACAAGAGAACCAGCGGAGCGCGCAGCGGAGTATCGACGTCGGCCAGTGCCAGCACCACGCCGCCACTGGCCGCGGCGATGGCCCCGCAGACTAGCCATCGGCAACTCGCTGAACCGGAAATCATTCGACGCTCCCTTGACCAGTTGTTCAACTCTCTGTGATGAGTAAGCTACCGTTCGAGGTCATGTGCGAGGGTTGCGGCTCCGTTGCAGGACGGTAGCGACGCCACGGGTCGCGGATGGCCCCGCCGGGACGCCCTCAGCGGGGCTCGCAGTCCATGCCCGTCAGCAGACGGCATGCGCCTCGATGCCAGGCCAATGCCGGCGGGCCAGTGCGCTGGTATCGATCAGGCAACTTGTACCGGATTGTTACGGATCTATGCGGACATTACCGTCCGAATAGTGGTCGTAATCCGGTACAAGTGCTTAGTCCGTCAGTGCCTGGTAGACCAGCTGGCGCAGCTGCGAGCGAATCGGATATGCGCTTGAGGGAAGCAGCTGGGTGAAGAAGGAGACGGTCAGTCCCTCGGCCGGATCGACCAGGAACGCGGTGCTCGCGGCGCCGCCCCAGGAGTACTCGCCCGCCGAGGTCAGCGTCTTGCCCGCGGCGGCGTCGATGACGACCGCGAACCCCAGGCCGAATCCCATCCCGCGGAACGGCGCCTCCGCGAACAGGGGCCGCCCGAAGGTCTCCAGGTCAGCCCCGCCCGGCAGATGGTTGCGGGTCATGTAGGCGACGGTCCGCGGACCGAGCACCGCGGTGCCGTCTAGCTCTCCGGCCGGGCTCTCCGGCCGGCCAAGGAGCATCTGGGTGAACCTGTGGTAGTCGGTGGCGGTAGAGATCAGGCCGCCTCCCCCGCCGAGGAAGTCCGGCCTGCTAACGGCGACCTTCCCCATCGCGTCCAGCCTGACCGCCTGCCCGCCCTGACCCGGCGTGTACAGGGCGGCGAGCCGTCCGGAGTCCTCCTCGCCGACGTAGAAGGCGGTCTCGGTCATGCCCAGCGGGCCGAAAACCGTTCTGGCCAGGAACTCGTCCAGGCTCTGGCCGGAGGCCACCTCGATCACCCGGCCGAGCACGTCGGTCGACACCGAGTAGTTCCACTCGGCGCCGGGCTGGAAGAGCAGCGGCATTCCGGCCCAGGCGTCGCAGCAGGCAGCCAGGTCCAGGCCCGGCGGGTGGCCCCATTCGAAACCGCCCGCACGATATCGCGCGTCCACCGGATGTGAGCGATGGAACCCGTAGGTGAGGCCCGATGTGTGGGTCAGCAGGTGCCAGATCCGCATGGGCTCCGTGGCCGGGACAGTGACCAGCTTGAGGTCAGATCCTCCGGTGAAGACGCGGACGTCAGCAAAGGACGGGATGAACGCGCTCACCGGATCGGTCAGCTCGAACGCGCCCTCCTCGTAAAGGATCATCGCGGCGACCGAGGTAACCGGCTTGCTCATCGAGTAAATCCGCCAGAGGGTGTCGGTCTCGACCGGGAGCCTCGCCTCCATGTCGCGTACACCGCACGCCGAAACGTGCGCCAGGCGGCCGTTCCTGCTGATGCTCAGCAGCCAGCCCGGCAGCTTCCCGTTGTCCACGTACCGGGTGAAGTGCCGGTCAAGGCGCTCGAGCCGGTTCGGGTCGAGCCCGACCTCGGCCGGGTCTACCTCTGCCTTCAGCCCGGTCATCGCTCCGCCTCTCCGTGCCGCCGCTGCGCGCCACCGTCCTGCGGGCGGCTGTCTCGATACTCCAGCTTCCCTGACGCCCGGTCTTGTCCGCAATGCCGGATCATTGCGCGCCGCTGGCCCTCCGCACCGTCTCGTACATCAGGATCCCGGCCGCGACGGCAAGATTGAGCGACTCCGCGGTCCCGACCATGGGAATGCGCAGCTGCAGATCGGCCTGCGAGAGGATGCTGCCCGGCAGGCCGCGTCCCTCGCTGCCCAGCAGGATGGCCAGCGGCATCGACGGCTCGCTCTCCCAGAAGGCGCCCGCCCCCCGCGCCGAGGCCGCCGCCACGGTGATGCCGCGCCCTGCCGCCCAGGTGAAGAAGCCCTCCGCTGTCACCGCGTGTGCGACCGGCACGCCGAACAGGGCGCCCATCGTGGCCTTGACCGCCGCTGGGTCGAACGGATCGGTCGTGGCCCCGATCAGCACCACTCCGGCCGCGCCCGCGGCATTGGCGGTGCGGATGATCGTGCCGAGGTTACCGGGGTTGCCGACCTCATGCAGGGCGACGAATACCGAGTCCGGCAGCACCCTCAGGTCGGCCAGCCCGGCAAGCCGCGCCCGGACGATCGCGGCGAGCCCGGATGGACCGTCCCGGTCAGCGAGCCTGCTGAACAGCGCGCTGGAGATCCTGACGACCCGCAGCCCGCGATCCTCCTGCTGAGCCACCATCCGCACCGTGGCCGGCCGGCTGAGCAGATCAGGCGCGACGATGAGCGCCTCGATGTCCGCGCCCGCCTCGACCGCCTGCCAGACGGGCTGGACCCCGTGCACCACGAAGGCACCCTCCCGGCGGCGGTGCTTGCGGTCGGACAGCAGCCGCATGCGCTTGATCAGCGGGTTGGCAGCACTGCTGATGACGTCGGCCATCGCGCTCCTTGACTGACAAAAGCCGGCGGTGCGCCCGCCCGGCCGGCCCGCAGGCACGCGCCGGGGCTAGGCGCTGCGAGCCTACTGCCTTACCTCTAGCCACCCCCTAGCCCGCCCAGCCCCCCCATTGACCCGCCCAGCCCTCCTAGCCCTCCCAGCCCACCCTTTATAGTTAGCGCCCGGGCGGCCAGGACTAATGAGGGACGGCGATGAGCGCTGAGGGCGAGCGGGCGGCCCGCTTCGGCCGGCTCGAGGACGGACTGCGGCAGGCAGGCGAGTGGTACCAGTGGGGGCCATATGTCAGCGAGCGCCAGTGGGGGACGGTACGCGAGGATTACAGCGCCGACGGCGAGGCGTGGAGCTACCTGCCGTTCGAGCACGCTCGTTCGCGCGCCTACCGGTGGGGCGAGGACGGCCTGGCCGGCTTCTGCGACGTGGAGCAGCGGCTGTGCCTGGGGCTGGCGCTGTGGAACGGCAGCGACCCGTTCCTGAAGGAGCGCGCCTTCGGCCTGACCGGCGCTCAGGGAAATCACGGCGAGGACGTTAAGGAGCACTGGTGGTACCTGGACGCGCTTCCCAGCCACGCATGGAACCGCTGGCGGTACCACTATCCGCAGGCCCCGTTCCCCTACCAAGACCTTATTACCCAGAACGGCTCGCGCTCCCGACTCCAGCCTGAGTACGAGCTGCTCGACACCGGGGTATTCGATGACGGCCGCTACTGGATCATCGAGGTCCATTACGCCAAGGCCGATCCGGGCGACATCACCATGACCGTCCAGGTGACCAACGCGAGCGCGGACACCGCGACCCTGCACGTGCTGCCGACTGCCTGGTTCCGCAACACCTGGTCCTGGGCGCAGAACTCAGTGAAGCCCGAGATCGCCGCGGCCGGCGCCCCGGCATCGCTGGCTGGCTCTGCCGCCGCGGCCGGCGCCCTGGCCGGCGCGGCGGCCAGCATCGAGCATCCGTTCCTCGGCAGCCTGGAGCTGCTGGCGGGCGCTGGGCCTGACGGCACCGCTCCGCAGCTCCTCTTCTGTGAGAACGAGACCAACAGCGAGCTGATATTCGGCTCGCCGTCAGGCACGCCGTACCCCAAGGACGGCATTAACGACCACGTGGTCAGCGGCGCGGCCACTGTGAACCCCGCACAGCGGGGCACCAAGTGCTCCTTCTGGTATCAGGTCACTGTCGGGCCAGGCGGCACCGCCGAGCTGCGGTTGCGGCTGCGCCCGCGCGGCACGGGCAACCGGACCGACACTGACGCCGGGGCCAGCGCGGGGGCCAGCGCGGGGCACGAGCATGGCGCTGCTCTCGGCAGTGACTTCGACCGGGTGATCGCCCTGCGCCGGGCCGAGGCTGACGAGTTCTACGCCGAGCTGACGCCCCGGGCGGCCAGTGCCGACGAGGCGATGGTCATGCGGCAGGCCTTCGCCGGAATGCTCTGGAGCAAGCAGCTGTACAGCTACGACGTGGCGCGCTGGCTGGATGGCGACCCGGCCCAGCCGCCGCCACCGCCGGAGCGGGCGGCCGGCCGTAACAGCCGCTGGCGCAGCTTCGACGCCTTCGACATCATGTCGATGCCCGACAAGTGGGAGTACCCCTGGTTCGCGGCCTGGGACCTGGCGTTCCATTGCGTGGCGCTGGCCCATGTCGACCCGGCGTTTGCCAAGTATCAGCTGATCCTGCTGTGCCGGGAGTGGTTCCAGCATCCCAATGGCGCGCTGCCCGCGTATGAGTGGGACTTCGGCGACGTGAACCCGCCGGTCCAGGCCTGGGCGGCGCTCGAGGTGTTCGCGGTCGACGGCGGCACAGACATCGGCTTCCTCAGCCGGATCTTCGACAAGCTGCTGGTCAACTTCACCTGGTGGGTCAACAGGGAAGACGAAGGCGGCAACAACCTGTTCGAGGGCGGCTTCCTCGGCCTGGACAACATCGGCCCGCTTGACCGCTCGCACCTGCCGGTCGGCGGCATGCTGGAGCAGTCCGACGCCACCGGCTGGATGGGCTTCTACGCGATGTCGATGGCCTCCATCGCCGTCATCCTGAACCGGTCAGGCCAGCGGCCCGCGGTCGATCTGGTGCTCAAGTTCCTCGAGCATTTCGCCGCCATCCGGGACGCCCTCGACGGCCAGGGCCTGTGGGACGAGGCCGACGGGCTCTACTACGACCGGCTGGTCACCCCTGACGGCCACGCCGTCCCGGTGAAGGTCGCCTCGATGGTGGGAATGATCCCGGCCCTGGCGTTCGGCGTGGTGGACCAGCACATGCTGGAGCACTCGCTGGCGGCCGGCAAGCAGTTCGCTGACTTCCTCACGGATCAGAATCTGCGGGACCCGGCGGAGCTGGCCGCCAGCGGGCTGCTGCGCGGCGAGCCGGGCAATCAGCGGCTGCTACTGGGCGTGGCCGGCCCGGCCCGGCTGAGGCGCCTGTTGGCCAGGCTCTTCGACGAGGCCGAGTTCCTGTCGCCGCACGGGCTGCGCGCACTGTCGGCCCGCCACGCCGGTCACCCTTACGAGATCGTCGTGGAGGGGTTCACGGCGACCATCGACTACGAGCCTGCCGAGTCGACCACGCCGATGTTCGGCGGCAACTCCAACTGGCGCGGACCAATATGGTTTCCGCTGAACTACCTGGTGATCAACGTCCTGGAGGGCTATCACCAGTTCTGCGAAGGCACCCTGACGATCGAGTACCCGGCCGGCTCGGGCCAGCAGCGCACCCTGGGCGCGGTCGCAACGGACCTGCAGGACAGGCTGATCTCGCTCTTCACCCCCGGCCCGGACGGCCGCAGGCCGTGCTTCGGCGGCACCGAGCTGCTGCAGCGCGATCCCGCCTGGAAGGACAACCTGGTCTTCAGCGAGTACTTTCACGGCGACAACGGGGCCGGGCTCGGTGCCTCGCACCAGACCGGCTGGACCGGGCTGATCGCCGACGTGATCCGGCGCCGGCACGGCGCCGTCCGCGGCATAGGCGATGTGATGGCGAGCCTCGGCGATCAGTCAGGACCGTGACCTGACCAGGATCACCCGCATAATGTCGCGTTGTGCGCCTTTGTCGTCGCGCTTGCACAGGCCGAGAATGATGTGCAATTCTCTTTCCGCAAGGTGAATCAGCTCATAGCTCCCCTGCGATTTGGAGCGATATGGAAGCGCGGCTGGCGCTTGGACGGCAGATCGCCGAAGCGCGGCGCCGCCATGGGCTGTCACAGCCGGAGCTGGCCCGCAAGCTCGACCGCCCGGTGCAGTGGATGTCGCAGGTCGAGCGGGGGCTCGCCGACGTCGATCCGGCGGCGATCCTCGCAGCTGTCGCCAGCGTGCTCGGCGGGCCGCCGATCGTGCTGTCCGCCAGCTCATCGCGTCCTCGCAGCGGCGGCACGGACCCGGCCGCTGCGCTGCGGTTCGTGCTGTCGGGCGGGGCCCAGCCCCGCTCCCGGCGCACCGGCCCGCCGCCCACTACGACTGCCCTCGGCCTGAAGGCCGACCGGGCATGGGACCTGACCTGCACAAAGCGCTACGGGGACCTGGCTGAGCTGCTCGGCGATCTGATGCCGGAGCTGGAAGCGGCCCTGCACGCTGCCCATGACCAGCGGCAACGCCAGATGGTACTGGAGGTGATGGCCACCAGCTATCAGGCCTGCTCCGCGGCGCTGGCCAAGCTCGGCGACCACGAAGGGGCCAAGAGCGCCGCGAGCCGCGCCCTGATAGCGGCGCAGCGGGCGGGCGACCTGCTGCTGGCCGCGGCCAGCGCCTATCTGCTGGTGTGCATCCTGATGGAGGCCGGCCGCTATTCCCACGCCGAGGAGACAGCCAGGAAGGCCGCAGCTGCCTTAGCGCAGCTGGCCGCCGAGGGCAGGCGGGAGGCCATCTCGCTGCGCGGCGCCCTGGCCCTGCGGCGGGCCCTGGTCGCGGCCCGCATCGGTGACCCAGCAGCCGCCGAGGAACAGCTTGGCCTCGCGCGAGACATGGCCCGGCAGCTAGGTGACGCCGACGGCCCGAGCGACGCGGGATTCGGCCATGACCAGATAGCGCAGTATGCGGCCGCGGTAGGAGCCGAGACCGGCCGGCGAAGCCGGACAGCCGGCTCGCCCAGTCCGGCCGGCCGCCGTCAGCAGGCCACCATCGGCAGTCACGCGCCGTAGTCGCCCGGCACCAGGAAGCTGGCTAGCTCAGCTTTGCCCGCGGCCAGATCGGACCAGCCGCCGGCGAACGTCAGAACAGCCATCGCCGCAGTGGGAAACTTCAGCGTGACCCGCTCCAGCGGGCCGGGAACGCTGCCATCGGCCGCGGATCCGGCCAGCAGCAAGGTCAGCGCCCGCATCGTCGGCTCATGCCCCACTACCAGCAGGGCTGCCACGTCGGCCGGGGTCTCCCTGACCAGGCCCAGTAGCTCATCGGCGCTGGCCTGGTATACCCGCGGCTCGTACCTGACCGGCGGGGACGCGCCAAGCTCGGCGGCGGCCAGCTGCCAGGTCTCGCGAGCACGCCGCGCTGTCGAGCAGACCACCAGGTCGGGCAGGTAACCAGCCCGGCGCAGCCAGGCCCCGGCGCCGGGCGAGTCACGCCGGCCGCGCCTGGCCAGCGGCCGCTCATGGTCGGCAACATCCGGCCACGCGGACTTCGCATGCCGCAACAGCATCAGCCGCCTCGGGTGGTTCGCCATGAGGACAGGATGCCGGAACCTGGCGATGCAGGCGAGTTGCCCCCTACTTCGCTCTCGACGGAGCGGCGTAGATCTTCACCCAGGCCACCTGCATGACGACTCGGCTGGACTTTGAGGTGCTTGGCGCACACTGATGATCGCAGCCCGCATCGTTCTGCAAAGCGAGATGGAACGGCGTGCTGGGAATGTAGCTGCGGCTGCCCGTCTTGCGCTTGACGGTCCACCTCTGTTTCCCGTCGAGCCAGAAGGTGATGTGCGCCGGCAGCCAGTCGACCGCCAGGATATGCCACTTTGTGAAGTTGACGGAATTCGGAATGCGATGACCGATGAAGCGATTGGCCTTGCCCAGATGCAGGAACTCACCGGCACCGTGGCGGTCCGAGTTGAGTACCTCGGCCATATCGATCTCGCCATGGGCAGGCCAGGTCCCCTTGGGCCACAGCAAGACAATGGGCTCATACCCCGCGCCGCTGTCGGCACGGAACTTCACTACCCAGCGGCCGTAGGTCTGGTTGATGTTATAGGAGATGCCGCCGGACACATAGCCGTACGGCCGCTCGTAATGACCGATCAGCCGCAGCGATCCATCCCGTACCTGGACCGATGACCTGGTCCGGCGGATCCCCGAGTACTTGCCTCGGGGATCGTCGTAGATATACCAGCGGGACAGATTGAGCGTCGTCCCGCTGAACGTGTCAACGAAGGCTGGCTTGCCCCAGGTGATAGGAACCGATGGCGGGCGGGTACTTTCGGACCGCACAGGCTGCTGGATCCTGGCTTCCCTGACCGTGGCCGCGGAACATCCTCCCATTGCGGTACTTACCGCTAGAAAGGGGAGAGCTATAAAAAGAACCCGGTGAGTTCGCACGGGCCGCCCGCCCCTCCTTATGTCTCACTTGACCGGCCTGTCAGGATCCCCCCCGCGCAGGCCAAGAAAGAAATTCGCAGCGATGAAAGTAAGCATACTCGCCGCGGCGCAGGAGCCACCTGGCTCCTGCGCCGCGGTCAGCTGCGACGGCTTAGCCGGGCAGATGCGCCTCAAATGGCTGCGGCACGCTGAACCTGCCATCGCTCCAGGCGATGTACAGCGTGCTGCCGACGAACGGCGGCGTCCCGGTGGTAACCAGGGCGTCGTCGATATAGTCGCCGAAGTTGGGGGCGAAGATAGACGTCGCGTTGTCCCAGTTCGACGTCACCGTGGTAATCCGGGTGTTAGACGACGGCGTTGTCGTCGTGACCGGGCTGACCCCGAGCGCGGCGTCCACGCTGGTGTTCGCGGTCGTCGCCGACTTCCGCGAGTACCAGGTCACGTCGAGCAGCCCGGCGCTGTTGGCCGTGCGCATCGCCGGGAACATGTGCAGGCCGCCGGTGGCCCGCCGGTTAAGCACCACCGGTTCCGGCTGGACCGGCTGGAGCGAGCTGGTACTGAAGCTCTCCAGCAGGATGTCGCCGAGCGGGTGGAACCGGGTGTCGTTCCAGACCATGCTCACCGTGCCGAAGGGGTCGCTGACCGCCAGCCGGGGGAAGTCGTTGGTGGCGAACCTGTTGTAGCCAGGCACCGGCGTGATGTTGAGTGACGTGATCGGCTGGCTGACCCGCGCGCTCGGGTGTGCGCACGGGGAGACCGCCGCCAGCGGCAGGCAGCTCAGCGGCGTCTTGGTCATCACCTCCGCGGTCGGCGTGGCCGCCGTGTTGCACGGCGGGAACAGATCAGTGAAGATGTTGAACTCATAGGCGACGAACAAGTCGCCGGTGGCCGGATCGGCTGCCGGGTAGGCGCCCTCGTGCTCGCAGTTCCTGCCGCCCGGGTTGGCCACGCTGAGGTACGGCTTCCCGATCAGGAAGTGCCTGCGAGCGGGGGCCAGCGGCGTGCCATGCTCGCAGACGGGCGCGGCCGGGGTGCCGCCGGCCGGCCCGCTGCCGCCCGAGGCGCTGCCGAGATCGCAGGCAGCAACCTCGACCCGGGTGCCGCCGGCTCCGTGGATCAGGAAGTCCGTGTACGACATGTAGAGCCTGCCGCGCGCGGGATCGATGGTCATGAAGTCCTTGTCGAGAAAACTGCAGAAGCGCGCGAACCTGTGCGGCCCGATCTGGAACTTCCGGCACTGGGTGCTGCTGCCGACGACGATCGGCTGGCCGCAGCTCAGCGTCGCGCCGCTGCCGCTGCCGACCACCTTGCAGGCATCCATCGCCACTCGCGACATACCAAGGCCGGTCGGCGAGTCAAACAGGCTGGAGATGTAGAAGTAGGTGCTGCCGCCCACCGTGTAGGCGGCCACGCTCGGATCGCCCTCGTACAGGTCCTTATTGCACCGGGAGTTCGGCAGCCCGCCCAGGTCCTGGAATGATTTCCCGCCGTTGGCCGAGAACCCGATCCCGGTCAGTTCCTCCTTGCCCATCGGCGATGAGCAGGAGGAAAAGAACCCGGTCGCGTCATTCCACGCCTCCACCACGAACGGCCCGGACGCCGCG
>WNEY01001979.1_pt1 | contig 14778 bp, 12 predicted proteins | sample 5400531 | NCBI WGS metagenome assembly WNEY01 (sample SAMN13153338, study PRJNA577476) | soil metagenome | isolation source: 200 cm saprolite under Douglas fir tree site 1 | place: USA:California | collected 2015-04-18
ACGCGTCGTTGCCATCGCTTCGATCGTTTGTTTGGCGTGTTCCGACTCTACCGGTCTGACTCTGGAGGGTTCGCCCTTCATGCGCGCGCTCATCGACGGCCGCCCCTTTTCCTTGCAAGAGAGCGACGTGCTTTCGTGGGGGTGGGGCGGGATCCTCGGAGGATTCCTGTCCGTGCAGGGGCTGCCGGCGACGCTCGGGCCTGATAGTAACGAGTTTATCTACATCCAAGTCGGCGCCTATAATGGCCCAGGCACATACACGCTCGACGGGAGCCGCAACGTCACACCCGCGGTAAATGCGGCGAATTACGGCCTTTTCGACGGCAATGTGACTCCCACGCAGAGCTTCGAGACCGGGGGGCAGCACACGGGCTCAATCCACATCATCGCCGTGGATACGACGTCCGGCACGATCATCGGAACATTCGCCTTCTCGGCCGGTGCGACGTTTGGGCCCGCCGGCGAGGTCCATATCAGTGAGGGATCGTTCCGAATTCGGCACTGATCTCCTTGGTCCCTTCTTTTCTAAAGAGAGGCCGCGATGTCATCCCGAGTGAAGCGCGCGACACGCGCGCGTAGCGAGGGATCTGCTTTTTGACGAGAATAGAACGTACCTTGCCACAACCCCTCGCCAAGCTGGAGCACCCTTGGATAAGAAGAAGTTCTTGTTCGTCTCGCTCGATGGTCTCATCGCCGACATCGCGTGGCAAGTCGTGAAAGAAGGCCACGAGGTGAAGCTCTTCATCGAGGCGAAGGACGAGCGCGAGATCGCCGACGGCTTCGTCGCCAAGACCGACGACTGGGTCCGCGACGTTCCGTGGGCCGACGTCGTCGTGTTCGACGACGTCCTGGGCCAGGGGGCGAAGGCACACCAGCTGCGGCAGACCGGCAAGCTCGTGGTGGGCGGCAGCCCCTACACGGACCAGCTCGAGGACGACCGCGCATTTGGACAGCAGGAGCTCAAGAAGGCCGGCGTCTCGATCATCCCGCAGGAGAACTTCCACTCGTTCGACGACGCACTCACGTACGTGCGCGCGAACCCCAACCGCTACGTCATCAAGCCGAGCGGCGAGGCGCAAAACATCAAGCAGCTCCTGTTCGTGGGCGAGGACGAAGACGGCAAGGACGTGATCCAGGTGCTCGAGGACTACCAGCGCGCCTGGGCGGATCGGGTGAAGGCGTTCCAGCTGCAGCGCCGCATCGTCGGCGTCGAAGTCGCCGCCGGCGCGTTCTTCAACGGCAAGGAGTTCGTGCTGCCGGTCAACATCAACTTCGAGCACAAGAAGCTGTTCCCCGGCGACATCGGCCCGTCGACCGGCGAGATGGGCACGACGATGTTTTGGAGCGAGCCGACACGCCTGTTCAACGCCACGCTCAAGAAAATGGAAACGCGCCTCCGCGAGGAGCGCTACGTCGGCTACATCGACGTGAACTGCATGGTCAACTCGAACGGCATCTACCCACTCGAGTTCACGTCACGCTTCGGCTATCCCACGATCAGCATTCAGCAGGAGGGCATGCTGACTCCGATCGGCGAATTCTTTTGTCGCCTCGCCGAAGGCTCGATCACCACGTTCAAGGCGCGCAGCGGCTTTCAGGTGGGCGTTCGCATCATGGTGCCGCCGTTCCCGTATACCGATCCTGAGACATTCGCGAAGACGTCGAAAGACGCGGTGATCATCTTCAAGAAGCCGAGTCGCGATGGCGTTCACATCGAGGACGTCAAGCAGATCAACAACGAGTGGGTGGTCACGGGGACATCGGGCGTGGTGCTGATCGTGGTGGGAATGGGCACGACGATGAAGGCGGCGCAGCGGCAGGCCTACAATCGCATCGACAACATCATGATCCCGAACATGTACTACCGGAAAGACATCGGCGACCGGTGGTTCGAGGACTTCGACCGGCTGCATACCTGGGGTTACTTGCGGCCTTAGCGATAGAACAGCCGAAACGCGGCGTCGGCGTGCATAACGCCCTTGTCGATCAGTTCCGCCATGTACCCCGGCATGGCCGCGACGTGGGGCTTCACCTTCTCCGCACCGGTGGGAGCCTGTCCGACCGCCAGCCCACGGTACTCATTCGTGAGCCCAGCCTGCAAAGCCTCGAGGACCCACGGCTTCATCTCCACGGTTGCCTTGGTCACCTCAACCCCACGGATCGTTCCGCGCGTGTCATAGCCAATCGCAAGCTCGAGCGGGCCATGCTGGCAATCCACTCGCATGAAGAGAAGCACACCGGTGACCTGGTCCTGGCGTTTGCCAAGATAAAACGTGACGACGCCGTCGGGCGGCTCCCATCCGACCGCATCGTGTAACTGTCGCGAATCCGCACTGCTGAGGTGCAGTTCCCGCGCGGCGAATCGTTCCGCACCCGGAAGCAGCTTGGCGACCGCGTCCTCGCGTTTCACGAGTATCACCGTCGGCGTGATATGGAGCAGCAGCACGGCCGCGGCCGCGCCCAGTAGGATCGGTTTCATTTTCCCTCGCTTCGTGGCGACCACATTTCCCAGAGGGCAAGGGCCGCCACAATCGTGTATCCCAGAGCCATCGCCCATCCACCCGCGAGTGTGACAACCGCAAAGCGGGGCGACACGAGTTTCGTGAGCCACATCCCGGCGAAGTCGAGCCAGGGGGCGGCAAACAGCAGAACGATGATCCACAGCGCCGCCCAGCGCGGCAGCGCGAGTCCCAGCGCAATCACGGACAAGGCGGCGGCGATCACGGCGTACATTGGCATATGTACGTGCGTATCCTGGACGAGCAGATTGCGGTCGACGTGATGCTGTTCCTCGGTCATTTCGGCGACTGAGAGGTTGCGCTCCACCACCATCGTCGTCTCGGGCGGCATTTGCATCACCATTGTCGCTTCCCCGGCAGGACCGTACGTCTCGGCGACCGCGCGCGTGCTGAACCCGGCGTACAGTCCCACCATCCAGGCGCCGAACACGTACGACGCGCCGAGCGTGGCCAGCAGCAGTGTGACGAGCCAGCGCACCCGAACGTCACTGCGACCTAAGTCGTAGAGCACGCGCCCTCCTCAAAAGAGATAGACGAGCTCGACGACCGCGGTCACGTTCGACCGCTTCAGGCTGCCGTCCTTCGCCCGAAAGAAGACTGTCGTTGAGTGATCAAACCGGACCGCCGGCCGCAGCGAAAATGCGGGCAGGCGGAAGGTCGTGAACTCGACGTTGGAGAACACGCCTTCCTGTGCCTCTCGATAGAAGTACCACGGCGAGATGGTCAGAGATTGGAGCGTCTGCGGCGTTCCCGTCGTTACGCCGCCGGCGTCCTTCAACGATTCGCCGCGGACGCTGATGCCAATCGACCGACCAGCCCGCCAAAACACCTGGCCTAGGGCCGCGGTCCAGTCGAGGTTCGTGCCGGCGTTGCGCTGCATGCCGCGGTGCGCTTCCGCCTGCACGATCAGCCGAGACATCGGCTGCAAGGTGGCATCTGCTGTAAGCAGCGTCCGTTGTGAGCCGTTCGTCGCATCCCGCTCCGGCCCGTACAGAACCCCCGCGGCGATGGCTGCATTGGACGTGGGAAACAACTGCACCTTGAGACCACCCGTCTTTCCGGAATTGTTGTCCGACTCGACGTTCCAGCCGTCGGCCACGAGGCCGAGGACGCTGACGCGCGGATTCAGGACGTAGCGCGCCGTCAGTCCGGTGAGCTTCACGGGCCGGGCGTGCTCGAATGTGAAAGACGACGTCGGGATGAGATTGAGCGGCTCGTCGTCACGCTCATAACCGAGGGGCGCATCGAATCGCCCGAACGAGAGCGTCAACGCGCTCATGTGCGCCGGCGTCCAGTTGATAATGAGATTGTCGATTGCTATGCGCGTTTCTGCCGGTCCGCTGTCGGGAACCTCGAGATGGGTCGTCAGCTGACCGAAGAGGTACAACTGATCAGACCACGGCCGGAACAGACTGATGGCGATCTTGGAGCCGAGCGCGTTGGTCTGCGCGAGGTTGCGATCGTAACTACCGAGTCCAACTGCAAAGCCGGAGATGACGAGCGGCTGCCGCGACTCCGTCAGTTGCACTTCCTTGTCCTGCGCGGCGCCGCTGCGCCACGCGATGCACAGGACGACGGCGCAGGATAACAGTCTCCCAATAGACATGGGTCCCCTCCACTAGGGGTGACGATTACGAGAGTGCTTGTTTGAGAAAGCGGTTAAGCGAGTGGAGGCGGAGGCGCGAGCGCGAGCGGTTGAAGGTGTTTGCGGCCGGCGGGGAGGATCTCCTGGCGCATCGGAAGATGCGCTGCATATGTCGGCCGGACAGCAACGATCCAGTCACCGGAGACCGCGGGCAATGACACGCTAAGGCCAGCAGGACAGCACGCTTGCGGACAGGTACAATGCGTCTTGTGGTGTGAACCACCATCCTGATGGTGAGGCGCGGGTAAGTTGCTGTGCACCGGACAGGCATGCACTTCGGGTGCGGCCATGGCGAAGACGAACGCCAAAACGACGGCGGCACTCACGAATCGCATGGTCCCAATATACCCCGGACGCCTCAAGTGGAGAACGCGATCGTCATCGTCCGGCCGATGACGCTGTTGCGGTGAGAGTCGGCCGTTTTTCGGCTGGGCTCACCTTGAAACGAATCCACATGCCCGCGAGGCCGTGACCGGGAACGCCGCAGAAGATCAGGAACGACCCTGCCTTGTTCGCGACAAAGCGAACCGTGTCCTGCTCCTCAGTGCCCAAGCCTTGCTGGAGCCGAACCGTCATTGCCCGTGGCATCGCGGGATCGACCGGCCCAGGCGGCATCGGCTTCACCGAATCAATCATCTCGGCCGAATGCGGCAGCACGCCATCGTGATTCCGGAAAGCGATCACGACCTTCCAATTGAGCGGCACCGACAACGTCAAGCCGCCGTCCTTGAACCCGTTGAAGTTCAAGCCGCCGTTGAGGCCCGTGAGGCCGGCGACCAGCTGGAAAGTAGCAGTCTTTGCCGTCGTATCGACGGTCAACCAGTTGCAATCGATCTGCGGAGTCTGCGTCGTCGGCGTGGGTCGAGTCGGCGATGTTGCAGGAGTTGCTGCGGGCGGTGTTTGCGTCGTGCCCGCCCGCACTAAGATCACCAGCATCGATCCTGCAACCAGCCAAGCACAATGCTTCATACCCACCTCCATAGAAAGGCGTGACCTATCGACCAGCTCCAACGGAGAGTCCGACGTACAGGTTGCGGCCGGGCGCGGGTTCGTAGAACCGGCCGCGCGCCGCGTTGATCACCACAGAGCTGACATAGAGATGATTGAACGCGTTGTTGATTCCGATAAAGGGACCGAGCCGCGTCCCTCCCGCCTTCCCTTCCCACCCGGCACGCACGTCCGTCGCCCACCAGGGCGATGAGCGCGTGCCGAGCGTGTCGCTCAAGAGATAGTCGGACGAATAGGTCTGGTGGAGCTCCATCCATCCGCCACGCAGCACAGCCGGGTGCGCGCGCAAGACCAGATTCAGCCAGTGCTGAGGAACGCCGGGGAGCGCGCGACCGTCGAGTGTATGCGTCACGCCGCCCGTCGTGAACGAATAGCGCCGGTACCGATAATCGGAGTAGGTCCAGGCGACCTTGAAATCCAGGCCCCCTTCCGGCACGATCGCAAAATCGCCACTCACCTCGACGCCGCGGTTGCGCGAGCTTCCGGCGTTGCGGTAGTAGAATCGCGGCGCGGCGAGCTCATAGGGGATGAGGGCATCCCGCACGTCCGCCTGGAACAGCGCCACCCCATACGCCAGTCGTCCGTCGATCGCGCCGCGCGCGCCGACCTCGTAGTTCCAGGCGGTCTGCGGTTGCAACGCGGGATTGAACCCGCCGGCGCCCGACGCCGAGTTTGCCAGCTCCGTAGTGGTCGGCGTCTCGAACGAGGAGCCGATGTTCCCGTATACCGTCACGGCGCTCGACGGATTCGCTGCGATACCCACTGATCCGGAGAACGCGCGCATCAGCCGGTCGCCCGAGTCATCGGGATTCGTCGGCGTGATGAGATGATCCTGGACCGCGAACTTCACCCAGTCGTAGCGGATTCCGGCGGTGATCGTCGTGTTCGGCGACAGCTCGAGCGCGCTCTGCAGGAACGGGCCGATCTCTGTCACGTGCTCGAGCTGATCGAGTGAGCGCGTGGTGTCGGCTTTCGCGGAATCGCCGGGCGAGTTGAGGTAGTTGAAGTTCTTGCGGTCGTCCCGCTGGCGCTGGAAATCGAATCCCGCCGTCACCCGATGTGCGAGCGAGCCCACGGGCGCCGGATAGGTGATACTGGCGCGGGCGCCGTAGTCGACGCGATCGAGATCGATGTAGGCCGTCGTGATAGGGTTCTTGAGATTGCGACCGACGCCGAAGACGGTGAATGCCGCTTCGCCACCATTCCCCATCGTCCGTCGCACCGTGGCGCCCGTCTGATACTGCGTGACGTCTTTTCCGGCGTGTCGGTTCGCGTTCAGCGCCGGGACCGAATCCCGGTTGGCGCCCAACTCGGCAAGCGTCAGTGCACCCGGGTTGTCGGCGCGAGGATCGTCGCCGACATCGGTCACGACGGCGAGCGACCACCCGGTCGCGAGCGGCATGTGCAGGCGGGCGTTGAGCACGCGGAAATCGGCGGCACTGTGATCGCGCGCGCCCTCATAGTCGAGCCGCGATAGCGTCAGCTGAGCGCTGCCGCTGCCGACGCGCACGCCGGTGGTCGATTGCCACTTGTTCCAGGTGCGGCCCTTTCTTTCGTCAAATCGCCCCGCGACAATCCGGGCTTCCTCGCTCGCTTGCTCGACGTCTTGCGGGTTAGTCCAGATGCTGATGACGCCGCCCGACGCGTTCCCGAACAGCGCCGAGGACGAGCCCCGCAGGACTTCGATGCGATCGACTTCACCGAGCTCGAGGTTGGTGAGCTGGCCCTGGCCGTCGGGGAGCGTTTGCGGGATGCCGTCGACGAGGATCTTGATGCCGCGGACGGCGAATGCCGAGCGGGCACCGAAGCCGCGAATCGAGATGCGCTGATCCTGGGAGAAGTTGTAGCGGTTGGCGACGAAGACTCCCGGCACACAGACCAGCGCTTCATCGAGTCCCCACGTCGGACGGGCGCGGCTGATGTCACGGCGGTCGACGCTTTGAATCGAAAGAGGAACTTTGGTGAGCGGCAGTTCGGCGCGGGTAACCGATACGGTGGCGGGAGGGAGTGTGTAAGGCTTTGTCGTATCCGGGGTGGGCGTCTGGCCCTGGAGGGCCGTATCCGGCAGCAGGCACCAGACTGCCACCGCGCACCTCGTCCACCGCACCGTGCGCGACATGATTCGCGAGAGCCGTTTGGTGATAGGGAACTGGTTTGTAACTACCGGTACAGCGGGGCGTCAAGCCCTAAAACGGTCCTGCTACCGGTGGGTCAACGCGATGACGCCGACGGCAGTCGCGAGGCTTCCCACGACGATGCCCACGATTCGCCACGTCGATTCCGCGTCGCGGTGTCCCGGCACCTGAATGCGGTCCCCGGCGCGGATGCCGAGTTGATCCAGCGTGGCGCCACGCGCGATTTCCGTTTGGAGCTCGTTCCCGCTCCACAAGGAGGAGTTACCGCGCAGCACGCGCAGCTGGTCGACGCGAGCATCCTTGGTGGCGCCGCCGGCGACCATCAGTGCGTCCGCAAGCACGAGGTCAACGGGAACTGCATAGTATCCCGGCCGCGTCACCTCACCAAGAACGGAGACGCGGATCAGCGCGCGCGCTTGCACCACCGGGTCCTTGATGAAGCGCCCCAGCTCGCGGGTGAGATGGGCCTCGAGATTGGCGCGGGGCACGCCTGCGAGAGAGATCTCGCCGATTTCCGGAAGTCTCAAGGCCGGCCCTGCGACGACCGTGAAGGTGTCTGACAAGGCCGAATCCCCCTCGACGTGGAGGAGTATGCGGTCGCCGACCTGGAAAGGTGTGGTGCGGGTCTGCGCTGTCACGCGCCGTCCCACCACCCCGACGGTGAGTAGGGCGACTGCGATGATCCATAACCGCAAGTTTCGATTCACTGAACCAAGTACCCCGCTAAACCACTCGCGGAGCCGAGGCTTGGCCGCTGGTCTCCTCCACGGCCTCGTAGCCCGGCAGATAGTAGGAGTAATACGCGTAATAGCCGTACGCGGCACCCCGCGGCACGTCGTTCAACACCGCACCGAGTAACCGGATTGGCAGGCGATCCAGCACCTCGAGTTTAGCCCCGGTGATGTCGCGGTGGCTGTGTCCGGTCCGCAACACGAGGAGCAGTGAACCCGTCACCGTTCCGATGATAAACGAATCAACCCCCGCGGCGAGCGGCGGGCTGTCAACCACGATCACGTCGTAACTCCCGCGCAACTCGGCGAGCAGGCGGTCCATTGCCGGCGATCCCAGCACTTCCGGAGCGCGCTGCGTGCGCGTGCCGCAGCCGATCAGCGAAAGCCGCGGATACGCCGTTCGTTGTACGATGGCATCGTGACCGGCATCGCCGAGCAGATAATCGACCAGTCCAGGTTGCCGGTTCCCCTTGAACCGGCGATGCAACACGCCACGGCGAATGTCGCCGTCAATCAACAGCGTTTTATGGCCTCCGTCCGCGAACGTGAGCCCCAGATTGGCCGACAGGAACGACTTGCCGTCACCCGACTCGGGGCTCGTGACCGTCACGACGAGCGGGCCCGGACCGTACTCATGGAGCAGGCTCAGGCGCACGCCCCGCAGGGCCTCCACGACTTCGGCCGGCTCCTTAGCGCGAAGGTGCGGCACAGCGCCCAGGATCGGCAGACCGAGATCGCGCGATACTTGCTGAGGATATCGGACGCGAGGGTCAATGCGATCAAGGAGGACCGCGCCCACTACGCCCAGTCCCAGCCCGGCCAGCAGTCCCATGAGGAGGATTCGCGACGCCGTATTTTTCACGGGACGTTGCGGCACGATTGCCGGATCGAGGATGCGGACATCAGGAACGGTGGCTTCCGCAGCGAGCCTGGCTTGATCGAAACGCTGCTGGAGCGCCGTGTATGTCTGTTCCTTCAGCTGAACGTTGCGATTCAGACGAGCCTCTTCAATCGTTCGGGCAGGGATTCGGCGCAGATCGCTCGACGACGCGTCCACGTGTCTGCCGAGCTCCGATTCTCGTGCAGCCAACTGCACCGAGAGCGCGCGCGCGAACGTCGGGATCGTTCGCTGCTGTAAGTCCGCGATTTCGGCGGCGAGACGCTGCACCGGCGGATAGGCATCGGAGTAGTGGTACTGCAGAGCGCGGAGCTGCGCTTCCTTATCGTTGAGTTCTTTGAGGGCATTCGACAGCTCGGGTGCGTGCTGCACCGACTCGATGGCTGAGAGCGCGGCCGTCGGCAGTCCCGACGCTCCCCCGGCTTCCGCCAACAAGCGATCGATCGCGTCGCGGTCGCGCCGCAGCTGGTCGCGGTCGACCTGCATCTCGAAAAAGTTTGCGCGCATGGGGTCACGGCTCTGGGCACCGGTCGTTTGATCCGAGGGCAGCGTAATCGTGCGCGTGCGGAAGCGCTCGAGCGCGGTTTCCGCATCATCGAGGTTCCCCTGCGCAGTCCGCAACTGATCTTCGAGGATCTTTGTCAGCTCGGTGAGTTTTTCGCGCTTCAGTTGGGCCGCCACCTCGACGTAGCGCTGGCTCACGGCGTTCAGGATGTTGGCGATAAGGACCGGGTTCGAACCCCGGAGCTCCAGCGCCAGGAAGTTGCTGTTCATCTCCATCCGGACGCTCAACTGCTCGCCCAGCGTCAGGGAGGCGTCGCGCGGCGACACCAAGGAGAACTCGACGGTTCGGCTGGGCGCCAACCTTCCCGACGCGGGTACCCACTGGAAGCCCAGCCGGCGCCCCACCGAGTCACCGACCATCCCTCGCTCCAGTTCCACGCCGTCGGCACTGGCCAGAGTGTATTCGCGGCCGTCGGCGCTCACGCTGAGCGCGTATTTCCCCGGACGAAACGCATCGCTCACGCGAAAGCCGACGAAGTTCGCTTGATCGGCGGGCCGTTTTACTCCGAGGTACAGACGCAGATCACGGACGACCTGGTCTAAGACGATGTACGACCGCAACAATTCCACCCAGGCGTCGGCATCGAGCAACGCTCGCTGCTGGATCGGCCCCCGCGCTTCGGCACCGCCGTCCCCGCGCCGGTCTAGGACGTCGACCCAGACGTTGGCTTGTGCGCTGTAGACCGGAGGCAGTTTGCGCGTGGCCGCGACCCCCCCACCCAGGCCCACCGCCACCGCGAGGAGAACGAGCCATTTGAATCGTAGCAGCGCGCTCACGATGCGACGCCAGTCAGGGCCTGATTCCTCATCGGCCAGACCTGCCATGGGAGGCGTGCTGGGGCGCCGTAGAACTGCCGGCGCAGACTGACTGCGAATCGCCGGAAGATGCCGAGGATTCATCGAGGCGTTGGAGGAGCAAGACGCGTACCGGGCATCCTGTCACCTCGCTGTCAGCGGCGCCGTCGCGCCCTCGCTACGGCGCGGTGCTGGTGCGATGTGGCATCGGGACCGCACATGCACTGTAAGTGGCACAGCCTTTGCCACTTCCGCGGGGCATGACGCTGCCCCGACTGCCTTCATTCGCCTGGACCGCCGCCGTCGTGCCCCCGGCCGACGAAGGGCGACGCCTGCTCAATGTCGTGATTGCTATGGTGGGTTTGGTGGTCGCGCTGCCATTGATGGTCGTCATCGCGGTGCTGATCAAGCTCACATCCCGTGGTCCGGTGCTGTTCGCGCAAGAGCGGATCGGCCTCGATCGCCGCGCGCTCGGCAAGCCCACAGGCAATTCCCGGCGCCATTCTGATTACGGCGGCCTGACGTTCGTCATGTACAAGTTTCGCACGATGCGGGCGAACGGCGAAACAGCGCAGCAGGTGTGGGCGCAGCGCGACGATCCGCGCGTCACCGCAGTGGGACGCGTATTGCGCAAGCTCCGGCTGGACGAGTTGCCCCAGCTCTGGAACGTCCTGGTGGGCGATATGAACATCGTGGGCCCGCGGCCGGAGCAGCCCGCGATCTTTGCCGAGCTGCGCGAGCAAATACAGGAATACCAGCGGCGCCAGCGCGTCTTGCCGGGGATCACCGGCTGGGCCCAGATCAACTTGGCGTACGATAGCAGCGTGGAAGATGTCCGGGAGAAGCTCCACTACGATCTCGAGTACATCCGCCAACGCTCGGCGCTCGAGGACTTGAAGATCATGCTCCTCACACCGGCCGTGATGCTCGGTCAACGGCACGGCTGGTAAGACCGCGCCGGGTCGGCTCCCATAGAGCAGTTCCCTGCCCCCCCAACGCTCTGATCCAGGCATGCAGTACGGCGATGTTTCCACTCACCGCGTAGGATGGTAGCGCGATCAGGCGCGGCAGCGGGCGTCCCTCCGGCCATATCCAACCGATCGCCGTCAGAAACGCGGCCGCCCCACCGGCGGCAAGGGTTGTCGCAGCCCACCAGTGCCGCGGCGTAAGCGCGGCGACCGCGGCCGCCGCAAGAAGGACAGTCCAGGGCGTGAGCCAGCGACACAGCTTGTGGCTCCACAGCATCCACGCAAAGAGACCGTAACGCCTCGGGTTGAGGAGCGACCGCTTGTACCAAAACGTCCTCAGACCACGCGCCATCGTGCGCACCTTACGGCGGTACTCGCGCCGGAGCGATGTGCTACGCGGGACATAGCAGATCGCGGCGGGAACGGAGACAGCCCGGTAACCTTGTTCGCGCGCCACCAGCGCCGCCCCGAAGTCCCGACTGAGACCGTCCGGCGTGCTCTGCATGTGCAGATCCCGAAGAACTGCGTACAGACACCCCGAGGCACCTACGATGCCTCCCAGCGTTGTCTCGAGTTCCCGCACCCACATCTCGTAACCCACGTAGGCGTGTTCGCCCGGATTCGTGCGATCGTCGCCGTGCGCCACACTCACATCACGTCCTGACGCTACGCCGACCGATGGATCGGCGAAGGCCGACACAAGGTGCTTGACGGCCTGCGGATGGATGCGCGCCGATGCATCGGTATTGACGATGATTTGGCCTTTGAGGTGGGGTCGAGCGATGTTCTCCGCCGCCGTCTTGCCGCGCCGCTCCGGCAAACGCAGCAGATCAACGCCACGGGCGGCAAAGCCACGCACGATGTCGTCTGTTGCATCCGTGGAGGCGTCTGATACCACGAGGATCTGTCGACGGTCACTTGGATAGTCGATCGCGAGGATCCGCTCGAGCGTGTTCGCGATAATCGCAGCCTCATTGTAGACGGGAATGACGATGCTGATCTGCGGCCATGCTCTGAACGAACCCCCCGGGGGCTGCACAGAGCGGGAGCGCCGCGACCCGCTCAGTATCTTGAGGATTAAGGGATAGCCGACATAAGTGTAAAGGCACAGCGTCAAGGCGATCGCGATCACGACTTCAGCAAAAAACATCATACCGTAACGGCTGCCCGAGCCTTGTTGGTCACGAGTCTGTAGATCGCGTCGTACCGGCTGATCCAGGGAGGCACAGTAAAGTCTTTGAGCAAGCGCTCACGCGCGCGTTGCGCGCGTACCCGCGCCGCCGCATCATCGCAATAGACCACGCGAATTGCTTCGGCCAGTGCGACCGGATCGGCGGGAGGCACAAGTACCGCTTCCGCTGAAGTCACGACGTCCGGAACTCCTCCCACCTGGGACGCAACAATAGGCACGCCGGCGGCCATCGCCTCGAACAGGACGATCGGCGTGCCCTCGCTATGAGAGCTCACGACGAAGACATCGAAGGCGGCGAACAGACGTCCCGCGTCTCGGATCATCCCGTGCAGACGGACCCGCCTCTCGATGGCGAAGTGCCCCGCACGGGAGGCGAGGGCGCCGCGCTCCGGCCCGTCCCCAACCATCGAGACTGTGATAGGAAGGTCAGTCAGATGCGGGAGCGCGTCCAGCAGGACATCTGGCCCCTTCTCGCCGCTCAAGCGCCCGACCCACCCAATGACGAATCCGGCTTCTCGTAAACCCAGGGCAGACCGCGCGGTCACGCGATCAAGCGGCGGCGTTGTTTGCCGCCACGCGTTCTGCACGAAATGAATCCGCTGCGGTGAGACCCCATCTCGGATCAGCTGATCGACCAGTGGACGGGAGACCACGACAACCGCGTCGAACCGCCGGTAGGCGCGTCGCTGTAGCCGCTCGTAGAGTCGATTCTTCCAGCCGCCACCGCAAAAGCCGTGAACGGTCGTGACCGCTGGGATGCCGAGCCGGCGCGCCGCACCCGCGTCCACGAGGTCCGGACGATAGCCGTGCGTGTGTACCACGTCTGGCCGCAGCCGGTGGCCAAGCCTCGCCACCGCTGTACGCTCCCGCCAGTACTGGCGGCCGGGAACGACGACCGGATGCACGGTGACCCCACCTGTGGCCAGTTGCTCGACGAAGGGGTGATTCTCGGTCGCCGGGTCGAGCACCGGCGCGGCGTGGACCTCTTCTCCGGAGCGCGCCTGCCCGAGGGCGAGCAACTGCGCGACGCGCTCGAGACCGCCGACGGCCCCAGGGGCGAAGACATGAAGAACTCGCATCACCTACTGGCGCATCAAGATCCGTGCTTGCAACCACCCGATCCATCGCGACATATTCGCGTTTCAAGCGACGTTGCGTCAGCACCACAGGTAGGTGCCCTCGTACCACAGCCTCGGCTTCCGGCCTGAGTGCCGCCACGCCCCGGTGGCCCGCCGCGCCAAGTCCACAATGGCGCCAGTCTTGCTACTCATAAGCAGCACGCCATGACCAATCTGACTAGGGCCTCCCTCGCTGAAAACCCGTCAGCTACTGTCTCCGCGACACCGCGGGATCGTCATTGGGATTTCTTGCTCGTGTGCGTCGCCGCCTACCTCACTACGGCGGTGGGGCGCGTACACCAGCTGTTTCCGCTCCTGTCGCCGCTCAAGCCTGTCTTCGTCTCGGCCGCGCTTGCGATCGTCTTGTATGTCGTGCAGCAGGGTGGTGCGCGGCGCATCAGATGGGTTCGCTCGCCAACCACGACACATCTGTTGCTTCTGCTCTTGTGGGTCGCACTCTCCGTGCCTGGGGCACTACACCAGGGACTCGCGTTCTCGCTGCTTACCAACTTCATGAAGACTGTCGCGCTGTACGTTCTCATCGTCGGCAGCGTCAGAGGCTTCCGCGATCTCGAACGGCTAGCGTTCGTGTACTTCGCGGCGGCCAGCGTATTTTCCGTCGTCGTGCTCACCCGGTTTCCCGTCGGCGGCAATAACTGGCGCCTTGGCGGCCTGTACTACTACGACGCAAACGATTTCGCGGTCTTCGCAGTGACGGCAGTGCCATTGGGACTTTACTTCGGCCTTACTCAAACGCAGTTGCACCGTCGCCTCGTTAGCCTAGGGGGCGTCCTCGCGGTCCTCATCGCGTTCATCTGGTCAGGGTCACGTGGCGGTTTTCTGGCGATGCTGGCCGTGGTGGCGTTTCTCCTGTTTCGGTACACCGCCATGCGACTCCACTGGCGCTTGCTCACTATGGCGTTGATCATCGCCACCGGTTGGCTGACAGCGAGCGATCGATACTGGACGCAGATGGCGACCATTTTGCAAGCCGACAATGATTACAACCGTACAGAGCTGAACGGGCGTGAAAAGATTTGGCGCCGCGGCATCGGTTACATGCTGAGCTACCCGGTCTTCGGCGTGGGCGCCTCTAACTTTGGAGTGGCGGAGGGAACCATATCGCCGCAGGCCCGGCTGCAGGAGCGCGGCATTGGGGTTCGCTGGAATGCACCTCACAACAGCTTTATCCAGGTCGGCGCGGA
>WNEY01001982.1_pt1 | contig 14772 bp, 15 predicted proteins | sample 5400531 | NCBI WGS metagenome assembly WNEY01 (sample SAMN13153338, study PRJNA577476) | soil metagenome | isolation source: 200 cm saprolite under Douglas fir tree site 1 | place: USA:California | collected 2015-04-18
ACTCTTGAATTACAGCTCATTGGTCTAGCTCTCTCCCTAGTAATAGCAATACCAATCGGCATACTCTCAGCGAGAAAGAGATACTCTCTCCTAGACGTTACAATCACAAACTCCTCTCTCATAGGCACCTCGATACCTGTCTTCTTTCTAGGTGTAGCTTTCATCCTGATATTCGGATATTATCTGCACTGGTTTCCCTCGGGTGGTTTCCAATCCACAATTCCAAGCCAGTATCCATATGGAAACGTAGTCTTGGACCAGCTCTGGCACCTGGTCCTTCCTTCCGCGGTCTACACCCTAGCCCTTCTTGCTCCGGTCGTCCTGCTGGTAAGGTCTAGTATGCTTGAGGTTCTGAGACAAGACTTCATTCTCGCGGCAAGAGCTAGTGGGCTCAGCGAAAGGACCGTCATCTACAAGCACGCTCTGAGAAACGCCCTAATCCCCATAGTAACCTACGTTGGACTATATTTTGGAGGACTGTTGGCAGGAGCACCGGTCACAGAGACAGTCTTCAACTGGCCCGGAATCGGAGCGCAATTCGTAGTCTCAACCACCCAACTGGACTTTCCAGTGATTCAAGCCATCGTGGTACTGATTACACTCATGACCCTGATAGCGAACTTGATCACTGATGTTACCTACGCATACATAGATCCAAGGATTCGACTCGAATAGAAACAGGAGAATCCCCCTCGATGACAACAACCCTCTCGCCGAAGAAACGCGAGTCCAGTCGCGGTGTCAGTCAGTGGGCGTTGGCCTGGCGGCGGCTCAAGAAGAACAAAGTAGCCATTGCCGGTCTCGGCGTCGTGGGACTCTTCGCTCTGTTCGCAGCCTTTGATGGCTGGCCCTTTGTCCTTACCCGCAACGACCACGGCCTTTTCGCTATCTATCCTCCAGAGTGCATACCACCCGCCTGCGCGGGTGGATCCCTCTCCACTAATGCACCACCGAGCCTCTCTCACCCTTTCGGCACCGACAGCTACGGGTACGATGTTTACAGCGAGATCGTTTATGGGACCCGCGCTGCATTCGTAATCGGGCTCGGGGCCACAGGCTTCGCCCTGGCCATCGCGGTCCTCATAGGGCTGGCAGCAGGGTATTTCGGGGGCTGGCTAGACAACCTACTGATGAGGCTCACAGAGGTATTCCTCGTAATCCCATTCTTCCTCCTGCTGTTGGTCTTTCTCCAAATCATAATCAAGTTCAGCCCTAGCGCTACCGGAGGGTTGTGGCTGGTCGTGTTCATTATAGGGGCCTTCTCCTGGCCTGGTGCTGCTAGAATTATCCGCGGAGAAGTTCTAAGGGTTAGAGAGTTCGAGTATATTGCTGCTTCACGCCAAATAGGGGCTTCAGCGAACAGGATACTCTTCCGCCACCTATTTCCCAACGTGCTCCACATCATAATCGTGCTCGCGACTCTCCAGATAGCCGCATCTGTTCTCACCGAAGCGGCTGTTAGTTTCCTAGGTTTCGGAGCTCCCAACTCCTACACTTGGGGCCAGCTGATGAACATCGCAGCCTCATACATTAATCAGGCTTGGTGGGCAATCACTTTCCCCGCAGTATTTCTGACACTGTTTGTAATGGGCTTCAACCTTCTCGGAAACGGGCTCAGAGATGCGCTTGATCCAAGGCTAAGGGAATAGGCGTCTTGTATACCGACCCGATTCTCCGTGTCGAGGGATTAAGGACCCACTTCTACACCTTTGCAGGAGTCGTGAAGGCGGTTGACGGTGTCGGCCTCTACGTGAACAGCGGCGAGACACTAGGCCTCGTTGGAGAATCAGGATCAGGCAAAACAGTAACTGCCCAATCAATAATGAGAATTGTTCCGACGCCTGGAAAGATTGTCGACGGAACGATAGAATTCAAAGGAAAAGACCTGCTCGGACTTACAGAAGCGGAAATGCGCCGGATAAGAGGGAAGGAGATCGCGTATGTTCCCCAAGATCCCACGACAACCCTTGACCCGGTCTACACCGTAGGCGATCAGCTTACAGAGGTAATAATGAAGCACCAGCATGTCTCGAAGAGATACGCCCTAAACAAGGCCACAGAACTCCTACGCAGCGTCGACATAGCAGACCCGCACATCAGGATTAACCAGTATCCCCACGAGCTGAGTGGTGGGACAAAACAACGGATAGCAATTGCAAGAGCGCTGTCCTGTGAGCCGAGCCTAATCCTGGCCGATGAGCCCACAACAGCCCTGGATGTAACCATCCAGGCTCAAATCCTTGACTTATTGAAAGCCCTGAAGGAGAAATTCAACATTGCTATGGTCCTCATCACGCATGACATGGGTATCGTCGCAGACACATGCGACAGAGTGACCGTCTTTTACGCTGGGCAAGTATGCGAAACCGGAACTACCGAGCAAGTGTTCGAGACCCCTAAACATCCGTACACGGAAGCGCTCCTCTCGTCTGTCCCAAGCTTAGCCTTGAGAAGGCAGAAGCTCTCGGTCATACCCGGAAACGTGCCGAATCTCATCCAGCCTCCATCAGGATGCAGATTCCATCCAAGATGCTCCTACGCTAGGCAGATCTGCATTGACAAAGATCCCGAGCTCGAGTCCATCGGAGATGGACGCTTGGTGCATTGCCATCGATGGAAGGAACTCGACCTAAAATCTGCTGTGGCGAGCTGACTCAGAACGGAGGACATTGAGCTTGAAGTCAAAGAGCTCACAAAGCACTTTCCAGTCTATGAAAGAGGAGTGATACTAAGACGTAAGATTGGAGACGTGCATGCAGTCGACCAAGTCTCTTTCCAAATCAGGCAGAACGAGACCCTCGGCCTAGTTGGCGAGAGCGGCTCTGGAAAAACCACGATTGCCCGGTGCATGTTGTATCTGGAGCCACCGACGTCGGGAGATGTTTTCTTCGAAGGAAAGAATATCACTGAAACTTTCAAGAAAGCGAACAGGACTCAAGTCCTCGCGCTCAGACGGCAGATGCAGTACATTTTCCAGAATCCATACGCGTCGCTTGACCCGAGGATGACTGTCGCTGACATCATCATGGAGCCCTTCGAAGTCCATAGACACATACCGCGTGACAAGTGGCTTGACAGAATGTATGAACTGCTCAGAATGGTTGGCCTAGAAGACTATCACGCAGAAAGATATCCGCACGAGTTCAGTGGAGGCCAGAGACAGAGAATCTGCATAGCACGAGCGCTCGCGGTAAATCCGAAGTTCATTGCAGCCGACGAGCCCGTCGCGTCCCTCGACGTCTCAGTACGAGCCCAGATCCTCAACCTCTTACAGGAGCTTCAGCAGAAACTCGGCATAACATACCTCTACATTTCGCACGATCTTAGCACGGTCAGACACATTTGTCATAGAGTCGCGGTCATGTATCTTGGAAAGATTGTAGAGATCGCTGAGACCGACGAGCTCTTTGATAATCCTCTTCATCCTTACACGGTGGCCCTAATGTCGGCGATTCCGGTGCCTGACCCTAAACAGAAGAGGCATCGAATTATTCTACCGGGGGAGGTCCCAAGTCCCATCAGCCCACCGTCAGGTTGTAGGTTCCACCCTCGCTGTCCGCGACGTATAGATATCTGCTCTAAGGAGGAGCCTCCCCTCATTGAGGTTCGAACAGGACACTGGTTGGCGTGCTATAATCCATGGCCGCCAGAGCACGTTTTTGCCTAACACCTCGACCATCATATCACATCACTCTGGCCCGCAATTAGCAAATATACAGAGGAACGTCCGCTTAACGCGCGGATAGAAGAAGCATGACTGATCCAACGGTAGTCATTATTGGATCCTTCCTCCTCGCTTTCAAGGCCATACTGGTCGAAGGAAGCGAGGTTGCCATTCTCTCTCTTGCCACGATAAAACAACTTGGTAGGAATAACATCCTCTTTGGGGTCATCGCTGGAGGTCTAGGTTCCATCCTTACCTTCCTAGTCGTGTGGCGGATCTTCCTCTTACTTCCTGCCATCATTATTGATTTTGCAACTGCAATAGTCCTCTTCTACTTCTCGAGCCGGTTCCTCCGTGGTTTCATCAAGTACGCGATCAAGCACAAGTCGTTCAGAGAAAAAATGGCTCGAATGGGGAGAGAGGTAATTGAGAAAGATCTCAAGCGGGAAGGATTGGCTGGATCAACCCAACCGATTCCATTCTCCGTCCCAAACTCTCTCCCAGTTCTGACGATTACTCTCACTGAGGGATTCGAGGCGAGCCTTGTTCTCGCGGCGGCAGGCGCGTTCAATATTCAATGGACCTTGATTGGCGCAGCCGTAAGCCTTATCGTGCTAATAGCCGTCTCTGCAGTCTCCTACGACTATTTGATGCGAGTGCCCAGATGGTTGCTGGATCTGATAGCTGGAGTCGTTCTTCTCTCCTTCGGACTCATCTTCTTCGCCAGCGGAATTATTTCCGCTCTGACCGGTACCGCCTAGACGCTTCGCTCTCTTCAGGGCTAGACTAGTGTGCCATCTCTTCGTTCCATAGACGGCACAAACAATTCCAGCGGTTAAGGGAACGGATACGGCGTCAGCTATACCTTCCTCCCTGAGTAGATTCGCAATCTGTTCTCCGGTTCTTGCTCTCAAGATAGATCGGCCCAAGTAGGATAATGTTCTGCCCCAAGCTTCTGAAATCATCCGACCGAATAATGGGAAGATGCCGAGCAAATAGTCGTAGTAGAATAGTTGGAAGACGCGGTTGCGCGGACGTGCAAAGTCTAGAGATATAACGACCCCCCCTGGACCCGTGGCCCGAGACATCTCCCTAAACGTTGACTGTGCGTCAGAAACATTTCTGAGGGCAAGGCTGATAGAAGCGGATCCGAAACAATCATCTCGAAATGGAAGATTCTCAGCTCGGGCCAAGACCCAGTCCACCCTATCGCCTATCCCTTTTGACTGCAACCTCCACCGGGCAGTCTCTAACATGGAGAGGGTGAGGTCTACGCCGACAACGTACCCTTTCGGTGAGATCGCCCTGGCGAAATCGGCCGCCAAGAGTCCGGTCCCAGTGGCGACGTCAAGTATCCGTTCACTGGGCATTGGTCTCGCTTGGTCCACAACGTAGGCTCGCCATCGCTTGTCCTGCGCGAAAGAAAGCAGGCCCAACAGAATATCGTATTCCAAGGGGACTTTTGAAAAAAGGCCCCGGACATACCTGGCCTTCGCGTCGAACACGGGCTAGGACTTGGAGGTCTTGGGGGTACTGGGAGTGGCCCTTCTGAAACTGTAGCCGACGCCGGCAATTCCAGCGACGATCAAGATCACAGCGAACACGATAGGCAACAGTTGGGCAGCTGTGTAGAGGACAAGCCATAGAACTCCGAGACCACCAATCAGCGCACCCCAGCCTACGACCATAGTCCGAGGTGGAGCATACGCGTTCGCGGGAGGAAAAACGAAAGCTTCAACGATCATCCATGCTCCGAAGACCGTGAAAAGCAACGGAAAGACCGCGAAAATGCTTAGCCCTGAGAGCAAGGACGCGAGAATGAGCCCGCCGAGGATTATCAGGAAGGCGCTTGCGTTGAGAGGGGCCCAAGGAAGACGGTTCATAATGAATCAGCAGATCGGGTGACTTCCTTGTTTATAGTTCTGTTGTGGCCTTGGTTCGTGCTGGAAAGGTCCTTTTTCAGACATGATTGTAGATCTTTGACTCCTGGAAGGTCCCTGTGTTCAATTCCTGCTCGATCTCGCGCAACATGAGAATCCGCTTGTAGGTCGGGGGATGAGTCATGAAGAGTTGGGCCGCCTTACGCCAGTTCGACTTTGATTCGGTCTCCATAGCCATCTCCAACTCCCGCTCACTTAAAACACCGTCATGGTCCAAGTCGTACTTTGACTTTTGATCCATGATCTGCGCCACATCCTGTTTTGCTTGCGCCGGATCCTCAATGAAGAAAGCCCTAGCTCCATGCGGCTCGCCTGGAGCGAGCGACAAACCGTAGGCGATCTTGGTTAGAGCACTCTCTAATTCTCTTGGTTGCTTGGTCAGGTAGGCCGAGTACGCGTCGGCGTAGCTCTCCCTCAGACGAGTTAGCCTCAAAGCCAGTAGAGTAGTTAGGATGTAGACCACGTATGCTACGACGGCTATTGCTATCAGCGCTCCAGCGCTGTTATTCCGGTTAGATCCTCGACCGCCGCTAACGTAGCCTCCCCAGAGCACAGAGCGAGCGATCAAATACGCTACGAGTGGTATAGCGGAGATCATTGTTACGACGATAAAGTCGCGATGCTTCACATGACCGAGCTCGTGCGCGATCACACCCTCAATCTCATCCTCGTTCAACCGTTGGAGCAGTCCCTGATGGACCGCTAGAGTAGCGCTCTTCTGTGTCCGGCCGAACACAAACGCATTCGGGGTAGGATCCGGCGAAATGGCTAGTCGAGGCATCGGGATGCCTGACGTTGAGGCCATCTGGGAGACCTTGGTCTCCAGCCACCGATTCTCTCCAGGAGCCAGATAATGGAGCCGACTGGTAGCCCTAACGATGACGGGACCAATCAGATACTGTAGCAGGATTATGAAGAACGCTCCCACAAGTCCAAGCACTAGGGCTGTGGTAGGGTCAAGGAAGAAGACGGAAATAACGGTCAGGAGACCGAGGAAGATAGCGAAGACCAGTAGGATCGTGAAGCCCATCGTCCGCTTCAACGCGCCAAGTCCCGCCATGATACATCACCGATCCTATAGAACTTAATCCGGCCCTTCTTTAATTCTATGCTAGAGCGACAGGAAAATCCTAGCAATGTCCCAGATCGTTTCAGAGATCAAATGCCCGAACTGTGGAGCCCAACTCAACCTCTCTCCAGGAGAAATAGTAGCTACATGCAGATACTGCGGCTACACCTCCGTTGTAGGCGCAAACGCTCCATTCCAGATCCAACACAGCCTCATACTCAACAACCTCAACAACACCAGAATTACCCAAGATCTCCAGGACTGGATGAGGTCTGGATTCATGAAGCCAGGAGACCTCGCCAAGAAGAGCAAACTCATGTTGCTAGAACTAAGATACCTTCCTTTCTGGCTGGTACCTCTCACCGCTACCAGCACCTATGAAGGAATGCTCGAAAGAATCTCACCCCCGACGCCGCGAAAAGGGACAATACAGAACGAGTACGACTGGCTGGTTCTGGGAAGAAAAGCAGTAGAATTTCCTTCCCGAGACTACAGAGTTCCGGCTGAAGGAAAGATACCTTTCGACTTCACCAAGATTGAGTCGCAGGCGAAGTTTCTGAACAGCGAACTAGACAGCGAGGAGGCGGTCATACGAGCAAAGAATGAGGTTGAGGAAAACCAGCGATTCCTCCTGAAACAGGAAGTGGATCAGGTAACCCAGTTCAACACTAGCTTCAGCGTTGACAAGCCCACATATCTGCATGCGCCACTCTGGTTCATCCAATACGAGTACAAAGGAAAAAGCTACAACGCCATCATCGACGGCAGCAGCGGAAGCATGATTCGCGCGGACATTCCACAAGTCGACTTCAAGATGATCTAGAATTGGACCGAGTTCTTCGACTCCATATCTGAAAAGTGACCTTCGGTGAAGAACAGAACCCGGAGAATTCTGATATTAAGTGTCACGAAATTGCTCTCCGTCATAATGCTTCAATATGAACAAGCGTGCTTTTGGTTCTGAAATATCTCGTGAAGGGGTACAAGTCCTCTTTTATGCGTCTCAGGCTTCGCGATTAGCCTCGATCGGGCAATGAAGGCCATTCGAACGCAAGCGCTTGCGAGGGCTTTCTGTTCCACCGCGAACCTTGGAGCGGGCTTCGACGTATTCGGCCTAGCGTTGAACAGATATTCTGACACTGTCAGTGCCCGAATAACTTCGGGAGAGAAGATCAGAATAATCGTCCGCGGCCTCGAAGGTCGCAACATACCTGTAGGGGTGAGCAAAAACTCTGCTGGGCCTCCAGCCTTAGACTTGGCCAGGAAGGCGCACCTAAAGAAAGGCCTTGAGATAATAGTCGAAAAACGCGTGCCTCAAGGCCTGGGACTCGGAAGCAGCGGCGCCACTGCAGCAGCATGCACGAAGGCCTTGGATGCTCTGCTGGACCTTCACCTCTCGAACGATGAACTGGTGCGAGTCGCAAGTCTCGGCGAAAAAGCGGTCGCAGGAACAGCACACGCCGATAATGTCGCGGCTTCACTTCTGGGTGGATTCGTAATCGTATACGACAAGCCAGTAAGAACGATTAGCCTCAAGCCACCCACTAACCTGGCCGTTGTTGTTGTGACTCCCCAGCTTCCGGTTCAGCCGGATAAGACAAGAAAAGCGCGAAAGATCATTCCGGAACAAATCCGGGTCAAGAACGCAGTTCTAAACCTAGGCAGGGCCTCCGCCATGGCAGCGGCTTTTGCGCAAGGCGATATTCCAATAATTGGGTCAGGAATGGAAGACGAGATCGCGGAGCCCTACCGACAACATCTCATTCCCGGCTATCGCGATGTAAAACGTACCGGCTTAGAAGCAGGGGCTGCAGGCGTATCCATCAGTGGAGCAGGACCAAGCCTCGTCGCACTAGTTGATGAAAATAACCACGACCCTCGACCGGTTGCCCGAGCGATGGTACACGCGTTTGCGCAGAACAAGGTGCGTTCAAACTCATTCGTCACAAGGCCCGCCCACCGGGCCAGCATAATCGAGGAAGCCTAGGAATGCCCTGGCTTTATCGCCTACGATGCTTCAACTGCCATACCCAATATCCAGCCCAGACTACGAATTATCGATGCGAAAAATGCGGAGGTCTACTAGAGATCAGTTTCCAGATTTCCGGGCGAAAGACCCCTTGGAAGAACAGGAGTCTATCTGTCTGGAAATACAGAGAACTCCTTCCTATCGATAACGACCAGTTCATCACAACCCTCTCGGAAGGAGGAACTGGGCTCCATCACTGTCCGCGCCTTGGCCGTGAAATCGGTCTGAAGAGACTCTATGTGAAGAATGAGGGAGAGAACCCTACTGGCTCATTCAAAGACCGTGGAATGACCGTCGCTTTGTCCAAGGCGCGAGAGTTAGGAAAGAGGAAGGTTGTATGCGCATCCACTGGGAATACGGCTGCATCTCTCGCCGCCTACTCGGCTCGTGCAGGACTGAGGTGCATAGTCATTGTCCCCAAAGGAAAAGTGGCGGCGGGCAAAATGCTCCAAGTAATGATTCATGGGGCTAGTATTTTCCAAGTTAGCGGCGACTTTGACGAGGCGATGAGAGCGGTCGTGTCACTGACGGAACACCGGAAAGGATTCTACTTGATGAATTCGCTCAATCCATTCCGGCTTGAAGGCCAGAAGACTCTGGCTTACGAGGTTTGTGACCAACTGGATGGAGAGACGCCCGACTCCCTTGTGCTCCCTGTCGGCAACGGCGGGAATATTAGCGCGATCTGGAAAGGCTTCAGCGAATTCCGCACATTAGGCGTCACCAAGACTAGGCCGAGAATGATAGGGGTCCAAGCCGAGAATGCAGCGCCCATTGCAAAGGCTGTCAGACGAAAGGAAGACAAGATTCAGCCTGTGACCAATCCGCGAACAATCGCTTCAGCGATAAGAATTGGATCACCAGTCAACTGGACCAAAGTACTCCCCGCCATCAACGAATCCCATGGAACCGCGGAAACAGTGTCCGACAAGGAGATTCTAGAAGCCCAGAGGGATCTAGCCTCGAAAGAGGGAATATTTGTCGAGCCGGCCAGCGCAGCATCCATCGCGGGCCTCAAGAAAAGTCGAGACGCCGGCAGAATCGACCGATCAGATCTCGTTGTTTGCGTCACCACTGGTCATGGCTTGAAGGACCCATCAATAGGCGACCACTTACCTCACCATGAAAGTTACACTCTCAAGATTACTCAGCCCAATTGGATCGAGCGCTTAGAGAGAATCCTTTGAGAATCGTCCTCATTGGCTTTGGAACAGTAGGCCAATCATTTGCTCGCGTTCTCACCAAGGACAGGGACTGGCTCGTAAAGAACTACGGCTTCGAACCTCAGGTCACCGCGATAGTGGATAGCCGAGGATCATGTCGTGACGATAATGGATTGAAGCTTGACCTAGCCCTGAAAATGAAGGAGAAATATGGAACAGTCCAGAAATATCCGGGAACAGGTGAAAGAAAAACAACCACTCGACAGATCATTTCTGAGACGGAAGCTGAAGCAGTTATCGAGACGACTCCCTCGAATTTCGAGAACGGGGAGCCGGGGCTCACCAACATCAAGCAATCATTGTCTGCGAGAAGACATGTAGTCACTGCTAACAAGGGCCCCTTAGCCCTAGCAATGCCGGCACTTCTGGAACTGGCAAATCATACGAGAATGCAGCTGCGCTTCAGCGCGACCGTGGGAGCCGGAACTCCATTCCTTACCTTCGCGTCTAAGTGCCTCCCGGGAGAGAAAATACTCGGAATCCGCGGCGTTCTCAATGGCACAACCAATTACATCCTGACTAGAATGGACGAGGCTTCGCTCAGCTTTCAAAAGGCGCTCGCTGAAGCACAAGAGAAAGGATATGCGGAGAAGAGCTCTGCCAATGACTTGAAAGGACTAGATACGGCCGCAAAGATTGTCATCATCGCAAACTGGGTTCTCAAACACCGGATAAGTATCAACGAGCTGGAGATAATCGGGATCCAAAACATAACACCTGAAAAGATCCGGATGGCCAAGAAATCAGGTGCAAGAATCAAACTCATCGGGCGACTGACAGACTCACAAGCTGTTGTGAAACCCGAGGAAGTCCCTGCAGCCGACCCCCTGTGTGTCCCTGGCAACCTCAATGCTCTATCATTCTCGACGGAACACATTGGTGACGTGACTCTCATAGGTCGAGGAGCCGGGGGAGAAGAGACCGCTAGTGCGATAATCCGTGACCTGGTTGATATTCGAAGCGAATACTCGATCTAGGGACCAGAACTGAAGCTTGTAGTGAAATTTGGCGGATCATCACTAGCCAACGCTACGAGAATCAAAAACGCAGCCAGAATAGTCCAACGGTTCTTGCCGGAAAACAAAATGGTCGTCGTCGCATCAGCAATGAACGACACAACAGACCGGCTGGTAGAAATCGGAGAACTCGCGCGGAAGGGAGAAAACGCCCGAGTAAGAAAAATCCTGTCAAGGATTCAGACTCTTCACATCAAGACCGCCCGGGCAGCTTCGACGAAGAAAACGAGGAGGGAACTCCTCAACCTTATCGGCCGGTTAAACCTGGATTTGGAAAAAACTGTCGAAGGAATATCTCATCTTAGAGAACTGACTCCCCGAAGCAGAGATTACCTCCTCTCTTTCGGCGAACGTCTCTCTGCACCGATATTGGCGTCAGCAATTCGTAGCCTAGGCCTCAAGACTCGAGCTCTTACAGGAGCGGAGGCGGGGATAACCTCCGACGAGAGATTTGGAGAAGCCAATCCCCTAGCTGAGGTGAGCTACCATGAGATGCGGCGACGCCTCGACCCCATGCTGGCTCGAATCGAGATCCCAGTAGTAACAGGATTCATAGCGGCAACCGTCGACGGAAGCATAACGACACTCGGAAGAGGCGGGTCTGACTATACTGCCAGCCTTGTAGGAGCCGCACTCAACGCTGACGAGATCTGGATATGCACAGACGTTGACGGGTTGATGACCGCTGATCCCAGAATCGTCAAAGACGCAAGGGTCCTCCCCACGGTCTCCTTCGGAGAAGCCCTGGAACTGTCGTATTTCGGAGCGAAGATGATGCACCCCAGAGCTATGCAGCCCGCCGTGCAGAAAAAGATCCCAGTTCGGATTCGGAACTCCTCCAAACCGTCTTTCGAAGGAACCCTGGTCTTTTCAGGAGAGACCGATAACGGAGGTAGAGTAGTGAAAGCGGTCTCTATCATCAGGAGCGTCGGAATTGTCACTGTCAGCGGGACCGGGATGATTGGTTCACCTGGAGCGGCGGCGAAAGTTTTCATGGCGTTAGGTTCCAGCAACGTCAATGTGATGATGATCTCTCAAGGATCATCGGAAGCAACCATCTCGTGCGTCGTAGCCCGGAAGGACGCAGACAACGCGGTTCGAGCCCTACAGCTTGCACTATTGGGACAGGGCCTCGTTGACAAAGTTGTAGCTGAGAAAGACGCCTGCATCATAGCGGTCGTTGGGTCGGGAATGAAAGGCACACCGGGAGTAGCAGCAAGAATTTTCGGCGCCGTTGCCCGGAAAAAGATCAACGTGCGCGTCATCGCGCAAGGCTCCTCGGAACACAACGTCTCCTTCGTAGTCTCCGAAGACCAAGGCCCAGAGGCAGTGCGGGCAATACACGAGGAATTCCAGCTCGGAAAGGCGTCGGCCTAGGCAACGCTATGGTAATCCCAACGAGCTAAAGTGAAAGGGCCAACCTCTTCTCTGGTCAAACTATCTCATTATGGTTACAATGTCTTTGTCCACAGGCATGTGATCTAGTCCAACCCTTTGTCCAGAATATTTTACGCTAGGGCCAGACACAAGAGCATATTTTGCTCCCTGGCTGAACCTTGGATGAATCTTCTTGCAGACGTCTCTGAGAGTTGACCCAGCAGGAAGAATCAGCGGCTTCTCAAAATCTGGTTCTCCGTCGGGACGCTTGAGGTAAATCCGGATGAAATCGAGGGTCTCCCAGATCCGCTCAGTAAGGAGGTCCATGTTCAAGCCCTTCTCTGCGGATATGGGCACAAAATCGCTGCCGATTTGTTTCTTCGCGGCGGCCAGGTACTGCTCGTTAACTAAGTCCACCTTGTTCAGGACGACGAGAGCGTGAGCGTATACTCTGTTCCCAGTCAGGACGTCGATCAGCTGGTCGTCAGTGATGTCGTCTCGCATCAAAATGCCGCCATTACTGACCCCGTACTCCTGAACTATTCCCTTGACAGTTGCTGGAGTGAGCTTGGTAAGTTTGACGCTCGTGGTCAGCGCAAGGCCACCCTTGTTGCTCCTAGTGATGACCACGTCGGGGGGCTTCTGGTTGATCCGAATGCCCATCTCATGAAGCTCATGCTTCAACAGCTCTACCTGACCCGGCTGAAACACGTCCAAGACCAACAGGACCAGGTCCGCGTTTCGCGCCACCGATAGAACTCTTCTCCCTCTGCCACGTCCAGAAGAAGCACCGCTGATGATTCCCGGCAAGTCAAGAATCTGAATGTCGGCACCATTGTACCGGAGTATTCCAGGGACCACCGTCAGAGTAGTGAAAGCGTAGGCTGCCACCTTCGACTTTGCGTTCGTCAGCCGATTCAGAATCGTCGACTTGCCCACGCTGGGAAGACCAATCAGAACTATCGTCGCGTCGCCTCCCTTCTTGATCTCGAAAGCAGGTCCTCCGCCTTTGGAAGTGGAGCTCTCGAGCTCCGCTCGAAGCCGGGCGAGCTTGGCCTTCAACAGCCCAATATGATGCTCAGTATGCTTGTTGATCTGGGTCTTACTCATCTCCTCCTCGATCTGCTTAATCTTCTCAGGAAGACCCATAACGAATCGCCTCGATCAATCCTTACTAGGATTCAACGCACATTGTGAACCTTACTCTCCGTCCGTCCGAAGACCAATCACGATAGACTCAATTAGAACTATGACCAGCTATCCAATGTCTCCTTGCCAGAACAACGTAAGAAGAAGAAACTGTGGGAAGTTGACCCATCAATATTCGAGCCGGGACGCAAAGCCTCTTTCTTTGAACGCCGGATTCTTCCATCCCTACGGCAAATAGGAAAGTTCGGCCTGTATGCCCTCGCCATAACATACCCTATCTATTTGGTCTACGTCGGACTGGCGTATGGCGGGCTAGCATTCTGGAGCTTCTTCGCAGGCTCCATCATGATCATGGGAGCCACAATTACAAAACTTGGCTATGCATCAAACTTCAGGCATTGGGACATAGGCCTGAAGAGAACGTTAGGGGTTCTTCTAGGCTTTGTGGTCGCGGCCGGTTTCTATGGCGGGCTAATATACGCGAGGACGTTGTTCATCCCGATCGCGTTCGGACTAATCGGGCTCGGGGTGTTTCTCGTCTGGAAACGATTCAAATCCTAGTGCCCCTACACTCCTCTGACGGTTAGGAGTGGCTTCCGAATCTCCTGCCACGTCAATGATACTCTGGACCAGACTCTTGAGGAGCTGCTGCTACTGCCCTAGTCGTCCATCAGCCACTCTCTGGCATCTTCCATCCGCTCAGCCGATAACCTATCATCGTAGGCCTCTGACCGATCATGCTTCTCATGACGCCCCACGGCGTAAAACATTGCAAGGCCAATTACGGAGAAATACAGGCCAGCGGACCACCAAGCTTGGAAAGCGGCCAAGCCTGCTAGGGACGCCATGGGCACGGCAAGGATATACAAGAGTTCTCTCAAAATAGCCCTTCTGGCCCCTTCCTTTATCCCGTAAACCATACAGCATTTGTGAAATCATCGAGATAAGTCTATCCGGGAGCAACTGCCGATCTTGCTTGCGTAATCGTCTGTCTTCTCTCTTGCGAGCGATTGACTTTCAGGTTACAGACTATTTCAAGGAGAACCGCTCATACTAGTTCATGGCCGATGAGTGGGCAGAAGAACGGGAAAAGGCAGTACTTGACACGGTCTATTATTGCGAGACCTGCAACGTCATCATAGAGCCTGGCGAGGCCGATATTTCAATACACAAGAAGGACCTCCCCCATCATAAAATGAGGCGGGTCATGACCCTTCGATGCAGCCATTGTGGAAACGTAGTTACTGACTCCTATGCACAGTACAGTCCTGAGAGAAACCAGTTCTGGTGCAAGAACTGCATCTC
>WNEY01001984.1_pt1 | contig 14770 bp, 20 predicted proteins | sample 5400531 | NCBI WGS metagenome assembly WNEY01 (sample SAMN13153338, study PRJNA577476) | soil metagenome | isolation source: 200 cm saprolite under Douglas fir tree site 1 | place: USA:California | collected 2015-04-18
TGGAGGCGTTTGAATGAACCTTGAGAACCTCGTCGTGCTGGTCCTTATCGCAGCGGTCTGTGGTTTCGTCGCCGAGCGGATGACGCAGGGTCGACTGCCGTACGGTCTGGTGGGCGGGATCTTTGGCGCCCTGCTTGGCTCCTGGCTTCTGGTCGAGATGTTCCGCTGGAAGATTCCGGGCGACATGACCGCCGGCGGTGTGCCCGTCCTCACCGCGATCCTTGGGGCGGCCGCCATCATTTTTGTGTTGACGGTGGCGTCGCGCTCAAAGTCGCAGTCCGGGGCCGACCGCAAGCGCTCCTAGCAACTGACTGGCGTACCCGCTTGCCGTCAAGGCGCCGTGCCCGAACCTCTCGGGAGCCGGCGGGATGTGGTCTGATCATTGAACGCGATGAGCACCACGGCAAGCGCGATCCTCCTCGTCGGTCGCATCCTGTTCGTGGCACTGTTTCTTGTATCCGCCCAGGGTCACATCGCGAATCATGCCCGGTTTGCGGCAACTGCCCGTGGCCGGATTCCGGTTCCCTATGTCGCTGGCTGGCCCGTCGGCGTCTGGCTGGTGCTCGCCATCTTTTCGATGGTGCTCGGCATCTGGCCCGACGTCGGCGCCCTGATGATGGCGGCATTCCTGATCCCCACCGCGATCCTCTTCCATCCCTTTTGGACGTTTTCCGACGCCGCCCAGCGACGGACACAGCGGGGGAGCTTCTTCCGCAACGTCAGCCTTCTCGGTGCCACCCTCGCCCTTTTCGCGTTCCTGACCGTCACTGGACCAGGGCAGTTCGCCATCACGGGATCGCTGTTCAACTTGCGCTGAGGCGAGCATAGCCTTGACGCCCTTTCCGAACTGATCTACCCTCTCCTGTAAGGGAATCCCCCGTGACTGACGAGAAGCGCGAAACCGACCTGGTTCGCTGCGAAGGGTGTCAGGAAATGATCCGGCCGCTGGTCGAGCACGCGGTCAGCCTGGTCGGTGCCACCCTCGTAACCGTCCATGCGTGTCCTTCTTGCGGCGGGCAAAAGGTCTCAGTCGCGGTCCCGTCCGTTAGATAGCGTTCGCCCAGGCCTGAGTTCAACCGGCCCTGTACTCGAAGACGTCGGACCACATTGGAGGAGAAAGTGGCCGTCACCACAGAAGACGTAGCTCGGCTCCGCGCAGCATACGAGGCGATGCGCTCTGGCGATGTCACGCCGCTGGCCGAGTTGATGGACGAGAAGATCCGATGGATCGGCAGCGAACGCCTTGGTGACCCGCCGCCGGAGTGCAACGGCCGCGAGGAAGCATCGGCCGTCCTCAAACGCGCTGTCAACCGGATGCCGGCGAGGGACATGGAGAGCGTTGCCATCGCCGGTGACCGAATCCTCGCCGTCGCCTATTGGCACGAGGACCAGGGGCCGCCCGGCGTCGAGCGCGTTTACAACCTGCTCACGATGCGGGATGGACGAATCGTAAAGATGGAGGATTTCTTCGACCGCTCTGCCGCCGAGCGCGCCTTTTCCGGCACAGAATCGGGCCAGGCCTGAAGCAGGCCCATCGATCCCGCGCCGACGCCAACCGGTTCATGATCTCGGAGTGCCGCTAACATGACAACTTCGTCCGTAGTCGCCGCCATCAAGAAAAGCGCGAGACCTCCAGGGCCGGTCCTGTAGCTGCTAGGAGCCCGGCATCGAGCCCGTCACCATGTATTCCTTGAGCGTCTCACCCTGAAAGGCGACATAGTGGACGTCGATCCATTCCGGGGGACCCTCTAGGAACTTCAGCATCTGATTGTAGTTGTCGTTGGTCTGCGGAGCGCTCGAGTTCTTGACATAGCTGTCCCTGTCCCTGAACCGGATGATCCCGACGATCCGATTCGGGTCCTTGTCCTCCACCGCGAACTCGCTTGAGACCCATCCGCTGGCGTCCGTCGGGCTTCCCTGCTCTTGGGCAAACCGGCGGAAAGCATCCTGCTGGCCAGCCTTGAGCTTTGCGCGCATGATGGTTCCGTACATTGCGACCTCCTCTGCACTCACGTCGATGCCGCCATTGCTCCATGCTATTCCCTAAGGTTTCAAGTCACTTCCAACCTCACGGCGGCCCGGAGGCTAACATCTAGCGTCGTACTCTGGATCTCGTGCCTAGCCTCGACACGATGTCAAGGAGTTCCGAATGAAAGACGCGTTCTTCTTCCTGAGCATCGCAGGTCTGGGCATGAGCGTTGCAGGGCTGGCTGGTCTTGTGTCGGCCTTCCGCCGAGGTGAAGACGCTTGGGACCGCGTCGAGTTGTGGCGGCTGCGCGCCATTGCGCAGCTCAGTTTCATATGCGTTTTCCTCGCGCTCATTATCTTTCCAATCTTCGCCCTCCTAAGCGAACAGACGACTAGCATCCGTTTGACGAGCGCGGCCAACGCCGGGCTCTACATCATCCAGATCATCCTGGCGCTGCGTGACCGATTCAATTGGCCTCGCCGAGCCTGGATTGTCAACGCGCTCCTCCCCTATGGTGCGTTCGGCCTCTTCAACATCCTGAACATCGCGCTCGGACTTAGTGGCCTGCTCGAGGTGGGTCTTCTGCTGCGCCTCGTTCATCCAGTCAACCTATTCCTGTTTGTCTTGCGCTCGTTCGAGCCGCCCGTACGACCGTCGTAAATGCCCTTGCGAGGGCGGATCGAGGAAGCCCACCCTGGAATTCCCGGCTCTGCGGATGGGCCTCAAGCCTTGTTTTTGAGTGGTGTCCCCGACAGGATTTGAACCTGTGCTCCTGGCTCCGGAGGCCAGTGCTCTATCCAGGCTGAGCTACGGGGACACGATCGGAACCCGATTATAGGGAGGCCGGTGATCGGGCAGTCAGCGGTTCGCGACCCGCCTTTCGGAATCCGTTACAGACGTAACCCCCCTGATTGATGGTCGCCAATAAGCTGGCATCAGGACAGGCCAGATCGAGCGAGTCGCCTGTTCAGGAGGTGGGGACCTGTGCGGCGTTTCCTGAACCCCTGGATTCTGCTTGTGATCGTTTCGGCCGTGGTTTCCTGCGCGGAAGTCGTCTGGCCGAACCCTTAGTCGCCGGTCTTTCCTTGTCAAGTAACCATTGTTAGACTGTAGGTTGTGCTTACCAGGGGGCGCCCGGGGCGGTCGTCTACGGCCGGCCCCGGCGCGCCTGGTTCGCTCGGCCAGCGGATCCGTCTAGCCCGCCAGGAACTCGGGCTCAGCCTGACGGCGGTCGCGGGGAAGGACTTCAGCCGGGCCTTTCTCAACCAGGTCGAACTGGGGCGGTCCCAGCCATCCACCCAGACGCTGCGGATTATCGCCCAGCGGCTGCAGCGACCGATTGACTATTTCCTCGAAGAACCCGGGGATTCGATCGCGGCCCTCGAGCTGGCCCTGGCAGAGGCGGAGATGAGCCTCCTGCACGGCGACGCCGCCCGCGCCGAGGCGCTGATGACGCGAGTCCTCGCCAGGATCATCCCGCTCGAGCTACGCACCCGCGCTCAGCTGGCGCTGGGCACGGCCTACGTGCGGCAGGGACAACCGAAGAAGGCAATGCCGGTCTTGGAGGAAGCGATCGCGGCCGCCGAGCGATCCAACTGGCCGCAAATCCTGGTCGAGCTGTACGACCGGATGGGCAGCGTTCACTACCTGTTGCGCCGCGCCCACAGCGCCGGGCGCTGGTTCGAGCAGGCATTCGAGCGATATGAGTCGGCCGGCCTGAACGATCCTGTCCTCAAGGCGCGCATTCTCGGCCACCGGGCCAACCTGCACTACGTCGCCGGCCAGCCGGTCGAAGCCATTGCCGCATATGAATCCGCGATCGCCGCCGCCGAACAGGTGCTCGACATGCCGGCGCTCGCGGGGATCTACGAAGGCCTCGCGCTTTCCTTCCAGCAGACCGGGCAGTATACGCGGGCGCTTTCCTATGCGCAGAAGGGCCTGCGCATCTTCGAGACGCTGCGCGACGTGCGCATGGCGGGCGAGCTCCGCCTCAACATGGGCGAAATGCTGTTGCAGCAGGGTCGGGTCGCTGAAGCGGAACGGCTGTTCACCGAAGGCGCGGAACGCCTGCGCCGGATCGATGATCGTGAACTGCTGCCACTACTCGTGGTCGGTATGGCTGAGTCCGCTCTGGAGCACGACGACGCCGATCGCGCCAGCGACCTCATCGAGCAGGCCCTCGATCTCACCACGCGGTCGAGCGACCCAATTGCCAGCGTGGCGGTACACCGGGTTGCGGGGCGGGTGGCGCACGCCCGTGGGCGGCGTGAGACAGCGCACCGCCATTTCGAGCGGGCGCTCGAAGTGGCCCTGACCGTCGACAGCCCTGACCTGCGCGCGCGTGTGACCTACGACTACGCCCGCGCCCTGGAGGCCGAAGGGGATGCGGCCCAGGCTGCCGTCCGGTTTCGCCAGGCCTATGAGGCCGGCCGCTCTCCGCGACCTGCAGCGTCGGCGTTAAGTGAGTCCGAGGGTTAGGTAAGTAGCACTTGACAGGGGGTGAAGATACGACCGATAATGACGGCCACGGAAGGTTGCGTCGTTCACCGAGAACGATCCCCCCGCCGCCGTCCGGGTCGTACACGTCAAAAACTTTGTCAACGTCGCATTCTGCGATAGACTGATCACACACAGTCAAGGGGGATTCATGGACGGGTATTCGCGAAAGGTTGGAGCCAGGCTCCGGAGCCTGCGCAAGCAACGGGGCTTGACCCTTCAGCAGGTGGAAGTTCTGTCGAACAAGCGCCTGAAGGGTTCACTCCTTGCGGCCTACGAGCGCGGCGATCGGAATATCTCCGTCACCCGCCTGCACCAGATCGCCACCCTCTACAGCGTGCCCGTCAACCAGCTCCTACCGGAAGAGTTGGAAGGCGTGGGCGAGCCCGCACTTCCGCCCAAGCTCGCGATCGACCTAACCCAGCTCCAGGGCCTGCCGGAGCGCCAGGGGTCGATCCTCGCCCGCCATGTGGCGCGCCTGCAACAGCAGCGCCAGGACTTCAACACACCGGTGGTGACGTTCCGCGCCGACGATCTGGAGCAACTGGCGGCGGCCTACAAGACCTCCCCTGAAATGCTGCGCCGGTCGTTGCAGGAGTGGGGTGTCTTCCGCCCCGGTGAGGCTGGCGAGCGCCCCGAAATCGAGCGCGAGTCCCCGCCCGAGTCCGCCGAAGAGCACTAGAAGGGGATTTCGCCCTGGGGTTCCCCCGGGGCACGATTGCGCTCGGCGCGCAGGTCCGCGACGGTCGCCGGATGGGGCGCCTCGTCCTCCGGCAGAGGTTCCTCTTTCACCGGCAGGCTCTCGATCCGCTGGCGCGCCTCCTCGAGCTTCCGCTCGCAGAGCTGCAGGTACTCGCGTCCGCGGGCGACCGCCGCAATCGCCTCTTCCAGGCTGAGCTTCCCTTCCTCGAGCGAGCGAAGCGTCGCATCGAGTTGCCCGAGCGCTTGCTCATAGGTCAGCGACGCATCGACCGTCATGGAATCGCCTCGTCGACGGTGGCCTCGAGCCGGCCGGCCGCGAGCAACACCCGGACTGGCTGGCCTTTGTGGGCCTGTTCCGCATCGCGGATGATGGCGCCGCCGCGGCCATCGACGGTGATGCTGTAGCCACGCTTGAGCGTCTGCTCCGGCGCCAGCGAGCTCAGCCGTGCCGCCCGGCTCTCGAGGGCGCCGGCCCGTTCTCGTACCCCTCGCCCAGCCAGACTCAGGAGCCGTTCGCGTAGTGACTGTGCCTGCCGCCGCGCCAGGTCGATCCGCTGGTGGGTCGCCTCCTCAGACCGCTCGAGGCGACGCCGGGATTCCTGGAGCGCGCGTTCGCGCTGACGCCAGACCTCGCGGGGCTCCCGCTGTCGAAGCATCCCCTCGAGGTGGGTCAGGCGCTCGCGCCGCCGCAGGTGGAGGTCACGAGCCAACCGCGCTAGCGACTGGCCCCGCGCCTGCAGCTGGTGCGCGGGGGTGATCAGGGCGGTCAGCCCGGCTCGCTGCAGCCGCTGGCCGCGCTCAGCCAGCTGCCGGAGCAGGTCGGCCTTCTTGGGCACGACGATCTCGGCGGCCGCCGTCGGCGTCCGCGCCTCGCGGTCCGCGACCAGGTCGGCCAGCGTCCGGTCCGAGGTGTGCCCCAGCGCGGTGATCACCGGGATACGCATCGCCTGGATGGCGCGGACCACCGCCTCCTGGTTGAACGCCATCAGTTCCTCGAAGCTACCGCCGCCGCGGGCCACGATCACGACATCGGCTACCAGGTCCTGGTTGCACTGCCGGAGCGCCGCCACCAGGCTCCGCTGCGAGGCGGTGCCCTGGACCAGCGCCGGGTAGACCACCAGCCGCATGTTCGGAAAACGCTCCCAGATCGTTTGCTGCAAGTCGTGGATCACCGCGCCGCTGGGCGAGGTGATGAGCGCGATGCAGCCTGGCAGAAACGGCAGCGCTCGCTTGCGATCGGCATTGAAAGCGCCCTCGGCCTCCAGCCGGCGCTTGAGCTGCTCGATCGCGGCCCGGAGCTTCCCGGCGCCGTCGTAGTCGAGCTTGCTGACCACCAGGTTGACTCGACCGTACTGGGCGTGATAGTCGACCTGGCAGGTCACCACCAGCTCCTGGCCGTTTTCCGGCAGGAACGGGAGGCGGCGGGCCGTGCTGCTGAAGATCACCGCGCCGACGGCCGCCACCGCGTCTTTGAGTGTGAACCAAACGTGGCCGCCCCGCAGCGTCACGCCGCTGACCTCGCCCTTGACGACCACACTCTGGAAGCGCGCCGCCAGCAGGTCGTGAATGCGGGTGTTGAGCTCGAGGACCGAGAGCGGCTTGATCGCCTCCTGCGGCTGGACCGCCATCAGGGCACCGCCTCCGCCAGGTTGGCGTCGGTCCGGTAGAGGGCGCGTTCCACGGCTCGCCGCAAGGCATCGGCCTGCGCGGTCTCATCGGTGAAGACGCGCACCAGCGTCGTGCGGATGGGCAGGCGGCGAAAGAGGTCCGCTACGGCGCTCCGCTCGACCGCCCGGCTGACCGGGTTGTAGATCAGGACCGGAAAGGGATCGTTGAACGGGTTCTGCGGCCGCGGATCGACCGAGGCGAGGTCGACCTCGAAGGAGGCATGCGCCAGCGACGCTGGAAGCGCCTCGCGGATGCGTCGAACGTAGTCGGCGGGCGTCGGATAGAGGAACGCTTCCGGGGCCGTGGAAAACTCGTAATAATCCTCGAAGATCAGGCGCCACTTGAGCTCGCGCTTGACGATTCGGCCCCACTCGTGCGACAGCTCGGCGGCGCGGCCCCCCTCGTGGCGCCAGCGGTCCACGGTGTCGATCAGCGACCAATCGGTCAGCTCGCGGTAGCGGTCGAGATGCTCGAGCGGGTTGCCAGGGAGGATTCGGTCGATCGTTTCCCGAAAGATCTCCCGCATGTGGAGGTCGATCCGGCGCACCGTCCGGTGGTAATAGATGTTGTTGTAGAGGTAGAGGCGGGCGTTCAAAAAGAGGAGCAGCGCCTGGGCGCCATGCTGATGGAGCAACATCCCCTCCCGGTCGAGGAACGAGTAGTGCAAGAGGCGCTCGATGTCGACCGGGCCGACCTTCACCCCGCACATGTAGGCATCGCGTGGCACGTAATCGAGGTTGTCGGCGGTGTACATCCCGTTCAACACCGGCTGGAGGGCCTTCACCCAGGGGGGCGCCGGCGCCCCGGGCAGATCGGTTTCGGCGATCAGGTCGGCGATCCATCGCGGATCGATGCGTTCGCCGGCGGCGAGCGGGCCCGACGGACTGGCGCCCAGCGCGGCGATGGTGGACGCCAGCTCACCGCCGATCAACGCCCGGCCGATCACCTCGTGGTCGATGCCGAAACGGTCCAGGTAGTTCTGATCGAAGAAGTGGCCGAAGGGCCCATGTCCGATGTCGTGGAGCAGGCCGGCGACGCGCAGCGTCTCTTCGACGCAGGCCGGCGACGGCACGTCGTCGGTCAACGCGCCCAGGTTGGGATAGAGCCGCCGCGCCCATTCCCCGCTCAGGTGCATCGCACCCAGCGCATGCTGAAAGCGCGAATGCTCCCCGCCGGGGAAGACCCACCAGGCCGACTGGAGCTGGTGAATCCGGCGCAACCGCTGCAGCCAGGGATGATCGAGCAGGTCCTGTTCCGCGGCGACGCTGTCGCCATGGACGCGTTTGGTGATCTTGATGTAGCCGTGCAGCGGGTCCGCCACCAGGTTCACCGCGTCGTACTGACGAGCAAGATCACTCATGTCTCGCGCACATTTTAATGACGTAGCATGACCCCGATGGAGAAGGCTGTCATCGTCGATGCCCTGCGCACACCGATCGGCCGCTACGCCGGCGCTCTGAAGGAGGTCAGGCCCGACGACCTCGCGGCACTGGTGGTCAGGCAGGCGGTGCAGCGCAACCAGCTCGACCCCGCCACCATCGAGGACGTCTACTTCGGCGATGCCAACCAGGCGGGCGAGGACAACCGCAACGTGGCGCGCATGGCGGTGCTGCTGGCCGGGCTGCCGGTGGAGATTCCGGCGGCCACCATGAACCGGCTCTGCGGCTCCGGCATGCAGGCGGTGGTGGCGGCGACCCGTGAGATCGAGACCGGGAACGGCGTCTGCTTTCTCGCCGGTGGCGTGGAGAGCATGACCCGCGCCCCCTACATCCTGGAGAAGCCGCAGCGAGAGTTCGCGCGCGGCGCGCAGGCGCTTCACGACAGCACGCTCGGCTGGCGCATGGTCAACCCGAAGTTCAAGCAAGACTGGACCATCAGCCTCGGGCAGACGGCCGAGGTCGTGGCCCGACGCTACGGCATCAGCCGCGAAGAGCAGGATCGGTGGGCGCTCGCGAGCCACCAGAAAGCCGTGGCGGCGCAGCAAGATTGCCATTTTCGGAACGAACTGGTGCCGGTCGCCATGGCAGGTGGTGCCGCGTTCGAGATCGACGAAGGCCCGCGGGCCGATACCAGCGTGGAGAAGCTCGGAGCGCTGAAGCCGGCCTTCGAAAAGGACGGAACGGTCACCGCAGGAAATTCCTCACCCCTCAACGACGGCGCGGCGTGCCTCGTCATGATGTCCGAGTCCTACGCGCAGCGCATCAACGCGCGCCCCCTGGCCAGGGTGCTGTCGGCCGCCAGCGCCGGCGTCGATCCCTCCGTGATGGGCCTAGGGCCGATTCCCGCGTCGCGAAAAGCGCTCGCCCGTGCCGGACTCAAGGCAAGCGACATGGATTGCGTCGAGTTGAACGAAGCCTTCGCGTCGCAGGTGATCGCCTGCGTGCGCGACCTCGAATTCGATCCGCAGCGCGTCAACCCCAATGGCGGCGCGATCGCGCTGGGCCATCCCCTGGGCGCCAGTGGCGTGCGCATCATCGCGACCCTGGTGCATGAGCTCGCTCGCCGCAAGGCTCGGTACGGACTCGCCACCATGTGCATCGGCGTCGGCCAGGGGATCGCGACCGTCGTCGAGAACCTGGCCGGCTAGCGCTCGCGGCAGCGCCCGTCTCGGCGGCGTCAACGCCCCGCAGCAGCTCCGTCAGCAGACTGCGACGCACGCTTCCCCGATCGCGAAACGCGGCTACGGCATGATCTTGACGAGGCCGTCATGCTCCCAATTCGTGGCGTCATACAACGCCGCCTGCTCGCGGCGGGCATCGCGGGTGCATTGGCGCTCGCGCCATGGTCGGTGGCCGCGGCCGGTAGTTCCGAGGTCGACGCGCTGTGGAACCAACAGGACGGCGTCAGCGTCGATAGCGCCTACTACGTGGTCCAAACCTGGTGGGATGGCCTGACCCGTGCCAGCCAGAGCGACCCGACCCTGCGCGGCCTCGACCAGCTGGCCCAGGCGAACACCGACCTGCTCAACACCTATACCTTGCTGCAGCGGCAGCGGACCGATCCCGGGCCGCAGCCGGTCGCGATCATCGATCCCCTGCTGTCGAGCGTCTATAACTTCGTGACCGGTTCCAACGTCAAAGCACCGATCGGCTCGATCTTCAACTGGGCGAATCAATCCCTGCTCAAGCTCGAGGGGCGCGGCTCCGCCAATGACATCGTCCGCAGCCTCCTGCAGGACTATCAGGCCAGGCAGGCTGCCGCTATGCGCGACTTTCCCTCCGGCCACGCCGAGACCGATGCCTTACTGGTCGCCAACGCGCAGCGCGAGACCGCGTTCCTATTGAAGATCAAGGCCATCGCTACCCCCGCCGACGGCATCGCCGGCTTGCTCGACGCGGCCGACCAGTCGAGCCAGGGCAAAGACAAGGACAAAGGCAAGCCCAACAGCGGCAAGGGTCAGGGCGGAAACCCGAAGGGCGCAGCCCAGCCCGAAAAGAAGAAGTAGCGCCGCAGCGGCGGCTTAGACGTCCTCCTCGTCTTCGACCCCTTCCAGGGTCAACATCAGCCCATCCTGCAGGTCGTAGAGCGCGTCCATCGACTCCGCGATCGTGATGTCCTCGGGTGCCCGATTCCCCAGCGGATGCTCCATCTCGGCGGCGAGCCGCTGGACGCGAAGGGCGAGGTCGGCCGGCAGCTGCGTCTCCTCGGCGATGTTCAGCATCTCGAGCTCATCCAGCAGCTGGTCGATGTGACGTATTCGGTTCCGCCGGGCGTATCGAAGCTCGCGCTCCGCGTGCCACCGTTCGCGAAGCGTCGAGATCTGGACCGAGGTCTCCTCGATCATGCGCCCGCTTCCGAGGATCCGAGCCATGCTTCCCGAAGGCTTACATTACTTTCAAAGATCGAATTGGTCAAGAACTCAAAATTGTCGAGTTTTCGCTGAGTTCGGTTAGATCCGGCTACCTCCTGGTCCTGCTTGGGGCGTTCCTCTTCGCCGCGGGCGGCAACGTGGTCAAGGCCCTCTTCAGGTTGGGCTACTCCCCCCTTGTGCTGGCGCAAATGCGGATCTGGTGGGCGTTTGCCGGCCTGCTCCTGTCGCTGTTGTTAGTCCGGCCCGCCCTGTTGCGGGTCAGCCGCCGCGAACTCCCGGCGCTCGTCATCTTCGGCGGGGTTGGCCTGGCCGGCGTGCAACTCAGTTATTACCTGACGATCGCCCGCATCAACATCGCGCTCGCCCTGCTGGTGGAGTACCTCGGCCTGGTTGCCGTGACCGCCTTCGAGCGGTATCACCGCCACCAGGCGGTGGGGGCGCGCATCTGGGGCGCGCTTGCCCTGGTGCTGGTCGGCGCCTTCTTCGCCGTAGGTGCCTACCAGCCGTCGCTCTTTTCGGTCAACCTTCCCGGTGTCATGCTGGGGCTGGTGTCGGCAGCGTTTTTTGCCTTCTACCTGCTTCGGGCGTCAACCCTCGCCCAGCGGCTCGACACCTGGACCATGCTCGTCTATGGCTTCGGCGCCGGCAGCCTGCTCTGGGCAGGCTTCGACATTGCTACCGGCACGGCGCCACCGGTCGACTGGCGGATCTGGGCCGTGATGGCGCTCCTCGGCCTCATCGGTACCCTGCTCCCCCATGGGCTCTTCGTCATGGCGCTTCGGACCATCCGCCCATCATCGGCGGGGATCGTCGCCACCGTCGAGCCTGTCTTCGCCGGCGTGATCGCGTACCTTGCCTTTGGCGACCGCCTGCAGCCACTCCAACTGATGGGCGCCGCCGTTATCATCGCGGGGATCATCACCGTCCAGACGGCCACTGCTGAGCCGGTGATTGCGACGGCACCGCTTCAATGAGCCTCGACCTCGAGCGCACCCGCGCGTTGCTGGTCGAGGGCGAGGTCAGGTGGAGCTTGCACTATGAACCGAGCTGCTCGAGCACTCAGGATCTGGCCCGCAGCGCCGCGATCGCCGGCGCCGACCAGGGCTGGACGGTGATCACCGATCTTCAGCTCGAGGGTCGGGGGCGTCACGGTCGACCGTGGATCGCGCCCAGTGAGACCGCCCTCCTGTTCTCCACCATCCTGCACCCACCGGTTGACGTCCTCCCCTTGCTCCCTCTGCTGGCCGCGCTCTCGGTCGCCGGCGGCATCGAGGTCGCGACCGGCGTGGTCGCTCAGCTCAAGTGGCCGAACGACGTGCTCGTCAACGAGCACAAGCTGGCCGGCATCCTGTTGGAGCATCCCGGCGGGGCGGCCGTCATCCTCGGCGTCGGCGTCAACGTAAACCAGCCGGCCGCCGACTTGCCTTCGGGCGCGACCTCACTGCTCGCCCTGACCGGCCGGTCGCTGGATCGCGAGTCGCTGCTGGCCGCCATCCTCAACGACCTGGCCAACGCCTACGACCGCGCTGACCGCGAAGGCGTCGACTGGATTGTGCCCGGCTGGCGTAGCCGGAGCTCGATGCTGGGCAAGCCGGTCGCCTTCCAGCGAGACGGCGCCACCATCCGCGGCGTCGCGGAGGACCTGGGCGCGGATGGGGCGCTGCTGGTCCGTCTCGAGGACGGCAGGCGCGTCAGCGTCATCGCCGGCGAGGTCGAGCGACTCCGGCTGGTCTAGTCGTAGGTGGTGCCGCCGTCCAGGATATAGCCCCCCTCGTGGGTGCCCTGCGGGTCGTGATGGGTGAAATGGATCAGCCCGCCCTGTGCATTCCAAACGTACTCACCGTGGATGAGGACGTGGTCGCCCTCTTTTACCGGCACGCGCTCGGCGATCGAGATGTTGTGCTCGACCTCGATCGTTAGATCGCCGGACGAGAGCTTGACGATGAACTGCTCATGCGTGCCCGTGCTGCTCGTGCGGTCGGCGAGCAACCGCACGACGGTGCCATCCGCGGTCACCTCGACGTTTGACTGGTGGTTGTGAAAGTCATTGACGATGGCCGCGTCATCCGGCTGCGCCGACGCACCGCACGCTGCCAGCCAAACCGCGCTAAGCAGAACCGCGAGTGCGCCGCGATCGGCTAGACGGCGCACCCGCGCGTTTCGTTCCTAACTAACCTTGACGGTTCCCAACATCTGGGCGTGCAGCGTGCAGTGGTACTTGACATCGCCCGCCTTGCTGAACGTGACGACGAACTTGCCTGAGGTTTGCGAGCACGAATCGAAACTGCTGTCGTCGGCCGTGACCGTGTGCGGCGTGCCGGAGCTGTCGGCGAAGTCCCATTCGACGCTCTGGCCGGCGGTAACCGTGAGGGTCGCGGGATCAAACTTCCCCACCGTATCCGGATCGGAAACGATCTTGACCGTGCTTGCGCCGGAGCCGCTTGTGCTGCCACCGGTCGGGTTGCAGCTCGAGCTGCCGCCGCCGCCACTCGAGCTGCCGCAGGCGGCCAACACCAGCGCGCTCCCGGCAGCGAGGATCCCCATTTTCCAAACGTTCACGCTAGCCTCCTTGAAAACCGAATTGCCCCGACCTGAGTTTACGGGCGGCGGTTGCGCAACGGCAACGCGATCAGCCGCCGCCGGCCGAGAATCAGGTGTCTACCCTAGTGGGGCAGCTCGGTAAACTCGCGCCGGGCGTCGCGGACCCAGAACGTGGTCGCGGTTACCGACACCACCGCCCCGATGATCACGACCACCAGGTTGATGATGAGGCCAGTAAGCAGCAGCGCGATGCCGACCGCCAGCACGGGCGGCCAGATGCTGGGCGGCGGCAGGTGAAACGCCTCGTGCTGCTCGGCGGGCGCCTCGCGTTCCAGCTCAGCCATCAGACGAAGTTGTTGTAGATGAGGGCCCAGGCGAAGGCGAGCCCAAACATGATCAGCGCCGTGACAAAGAGAAGCATGCCCAGCCGAACGTTCTTGCGTGCCTCGTCTCTATCCATGGCCCACCGAACTATACCTTCCCGATCATGCGATCAGCCACCATCACGGCAAACAGTAATCCGAGGTACGCGATCGAATAATCGAACAGGATGCGGGACCAGCGCTGCCGCCGGGCCAGCAGGTTCGCGACGGCGAGTGCGATGAAGGCGGCGCCGAGGAGCGTAGCCCCTACCAGGTAGACCGGACCGAGCACGCCGGTGAGGACGATGGCCAGGGTTACGGCGACCAGGACGAGCGTGTAGCCCACGATCTGGCGCCGCGCCGCCGCCTCGCCGTGCACCACCGGCAGCATCGGCACCTTTGCCCGTGCGTAGTCGCCGCGAAGCCGAAGCGCCAGGGCCCAGAAATGCGGGGGTGTCCAGAGAAAAATGATCGCGAACAGATACACCGCCGTCAAGTCGACCCGATGGGTGACCGCGGCCCAGCCGACGACCGGCGGGATGGCGCCGGCCGCACCCCCGATCACGATGTTCTGCACCGTCGAGCGCTTGAGCCACAGCGTGTAGACGAAGACATAGAAGAGTAGCCCGCTGATGGCCAGCGTCGCCGCCAGCACGTTGACCCAGAACGCCAGCAGGACGAACGCCATCAGCCCCAGGACGATGCCAAACAGCAGGGCATGCGCGGGTGCGATGCGCCCGTCTGGCAAGGGGCGGCGACGGGTGCGCAGCATCTCGCCATCGATGTCACGATCGATCCAGCAATTGATGGCGCCGGCCCCGGCCGCTGCCAGTGCCCCGCCCAACAGGGTAAGGACGACCAGACCGGTGGAAGGCCAGCCGCGCTCGGCCATCATCATCCCGCCCAGGGCCGTGATCAGCAGCAGCGGAATGATGCGCGGTTTGGCCAGGCTGACGTAATCGAGCACGACGTCCCGAGCCGGGCGCCGCACGCTGTCCATTTCCCTTTCCCTCTGGGGGAGGGCAGGGTGGGGGCTCAGCCGCCCGACAATCACCGTAAGGATCACCGTCCCCGCCCAGACCGCGCTGGCGAGCGCCAGGTGAAGGCCGCGGAGTGCCGCCGGCAACCGCAAGGTGACGACCGCGGCGCCAACCACCACCTGGAAGGCGAGGGCCGCGAGGGTCAGAGCGACCGTCGCGCGCACCGCCGCATGCCGCCGGT
>WNEY01001985.1_pt1 | contig 14769 bp, 11 predicted proteins | sample 5400531 | NCBI WGS metagenome assembly WNEY01 (sample SAMN13153338, study PRJNA577476) | soil metagenome | isolation source: 200 cm saprolite under Douglas fir tree site 1 | place: USA:California | collected 2015-04-18
CATCATGGCGCAGGACACGCTCGTCGTCGACGAAATCCACCAGACCTCCGCCGAGATGGAGCTGTGCCTGGCCCTCGGCAAGCGGGCGCGTTGCCGCTTCATCTGGCTCTCCGCGACGGTGGATCCGAGTTTCTATTCGGACTATCTGGCTTCCGCCGAGACTCTGGAGACCCGGGCGTTCGATCCCGGCAAGGCCGCTCAGGTCAATATCCTGGCGGAGCAACCCCTCGAGTTCTTGAACGATCGTTTCATAAAACGCGTCATGCGGGAGCGGCGCGGTGTCGCCGTCTTCGTCCCAACTCGTGCGGAGGTCGAGCAGATCGCCAAGGAGCTTGGCGACCGCTGGCCCAATCTTGCGACTGCGTTCTATCACGGTGGCGAGCCGATCCGTGTCATTCGGCCGTTTCTTGACGGTTTGGTCAAACGGCCTTTCCTGCTCGCCATGACCGCAGCTGGCCAGTCGGCGCTCAATATTCGCGGCCTCGATACCGTGGTGATCTACGATGCTCGCTACACGAATGTGGTCGAGCGCGGCAAGAACGTGCTGACACGGGCATACCTCGGGGCCAACGAGATTCTTCAGATGGCTGGCCGGGTGCATGGGCGGGTCCAACACGGAGAAGTCTACATCCTGAGCGACCGCGACCTGGCGTTTGAGGATCTGCGGCCGACCGCTCCCGAATTCCAACTCGCTGGCGATGCAGAGCGCGTGGCGATCACCTGTGCTGCCATCGGCTTGGACGCCACGGAGCTCGACTTGCCGGTGCCGCTCGATCGCCGCGCCTATCGCGACAGCGTGGAGCTCCTGACCGAACGGGGGCTCATAGAGCATGGCAGGTTAACGAGTTACGGCCGCGACGTGGAGGCTATGCCGGTCGAGCGGCCGTGGGGAGAGCTGCTCTATCACGCCGAGCCGCCCCTGGTTCCGCTCGTAGCCGTTGCCTCGAACATCGAGTCGTTGCATCGCATGACCCGAGAGGAGCGGCAGCTCGGCGGTCTCATCGTACCCGGCTCCGATCATATCACGGCGTACAACGTGTACGCCGAAGCCGTGAACAAGTGCGGGTACCTTGGCGAAGTCTATGGCCTACCGCGCCATCTGTTTCGCGAAGACGAAATCGAGCGTTGGGCTGAGGAGCGGGGCGTGCTGGTGAAGGCGATCGAAGACATCGCTCTGGGTACGGCGTCCGTGTATCGCCAGCTGGAGCTCCCCTTGCCGGCCAAACTGCCGTACGGCGACCGGAAAACGCTCGAGCTTTTTGCTGACCTTTTGGCCAAGATCATGCCTTTCGATCTCGTGATTGACGAGCAAACCGCCGATGGACGCGAGGCACGCGTGAGCCGCAGCTCGGTCTGCGGCAGCTGGGGTGCGATTGCCGGTTCGCTTCGCTACTTCGCCGACCGCTTCGGTGTCCCGCGAGCGAGCATCGAGGGGACGCAGGTCCCTGAGCGTGCCATCCGGCGGTACGCGCGCCGAGGTAAACCTGACGTCGTGTTCGAGCGTCAGCGACGGCGGGAAGGACTGATGATCGTGCGGACGGTGGAATACTTCGGCTTCACGCTTGATCGTGAAGTCGAGCCCCTCCCAAGTCCATTCCCCAATGAGCTCGCCGACGCGGCCCGCCGAGCATTGGTGCAGGCTCTGCTGGCCGGCGAAACGCCTCATCCGGATCAGGGGCGAGTACGGCGGGCACTGGAGCGTTTCGGACACTACTGGCGTCGCTCGGGAGGCCGGTTGAGTCAGGCCCACAGCGAGCAGGTCGCCGAACAGATTGCGGCACAGCTAGCGAGCGTGATTTCCTGGGATTCGTTCATCGGGACTCGGATTGCGCTAGATCCCGACTCGGCTATTCCCGAGGGCGAACGGCACCGGCTCGATGCCCTGCCCTCATCAGTCTTTCTCTACGGCGACCGAGTGCCGATGGACTACGACGTCGAGCAGGGCGTCGGCGTGATTCGGCTGCGTCTCAAGGAAGGGCAGGCCCGCCGGCTGCATCCCAAGGACTTGCCACCCTTCGACCGGCCCGTCCGCTTCACCGTGACCCGGGGCAAGCACGACGCGGTACGGGCCAGCTCGCTCGACGAGTTGCGGCAGGGATTGCGGACCTTAGGAAGCGTGCATCGCGCGCGGGTGATGCGGGGCGGCCGCCGGCCGAGGCGTCGCTAAGCCTTCTCGGTAATATCCAGCAGGCTTAACCAAAGGGCGTCGTAAGCGTCTTTCGCATCGGCGAGGGGTACGCCTGCGGCTAGCGCGATCGCCGAGCCATCGATCACGGCGTCCCGGGCGGCGTCCTCGAATTCCGCGTTCCTGGCCGATCGGTCAATAAGCCCGGCGGCGCAGAGGCTGATCCAAGCGCGAGCCGTCCCGTCCTCTGCTTGGCGGCGTAGCTCCGCCCAGCAGGCGTCCAACCGGTCTGCTCCAGCGCCAGTGGCCAGCGCGCGCTCGATCGCGGCAGTCCGCGTCGCGGCGATGTGGGATGCGGCGGCGCGCAGCAACCGGCCGCGTGATGCGTAGTGATAGAGGACTAGGCCCTTGACCACGCCGGCGCGGCGAGCGACAGCATCGAGGGTAAAGCCTTCGACTCCTCCGCGCTGCAGCGTCTGAACCGCAGCGTCGAGGATGGTGGAGCGGGTAGAAGAGGCGTCCTTGGGCACGTTGTTGTCCCGGCGGTCAATAATGGGAGTCAGCAAGGAGGGCGCAAGCCGAAACAACCCAGCAACCTTTTGCCCTATGAACGAGTCTCATCTTGACACGAATCTAACAGCCTGCGTCCGTCCCGATGAAACATTGGAGATGCAAGTTTTGTATGAGGATAACCGACCAATGATCGACAAACCTGTCAGCTCCGCGGGTGCCATGCCCGCCACGTTTTCTCCCCTGGTGCGCGCCGTCATTGATTCCGTCACCGAAGGCGTCGTCATCTTCGACCAGCAAGGCCGTTTGATGTACGCCAATACGTCGGCGCGACGGGTGATCGACGGGCAGAACGGCGACGTCCGCAACCGACTGCAGAGTCTTGGCGCCCGGTTCGCTCCACTGAAAAACGGCACGCAAAGTCTTGGCGAGGCGGCGATCCTCCCCCCGACCGGTGCCATCACTCTCGCCGAACGCGAACGCCAGGCCATCACCGACACACTGCAAGACACGAGTGGCAAACTCGCGGAAACCGCGCGGCGGCTCGGCATCAGCCGCACGACGCTGTGGAGACGCCTCAAGTCCTACGGGATGGACGGCTTCCGCGCCTCTCCCTAGGCTCCTAGCTTCTCCGGGGGATGGCTCCCCCCGACCCCGCGCCGCAGCCGTTCGTCATTGAGGAATACGTCCGCTGGTCGGACGTAGACTTCGCCGGCATCATTTTCTACGGTTCCTACGTGCGCCTGTTCGAGATCGCCGAGACCGAACTGTTTCGGCATTGCGGCCTCGCGTACGCTCGGATGTTCGACGAGTACGACATCTTTCTCCCGCGCAAAGCCGTACACAGTGAGTTCTACTGGCCGGCCCGCCTCGATGATCGCTTACGCATCGCCGCCTACGTAGGCAAAGTCGGCACAAAATCTCTGACGCTTCACTTTGACGTGTTGCGACCGGACGCGGCCGCGCTCGGAGCGGCGGGATGGATGGTGCTGGTGTGCGTCGATCGAGAAAAACTGAAGCCCACGCCGCTGCCCGCGGGACTGATCGCGTCCCTCAAGCCACACACGCTGAGTCCCGAGGCCGCGCGTAAGTCCCTCGGAGTCGCACCATCTCCTCGCTAAGAACGGTCCCTGCCCTGCTCCTGCTCCTGGCCTCCTGCGATGGAGGTGACGGGACTGGGGAGCGGCCGCTGCTCGTCGATGCGACGGTCGCATTTCCACCCAAAGACACAATCCGCCTTTCGCTTCCGGCAACGACGCATCGCTGTACCGATGGACGATCGATACTGCTCGAGGCAGTCAGTCCCGAGGGAAGCGGCGTGCTGGTGCGTTTGCGTTTTCGCGACAGTCTCGTGTCTTCGTCCTATCCGGTCGTCCCACCGGGAGACACAACTGCGCCTGGTGCCGTGGTCGCGGTGCGCTACCTACTTCGCGACGCGACGCACGCGTTCACTTTCGACAGCGGCGCAGTTCAGGTCCGTCGTGGGGGAGACAAGGTCAGCGGCCGAGCCGAAGGATCGGGCATCGAGAACGCCATCCGGACACCGACGCGGATTCAGTATCGTGATGTCCGCCTCCCCGAGCGCACCGACACGGTGCCGTGCACGTTCCAGCCGTGACGACCTCGCGCGACGTCCGCGTCGGCTTCATCGGATCGGGGTTTGCCCGTCGCGTGCAGCTCCCCGCGCTGGCGTTCGTGCCAGGGACCAAGCCCACCGCCGTCGCCAGCGGCCACCGCGCCAACGCGGAGGCGGTAGCTCGAGAATTCGGGCTGCAGCACGTCTTCACTGATGGCACGGAGTTGGCCCGCTCGGCGGACGTCGATCTCGTGATCGTCTCCTCCACGCCCGATACACACGCGCGCTATGCGATCGCGGCGCTGGAAGCCGGGAAGCACGTGCTGTGCGAAAAGCCCATGGCCATAGACGCCTTTGAGGCGGCGCAGATGGTGACAGCATCCGCACAGCATCCCGACAGGCTAGCCTGGATTGACCACGAATTGCGCTATGAGCCCAATCGGCGCCGAGCGCGCGAGCTGATTCGTTCCAACGCGATTGGCGAGCTTCGCCACGTGGAATTGTCGCTCACACCCTACCTGCGCGGGGACGGCCGCCCGCAGGCTTTCGACGCGCCCTGGAATTGGTGGTCCGACGCGTCGCGCGGCGGCGGCATCCTGGGCGCGGTCGGGTCGCACCTCATCGACCTGTTCCGGTTCTGGAGCGGCAGCGAGATCACGCACGTCGCCGGGTTGGTCGAGACGTTCGTCAAGCAGCGCAAGGACGAAACGGGTGCGCTCCGTGTGGTTACGGCGGATGATTTCGCGAGCTGCGTGCTCCAAACCGGCAGCGGCGCCGTCGCCACAATCACTTTGAGTGCAATCGCACACCACGGACCGGGCCTCCTTGGCCGGGTCACCGGTAGCGACGGAACGCTGTTGCTCAGCGGCGAGACCAAGCTCGAGCTCGGCAAGTCCGGAGGGCCACTCGAAGATATCTCCGCTCCGGACGATCTCTGGGAAAAGACGAAGCCGAACAACATGTGGACGCGCTCGTTCGTCCGCTTAATGCGCGACATGGTGCAGGTGATCCGGGGGGACATTCCGAACGGCGAACCCGCCACGTTCCGCGATGGCTGGCAGGTCCAACGGGTTCTCGACGCGATCCGCGGCGGCCGCGGTGTCCAGTTAGATTGAGGCCGTGGAACAGACCTATTTCCGCAAAGGATTCGGGCTCAAAGGCGCGATCGAAGGCGCGCTCACGGCCGATTACCACAGCCGTGTGGTCGATCGCATTCGCGAGTCCGGATACGTGCTCGAGGTGGGGGACCTGACATTCCGGCTCGCCGGCGAGTTCGGTTTTTGTTACGGCGTGGACCGCGCGGTCGAGTATGCGTACGAAACACGCACCAAGTTTCCCGACAAGCGCACCTTCCTGGTCGGCGAAATCATCCACAACCCACACGTCAACCAGAAGCTTGCGGCGATGGGCGTCGAGTTTTTGCACCGGCCCGAAGGGCGAGACGGTGAGTTCGACTTCAGCGCCGTGAGCGCCGATGACGTCGTGATCCTCCCGGCGTTCGGCGTGACGGTGCGGGACTTCGAGCGGCTGCGCTCGATCGCGTGTGTGCTGGTGGATACGACGTGCGGGTCAGTGTTGAACGTCTGGAAGCGCGTCGAGGTGTACGCGCGCGACGGCTTCACCGCATTGATCCACGGCAAGAATTACCACGAAGAGACGAAGGCTACATCGAGCCAGGTGAACAAGTATCCCGGCGGGAAGTACATCGTGGTCCGCGATATGGCTGAAGCCCGCGTGGTGTGCGACTACATCGAGGCCAGGGAGCAGGGAGCAGGGAGCAGGGAGCAGTTCCTGCAACAATTCAATGGCAAGATGTCACCGAATTTCGACCCTGACCGCGACCTGCAGCGGGTCGGCGTCGCCAATCAGACCACGATGCTCTCGGGAGAATCGCTGGCCATCGCCGGAGAGGTAGGGAAGAGCATGGCTCGGCGCTGGGGCGCCGACGCTCTCGTTGAGCATTTCCGCACGTTCGATACGATCTGTTCAGCGACGCAGGAGCGGCAGGACGCCGTGCTCAAGCTGATCGCCGAGCCGCTCGACCTGATGGTCGTGATTGGCGGCTACAACTCGAGCAACACGACGCATCTTGCGGCCATCTGCAACGAGAAGGTCACGACCTACCATATCGAGGATGCTGCCTGCATCGACGTAGAGGACGGCAGCATCCGTCATCGGCCGGTGGGCGCCCATGCGACCGAAGAGCGTCGCGAGCGGTGGTTGCCTGATGGCAGGTTGACGATTGGCATCACGGCGGGCGCATCGACCCCCAACAACAAGATTGGGGAGACCATCGAGCGCATCGCGGCCCTTCGCGGGTAGCAGGTTTTCGGGTATATTTCGGGTCCTATGCCGCTGTCGCGCTTCCATCCTGTCATCGAACGCTGGTTCGCCAATCGCTTCGCGGAGCCCACCGAGCCCCAGCGGCGCGCCTGGCCGGTAATCCAGCAAGGCGGCGATGTGCTGATCGCGGCCCCGACCGGATCAGGCAAAACGTTCGCGGCCTTCCTTTCCGCCATTGACGGGTTGGTGCGACAGGGACTGAACGGTGAGCTGCGCGACGAGATGCAGGTCGTCTACGTCTCGCCGCTCAAGGCGCTGTCGAACGACGTGCAGAAGAACCTGTCGGAGCCGCTGGCTGAGATCCGCGCGACGCTGGCGGAGCAGGGGCTGCCTGACGTCGAGGTGCGGACGCTGGTCCGCACTGGGGACACGCCGCAGTCGGAGCGCCAGGCGATGCTCAGTCGCCCACCCCACATCCTCGTCACGACGCCGGAATCGCTCTACCTCATCCTCACGTCCGAACGCGCTCGCGAGATGCTGCGGTCAGTCCGGACGGTGATCGTGGACGAGATCCACGCGGTGGCGCGTGACAAGCGGGGTAGCCACCTCGCGCTCTCACTCGCCCGGCTCGATGCGCTCATTGGGAAGCGCCCTCAAAGAATCGGCTTGTCGGCGACCCAGCGGCCGATCGAGGAGATCGCGCAGTTCCTCGTCGGAACCGGTCAGCCGCTGCCGACGATCGTCGACGCCGGTCACATCCGGACCCTCGATCTCGCTTTGGAGATTCCGTCTTCGCCGCTCGAGGCGGTGATGTCGGCGGAAGTGTGGGAGGAGCTCAATACCCGCATCGCCGAGCTGATTTCGCAGCACCGCACGACGCTGGTGTTCGTGAACACCCGGCGGCTGTGTGAGCGCCTGACGATGCATCTGTCCGAACGGCTCGGCGCCGAGCACGTCACGAGCCATCATGGCAGCTTGTCGCGAGAAAAACGCTTCGAGGCGGAGGAGCGACTGAAGAAGGGTGAGCTGCAGGCGCTGGTGGCCACCGCATCACTCGAGCTGGGAATCGACATCGGCAGTGTCGATCTCGTCATTCAAGTTGGGTCGACCCGGTCAATCGCCACGCTACTACAAAGGGTAGGGCGTGCGGGGCACCGGCTCGGCGCGATTCCCAAGGGGCGGGTTTTCCCGCTGTCGCGGGATGAGCTGATCGAATGCTGCGCGATGCTCCGTGCCACCCGCGAGGGCCGGCTCGATCGCCTGATCATCCCGAACAAGCCGCTCGACATCCTGGCCCAGCAGATCGTGGCGGCCGCGGCCGGCGAAGCGTGGGATGAAAACGATCTCTACGAGCGCGTGCGGTCGGCCTACCCCTATCGGGATCTCACCCGGGCCGAGTTCGACGCCGTCGTGCAGATGCTGGCTGAGGGGTTCACGACCCGTCGCGGGCGGCGCAGCGCGCACATCCACTACGACGGCATCAACAAGAAGCTCACCGGTCGCCGTGGCGCGCGGATCGCGGCGATCACCTCGGGCGGCGCAATTCCCGATCTGGGCGATTATCGCGTGATCCTCGAGCCGACCGAAACGTTCGTCGGCACGCTGAACGAGGACTTCGCGATCGAGAGTACGCCGGGCGACATCTTTCAGCTGGGCAACACGTCCTACCAGATCGTCAAAGTCGAATCGGGTCAGGTGCGCGTGGCCGACGCCAAGGGGCAACCGCCGACGCTGCCGTTCTGGCTCGGCGAGGCGCCCGGCCGCACCAACGAGTTGTCGGAGGAAGTCTCGAGGCTGCGCCAGGATGTGGCCGACCGGCTGGACGATCCGCCGGCCGCGATGCAATGGCTCGCCGACACGATCGGTATCAATGAAGCCGGCGCCCGCACAATCGTCGAATATCTCGGCGCGACGCGGCAAATCCTCGGGACGATTCCAACGCAGCAATGTCTGGTGCTCGAGCGCTTCTTCGATGAAGCCGGCGGGATGCAGCTCGTGCTGCACGCGCCGTTTGGCAGCCGGATCAACCGCGCCTGGGGCCTCGCGCTCCGCAAGCGGTTCTGCCGGAGCTTCAACTTCGAGCTGCAGGCCGCGGCCACGGAAGACGCCATCGTGTTGTCGCTCGGTCCGCAGCACAGCTTCCCGCTCGAGGACGTATTCCAGTACTTGAAGCCCGCAACGGCGGAGCATCTGCTCGTGCAGGCCATGCTCGACGCGCCGGTGTTCGGAACGCGCTGGCGCTGGAACGCGACGCGCGCACTCGCGGTGCTGCGGTTCCGGGGCGGCAGGAAAGTCCCGACGCCGCTGCAGCGCATGGAGGCTGAAGACCTGGTCGCCGCCGTCTTCCCCGATCAGCTCGCCTGTCCGGAGAACCTGGTCGGTGACCGGGAGATTCCCGATCACCCGCTGGTGAATCAGACGATCGCCGACTGCCTGCTCGAAGCGATGGATTTCCCGGGGCTGAAGCGTGTGCTCGAAGGGATGGACGCGGGACAGTTCACGCTGATCGCCCGCGATACGACGGAGCCGTCGCCGCTGTGCCACGAAGTCCTGAACGCCCGGCCCTACGCGTTCCTCGACGACGCCCCGCTCGAGGAGCGGCGCACGCAGGCCGTGATCACGCGCCGCGGCCTCGACGTGAAGACGGCCGACGAATTCGGGAAACTGGATCAGGCTGCGATCGATCTCGTGCGCGAACAGGCTTGGCCCGATCCCGAAACTGGCGACGAGCTCCACGACGCGCTTCTGATCATGGGCGCAGTCCCAGGCGCTGAATCCGGAACGCATGCGTCCTGGAAGGACAAATACGACAGCCTGGTCGGCGCCGGTCGCGTAACGACGGTGGATGGGCGGCTGTGGGTGGCGACTGAGCGGTTGCCGATGGTTCAGGCGGCGTTCCCGGGCGTCACGAATGAGCCCGCGGTGACGCCGCCGGCGCGCGAACAGGCAAAGGCCTGGAACAGAGAAGACGCGATTCGAGAGCTGGTGCGTGGCCGGCTCGAAGTGATCGGACCGACGACGGCCACAGATATCGCAGATGTGTTCGGATTAGCACAGAGCGACATCGACTTCGCGCTGGCGGCGCTCGAGCACGAAGGCTTCGCCCTGCGCGGCCGCTTCTCCGCAGGCGTCGAGGGAACCGAGTGGTGCGAGCGCCGGCTGCTCGCGCGCATCCATCGCTACACCCTCGATCGGTTACGCAAAGAGATCGAGCCCGTGGCAGCGGCGGACTTCCTGCGCTTCCTCTTCAGGTGGCAGCGGCTCGCCACGGGATCGCGGGCGGAAGGCCCGGAGGGGCTGGCGGCCGTCCTCGACCTGCTCGATGGTTACGAGTTGGCGGCGGGCGCTTGGGAATCGGATGTGCTGCCCGCGCGGCTCACGGACTACGATCCGCTCTGGCTCGACGGGTTGTGTCTCTCGGGCGAAATCGCATGGGGACGACTGACGGCAACGCGGAGTGTGGAAGTCGGCACGCGGAACAGAAAAGTCGGTCCCGTACGCTCGACACCGATTGCGCTGTTCCGACGCGAACGCGGCGAGATCTGGAGAGCTGGAAGCCAAGAGGTCGATCCTGCAACGCTGCCCCTCTCGTCTACTGGCAAGGCGCTGCTGGCGGCATTCGAAACACGCGGCGCGTTGTTTTTCGGTGACCTGGTCAACGCCACCGGGTTGCTGCGGACTGAAGTCGAGAAGGGGCTTGCCGAGCTAGTCGCGTGGGGGCTCGTTTCATCGGACAGCTTCGCCGGGCTGCGCGCCCTGCTCGTCCCCTCCGATCGCCGGCGGCCGCTCGGCGGCGGGTATCGGCGCCGCGGCAGAATCGCGCCGTTCGGCGTCGAGACGGCAGGCCGCTGGGCTCGCACACACGGCCGACCGCCGGTTGCCGAGGAGCAGGTTGCCGAGGCGATCGCCTGGCAGCTGCTGCGCCGCTACGGCGTCGTATTCCGGCGACTCGTGCAGCGCGAAACGCTGCTCGCCCCATGGCGCGACATTCTGCGCGTCTTCCGGCGCCTCGAGGCACGGGGCGAAATCCGCGGCGGCCGGTTCGTCGGCGGATTCTCAGGCGAGCAGTACGCGCTCCCGGAGGCGATCGGACTGCTCAGGAGCACGCGCCGGGAACAGCAGGAAGGCGAGCTGATCGCCGTCAGCGGCGCCGACCCGCTGAACCTGGTCGGCATTCTCACGCCAGGTGAGGCAGTCCCCGCGATCACAACCAATCGCATTCTGTACCGCGACGGCGTGCCGATCGTGGTGAAAGAAGGAGAAGGGAAGAGCGAACGGTTCCTAGTGGATGTCCCGGCCGAAGAACGCGACATCCTGCGCGGCGCGCTGCTGCGGCGCCGGCCCGCGCCGCTGGTGCGCACCTACCTGGGGAAGAGTAAGGCGGCCGGCTAAGCTTTCAGTTTTTCGAGGTACTTGCTCCGCAGCTTCGCGACTTTCGGCGCAATGACCGCGCGGCAATAGGGCTGGTTCGCATTCCTTCTGTAGTACTCCCGGTGGTATTCCTCGGCAGGATAAAAGGCCTTGAGCGGCTCGATCTTCGTCACGATCGGCTCGTCGAACACGTGCTCCGCCTCGAGCTCGCGCACGACTTCCTCGGCGGTGCGCCGCTGCTCGTCATCATGATAGAAGATGGCCGAACGGTACTGGGTGCCCGCATCGCCGCCCTGGCGGTCGAGCGTGGTCGGATCGTGCAACGTGAAGAACACACCGAGCAAGTCGCGGTAGGAGAGCTCGTCCGCGTCGAACGTCACCTGCACCACTTCGGCGTGTCCGGTCGTGCCGGTGCACACGGCCTCGTAGCTCGGATGGGATACGTGCCCGCCCGAATACCCCGAGACCACCGTGGTGACACCCCGCAGTTGCTCGAAGACGGCCTCGAGGCACCAGAAACAGCCGCCCGCGAGCGTGGCGAGTTGAGTTGTCATGCCTTCATTCTCGCTCGGTCGTCAATAGGCGGCAAAGGTGATCGGCTGACGAATCGTCACGCGCGCGGGGCGGCCATTGACGCGCGCCGGCCGATACAGCGCGGCCAGGACCACACGTTTGGACTCGGCATCGAAGACCGGATTGGGGCTTTGCACGATCTTCACGGTCGCCGGCAGGACCCGCCCGGTCGTGTCGAGGGTGGCTTCAACGATGACGGTGCCCCCGACTCGGAGCGCCTGCATCTCCGGGGCGTAGCGAATCGGGGGATGCGAGAGCAGGGCGGGCTGCTCGTCTACGGCACCCACCGCCGCCGGTGTGCCGAAAGGGGGTGCCGGGGGGGCCGGGGGCGGCTTGATGGCCGTCTGGGACGCAGCGCGCCGATTGATGCGTATCGAGTCCGCGAGGCGTTTCAGGAACGGCGCCAGATCGACGCCGCGTGCTGTCAAATCGCGATAGCCCGCCAGTCCGTCATCGAACGACACCGCCGCCAAACTGTCACGTTGTTTTGCGTGCAATGCGAGGCCCCGCACGAGTAGCGCGTACACGCGCTCGCCGGGCGTAGCCCCGTTGGCGCTGTCGAGCGCCTCCTCGGTCAGGGCCAGCGCGCTGTCGGCATGACCGGCGCGCAATTGGTCGCGTGCGGCTCCGACCAGCATCGTCGGGCTTGTCGGCGCGGGCGGCGTGAGTGTGAAGTTGAGATCGATGGTGCTGCGGACGACCTTCCCCCTGACCCGTCCCGGCGTGAATGTCGCCGCGAGCAGCATGTCCCGGAGCGGCTTGATGAAGCCGGAATCGGGTACGTCGAGCACGCGAATACTTTGCCCCTCGACGTGCCCGGTGGTGTCCACTATCGCGGTGATCAGGGCCTGGCCAGCCACTCGGCGACGACGCAGCGCCGGTGGATAGGTGAGCGAACGTCCTGATTGCCACGTGGCTCGCTCGTCCACCTCGTTCGCGCTGTACACGCGCAGGCCGCGCGACTCAGACTCGAAGATGTCGTCGAGTCCAGGCGCAACTTGATCGAGGCCATTGACTCGGAGGGGCGGATACAACACAAGCGCGCTATGGAAATTCTCGCGGGCGAGACTATCGCTGCCGCGCATGTGCGCGAGAATGGCGCGCCACACGAATACATGCACGGTGTCCATCATGTACGCCGCGGATTCGAGGGCGCCGCCCAGTGCGGTGTCGGCTTGGTCGAACTTGCGCGCGGTGATGTACGCGCGCGCGGTGGCGATGAGCGCGTCAGTGCGACCCTGCGCTGCAACTGCGGGGACGACCAGGACGAAGGCAAGTGCGAGGGAATGCCGGCACGACACGGTAACCGACTATCTCGCCCGCTGGACGGCGCTACGTCAAGCCCCGCCGATCAATGCGTCATAATGAAGCGCGCCACTACCTGATTGTAGTAGCTGGGATTGCCCGCGTGAGGCGGATGGCCCACACCAGGAATGATGACGGTGGTGTCGCTGTGGAGGCAGCGAGCCAGCTCGTCGCTGATGAGCTGGAACATGCGTGGGCTGCGCTCGCCGCGGACGAGCAGCACCGGAGTTGTGATCCTCCCGAGCTCGGCGCACGAAATCGTCGGCAGATAATCGCCGCGCTCGGCGAGCATTTCGTGGCGCATCTCGAACGTATGCGCCAGGATGTCGGCGCGGGCGGCAGCGGAGAGCCGGTCAAACGCTCCGCGTCCCGCGGTCGCATCGAAGAAGAAACGCAGCCCGGCCACGGAGTCGCCGCGCGCAAACGCGGCGCGTGCGGGATCGAGCGCGTTCGTATAAAAGGCACGCCGCGCGGCATCGCCCTGTTCGGAGCCAGTCAGCAGCGAAAAGATCGGCGGCTCCGCCAGCACGAGCGAGCGCACCAGCTGCGGATGGTCGCGGGCCAATTGGAGAGCCGTGTAGGCACCGTACGACGAACCCACGACGTGTGCCGGCGCGAGATCGAAGGTCAAGAGCAAGGCGGCGAGATCTTCCGAGTGCAGCTTGGGCGAGTATATCTGGTTGTCGTTCACCTGCGGATTGGGCGGATGATAGCGACGGCTGTACACCAGGACGCGATACCTCTGCGCGAAGGCATTTTCCTGGCCTGACCACGACTTCAGATCCCCGAACGTGCCGTGCACGAAGACGACAGGAGCCGCGCCGCTGTCACCGGTGATCCGGTATGTGAGGCGCGCGCCGTTGAGGTCGATCGCGTGAAGCGTGCGATCGAACACCCGCATGGGCGCGGGTGCCGGCGTCGGCGCGGGCGCTTTCTCGGGACCCTTTCCGCCGCACGCGACGACCAGCAGGCAGCACATCACGATTCGCATGTCTACAGGATGGCGGGTCGAGTCGCGAAACGCCATTAGCTGATCAGCCAGGCGGCCGCCGCGGCGACTTTTTGCTCGGCCCGCCAGCGGCCGACGCCCTCCCCCAGCGCCGCGACCCGGGTCTTCGCCTGGCTCGGAGAACGGCGCAGGGCTTTGCCCAGCAATTCGTAGACCTCGCGCTCGAGTACCACGCGAACCGTCACGCCGCAGTGCTCCAGGCCGTCGACGAGCACGGTGCGGAACAGCCGACCTTCGGACGCGTGCGCACGCATGTGTTGATTGGCGATGGTGGCGGGATCCGTGAGCGAGGCGACGACGACCGCTGCCCTGCGCAGGCGATGCAGTTCACGGTATTCATCCAGCAAGGCGGCGATCGTGCGGCGGGAAAAACGCTCGATGCCATGCACCAGACGCGTGACTTTGGCAGTATCGGTCTGCGCCGTGCCGAAGCCCGCGTGATAGGGTTGCCGCGAGTCCGCCACGCCGGGGTCGGCCAGCTCGATCACTCGGCTGTCGATGACCGTGGGTGTTTTCGCCGCCTTCGCGATCAGCACGGCCGCGGCCCATCCGGATTTCACGCGCAAGCCAAGGGTCATCCCCAATCCTTGGAATCGGGCGCGACGCGGCGCATCGCTCGCAAGAACGTAAATGCGTGCGGCGTGTGGTGTGCTGCGTCGACTTTTCTGATGTCGGTCTGCAATCCCAACACTTCTTCCGCTAAAACATTCACAGTCCCATCATCCTTGGCGAGCTTGCCACGTACCAGGACGAACGGTTCGCCGCGCACGGCCGCGCGATAGCGATCGTAGACATCAGTTCGCACGATCACGTTCGTCATTCCGGTTTCGTCTTCGACCAACAGGAAGACGGTCCCCTTGGCGGTCTCCGGCCGCTGCCGGGCCACGACAAGACCTGCCACCTGACAGTTGACGCCGGCCTTCAGACTCTCGAGATCGCGATTGAGTGTCAGGCCAGGAGGTAAAGCATTACGTACCAACGACAAAGGATGCGCACTGGCCGAGAAGCCCAGCGTGG
>WNEY01001988.1_pt1 | contig 14766 bp, 14 predicted proteins | sample 5400531 | NCBI WGS metagenome assembly WNEY01 (sample SAMN13153338, study PRJNA577476) | soil metagenome | isolation source: 200 cm saprolite under Douglas fir tree site 1 | place: USA:California | collected 2015-04-18
CAGCACGGTGAGCAGCGCGTGGCCGGCCTCGTGAATCGCCGTGACGCGCTTTTCGGCGTCGCTGATGATCATCGAGCGGCGCTCGGATCCCATCAGGACCTTGTCCTTCGCGAACTCGAAGTCGTGCATGCGCACGACCTTCTGGTTGTAGCGCGCCGCGTTCAGCGCCGCCTCGTTCACCAGGTTCGCGAGATCGGCGCCGGAGAAGCCCGCCGAGCCTCTCGCCAGCACTGCAATCTCCACATCGTCGGCCATCGGGATCTTGCGCGTGTGGACGGAGAGAATGCCTTCGCGGCCTTTCACGTCCGGACGGTTGACAACGATGCGGCGGTCGAAGCGGCCGGGCCGAAGCAGCGCCGGGTCGAGCACGTCGGGGCGGTTGGTCGCCGCGACGAGGATCACGCCCTCGTTCGACTCGAACCCGTCCATCTCGACGAGGAGCTGGTTGAGCGTCTGCTCGCGCTCGTCGTGGCCGCCGCCGAGGCCGGCGCCGCGATGGCGGCCGACCGCGTCGATCTCGTCGATGAACACGATGCACGGCGCATTCTTCTTGCCCTGCTCGAACAGATCGCGGACGCGCGACGCGCCGACGCCGACGAACATCTCGACGAAGTCCGATCCGCTGATGGAGAAGAACGGCACGTTGGCTTCGCCCGCCACGGCGCGCGCCATGAGCGTTTTGCCGGTTCCGGGAGGGCCCATCAGGAGCACGCCCTTCGGAATCCGCCCGCCGAGCTTCTGGAATTTCTGCGGCTCCTTCAGGAACTCGATGATCTCCTGGAGCTCCTCTTTCGCTTCGTCGACACCCGCCACGTCCTTGAACGTGACCTTCTTCTGCGAGCTCGACGACAGCTTCGCCTTGCTCTTGCCGAACGAGAGCGCCTTGTTCCCGCCGCTCTGCATCTGGCGCATGAAGAAGACCCAGAAGCCGATGATGAGGAGGAACGGTCCCCACGAGTACAGGATCGTCGCCCATGGACTGACCGTCGGCTCCTTCGCCGTCACCTGCACGCCGCGGTCGATCAGCTTGTTGACGAGGCCGTCGTACTGCGCGGGCGCATAGGTCTGGAAGTGTTCATTGACCTTCGTGAAGCCATTGATTTCCTGCCCGGTGATGGTGACGCGCTGGACGCTTCCCGAGTCCGCCCATGACATGAACTCGCTGAAGGTGACCGTGCGCGGCGATCCCGACTGAAACTTCGTGGAAAAATTCCAGATGAGCACGCCGAGCACGGCGAGCGCCACCCAGAACATCAGGCTCTTCAACGTCGAGTTCAAGCACACCCTCCCACCGGAGCGCAGATCGTCCGCCTTCGCGCGGCTGCGGCGAACCGCCGGAGCCTGGCGAAGGCGATCAGAGCTGCCTAAGTTTCAAGATTAGCACGGCTTGCGCGGGGTCCGTAACCCGAAACGCCTCGTCAATTCCGTGACCGGCGACCCACACAATCCGGTCCGTTTCGTCGACCACCAGCGGCACGGTGTCGCGATGCGCCCGCGCGACTTTTCGATCCACGAAATAGTCCTGCAGTTTCTTCTGGCCGCCAAGCCCGACGGGCCGGAATCGGTCGCCTGGACGACGATTTCGTACGACCAAACTTTGTCCGCAGAGGTCCCCCCGGACGAGCGCGGCCTGGCCGTCCGGGTAGTTGCGCACGATTGCACCACCATCCTCGGCGTCGGAGTCGACGACCGCCTCTGCTGACACGACACAACCGGTGTCGGGCACCTCGACCTCTCCTGGAATAGACAGCGGATAGCGAAAAAGGTTCGGCGCCTTCAAGGCACCCGGACGATTTCGCGCGGCTTCCTCAGTTCTGCCTCTTAAGACGAGCCGCGGCCCGATGCGTTCCAGCCTTTGACCCGGCGCGTCCATGCATTCATCACTCTTGAGACGGCGCGCAGCCTCGACGTGGTTGAAGGAGACCGGACGCCCGCCGGCCACCTCGCTCATCGCATGCCAGACCACCGCGCGTTGCAGCGCCAGCGGAGCGGCGGTCAAGGCCGCGACGTCGATCTCGAGCACCGGCTCCGCGGCTTGGGCTGCTCCCTGACGCACGACGCGTGCCGACAGGTCCGCGACCACGGCGTCCATCCATTCCCGGCCTCCGCGCGCAACGTCGGCTTCATCGGCCAGCACATCCACGATGTTCGGGTTGAAGCGCGCGCGCAGCAGCGGCAGCAGCTCGGCGCGGACGCGATTGCGCGGGATGCTGACGTCCGCGTTGGTTTCGTCTTCGACAAACGCAAGGTGCTGCGCGCCGATCCACTCTCGGAGCTCCTCGCGCCGGCAGCTGAGGAGCGGGCGCACGACGCGACCGTTGCGCGGATACATGCTGGCCAGCCCGCGCGGTCCGGCACCACGAAGGAGACGGAGCAAAAACGTCTCGGCCTGATCGTCACGCGTATGGCCGAGCGCCACCAGATCGGCGCCGGCCGAGACGCACGCGCGCTCGAAGAACTCGTACCGCGCGGCGCGGCCCGCATCCTCGACCGAGCGCCGCTCGCGGCGCGCGCGCGCGGCCACATCGGCGCGATCGATCACGATGGGACGGCCGAGCGATTCCGCCACGCCCGCCACGAACCGCTCGTCGTCGTCCGCCGAGACGCGGAGCTGATGGTTGACGTGCGCGATCCCGACCAACTTCACCTCGCCGGCAGCGTCGAGCTCGCGCAACAGGTGCGCGAGCGCCACGGAGTCCGAGCCGCCCGACACTGCGGCGAGCACACGGCTCTCGCGGTCGAAGAGGTCGTGCTCGCGGACGAGTTGACGGACGCGATCAACGAGCGTGGCCATAGGTCCGGTAGGGCGGGTAGGTCTGGTGGGTCTGGTGGGGAACTCGGGATGGCGGGCGCCGCGAACCAACCAACCTGGCCTACCCGACCAACCCGCCTCACCCGGCCTTCAATGGTGCCGGAGGACGGATTCGAACCGTCGACCCCGCGCTTATGAGACGCGTGCTCTCACCAACTGAGCTACTCCGGCGAGAATATGCAGAACCCAACAATGCTAGCACGGGTTTTTAAGGGGTCGCTTCTCTGACGGCGGCGGCGAGGAGCGGAATCATGATCTCGTGGTGACCCACGAGCGAGTAGCCGCGGCCGGTGCCGGCGGTCGGCCGCGAGACGACGTTGGTCTGTGCACGATACGAGCGGATGAGATCGAGGTTGACGGTCGTCAACTCCGCGAGGCCGATCCCGCGATTACGCGCCAGCGCAACGGCCTTGAGAAACACTTCCGGCAGCACCACTGCGGATCCGCAGTTCAAGTACACGCCGCGTTCAAGCCGGGCGACAGCCGACACGAAATATCGAAAATCGCGGAGGCTGCCTTCGCCGAGCGCCGCCCCGGACGCCGCCGGGTGCATGTGAATGATGTCGGTGCCGATCGCGACGTGAACGGTCAGCGGAATCTGCAGCCGCGCGGCGGCGGCGAGGACGCTTGTGCGCGCGTACTGCGGCTGCTTCGCCGCGAGAAAGCTGGTGATTGCCTGACCGATGCCCCGGCCCCTGGCGACGCCCTCGGTGATCGCCTCGTTGAGCAGCCGGCCGGTCTCTTCCGCCATCCCGAACCGGCCCGGGCCGAGCGCCTCGTCCACGTCCTCGGACGTGGCGCCGACCAGCGCGACCTCGAAGTCGTGGATGATCGCGGCGCCGTTGGTGGCAATCGCGGAGACGAAGCCGCGCTCCATCAGGTCGACCAGCACAGGGCCGAGGCCCGTCTTGATCACGTGCGCGCCGAGGCCCCACACGATTCCCGCGCCGGTTCGCTTCGCCTCGACCATCGCGCGGACCACCGCCTTGAAGTCCGCGCCGGCCAGAATGTTCGGCAGCGACTCGACAAACGCGCCGATCGATCCGCCAGATGGGGCGGAGCGGGCGAAATCCTCGACGCGCGACTTGCTCCTGCGAGACTTCAGCGGGTACGTCGTGATGCCGGAGAGATCGAAATCGTCGTAGGTGAACGGCATATGGAATTGGTGAGTTGGTAAATTGGTGAGTTGGTGAGTTGGTAGATTTGGCGAGCCTGCTCTACGAATTCACCAATTCACCAATTCACCAATTCACCAATTTCAGAGTATCACCATGGCGTCGCCGTAGCTGTAGAACCGGTAGCGCTCGCCAACGGCCGCATCATACGCGGTCCGGACGCGATCGCCGCCCGCGAACGCGGACACGAGCATCAGCAGCGACGACCGCGGCAAATGGAAATTGGTGAGGAGGCCGTCCACCACGCGAAAGTCGAACCCCGGATAGATGAACAGGTCCGTTGAGCCGTGTCCGGCCACGATCGTCCCGTCGTGCGCGCGCGCCACGGCTTCGAGCGTTCGCGTCGTCGTTGTCCCGACCGCGATGATGCGCCGACCCTCCCGTCGCGCCCGATTGAGGTGCGCCGCGGCAGCCTCAGCGATCTCGTAGCGCTCGGACTCGAGGCGGTGGTCCTCGACGCGATCGACCCGCACCGGTTGAAAGGTGCCGTATCCGACGTGAAGGGTGATGGCGGTCAGCTCGATGCCACGCCCGGCCAGCGCCGCGACGAGCGGCGGGCTGAAGTGCAGGCCCGCGGTCGGCGCCGCGATGGAGCCGCGCGCCTCCGCAAACACGGTCTGGTACCGATCGCGGTCGTCCGGGCGATCGTCGCGCTTGATGTACGGCGGCAGCGGCATGTGTCCGATGGCATCCACCGTCTGATCGACCGGCGTGCCGTCCTGGGTCCAAAGCCGGACGACGCGGCGGCCGAAGAATCGCCGTTCGAGAATCTCGCCGTGCAGCGTGTGAATTCCTTCAAACACCACGCGCGCTCCCGGTTTCAATTTCTGCCCCGGGTGAACCAAGACCTCCCACACCGTCGAACTCCGAGTTGGCTCGGAGTTGACCCCGGGTTCGCTGCGAGTTTGATCCGAGTCGAGTGGCCTCAGAAGGAGACACTCGACGGCGCCGCCGCTTGGGACGCGACGGCCCAGCAGCCGGGCCGGGAAGACGCGCGTGTTGTTCACGACCACGAGATCGCCGGCGCGCAGCAGATCCGGCAGCGCGCTGATGCTCGTATGCGTGATCGATCCGGTTCGGCGATCGAGATGGAGCAGCCGCGCCCCGCCCCGTGCGGAGGGCGGCTCCTGCGCGATCAGTTCCAATGGAAGGTCGAAGTCGAAGTCGCGGACATCCATGCCCGCGCCTGATGTTAGTGGATGACTGGCGATATGCAGGTCGCTTTCGCGTCCCGCCAATCTTCCGCGAGGATCGTCCACAACGACTGATCGAGATACTCGCCGCTGCACCGGAGCGACTTGCGCAGGATGCCTTCGCGAACCGCGCCGATCTTCCTCAGCGCGCCATTGCCGCGGGCGTTCGCAGTGGCGGCGCGCGCCTCGAGGCGATTGCTGCCGAGCGTCTCGAACGTGAAGTCGATAACGAGCCTGGCGCCGTCGAGGAATACGCCGGTGCCCCAGAACTCGGACATGAGGGCAAAGCCCCATTCCGCATTGCCGAAATTCGCCTCGAGCGAACGCACCTGAAACAGGCCGATGGCGATGTCCGAATCACGCGGCGCGATCGCGAAGCACGCGTTTTCACCCGCGGCGCGCCGCCCGTGCGTCCGAGCGATGAACCGCTCGAACCCTTCGACGGTCGCCGGCGGCGGCGAGAGGTACCGCGTGACCTCTTCGGTCGTGAGCGCCAGCAGGAGCGCCGGCGCGTCGGTCACTCGAAGCTCACGCAGCGTCACCATCGTTCCGGTCAAGGTCGGCAGGCCGGTCCGCCAGTCGTTCGACTGCGTCGGCAGCGACGCGGCCAGCGGCATCGTCGAGACGACCGCCGCGTCGGCGTTCGGCCGATAGGGCATCCTCTCCATTAGCAGCTCCCACCCGTCCAGACGATGTCTCTGCGCGGGACCACGTTGCTGTAATAGAGGACGGTCCGCGGCAGCACAATGTCGCCCCAGATGACGTGCTTGCTCCAGGCGCACAACTGCGGGCCGATCAAAGTGGACGCCGAGACGCAGCCGCTCAGCCACGACCTTCCCGCCGCTATCTCGGTCTCGAATGGCCTCGCCAGCGCAATCGCACCCGCGGCGTTGATTTCGCGTGTCCCCCTGCGTGAACGAAGGCCGAATCCGGCGCCGGACCCGGCACAGCCGACGCCAGCCGCCTGCTCAATCGCGAGACTGAGCGACCGGATGTCGGACAACTCGGTGAACCGCACGCCGACTTCCAGATCGATCGTCATATCAGGCCTCACTTGCAGGCGTTGAGGTTCCACACGCCGGCGCCGGCGCCGGCGATCCCGCCGATGTAGCCGAGGCGCCGGGCCGCGGTCTCATGCCCGGTCTTTTTGAGCATCCACGCGCCGACGAGCGTCGAGCTACCCATGACCACAGCCTTGGTCGTAATCAGGCGCGTGACGTTCGGAGCGCGGCCGTAGATGCCCACGTTCGCTTCGACGCAACGGCCCGACGTCAGCGCGCGATGCGTGCTCGCGGCGTCGAGCGTCTGCCCGGCCGTGAGTGCGAGATACGGGACAATCCAGTTCATTGGAAACCTTTCAGGCTGGAGGATATGTGCCGCTGTGCAATTCGATCGCGAGCCCGTCGTTGGACGGGTTTCCCGCTGTGGGCCCGGCTTGAGCCGAACCTCGGGAGCAGAGGAGCGAAGAGGCGGTCAGGCCCGTGAACAACAGGGCGCCCAGATAGTGCATGACAGGTATAAAGCAGAGCAAGCAAATGGCCACGCTTCGAACACATCTCGACGATAGGGCTATCTCATTGACGGGAAACGGGTTGATCGTTTCAACAAGACTATAGAGAACTTTATAGGACAATATATACGTGACGTATAACGGAACACTTTTTGTGGACACTGATACGATATTAGGCATTTTATAAGGCAAATTGAGATATTTATGCCTGTGTTCCATAAACACACATAAGTCGTTCTATCGAACATTAAGTGCTAAAGACGACATCGCGACAGTATGGTGATGGTTTTGCACTCGCCGGCGGCGATGTTCGATGTGGTCGTTGTGGGGGGCGGACCCGCTGGGCTCAGCGCGGCGCTGATGCTCGGACGCTGTCGCCGCCGCGTGTTGGTGTGCGACCTCGGTCAGCCGCGAAACCGGCGGTCGCGCGCGCTCCACGGCTATCTCACGCGCGACGGGATCATCCCGTCGGCGTTCAACGCGCTCGGGCGCAGCGAACTGGCTGCGTACGGCGTGGAATTCCGCGAGGTCGGCGTCGTTGGCGCGCGGCCCGTCGACCGGCATTATCGCGTCTCGCTCGGCGACGGCGCGGAAGAAGAGACGCGCTATCTCCTCATCGCGACCGGCGTCGTCGACGATCTGCCGGCCATCCCGGGCTTCGACGACTGCTACGGCCGCTCGATCTTTCATTGTCCGTATTGCGACGGCTGGGAGTGGCGCGATCGGCGCCTCGCCGCGATGGGTCTGGGCGCCCACGCCGCCCGACTGGCGCTCGGTTTGAAATCCTGGAGCGCCGACGTCGTCGTCTGCACGAACGGCGGGCGGGTGGACCGGCGGCTGCGCGAGCGGCTCGCGAAGAACGGCGTCGGCGTTCGTACCGAGCCGATTGCGCGGATCGACCACCGCGACGGCGAGCTCTCGAGCGTCACGTTCGAATCGGGCGATCCGCTGCGTCGCGACGCGCTGTTCTTCTCGACCGGTCAGCATCCGCAATCAGGTCTGGCGAGTACGTTGGGCTGTACGCTCACGCGCCGCGGCACGGTGAACACCGGAACGCTGTGCGCGACCAACGTCGAACGGGTTTACGTCGCCGGCGACGCGTCGCGTGACGCGCAATTCGTTGTCGTCGCCGCCGCCGAAGGCGTGAAGGCGGCGGTCGCCATCAACCAGGCGCTGCAGGGGGAGGACCTCGCATCGTGACGCTGAAGGCGGTGGAAACCCGTCCGGCGCCGACGGACAATCCGCTGACGCGCGATCCGCAATCGCCGGAGCCCGAACCGCTGGCGATCGGGAGGCCGGTGGAAATCCGCAGGGCCGCGCTCGCGGTGCTGGCGGTGCCGGCGATCGTCATGATGCTGCGGTACGCGCAGTCGGCGATCATTCCGATCGTCGGTCATTCGTGGCCGCGCCCGGCCGGCGCCCGCAGCCCCGACGGCAACCGCGGCGAGGCGAGGAGCCGCACGAACTCTTCCCAGCGACGGGACGGCTGCGTTGCAGTGCCGCCTCTCGATTCGACGAACTGCTTCACCAGATCCTTGCCGAGGTTGTAGTTGATCACGTAGCTCCGGTAGGTGTCGAAGAACCGCGTGCGCTGCTCGGCGCTCTTGGGCGACATCATCGCGTATCGCGCGAGCCAGGTGACCGCCGCCGCGCGGTCGATCTCGCCGTTCAGATATCTGCGCGCCGCTTCGTTGCCGGCGTACGCCAGGCGATCCACGAGCGCCCGCACGCTGGAGTAGGCCGCCGCCTGCGACGGGTCGAGGCCGGCCGCCGGAAAAAGCACGTCGCGCTCGAACGCGAGCCGTTCGTCTCCGGGGAACGCGACTTCGATGCCGTAGTTGGCCGTGCCCTCTGCGACGAGCGACTGCGGCGAGAACAGGGGGTAGACGGTGAACTCGACCCAGCCGCGATCGCGCGCGAGGTTCTTCTCGAGGAGCGCGTTGTAGGCGTGATGGCCCGGGTATCCCTCGTGGCACGCAAGGTCGATCGCCCGATCGATGTAGACGGGCAGATCGGTGTTCACCTGAATCAGACTGCGGTAGGTGCCCTGGTACCAGTTGTAGCCGCTCCACGGCTTGTTGGTCACGTACTCGACCGTGAAGTGCTCGTCCTGCGGCAGCCGGACGTGCCGGAGCGTCCGGTCGCGGCACTCGGCAATCGCGCGGTCGAAGACGCGCGCCAGTCGATCGGAAGGGACGATGAATTTCTGACGGAACGCGTCGTAGCGGTCGCCAAGCGGACCCTGCCCCGGCAGCACGCGATCGATATCCTTCAGCGTCGCCTCGAAGTACGACTCGGGGTAAGTGGGCGCGACCGCGTCGTAGAGCGCCTGCGACTCCTCGTCGAAGGCGAGCGTTGCTCCTTCGAGCATCCGCACGCGCGTCCGGAGCGCCTCGAGCTGGCGCCGCAGATACTCGCGCCTGAGGACGACGAGCTCGTCGCGGCGTTCGGCTTCGGAGAGGTTCGGGATGTCGGCGATCAGGCGCTCAGCCGCCGTCGCGATGTTACGCAGCGGCGTCTGCTGCCGCCCGGCCTCGGTCTTCCAATCCGGCGGGCCATAGAACGCGTCCACGTAGTCGCCGTCGTGCTGGCCGACGGCCAGTACCAGCTTCACGTAGCGTTCGGCAATGGTGTTCATCGGTGTCGGCTGCGGGCGTTGCGCGGCGGGCATCGAGGCCGCCACGAGGATGACGATCGCGGCGATGTGGGCTCTTCTCACGACCCGATATTGTAGTGCGGCCGTTCACTGGGTCGGCTGGGGCCGCGGCAACATCCTGGCGTTCCAGGCGGCGTACTGGTTCCTGATCGCGTTGAAGGTGTCCGGCCGTTGACGGCGCAGGTCCGATTTCTCGCCAGGATCAGTCCACAGATCGAAGAGATGTTCGCTCCCGGCCTCCTTCAAGTACTTCCAGTTCCCCACGCGCGCCGCGTCCCGCTCCGCGGTGCGCCAGAACAGCGTCCTGTCGTACACGCCGCGCTGCCCCGTGCAGACCGGCAGCAGGTTCTCGCCGTCGAGCGGATACTCGGGATCCGGCGCCGTGCCGGTCGCGCCGAGAATCGTCGCCGTCCAGTCCATCGTGATCGCCGCCTGTTCGGTCACGCGCCCAGCGGGGATCACGCCCGGCCACCGCACCATGGCCGGCACGCGGGTGCCTCCTTCCCACAGATATCCTTTCTGAAAGGAGAACGGCCAGTTGAAGGAATACCGTTCACCGCCGTTGTCGCTCGTGAAGATCACCAGCGTGTCGCGTTCGAGCTTCGCGCGTTCGAGCGCCTTCAGCACGCGGCCGATCCCGGCGTCCATGCTCTTCATCATGGCGGCATAGATCTTCAGCGAACCGCCGTTGGTCATCGGGCCGGGGCCGTGCTCCGTATGACCGATGGCCGCGTCCTCCGGTCCTTCCCACGGGGAATGCGGAGCGTTGTACTGAAGGCTCAGGAAAAACGGTTTCGCGTGCGGATGCGCGATGAGCTGGACCGCTCTGTCGGAGAGCAGGTCGGTGAGGTAGCCGACGCGCTCGACCGGTGTGAGGTTCTCCCACAAGTCCGGAGCGGTGCCGTCGGCCGGGGCTCCGGGACCGTCGCTCGCTCTGTGCGTAAAGTAGTCGGCCGCGCCGCTCAGAAGCCCGAAGAACTCGTCGAAGCCGTGGCGATTGGGCCCGAACTCCGGCTTCCATCCCAGATGCCACTTGCCGAACAGCGCTGTGTCGTAACCGTTGCCTTTGAGCAGCGATGCGACGGTGGGATGGTTCGGGGGAAGCCCCACGTCGGCCGGCGAGGTTCGCCGAAGCGGCTCCTCGAGTCCGACCGGCAGACGCTGCGGATAGCGCCCCGTGATGTACGCGCACCGCGTCGGCGTGCAGACGGGTGCGGCGGCATACGCGCCCACGAACTTGATGCCTTGCGCCGCGAAGCCGTCGAGCACGGGAGTGCGGTAATCGGGACGCCCGTAGCAGCTCAGATCGCCGTACCCGAGATCGTCGGCGAGGATGAACAGCACATTCGGCTGCTTCGCGCTCGGCGGCGCGACGAGACGGCCCGTGCCGGCGACGGCGGTCGTCCCGACGGCCGTCCCGATGAATTCACGGCGCGTCACCTTGCGCGGCATGCGCGGCATGCGCGGCATGCTAACACGCGGCGGAGTAAACGGAGGGGCAGACGGAACGGATCCCGCTCCCTCGGCAAGCCCCGTTCCCGCCCTCCGCCCTCAGTTGACTACACGTACTGCGACAGATTGAAGCGGCCGCGCGCGGCGAGCAGCGGCTTCCAGAGATCGCCGAGCTTTCTCACGCGCGCCGGCACGTTCTTCACGGTGAAGTCCTCGATGCGGATGCCCTTCTCGATCTCCATCCACGTCACCGGCGTCGAGACGGTCGCTTCCGGACGCGGGCGCGGAGAGTACACGGACGCGAGCGTGCTGCCCCAGCGGTTCTGGTTGTAGTCCACCAACACCCGACCGCGCGGCCGCTTTGCGACGCGGTATTCGGCGGTGATGAGCGTCGGATGCCGCCGCGCCAGCTCCTGCGCCAGCACGTGCGCGAACCTCCGCACATCGTGCTGCACCGGGCCCCGCACGATCGGGACGTACACGTGGATGCCCTTCGAGCCGGTCGTCTTCGCATACGACGGCATCTTCAGCGTGTCGAGCGCCTCGTGGACGACCTGCGCCGTCTCGAGCACACGATCGAAGGCCGCGCCGACGCCCGGGTCGAGATCGAAGTGCAGGTAGTCGGGCCGATTGACGTCGTCGCACGTCGCGTACCACTGGTTCAGATCGATGCAGCCGAGATTGACGACCCACATCAGCGCGGCCCGGTCCTGAATCATCGGGAAGTCGATGACGCCTTTCGAACCGTGATCGATCTCGCAGATCTCGATCCATGCGGGCCGCGGCGTCGGCGCGCGTTTCATGAAGAAGAACTCGCCGGCCGCCCCGTGCGGGTACCGTTTCATCACCATCGCGCGGTTGCGCACGTGCGGGAGCAGCACGTCCGAGACGTCGGCGTAGTACTGCAGCAGGTCGCCTTTCGTGAGCCTCAGCTCCGGCCAGAAGACTTTGCGGAGATTGGTGAGCCGGACCTCCTTGCCGTCGACGGCCAGGACGACGTTGTCCTGATCGCGAGGGATGGGTAGATGCTTCATCGGGTCGCTCGGCCTAAAGCCTTTGCGCTACGACAGAGGGCGAAGGACTTCGCGCTCCAGTGTAAGGCGAAGGGCTTCGCGCTCCGGAGTAATGCGAACCGTCGCGCTCGCGTGCAGGGCGAAAGCGTCGCGCCACGACGCAGAGCAAAGGCTTTGAGCTCACGCTGTAGGGCGAAGGGCTTCAGCCGAGCCGAAGCGGAGCCAGCTTCGGCGGACGCGCGCCGTGGACGCTGGCACCGATGACGGGCACGCAAGCCAGCTCCTCACCGGCACGCGCCGCGCGGAGCAGCAATCCGCCTCGGCTCATGTCCCCTCGGCCGACGAAGTCGATCGGAAACAGGAGCCGCTCGCCGAAGATGGCCGTGAGCACGGCGACGTATTTCGGGGAGGCGACGCTGCCGAGCAGCACGACGTCGCACTCAGGACCGATTTCCGCCAGCAGGGTTCGCGCGCTGGTCTCGAGCGGCCGCCGGTACGTCGCGTTGTCGCAGTCGATGTCGCCGCGGGCGAACGCGCGGACGGCCGCCTGGGTCACCAGCGTGTCGGGGCTTCGCAGCCCCGCGTTCGGCGTGATCACGAACACGCCGCCGCCGACGACCGTGTTCCCGGCATCCGGCGGCTGGGCGAACCGACGGGCGTAGGTCAGCTTGCCGCGGAAATACAGTCCGCTGATGAAGGTGAAGAGATCGCCGAGCGGCGCGCCGTCACCCGATCGCAGCGCAAGCGCCAGCGCCGACTGCGCGTTCGGCGCCAGCGCCTGCTTCGCGCGGCGGCCGCCGCAATTGGCGGGCGACAAGAGGAAGACGCGGCTCATCGCTGATGACACACAGGACACAGAGGCGACAAAGGACACAAATGATGCACTGTCAGAACCACCCGCGCTTTAAGAGCGAGAGGATCCAGTACAGCACGAGCAGCGGGACGAGAGCAACGATGAGGATCGCGCCGATGACGCCGGCGACGAACAGCCAATCCCCGGCCGAGGCCGGCCGCACCATGTCCGCATGCCGCTCGAGCAGCGCCATGTTCAGGGAGTTCGACTTCCAGAAGACGTCCGCCACGTCGCCGAACACCGGGATCGCGCCGACCCCGAGATCGATCGCCACGTTCATCAGCATCCGCAGTTGGACGACGCGCGGGATGCGCATCTGATGGGCCGTGAACACGATCGCGCACGACATCAGGGCCGTGAGCACATCACCGACCCAGGGAATGAGGCCGATGAGCGGATCCCAGCCGAAGCGGATGCGCGTGCCGGGCACGCGAAACGCTTCGTCGAGCCAGCGCCGAAGTTGCCGAAGCGCCGCCAGGCGCTGTTCCGTATCCACGAACGTCGAACCCCGAACCTCGAACGTCGAACGTCGAACGTCGACCCTCAGACCAGGTTGCATTGCAAAATCCGTGACGTGACGGGCTTGAAGCGAAGGTGCAAAACGCACTGATCGTCCAGTCCACGTGTAACCGCAGAGATCGCAGAGAGCGCGGAGGTTTTTTTGGCGCTGCGTGCTCCGCGCGCTCTGCGGTTAGACGTCGTCGTTCACAGCCACGCCGCGCCGGACGCCGCTCGCCTGAGGGCCCTGCGCCTTCGCTGACGCTAGAATCCCCAGCGAAGAAGGACGGCTCCCACGGTGAACCCGGCCCCGACTGAAGCGAGCAGCACGAGCTGACCTTTTCTCAGCCGGCCGGAGCAGATGGCGTCGTTCAAGGCGAGCGGAATGGTGGCGGCCGTCGTGTTGCCGAACCGTTCGATGTTGATGATGACCTTGCTCGGATCGACCCCGAGCTTCTCGGTCGACGACTGGATGATCCGCCGGTTCGCCTGATGCGAAACGAACAGATCGATGTCAGCGGCGGTCAAGCCGTTGCGCTCCAGAATGCGGCGCGAGATCTCTTCGGTTTTCCGGACGGCGAACTTGAAGACCGTCTGGCCGTCCTGCTTCACGTAGTGCAGCCGCTGATCGATCGTGTCATGCGTTGACGGCTGCAGGCTGCCGCCAGCGGGCATGCACAGCGCCGGGCCGCCCCCGCCGTCAATCTCGTGCTCGAAGTCGAGGATCGACGGCTCGCCCGCCTTCGCCGCCGACACGACGACGGCGCCGGCGCCGTCGCCGAACAGCACGCACGTCGATCGATCCCTGTAGTCGATGATGCTCGACATCACGTCCGCGCCGACGACCAGCGCGTACTCGTGCGCTCCGCTCGCGACGAGCTGGCTCGCCGTCGTCAGCGAATAGGTGAAGGCGGAGCAGGCCGCGCTCAGGTCGAATCCCCAGGCGCGGTGCGCGCCGATCTTGTGCTGGATGAGACAGGCAGTGCTCGGGAACATCATGTCCGGCGTCACCGTCCCGACGATGATGACGCCGACGTCGTTGGGCGAAATCCCGGCGTTCGCGATCGCCTTGACCGCCGCTTCCGTCCCGAGATCGGACGTGGCCACGCCCGGATCGACGATGTGCCGCTCCCGGATCCCGGTTCGCTGCAGAATCCACTCGTCGGTGGTCTCGACCATCTGCTCGAGGTCGGCGTTGGTCAACAGGCGCGGCGGCACGTAGGTCGCCAGCGAGATGATCGTCGTCGGCCGGCCGCCCATTCGCGAGGACTTTCGCAGCTGTCCTGCGCCCGTTGCTGGATTCTTCACCACAATCGCGTGTCCCTTCGTTGTTCGGCGGGCGGCACCAGCCCGAAGTAGCCATACGCAGCGGGCGTCGCGACGCGACCGCGCGGCGTACGGTCGAGGAAGCCGATCTGAATCAGGAACGGCTCGTAGATGTCCTCGATGGCGTCCTTCTCCTCGCTGATGGCCGCGGCAATCGTGTTCAGGCCGACGGGGCCGCCGCCGAACTTGTCGATGATGGTCCGAAGCAGCTTCCGGTCCACCTCGTCGAACCCGTGTTCGTCGACCTCGAGCAGCTTCAGCCCGGCATGGGCGACCTC
>WNEY01001989.1_pt1 | contig 14766 bp, 12 predicted proteins | sample 5400531 | NCBI WGS metagenome assembly WNEY01 (sample SAMN13153338, study PRJNA577476) | soil metagenome | isolation source: 200 cm saprolite under Douglas fir tree site 1 | place: USA:California | collected 2015-04-18
CGCCGCCCGGACTCGTGCCGAGCTGCGCCGAGGGCGGCGTACTGGGCGTGCTGCCCGGGCTGGTCGGGACGATTCAGGCGACGGAGGCGATCAAGCTGATCGTCGGCGTCGGCGAGCCGCTCGCCGGACGGCTCCTGCTCATCGACACGCTCGGGATGCAGTTCCGCACGGTCAACATTCGAAAGGACCCCGCGTGTCCCGCGTGTGGTACGCGCGAGATCCAGGCGCTCATCGATTACGAGCAGTTCTGCGGCGTGAGGGCGGCGGAGGCGGAGCCGCGGGCGGTTGGTGGATTCGTCGAGGTCACGCCGCGCGAGTTGCAGAGCCGGCTGTCACGCGGAGAAGAGCTGCAGTTGATCGACGTGCGGGAACAGTTCGAATGGGACATCGCCCGCATTCCCGGCGCGCGGCTCGTGCCGCTGGCGACGTTACCGGACGTGGTCGAGACGCTCGATCGCGACCGCGAGGTTGTCGTTTACTGCAAGGGCGGCAGTCGCAGCCGGGCGGCCGCGTCGCATCTCGCCGACGCGGGATTCCCGCGCGTGACGAATTTAACCGGCGGGATTCTGCGCTGGCGCGAGGAGGTGGATCCGACACTGCCGCGGTATTGAGATCGCTGTAATTCGATCCGCGCGGCGGCGAAATGGTGATGCCGCTCACGTCGGACCTGCCATCGTCGGATCGTGGAGTACGAGTCGGTGGTCGTCATTCTCGCGACGGGTGGCGCGAGCCTCGAACGTGACGCGCTCGACGCGTTACCGGAGACGACCGTCACATGGTCTCGCATCGAGCGCGAAGGTCGAGTGGCGTGTCTGGCCGCCCGCGTACGTCATCACGACCCGGTGACCGAATTCCGAGTCAGGGTCAGGCAGTGGGTTGGGCCCCGAGGATGGGGCGTAACTGTTGCGCCGTGCGGGCCGCATTGCTAAGATAAGTCACATGCTTGACTTGGGAGCCCCACTCGCTGGAAACGGCGCAGAACCATCCCCACGGCTCCCGTCGCCTCCTCCAACACGCCGTTCGGTACTAGGCCGCTGGTTTGACAGCTGGATGCGATCGCTCGGCATGGCGGTCGTGCTCTTCCTCATCATTCGCACCTTCCTTCTCGAAGCATTTCAAATCCCCTCAGGCAGTATGGAACGCACCCTGCTCGCGGGGGATTTCTTGTTCGTCAATAAAGCGGTGTACGGGGCGCAGATTCCCGGCACCAATGCGCGGCTGCCGGCATTTCACACGCCGCACCGCGGTGACGTGATGGTCTTTGCGTACCCGAAGGATCCGACACTGAGCTACGTGAAGCGCGTCATCGGCGAGCCGGGAGACGTCGTCGAGATGCGCCAGGGCCAGGTGTACGCGAACGGTCGCGCGCTGGAGGAGTCGTATGTACAGCGCCTCGACCCGCTGCACGACGGCTTCGATTCCGAATTCAACTGGCAGCGCGAGTATCTCATGGGGACGCAGGAGCAGCGGCGGCGCTATCACCCGACGCGTGACACCTGGGGTCCGCTGCGTGTCCCAATGGGGAAGTATTTCGTACTGGGCGACAATCGGGACAACTCGTCCGATTCCCGCTATTGGGGCTTTGTCGACCAGAGCGCCGTGAAGGGACGCCCGCTCGTCGTCTATTTCAGTTATGACCGTGGCACGCGCGATGCGCTGCCGTGGTTGATGGACATTCGCTGGAGCCGGCTCGGTTCGCTGATCCGCTAGGGTGGTAGCTTCCCCGAGAGGAGTGGCCATTCCATGCAACTGAATACGGCGAAGCGCGCATCATTTGACGAGGGATCTCTGGATCAGTATTTACGGGAAATCAGTCAATATCCGCTGATCACGCGAGAGGAAGAGGTCACGCTCGCGCAGCGGATCAAGCAACAGGATCCGGAGGCGCTGGACAAGTTGGTGCGCTCCAACCTGCGGTTCGTCGTGTCGGTTGCGAAGAAATACCAGAATCAAGGCGTCTCGCTCTCCGACCTGATCAACGAAGGCAACCTCGGCCTGATCCGCGCAGCCCACAAGTTCGACGAGACCAAAGGCATCAAGTTCATCTCCTACGCCGTCTGGTGGATCCGTCAGGCGATCCTCCAGGCGCTGGCCGAGCAGTCGCGGATCGTGCGCGTGCCGCTCAATCGCGCGGGCACCTTGCACCGCATCGGCAAGCGCTCGGCGTCGTTGCTCCAGGAGCTGGGACGCGAGCCGACGGTCGAAGAGATTGCGGAGGGGATGGACATCTCCGAAGAGGAAGTCGCCAAGACGCTGTCGATCTCTCAGGCGCATCTGTCGCTCGACGCGCCGCTCACACCGGGTGAGGACAACAAGCTCCTCGATTATCTCCCCGACACGCAGAATCCCGGTCCGGACGACGAGATCTTCGAGCACGCGCTCACCGAGTCGATCGAGTCCGTCCTCGCGACGCTGAAAGAGCGCGAAGCCCGCATCCTCCGGCTGTATTTCGGCCTCGAAGGCCAGGAGCCGATGACGCTCGAGGAGATCGGCTCGCAGCTCGGCATCACGCGCGAGCGGGTGCGGCAGCTCAAGGAGAAAGCCCTCGCGCGGCTGCGCCACGTCTCCAGAGCCAGGGCGCTCGAAAGCTTCCTGTCCTAGCCTTGGGGCGGGTAGATTACCCGCCCTATGGCGAGCCAAGCTTCCTTCGACATCTCGACCGGCGCCGACTTGCAAGAGGTCGACAACGCCGTCAATCAAGCCACCAAAGAAATCATTCAGCGCTACGACTTCAAAGGCTCTAAGGCGTCGCTGAGTTTTGATCGCGTGAAGGCTACGTTACTGTTGGTTGCCGACGACGACTTCAAAATGAAAGCGCTGTTCGACGTCCTTCAGTCCAAGATGATCAAGCGCGGCGTGCCGGTGAAAAATATGGAGCTCGGTGTTATCACGCCGGCGGCGAACGACACCGTGCGCCGCGAGATCAAACTGACGCAGGGCATCCCGCAGGAGAAAGCCAGAGCCATCGTCAAGGCGATCAAGGACAAGAAATTCAAGAAAGCCCAAGCGTCGATTCAGGGCGAAGAAATTCGCGTGCAAGCGCCTTCCAAAGACGAGCTGCAAGAAGTCATCGCATTCTTGCGCGGTCAAGATTTCGGCATCGAGCTCAAATTCGGGAACTATCGCGGATGAAGCTCGGCGTCATCTCGCTCGGCTGCGATAAGGCGACCGTCGACTCCGAGCGGCTCGTGGGCGAGCTGGTCGGCCACGGCGCCGTGGTGACGCCTGTGCTGTCGGAGGCCGACGTCATCCTGGTGAACACGTGTGGCTTCATCGACGCCGCCAAGCAGGAGTCCATCGATGCCATCCTGGCCGCGGCGAAACTGAAAGAGAGCGGGGGGGGCGTCAAGGCCGTCGTGGCCGTCGGTTGTCTGGTCCAGCGCTACAAGCAGGAGCTCACGAAGGAGATTCCCGAAGTCGATCTGTTCCTCGGATTCTCCGAGCTGCACCATCTCATCCCTGAGCTCGCGCAGCGCGGCCTGATCGCCGATCCGGTCGCCGGCCATCCGGGGGTGCGGCAGTTCCTCGGCACGCAGTCGCACGTGCGCTACTTGAAGATCTCGGAAGGCTGCGACCACACGTGCGCGTTCTGCGCCATTCCGTTGATGCGTGGTAAGCACCGCTCGGAGTCACTCGCCGGTCTCGTGCGCGAAGCGCAACAGCTCGAGGCTCAGGGCGCGAAGGAGATCAACCTCGTCGCCCAGGACCTCGGTCACTGGGGCCGGGATCTTGGTCTGGGCAGTCCCAAGCTGCCCGATTTGCTAGGGACGCTGCTCCGCGAGACCTCCGTGCCGTGGTTCCGGCTCCTCTACGTGTACTCGGCGGGAATCAGCGAGCGCCTGGTCGAGTTGATGGCTCGCGAATCGCGCATCGTCCCCTACATCGACATGCCGATTCAGCACGCCAGCGACCGCATGCTGGAGCGAATGCGACGTCCGGAACGCATGCGCACGTTGCGCGAGAAACTTGCCTGGCTGCGCGGCACGATTCCGGACCTCGCCATTCGGACGACCTGTCTTGTCGGGTTTCCCGGAGAAACCGAAGCAGATTTCCGCACCCTGGTGGCATTTCTCGAGGAGGCGCAATTCGATCGCATGGGCGCGTTCGCCTACTCTCCTCAAGAAGGTACGAGAGCGGCCAACTACGAGGACGACGTGCCGGACCCCGTCAAGCGCGAGCGGCTCGAAGAAATCGTTGAAATCCAGCGTGTCATCTCCGGTGAGCAGCTATCCCGCTTTATCGGGCGCGAGGTGGACGTGCTCGTCGATCGTGTCAGCGATCCCGATGAGAATGGCGCGACGCACGTGGGGCGCGTGCAGTGGCAGGCGGACGACGTGGACGGCGTGACGTACCTCTCGCAAGGAGGCTGGGAGTCGCCCGGAGGATTCGTGCGCGCCCGGATCACGGCGAGCGAGGACTACGATTTCCAGGCGGCCGCGCTGACGTGAAGGGGGGGCGATCGAGCGAGCTCTTCGACCGGGCGAAACGGGTGTTGCCCGGTGGCGTGAATTCACCCGTACGGGCGTTCCGGGCAGTCGGCGGGACGCCCTTTTTTGTCGCGCGGGGGCACGGCTCCAGTCTCGTCGATGTCGACGGCCGGGAGTATGTCGATTACGTCTGCTCGTGGGGCGCCCTGATCCTCGGGCACGCGCACCCGGCCGTGCTTGCGGCGATCCACGCCGCTGCTGAGAACGGTTGGACCTATGGGGCGCCTTGTCCAGCGGAAGTCGAGCTGGCGGAGGAAGTGCGGCGGCGGATGCCGTCGCTCGAGGTCATGCGCTTCGTGAACAGCGGCACGGAAGCCACCATGGCGGCCGTGCGCCTCGCACGTGCCGCCACTGATCGCGATCTGATCGTCAAGTTCGAAGGATGTTACCACGGTCATGCCGACGGATTCCTCGTGAAGGCCGGCTCCGGCGTGGCGACGCTGGGGTTGCCGGACAGTCCCGGCGTGCCGGTCGCGTTGGCGAGTCTGACGTTGACCGCGCCGTTCAACGACGCGACGGCCGTCGCCGATCTGTTTCGCAAACACGCCAAGAGCATCGCGGCGGTGATTGTGGAGCCGTATGTCGGCAACGCCGGGTTCATTCCGCCGGACGCCGACTTTTACCCGGCACTCCGCGCCTTGTGCGATGATCACGGCGCGCTCCTGATCTTCGACGAAGTCATGACGGGTTTCCGTGTCGCCGCGGGCGGTGCTCAGGAGCGGCTCGGCATCGTTCCCGACTTGACGACGTTGGGCAAGATCGTCGGCGGTGGCTTTCCGGTCGGCGTGTACGGTGGGCGCGCCGACTTGATGCGTCGTATCGCTCCGGACGGCCCCGTATATCAGGCGGGCACACTGTCGGGGAATCCGATCGCGATGGCCGCTGGGTTAGCGACGTTGCGGGAGACCGAGGCTCCCGGCTTTTACGATCAACTCGAGCGACGCACCGCGCGTCTTCTGGACGGATTGCAGGAAGCCGCGCGCCGGCACGGCGTTCCGATGACCGCCGGCCATGCGGGCTCGATGTGGGGCATGTACTTCGTGGAGGGCCCCGTTCGGAATTACGCCGACGCGAAGCGATCCGATACCGCCCTGTTCGCGCGGTGGCACAAAGCGGCGCTCACGCGCGGTGTGTTTCTCGCGCCATCCGCGTTCGAAGCGGGCTTCGTCTCGAGCGCGCACTCGGAGGCTGATATCGATTTCACGATCAAGGAGCTGGATGCGGCGTTGGGCGAAGCGCGCGCTCACTAGCGCCGCGATCCTCGCGGCCACGGGTTGCCCCTCGCGGCCGAGCCGACCGCAGCCCAGTGCCCCCAGCGAGCCTGAGCTGCGCATCGGGCTGTCCGTCGACGCGCCTACCGCATCGATCGGTGGAGCAGAGAGCGGCGAGTTGTTCGTAAGCGACATGACCGGCGCGCCCATCGGGTCGATTCCCCCCGGCGTTCGCTGGGTGATCATTCCCGATTCAGCCGACCCGTCGCGCTTCCGTCTGATCAAGCCCGACTCAACCCGCAGTGGCCCGTTGCGCGGGATCGCCGTCGTGAACGTCACCGAGAACCGATTCGTGATCGCCAACGGCCGGCGCTACCGCGGCCGCATCAACGTGACCGCGGGCCCCGGCGGTCTCACAGTCGTGAATCGGGTCGGCCTCGAGAGTTACCTCGCCGGTGTCGTCGGTCCGGAGATCGGACCACGTCGCTCCGATGAAGAAGCGGCGGTTCTCGCGCAGGCGGTCGTGTCTCGCAGCTTCGCGTTGAAAAATCGGGGACGTTGGGAGTCGCTCGGCTTCGACGCCTATGCCGACACGCGCGACCAGGTGTACCTCGGTGTCGCGGTCGAAACTCCCCAGGTCTGGGATGCCGTTCGGAAGACGACCGGGCAGGTCCTGACGTACGATGGCGACGTGATCGACGCGTACTTCCACTCGACGTGCGGCTTCAGCACGGCCGGAGTCGAGGAGGCGTTTGCGACCGCGCGCACCCGGCCTTACTTGCGGCCGGTCTCGGATGAAAGCGGCGCTGGTCACTACTACTGTGACATCTCACCGCGGTTTCGGTGGCGCGAAGAATGGGATGGCTCGAAGCTGCGCACTATATTGTCGCGAACGCTTTCCACATACACGCCGATCTCCGGTGACGGGCTGCAACGCATCACCGATGTGACCGTGAGTCGCACGACCAAGTCTGGACGAGTGGGGGAACTGCGAATCGTGTTCGAGCGCGGCGACGTACGCATCCCAGGGCCCGACGTGCGCGCGGTGCTGCGTCCCGACGTCGATCGCGTTCTCTCCAGCGGGGCATTTCAATTGACGGTGACAAAAGCGGATGGACAGGTGACGCGGCTGGTCGCTGCGGGCGCCGGCGCCGGCCACGCGGTCGGCATGTGCCAATGGGGCGCCATCGGTCGCGCGCGCGCGGGCCAGGACTATCGAGCGATACTCACCACTTACTTTCCCGGGACGAAGATTGATAAGCTCTACTAGGGCGGTTTGGCGGTTAAGCGGTTGGCCGGTTAGAGCGGCGGTCCTTGCGGCGGTGTTCCTAACCGCCGAACCGCCAAACCGCCTAGCCGCTCAAGGTGTCCTCAACCAATTCTCCTACGACAATCTCCGTTTCTCAGCGATTCAGGCGGACGTCGGCTTGTTGGGCGCGTCGAACTTGACCGGCGCGCTCGCGGGCGGCGTGCGGGTGGATTACGGCCGGATCGCACCCAAGGTGCGTGTGCTCTTTGGACTCTCCTACTTCCGGTCGGAGTTCAGTGATCAGGCGCGCGCCCGCTTCGAGCAACGCCTCAAGAGCATCGTCATCGATCCCACCGGAGACGACACGATCCGCGTGGGGAAGATTTCTCTCAGCGACGTGATCGGCGACGTCGACTTCCAGTTCGTTTTCCCGCAGGGACAGAGCGCGACCGTCTACCTCGGCGCCGGCGTGGGCATTCACGTGCGCAACGGCAGCGGTGCCGCAATCAAAGGGACGTTCGTCGAAGACGCGCTCGACGTCATTACGGCCGGCCTGAACGGCAGCATGGGCGCCGAATTTCGGCTCTCGCCTGCTTGGCGGTTGACGGTGGATGGTCGCGGCACGGTGTCGAGCGGACTGAACACCGTCAGTCTCAGGACCGGGTTGATGTACAGGTTACGAGGGAGCAGGGAGCAGGGAGCAGGCAAGAAGTGAACGATCCCATCCGCGTGGGCGTGATTGGCGCGGGCGCGATCGCGCAGGTCGCACACCTGCCGGTGTTGCGGCGGCTGCCCGGTGTGGAAGTGGCTGCCATCTGCGACAACGACGTGGGGAAGGCGCAGGCGCTCGCGGCGCGTTTCGAGGTGAAGGACACCTACGACGACATCGAGGAAGTGCTGCGCTACGGCAACGTCGACGTCGTCGTGATCTGCACGCCGAACCATCTGCACGAGATTCACGCGACGTCCGCTCTCGCCGCCGGCGCGCACGTCCTGTGCGAACGGCCGCTCGCGCTGAATCTGGCGGGCGTCGAGCGTGTCCTCGCGGCGAGCGAGCGCTACGGGAAGCGCGTGATGGTCGGAATGAATCACCGGTTTCGGTCCGACGTGCAGGCGGTGCGCGGGTTCCTCGCGGGAGGAGACCTGGGCGCCTTGCAGGCCGTGCGCGGCGGCTGGTACACCTTCCAACCGAGCAGACAGATGTTGGGTTGGAGACTGCGGCGAGAAGAAGCGGGTGGCGGCGCGATGCTCGACCTCGGCCTCCCACTGATCGACCTGGGTTTGTGGCTCGCCGGCTGGCCCGCGCCCAAGCGGATCTCGGCGCATCTGAGCCGCAGCGGGAAAGTTGGCGTCGAAGACATGGGCTCGGCTCTGATCGTTCTCGAGAACGGTGTATCGCTCACGGTCGACGTCAGCTGGCGCCATCTCGGCGAGGGGGAGCGCTTCTGGTTCGACATCGTCGGCGTTAAGGGATCGGCGATGATTCAGCCGCTGCGCATCTTTCGCGAGCAACACGGTGCCGCCCTCGACGTCACCCCGACCGGCGCGACCGGTCGCGAAACCCAGTTCATCCAATCCTACCGCGCCGAATGGATGTATTTCTTGGCGGTCATCAAGGGTGACGTCAACGCGCCTCCGCCACGCGATCAGCTCGCGCTCCAGCGCGTGTTCGATGCGATCTACCGCTCGGCGGACGAAGGGCGCGACGTCTTGTTGTGAGCCGCCGTCGTGTGGTACTGCTCGTCCTGGTGGGAGCGATCGCCCTCACCGCCAGTTATCCGCCCTTTCCGCTTCCTCCCCTCAGTTTCTTCGCGATCACCCCCGCCGTTCTGTTGATTCGACAAGCGGTGCTGGATAATGACGCCCGCCAGGCGTTCCGTTGGGGCTGGTGGTACGGACTGGTCACCAATGCGTTGGTGCTCTACTGGATCCTGGTCGCGTTATGGCACTTTACGCCGCTGTCCGCGCTCGGGTACTTCGCGACGATTGCCGTGCTGGGGTTGCTCACGGCGGCCATGTTTTGGTTTGTCGTGCGGGTGCGCCTGGCGGCGCCACGAGTGCCGTTGTGGGTCGCTCTCCCGGTCGCGTGGACTGCGCTCGAGTGGCTGGTCGGCCATCTCGGCGACGTTCGGTTTCCGTGGCTCGGTCTTGGCACATCGTTGGCTGACGCGCCTGTCCTGGTGCAGTGGGCGGACATCGCGGGCGCGCGCGGGGTCACGCTGTGGATCGCGTGGTGCAATGTCGCGATCGTACAGGCGTTTCTCGGGATACGAGAAACGGGAAACGGGATACGTGGACCGCTGCTTCGGTTCGGTGCGCCTCTTCTGGCATCGATTCTGATGTCGCTGAGCTACGGTGTGTGGCGAATGAAGACGTTGCCGATTCGCGACGTTGGCGTGGTAGCGATGGTGCAGCCGAACGAGGCGTTCAGTGAGAAATGGAATCCCGCGCACGCCGACAGTGCGATGAACGCGCTCTTTTCGTTGTCGCGTGGATTGATGGCTCGGCCTCCATGGCCACAGCTATTGATCTGGCCGGAGGCGGCGATTCCCGGATTCTTCGTCGATCACCCACAGTGGGATGCACAAATCGCAGCGTTCGTTCGCGAAAACCACGTTCCTCTCTTGACCGGCGGTCTCAACGCCGAACCGGAGATTGGTGGTGGCTACCGCATCTACAACGCGACCTTCTTCTATGATTCGACTGGAGACCGGAGCCGCTACCCGATCTACGCCAAACACTATCTCGTGCCGGTAACCGAACGTGTACCGTTCGTTCCTGTGAGTCTATTCCGGGCGATTCCGGGATTGGCGCGTTGGTCGGGCGGATTCCGGCCGGGAAGAGAGTTGCCGATCTACACATCGCCCATCGGCAAATTCGGCGTAGTCATCTGCTACGAGTCGGCGTTCGAAGACGCGGCGCGCGAATATCGCGTGCATGGAGCGGACTTCTTCGTCAACGTGACCAACGATGCGTGGTTCGGCAACACCAGCGCGCCGGCCCAGCACGCCTCGCACTTGGTGCTCCGTACTATCGAGACGCGCATGGGCGTGGCCCGCGCGGCCAATTCCGGCATCTCGGAATTCGTCGACCCGCTCGGTCGATCGTATGCTGCCACAAGACTCAATGAGGCTGTGTATGTCGCCGGCGTGTTGCGCACGAGCGATGTTATTCCGCTGTACGTCCGTCTGGGCGACTGGGTGGGCAAACTGGTCGTCGTCCTCACGCTCGGCGGTATCGCGTTGCTCGTGAAGCGTCGCTTCCAACCATGATTCGCGTCGGTGTCGACGTGGGCGGGACGTTCACCGATCTCGTCGCGGTCCGAACCGACGGTACAATCGCGCTTCGCAAAGTTGCCAGCACACCCCAGGATCCTTCCCTCGGACTATTCCGCGCGCTGGAAGCCTTAGGCTCGCAAACCATCGATGTGTTAGTACACGGCACGACGGTCGCTACGAACGCGCTCCTCGAACGGCGGGGTGCTCGGGTGGTGCTGGTCACGACCGCTGGCTTTGAGGACCTGTTGTGGCTGAGGCGACAAGATCGGGCGGCCCTCTACGATCTTGCGCGCGATCATCCGCCGCCCCTCGTCGCGCGCGCCGACGTGATCGGCGTGCGCGAGCGCATGGGTCCCGAGGGGGCCGTGCTGCCGCTCACGACCGCCGAAGTGACTCGTGTGACCAGTGCCGTGCGCGCGCTGGCGCCCCCCCCCGAAGCCGTCGCGATTTCGTTGCTGTTCGCGTTTCGGCATCCCGCGCATGAGCGGTCGCTCGCCGCAGCCCTCCGCGCGGCCCTCGGCGACGTTCCCGTTGCCGCGAGCCATGAAGTGCTGCCGGTCTTCCGGGAATACGAACGGACCAGCACGACGACGGCCGAGGCTTATTTGCGGCCGGCTGTGGGTGAATACATCGCGACGATCGCCACACTGAGTGAGCGCATCGATTCGCTTCGCATCATGACTTCGAGTGGCGGAACGCTCGACCCGGAGCAGGCAGCGCGGCGCGCGGCGAGCCTCGCGCTCTCGGGTCCGGCTGGTGGCGTCGTCGGCGCGCGCCTGGTCGGTGAGGCTGTCGACGCGCGCGACCTGCTGACGCTCGATATGGGCGGCACGAGCGCAGACGCGAGCCTCGTCACAGGCGGCGTCGCACTGACCGAAGGAGCCGACGCGGTCGGCGGTGTGCCACTCGCGCTTCCCGCCATCCTGATCGAGACCGTGAGCGCGGGTGGCGGAAGCATCGCCGCGGTCGATGAGGGAGGTGCGCTCCGGGTGGGCCCGCGGAGCGCCGGCGCCGAGCCTGGGCCCGCCTGCTACGGACGCGGCGGGACGGAGCCAACTGTCACCGATGCCTGCCTCGCGCTCGGTTGGCTCGATCCGGACTATCCGCTCGCGGACACGGTGCGACTCGATCGCGCTGCGGCCGAGCGAGCGCTGGCGTCGCTAGCACGTGGTATAGGCGATCGACATTCACGAGACATCTGCGACGTGGCGACCGGCATCGTGCAAGTCGCCACTGCGGTGATGGCGCGCGCGTTGAAGCGCGTGAGTGTGGCGCGAGGGATCGATCCGCGCGGCATGGCGCTGTTGCCGTTCGGCGGCGCGGGACCGCTCTTTGGCTGCGCGCTTGCCGATGCCTTGGGGATGTCGCGCGTGATTATTCCGCCACATCCCGGCGTCTTGAGCGCGCTGGGCCTGGCGTCGGCGCCGGAACGTGTTGATGTACTCGGATCGATGCACCGGCGGCTCGCCGAGCTCGAAGCCGCGGCGATTAGGCACGCGTTTGAGCCGCTGGTTCAAGCGGCGCGGACGGCTCTGCCCGACGCGATACTGACGCGTTTTGCGGATTGCCGCTTCGTGGGACAAGGCTACGAAGTGACAGTGCCTGTGCTGCGCGACGATCCTACGGTGCTCGCGGCCGCGTTTCGTTCCGCGCACAAGGCACGGCATGGGCACGCCGATCCAGAGCAACCGGTTGAGCTCGTCAACGTGCGGGTGGTGGCGGAACGGCCTGTGAGAGCAATGCCACCCGGTCGTGCCACCAGGACGGCAACGACGAATCCCGGACGACGCGCGATCGTGACGCGCGACGGGAAGCGTGTCCGCGCGGATGTTTGGCCGCTGGGCGAAATGCCGTCGTCCAACGGACGTCATCTCAATGGGCCGGCGATTCTTGCTGGTGCGGATGCCACGGGATTGATCGAGCCAGGGTGGCGCGGCGTCGTACATCCATCGGGAGCCGTGATTCTGGAGCGGATATGAGGCTCGACGCCGTCGGGCTCGAGGTGATGGCGCATGCCTTTGCGTCGATCGCGGAGGAGATGGGACTCGTGTTGGTGCACAGTGCGCTCTCACCGAACATCCGTGAGCGTCGCGACGCGTCGGCGGCGTTATTCGGCGCGGATGGTGAGATGATCGCGCAGGCTGCGCACATCCCGGTGCATCTCGGTGCCCTAGCGGATGCTGTCGCTGCGGTGCGCCATCTCGATCCTTCCCCCGAACCCGGCGAGCTATTTCTGCTGAACGATCCCTATGCCGGCGGCAGCCATCTTCCCGATCTCACGCTGATCGGCGCGATCGACATCGACGGTCAGATCGGCGGATACAGTGTCGTGCGAGCCCACCACTCGGACATCGGCGGAATGGCGGCGGGCAGCATGCCGGCCGGCGCGCGAGAGCTGTTCCAGGAAGGCCTCGTGATTCCACCGACGCGGTTTACGTCCGACCTCGAGCAACTCCTCCTCGCCAACGTGCGCACTCCGGCCATGCGGCGCGGCGATCCCGCGGCGCAGCGGGCCGCCGTCGAGCGCGGAGCGGACGGACTGCGGACGCTGGCCCGGCGGCACGGTTGGAACGCGTTGCGTGAGGCCGCGCGTGAGCTGCTCGACTACGCCGAACGCCGCACCAAAGCCATCCTCGGCAAGCTTGAGCTGTCCGAGGCATCCGCACGGGACTGGCTGGAGGGCGATGGCGTCATCGAGGACGATCTCGAGATCCGCGTAACGATCCGAATCCGGGACGGCGTCTTCTACGCGGACTTCACGGGCACGAGCGGCGCGGCACCAGGGAACGTGAATTGCCCCATCGCGGTCACGCGCTCGGCGGTGCTCTTCGTCGTGCGCACGCTGCTTCCCGACGATGTGCCCATGAATGGTGGCGTATCGCGCGCGATAGCCGTGACGGCCCCCGCCGGCTGTCTCGTCGCGGCGCGTCCGCCCAGCGCGGTCGCGGCAGGAAATGTCGAGACGTCGCAGCGCATCGCCGATACGGTCTTTCGCGCGCTCGCGTCCGGCGGCTGTCAGGTCCCCGCGCAGGGGCAGGGCACGATGAACAACGTGACGTTGGGCGGGATGCGGGATACGGGAAACGGGATACGGGAAACGTGGACCTACTACGAGACCATCGGCGGTGGACAAGGAGCCTCGCACGCTGCTGATGGCCCTTCCGGCGTCCACGTTGGTATGTCTAACACCCGCAACACGCCGATCGAAGTCCTCGAGATGGAGCATCCGCTGAGAGTGCGAACGTACGCGCTGCGCCAGTGCAGTGGCGGAACGGGGAAATGGGCGGGAGGCGAAGGCGTCGTCAGAGAATTCGAGGCGCTCGCCCCCATGGAGGCTACTCTGCTGACAGAGCGGCGGAGGCACCGGCCTGCCGGGGCAGCCGGAGGACTGGATGGAGCCCCGGGATCCAACCTCCTCAACGGCGCTCGCCTGCCCTCGAAAACCACGGTGCGGCTCGCGCCAGGTGATGTCCTTCGCATCGAAACCCCCGGCGGTGGCGGCTGGGGAAAAGGAGAAGAGAGATGACTTGGGCGCTCGTGTCGTTGCTGGGTCTGCTGGCCGGCGTGATCTCGGGTCTCTTCGGCGTAGGCGGTGCGGTGGTGATCATTCCCGGCCTCGTATTCATCACCAAGATGCCGCAACACACGGCGCACGGTACCTCGCTCGCCGCGCTGCTCCTGCCGGTGGGGTTGCTCGGTGTACTCGAGTACTCGAAGCGACAGCAGATCAACTGGGCGTACGCGGCCGTCGTCGCCGTCGGGCTGCTGATCGGCGCTTACTTTGGAGCGCGGCTCGCGGGATCGATCTCGGACCTGACGCTGCGGAAGATGTTCGGCGGGTTCTTGCTCCTGATCTCCGTCAAACTGCTGCTCTCGTGAGTGTCAGTCGGCTTCGACGAGCGGTCGCTGATAGACCTTGCCGTCGATGAACAGCTTGAAGAGATCGAAGTCGAGCTGCCCTTCCTTCACCTCGTGGCCGAGAATGTCGAGTGCCCGGTCGGTGGTGACGGCACGCTTATAGGGCCGGTCCTGCGCCGTCAGGGCGTCGTAAATGTCACTGATCGTCATCATGCGCGTCTGGATCGGGATCCCTTCCGCCGTGATCCGGCGCGGATAGCCCCGGCCGTCGAGCTTCTCATGGTGGCCGTAGGCGATGAGCGGGATCTGTTGCAGCTCGCGCGTCCAGGGAATGCGCTGGAGGAATTGAAACGTGTGCGTCACGTGACTCTCGATCTCGTGTCGCTCTGCATCGTCGAGGGTGCCTTTGCGAATCGTGAGGTAGCGCATTTCATCGGGCGACAAGAACGGCTCGGTCACGCCGTCGAAGGCCAGGTACGTTCGCTTCGACCACGCTTTCAGCTCCTCGAAGCTCCCGTCAGGCAGAATGCTCGGCTCATTGGCTTGAAGCACGATCTCCAGGAACCGATCCAGCTCCCTCAGCTCCTGGCGATGCGCGGCCTCGAGGTCCTTCACGAATCCTTCGTATCCGTTCTTCCCATTCGACTCGAGGAATTCCGCGCGCTTGCGCGAGAACTCGCGCT
>WNEY01001990.1_pt1 | contig 14764 bp, 11 predicted proteins | sample 5400531 | NCBI WGS metagenome assembly WNEY01 (sample SAMN13153338, study PRJNA577476) | soil metagenome | isolation source: 200 cm saprolite under Douglas fir tree site 1 | place: USA:California | collected 2015-04-18
GACCAGGCCGGCGGTGGACGACATGAGCACGATCGTGCCGTCGCCTGAGTCGATCAGCTTGGGCAGCAGCGCCTGCACGGTGTGCAACGTGCCAAGCACATTGGCCTCGTACATGGCGAGCCAGTCGGCCGGGGCGGCGTCGGCGACCGGCTCGGCGCCGATCGCGCCGCCGGCGTTACAGACCACTACGTCGCAGCCGCGCAGGGCGGCGGCGAACGCGTCGACCTGCGGGCGGTTGGTGACGTCGAGTTGCCTGACTTCGCAGGTGCCGCCCGCCGCCGTGATACTAGCCTCGACTTCGGCCAGTCGGTCGGCTCGCCGGGCGGCGAGCACCACGTGATAACCCTCGGCGGCGAGCCGCCGCGCCGACGCCGCTCCGATGCCGCTGCTCGCGCCCGTGACTACCGCTGTCCGCTGCATGAGCGCATTGTTCACTGCCGGTTAGCCGGGCCGGCAAGCGGGTCGCCTACCATCGGAGCCGTGGCTGAACCCAAGCAAATCCCGCCTATCCGCGGAGCCATCTTCGACTGGGGCGGTGTGATCACGACGCCGATCGTCGACACCGTGTTCGCGTGGCTGGCGGCCGAACGCATCGACAAGGACAGTTACACCGCGGCGATGCGCCCGTGGGTGCATAGTGCGTACGGGCCGGACAAGTCCGAGTCGCCGATCCACGCGCTCGAGCGGGGCGAGGTGAGCGATGCCGAGTTCGAGCAGATCCTGGCCTCGGCGCTGGTCAGCGTGGACGGCGGGCCGGTACCGGCCGAGGGCCTGCTGAAGCGGATGTTCGCCGCATCGGTCATTCAGGCTGAGATGCTCGACCTCGTGCGGGAACTGCGCGGCAACGGCCTGCGCACCGGGCTGCTCTCGAACTCCTGGGGCGGCAAGGTCGACGGGTATCCGCGCGACGTGCTCGATGAGCTGTTTGACGTGGCGGTGATCTCGGGCGAGGTCGGGATGCGCAAGCCGGAGGAACGCATCTTCGCACTCGCCGCCGACCAGCTCGGCCTCGCGCCGGCCGAGTGCGTGTTCGTCGACGATGTGGAGGGCAACATCACGGCGGCGACGGCGCTCGGCTTCGCGGTCGTGCATCATCAGGACCCGGTCTCGACCCGTAAGGAACTAGCTGAGTTGCGGGCTCTCGCGCACTAGCCTTACGGCATGCCGGAAACGCCCAAGTCGGGTTCCTACCCGATGCCGTCGAGTCCTGGCCGGTCGGCGAATATGAAGGCCAATCGCCGTACCGACACCAAGCCCGAGCTGGCGTTGCGCAAAGCGCTGCACGCGATGGGCTATAGGTACCGGAAAGACCTCAGGCTCGACTTGTCCGGCGGGGTTCGAGTGCGGCCTGACATTGTGTTTACCGCCCGCCGGGTCGCCGTTTTCGTTGACGGCTGTTTCTGGCATTGCTGCCCAGATCACGGCAGTCAGCCGGCCTCCAATACCTGGTACTGGGAGCCAAAGCTGCGCCGCAATGTCGAGCGCGACCGGGCGGCCGATACCGCGCTCGGTGAGGCCGGCTGGACCGTGGTCAGGCTATGGGAGCACTCCGCGATCGACGAGGCCGTAGCGGCCGTCGTGGACGTGCTCCCTACCACCCGAACCGTCACCCGAAGGCCGCCAGTACCACCGCCCGCCGAGGCTAGCGATTCGGCGTTCGCGTAGTGCTGATCGCTGGCAGACTCGATGCCACATCCCCGCTATCGGTGCCGGAATCTGCGAGTTCGCGGGGACCCACCATTTGCTGGATAGTTCATTGGGGACCTCATGCGCGTCTACCTGCCAAGCACGCTGGCGGAATTGGCGTCGGCACTGGTCGACGGACAGGTCGGCCCGGCACCGGTAGTTGGCTTCGCAGTCACCCCCGCGCTGACGGAATGGTACGCGAGCGGTGATCTTGAAGAGCTTGAATACGCGGCGATGATGCAAGCCGCGCGGGCGTCATTGCGGATGCTGCACGACGACCCGGACGCGCCCAGGCGGCGGGTGGTCCTCGCCGCCGAGTTGTCAGAAGCCGACGTGCACATCGAGAACGGGTTCGACAAGCCGGGCCGGATCGAGGTTGTCTTGCCGATCCAGTTCACCGACGTGGTCTCCGGTCATGTCGACGATGTCGAGGCGATCGAGGACATCGACGCGGCCGCGGCGGCGCTCCCAGCTTCGGACGGCGGTGACGCCGACGCCAAGTTCGTCGTAGACGGCGCCGAAGGCCACGAACTGCTCTGGTATGCCACCCAGGAACTTCTCTACCTGATCGGTTAGCGTGGCTGATGAAGGCCAGTGCAGGCCAGCCCAGTGCAGGCCAGCCCAGCGCAGGCCCGGCCAATGGAGGCCAGTTAGAGGAGCGAGTCGTGTTCGATGCCGTCACCAGCGTTCCTGTTCCAGCGAACGAGCGAGTCAAGACCTACGCACCCGGCAGTCCCGAGCGCGCGGCCCTGGAAACCAAGATCAAAGATCTAGCGCGAGAGCCCGTAGATCTCACGATGACCGTCGGCGGCGTCCAGCGGATGGGCGGCGGCGACTGGATCGACGTCGTCCAGCCCCACAACCACGCGCACAAGCTCGGCCGGCTCGGCGAGGCGACGGACGAGGACGTATCGGCGGCAATCGAGTCGGCGGCCCTGGCCGCGCCCGCCTGGCGCGAGCTGTCGTTCGACGACCGGGCCGCGATCTTCTTGCGGGCCGCCGAACTGCTGGCCGGTCCCTGGCGGCAGACAATCAACGCATCGACCATGCTCGGCCAGTCCAAGTCGGCGTACCAGGCCGAGATAGATGCGGCCTGCGAGCTGATCGACTTCTGGCGCTACAACGTGCACTATGCGCGCAGGCTGCTCGCCGAGCAGCCGACCTCAAGCCCCGGCAGCTGGAACCGCCTCGAATACCGCCCGCTCGAAGGCTTCGTGCTCGCGATCACGCCGTTCAACTTCACCTCGATCGCGGCCAACCTGCCGACCGCCCCGGCCCTGCTCGGCAACGTCGTCCTGTGGAAGCCAAGCCCGACCCAGCAGTTCTCCGCGCACTTCCTGATGCGACTGTTCGAGGCGGCCGGCGTGCCGCCGGGCGTCATCAATCTCGTCACCGGCTCCGGACAGGCGATCTCCAGGATCGCGGTGCCGCATCCAGACCTGGCTGGCATCCACTTCACCGGCTCCACGACGACGTTCCAGCGCCTCTGGCAGTCCGTGGGCGAGAACATTTCGACCTACAAGAGCTACCCGCGCATCGTCGGCGAGACCGGCGGCAAGGACTTCGTGATCGCTCATCCCTCGGCCGACAAAGACGTCCTCACCGTGGCCCTGCTGCGGGGCGCGTACGAGTACCAGGGCCAGAAGTGCTCGGCCGCCTCGCGGGCATACATCCCGCGCAGCGTCTGGAACCGTATGAAGGATGATTTCACCGCCACCGTCGAGTCGCTGACCATGGGCGACGTAACCACCGACCTGTCGACATTCATGGGCGCGGTGATCGATGGCCGCGCGTTCGCCAAGCACACCGACGCGCTCGATCGAGCCAAGACCAGGCCATCGGTGCGGGTGCTGGCCGGCGGCAGCACGGATGACTCGCATGGCTACTTCGTCAAGCCGACCGTGCTCGAATGCACCGACCCGGCCGACGAGGTCTTCACCACCGAGTACTTCGGGCCGATCCTGGCCGTGCACGTCTTCGACGACGCCGCCTACGAGGGCGTGGTCGAGCAGGCGGCCCAGATCGCGCCCTACGCGCTGACCGGGTCGATCATCGCGACCGACCGGGCGGCGATCGCCGCCGCCACCGACGCGCTGCGGTTCTCGGCGGGGAACTTCTACATCAACGACAAGCCGACCGGCGCCGTCGTCGGCCAGCAGCCGTTCGGCGGGGCCCGCGCGAGCGGCACCAACGACAAGGCAGGCTCGATCTTCAACCTGATCCGCTGGGTGAACGCTAGGACGATCAAGGAGATGTTCGCGCCTCCGACCGACTATCGCTATCCGCATATGGGTTAATAAGGGCAACCAGCGCTGCCTCGGAGGCTCCCCATCCATCGGCTGATCCTGTGGAACATCGACCTGACTCTCGTGGACGTGGCCAGGGTCTCCCGCAGCGCCTACGCCGAGGCCTTCCAGCGCGCCACGGGCCGACGGCTGGTCGCCTTGCCACAGCTAGCCGGGGCGAGCGACTCTGAGATCTTCTTCGAGTCGCTCGCGCTGAACGAGGCCAGCCCGGGAGCGTCAACGGTGTGGGCACCGAGCCACGACACCAGGGACGTGGTCTGGCAGCCGACCGACGGCGAACTGCTGGCTCGGTACAGCGCCGAGCTGGCAACCGCGTTCGGCGCCCGCAGCGATTTGCTCGCCGAGCAAGGCCGCGTGCTGCCCGGCGCCCGGGAGGCGCTCGTCGCCCTGTCGCGGCTGCCCGGCGTGATCCAGACGGTGCTCACCGGCACGATCAAGCAGAACGCCGGGCACAAGCTCCGCGCCTTCGGTCTTGAGCGCTACCTCGACCCCGACATCGGCGGGTTCGGCTCTGACGTGTACCCCAAGGGCACCCAGATCCTGCGCTCGATCGACCTGGCCAAGGAGAAGTACCGGGTGCCGCTGACTCCCGCCGGTGTCGTCTACGTGGGCGACTCGATCAGGGATGTGGCCGCGGCCCACGTCGCCCGGGTGCGGTGCGTCGGGGTGGCCAGCGGCCGCTCCACGTCGGCTGAGCTGCGCGAAGCCGGCGCCGATCCGGTGCTCGATGACCTGTCAGTCACGGCGCGGGTGGTCGCCGCGATCACGCAGTGAGCGTCAACCAGTGAGCGGGGTAGGGCTCACCATCTACGGCGTGGCGGCGCTGACGTTCATGATGGCGATGTACGCGCTCGAAGGCCGCGACCGGCGGTTCGTGCTCGCGTTCGGCTGCGGCTGCCTGCTCGCGAGCAGCTACGGATTTTTGTCCGGCGCGTGGCCGTTCGGAGCGGTCGAGGCGATCTGGGCGCTGGTGGCGTTCCGCCGGTACGCCCGAGATGATCGACGGGCCGGCGGGCCGGACTGAGAGGCTTCGCGGCGGGCCCGGGCGGGGAGAATTCGTACTGGTATAAACGGTCAAGTCAACGATGACGGACCGTGAGGTGGGGCGGGGCGATGCAGATAGGACGCGGCTACGGTGCGGTTCTCTCGACCCCAACTCCGGAGACCGTCGAACGCGCCCGGATCACTGACTACGCGCGGTGGCTGTCCAGCACGCTCGGCGTGTCGGTCGGCGGTGACTACACCAGCCTCTGGACGTGGTCAGTCGAGCAGCCGGCTGCATTCTGGGCCTCGATCTGGGAGTACTTCGACGTCCTAGGCGAACGCGGCACCGGGCCCGTCATCACCGGTCAGGTGATGCCGGAGATCAGCTGGTTTTCGGATTTTAGGGTGAACTATGCGCGCAACGCACTCCGAGCGGCAATCACCGACCCGGACCGGACGGCTCTTATACACCGGTCAGAGGCTGGCCACAGCGGCACCGTGAGTTATGGGCAACTCGACCAGCACGTAGCCGCCCTTCGCGCCGCACTGGTCGATCTCGGCGTAGGACTCGGCGACCGGGTCGCCGCCTACCTGCCCAACTCGCCGCAAGCCCTGATCGGCCTGCTGGCTGCGGCCAGCCTCGGCGCGATCTGGACCTCGTGCTCGCCGGACTTCGGGGTGACCGCCGTGGTGGACCGGTTCGCCCAGGTCGCGCCCAAGGTGCTGATCGCCGTTGACGGCTACGTCTACAACGGCAAGAGCTTTGACCGCCGCCCCGAGGTCACCGCGATCGCTGGGGCACTGCCTGGCCTGGAAGCCGTGATCACCGTTGACTACCTCGGCACCGATGGCTTCGAGACGCGGCTGCCGGTGCCATCGAGGTCCTGGGAGTCGATCCTGCGTGACCGGGCTGGCGAACTGACGACGAAGTTCACCGAGGTAGCTTTCTCCCACCCGCTTTGGGTTCTGTATTCCTCGGGCACTACCGGACTGCCTAAGCCGATCGTGCATGGGCACGGTGGCATCGTGCTTGAGCACCTCAAAGCGCTTGGCCTGCATCAGGACATCGGGCCGGGGGATGTCTTCTTTTGGTACACGACTACCGGCTGGATGATGTGGAACTACCTGGCCGGGGCGCTGCTGGCCGGGGCAACGGCGGTCGCGTTTGACGGTAGTGCCACTCATCCAGGGCCGGGGGAGCTGTGGCGGCTGGCCGCGCAGACCGGCGTGACGTACTTCGGTGCCGGGGCGCCTTACCTGGTGACGGGCATGAAGGCCGGGCTGCGCCCGGCGGCCGAGCATGACCTTTCCCGGTTGCGCGGGGTCGGCTCGACCGGCTCGCCGCTGCCTCCTGAGGCCTTCGAATGGGTCTACGAGGCGGTTGCTCCTGGTGCGGCGCCGGGTTTCGCGCTCGGTTCTTACAGCGGAGGTACCGACGTATGCACCGGGTTCGTCGGTCCGAGCCCGCTGCTGCCGGTGCGCCAGGGGATCATCGCCGGGCCGTGCCTGGGGGCGAAGGTCGAGGCGTTCGACTCCGCCGGTGAGCCGGTGATCGGGGAGGTCGGCGAGCTGGTGCTCACCGCACCGCTGCCGTCGATGCCGGTCGGGTTCTGGGGCGATGAGTCCGGCGAGCGGTACCGGTCCAGCTACTTCGCGGACTTTCCTGGCGTCTGGCGGCACGGCGACTGGATTATGATCCTGCCCGACGGGGGCTGCGTGATCTACGGCCGGTCGGACGCGACCTTGAACCGAGGCGGCGTCCGGATGGGCACCAGCGAGTTCTACCGCGTCGTCGAGGAGTTCGGTGAGGTCGCCGACAGCCTCGTGATCGATACCGGAACGTTGGGGACGGAAGGCCGGCTCGTGCTCTACCTGGTGCTGGCGCCCGGGTTCTCGCTCGACGACGAGCTGGCGGCCAAGATCAAGTCGGCGCTGCGGTCGGCGCTCTCGCCGCGGCACGTGCCCGATGAGCTGATTCAGGTACCGGGAGTTCCGCGAACGCTGTCCGGCAAGAAGCTTGAAGTTCCGGTGCGCAAGATCCTCACCGGGACGCCGGTCAGCGAGGCGGCCGATCCTGACTCGCTGGCCAATCCCGAGGTGCTCGCCTATTACGTCCCGGGCGGCGCGTGATGGCTGGTGGCGGTTCGGCCCAGAACGGTTCGACTGGGCGCAGCTTCGGCGAAGAGGGCGGGCGGCTCACCTACGGCACCTACCTGCGGCTGCCAGAACTGCTCGCCCAGCAGGTGCCGCTGGTCGACCCGCCGGCTCACGACGAGCTGCTGTTCATCACCGTTCACCAGGTCTACGAGCTGTGGTTCAAGCAGCTGCTGCACGAGCTGGTCGCGGCGAGGGACGCGATGGACACCGGCCAGACCTGGCTGGCCGGGCACCTGATGCGTCGGGCGCACGTGATCGAGCGGCTGCTGGTCAGCCAGATCGACGTAATCGAGACCATGACCCCGCAGGATTTCGGAGAATTCAGGTCGGCGCTCGCCCCGGCTAGCGGTTTGCAGTCGGTGCAGTTCAGGGAGCTTGAGTTCTTGTCCGGTGCCAAGGACGAGCGGTTCGTCGCCCGGTTCAGGGGCCTGACCGCCGACGAGCGCGACCGGCTCGCGCTCCGGCTGGCCGAGCCCTCCCTGTGGGACTCCTATCTGGGGTTGCTCGGCCGTCGCGGGCTCGCGGTCGGCGATGAAGAGCAAGTGCGTGAGTCGCTGGCGATCGTCGCGAAGGACCGGGCCGCGCACGACGACCTGTGGCAGCTGGCCGAAGGGCTGCTCACCCACGACGAGATCTCCGCGCTGTGGCGCGCTCGGCACGTGCAGATGGTCGAACGGCAGATCGGCACGAAATCGGGAACGGGCGGCTCGTCCGGTGCGCCGTATCTGCACCGTCGCGTGCCATTGCGCTACTACCCCCTTCTTTGGGAACTTCGGGACAGGCTTTAGGCACCAGGCAAGTAATAAAGGACGGGACAGATGTCCGAGAACCAGGGTGAGATGAAGCAGACGCTGCTGGCCGAGGCCGCGGCCGAGATCGGCACGGCCGCGAGCATCGGCGACAAGATCAAATACGTCCGCAGCTATTACCGGCACGTCGATTCCACCGACCTGATCCTGGCCGGGCCCAAGCGCGGCGGCGCGGTCGCGGCCGCGCACGCCGAGCTGGCCTCCCGGCGTCCGCAGGGCCGCGCGCTCGTACGAGTTAGACCCGGTACCACCGCGTCCCTGCTGCCAAGCAGAGACGTGATCGACGTGGTGACCGACGACATGCCGTTCCTGATCGACACGATCACGATGACGCTCGCCACCCACGACGTGACGCCTGAACTCGTCGTTCACCCGCAGCTGCTGGTCCGCCGGGACGTGACCGGCGAGCTGCACGAGGTTGTGAAGTCGATCGAGGGTCCGCGCGGTACTGGCAAGCACGGGGCGCACGGGGTGGCGGGTGGCTTCGCCGCCGAGCCCGATCAGATCGCCGAATCCTGGTCGCACATCGAGGTCGCCCGGCTGACCGACGGTAAGGCCGAGGCGATCGAGGCCGCGCTGGACCAGGCGCTGGCCGACGTCCGGGTGGCGGTCGAGGACTACCCGAAGATGCGGGCGATGGCCGTGCGGCTGGCCGATCAGCTCGCCTCGGCGCAGGCGGGGGCAGAGCCGGCGGCGGCCGGCGATGAGCCGGGGGAGCCTGAGTCGCCTGAGTCGCCGGCCGAGATCGAAGAGCTGCTCCGGTGGCTGATCGACGCCCACTTCACGTTCCTCGGTTACCGGGAGTACGACCTGGTCGACGAGGAATCCGGCCCGGCGCTGCGCGGAGTACCTGGCACCGGCCTTGGCATCTTGCGGCACGACAAGACCAGCTCGACGTCGCTTAGCGTGATGCCGCCCGAAGGGCGCGCGCTCGCCACCGACTCCACCTACCGGCTGATCATGACCAAGGCGAACACGCGCGCGACCGTGCACCGGCCGAGCTACCTGGACTACGTCGGGGTCAAGAAGATCTCCCCGTCCGGAGCGGTGATCGGTGAGTACCGGTTCCTCGGGCTGTTCACGCACATGGCCTACACCGAATCCATCACCAGAATCCCGATCCTGAGCCGCAAGCTCGAAGAGGTCTACGTCGCGAGCGGGGTCTCGGCGCAGAGCCATGACGGCCGGGACCTAGCCGAGTTCATGGAGGTGTACCCGCGCGAGGAACTGTTCCAGGTCCCGGTTCAAGAGCTGGCCGATGTCGCCGCCAAGGTGCTGCGGCTGCGCGAGCGGATGCAGACCCGGTTGTTCCTACGCAAGGACATCTACGGCAAGTACGTGTCCTGCCTGGTCTACCTGTCGCGGGACCGGTACAACACCAAGGTCAGGCTGGCCGTGCAGGACCTGCTGCGGCGCAAGCTCAACGGTTCGCAGCTCGACTTCAGCGCGGTGGTCGGGGAGACGCCGATCGCCAGGCTGCACATCGTGGTACGGGCCGAGCCAGGGCAGAAGCTGTCCGATCCCGACGTCGGTCAGCTCGAGCAGGCGGTCGCCGCCGCCGTCCGGTCCTGGGATGACGACCTCACGAAGGAAGCGGTGAGTCAGCTCGGCGAAGGTCCTGGGCGGACGCTGCTGGCCGAGTTCACCGGGTTCATCCCTGAGACTTACAAAGCTGACGTTCCCGCCGCGGCGGCAATCGCCGATCTGGCCAGGATCCTCCAGATGCGGGACCGGCAGCAGGACATCGCGTTCGAGATGTGGGAGTCGGCCGGATTCGTCGGCGGGGTGCCGGTCGAGTTCGAGGAGACCGCGGAGACCAAACGCCGGGTCTGGCGACTGTCCATCTACCGCAACGGTCCGCCGATCACGCTCACCGACGTGCTGCCACGGCTGCAGCACATGGGAGTCGAGGTCGTCGACGAGCATCCGTACCAGTTCACGACACAAGAGCCGTTCTGGGTCTACGACTTCGGCCTGCGCCGCGACGCCAGCACCGCGGTGAGCTCGCTCAGCCGAAGCGCCCGGTCCAGGCCGGCGCCCGCCTCGGAGCTGCCGTCGGTAGCCGCCCAGCTCGAAGGTGCGCTCGCGGCGCTGTGGAACGGCGAGATCGACGATGACGACTTCAACGCGCTCGTGCTCGACGCCCGGCTGACCTGGCGTCAGGTCGTGGTGCTGCGGGCCTACGCCAGGTACCTGCGCCAGGCCGGCACGACGTTTAGCCAGACCTACATTGCGGCAGTGCTGCGGCACAACCCGGTGATCGCCCGGCAGCTGATCCGGCTGTTTGAGTCGCGGTTCGACCCCGACCGGCACAGCGGCGAGGCCGAGCGCGGCGAGGCCCTGGTCGAGGAGCTCACCGGCGAGCTCGACGAGGTCGCGAGCCTGGACGAGGACCGGATCTTGCGCGCCTACCTGGGCCTGATCCTCGCGACCTTGCGCACCAACTACTTCCGGGCCAAGCCGGGATCTGAGGACTGGCTCGACTACCTGGTGTTCAAGCTGGACGCGGGGGCCGTGCCCGATCTGCCCGCGCCCAGGCCGAGGTTCGAGCTGTTCGTGTACTCACCCAGGTTCGAGGGCGTGCACCTGCGGTTCGCCGGGGTCGCCAGAGGTGGCTTGCGCTGGTCGGAGCGGCGTGAGGACTTCCGCACCGAGATCCTGGGCCTGGCCAAGGCACAAGAGGTCAAGAACGCGGTGATCGTGCCGTCCGGAGCCAAGGGCGGCTTCGTATGCAAGCAGTTGCCCGACCCCGCCGACCGGGAAGCTCACTTCGCCGAGGTTCGCGGCTGCTACCAGCAGTTCATCCGGGCGATGCTGGACGTCACCGACAACATCAAGGCCGGCCAGGTGATCCCGCCCGAGCGCGTGGTCAGGCTGGATGGCGATGACCCCTACCTGGTGGTCGCGGCGGACAAGGGCACGGCCACGTTCTCCGACACGGCCAACGAGATCGCGCTGGATCGCGGGTTCTGGCTCGGAGACGCATTCGCCTCCGGCGGATCGGCCGGCTACGACCACAAGAAGATGGGCATCACCGCGCGCGGGGCCTGGGAGTCGGTCACGTTCCACTTCGCGACGCTGGGCATCGATATAGCCACGACCGACTTCACGGTGGCCGGCATCGGCGACATGTCGGGTGACGTGTTCGGAAACGGCATGCTGCTTTCCGAGCACATCAAGCTCGTGGCGGCTTTCGACCACAGGCATGTTTTCATTGATCCCGATCCCGATCCTGCGCTCAGCTTCGCTGAGCGGCGCCGCCTGTTCGATCTGCCGCGCTCCTCGTGGGCGGACTATGACGGCGGCCTGATCTCGGCTGGCGGCGGACGCTGGCCCCGGACGGCGAAGTCGGTGCCGGTCTCGCCGCAGGCGGCGGCGGTGCTTGGGCTCGACTCCGGCATCGCGGCGCTCTCGCCCGACCAGCTGATCACGGCGATCCTGCTGGCGCCGGTCGATTTGCTGTGGAACGGCGGGATCGGGACCTACGTCAAGGCGACCAGTCAGTCGAACGCCGACGTAGGGGACAGGTCCAACGACGCGGTCAGGGTCGACGGCTCGGCGCTTCGGTGCAAGGTGATCGGCGAAGGCGGCAACCTCGGCCTCACCCAGGAGGCCAGGATCGAGTACTCGCTGGTCGGCGGGTTGGTGAATGCGGGTCTGGTCAACACCGATTTCATCGATAACTCGGCCGGCGTGGACACCTCCGACCACGAGGTCAACATCAAGATCCTGCTCGATGAGGCCGTCAGGGAAGACGAGATGACCACGGCCGACCGAGACGAGCTGATGGCCGCGATGACCGATGAGGTCGGCCAGCTCGTTCTCGCGCACAATTACCACCAGAACCGGGCACTGGCGGCGGCCAAGTCTCAGGCGGCCCAGATGCTGCACGTACACGCCAGGTACATCCGCAAGCTCGAGCGGGACGGGCGGATCAAGCGCCGCCTCGAGGTGCTGCCGGGCGACAAAGACATCGCCGAGCGGCGGTCGGCTGGCGGCGGGCTGACTTTGCCAGAATTCTCGGTGCTGCTGGCGCACACCAAGATTGCCGCCGCGCAGGACGTGCTCGCCTCCGAGGTACCCGACGACCCGTACCTGAGGCGGGTGCTGACTTCGTACTTCCCGGTGCCGTTGCGAGAACGGTTCGCCAAGCGAATGGAGTCCCACCGGCTGCACCGGGAGATCATCACGACCTCGGTGGTCAACGACATGGTGGACCGGGCCGGCTCCACGTTCGCGTTCCGGCTGAATGAGGAGACTGGCGCATCGGTGCCCGAGATCACCGAGGCCTGGCTGGTCGCGCGCGACGTCTTCGGCATGGCCGGACTCTGGGACCAGGTGACGGCGCTTGACGGGCAGGTCGAGATCTCAGCCCAGATCCTGGCGCTGCTCGAAGGCCGCAAGCTCACCGAACGGGCGGCCAGGTGGCTGCTGCACTTCCGGCGGCCGCCGTTCGATATCCAGGCCACGGTCGACTACTTCGCCGATGGCGTGATGGCCGTGGCGGCCGCTCTGCCCAAACTGCTGGTGGGGCTTGACCTGAGCGGTTTCGACGAGCGGCATGACCTGTTCGCGAACCTTGGCTTCCCGCATCACCTGGCGCACTGGATCGCGGCGATGGTCCCCGCGTACTCGGCCTTCGACATCGTCGAGATCGCCTCGCAAGTCGGCCGCGGCATTGATGAGACCGCCGAGGTCTACTTCGACCTGGCCGACCGGCTGCAGATCAGCCGGCTGCGCGATCGGATCACGGCGCTGCCGCGGGATGACCGGTGGGGCACGATGGCTCGCAACGCGCTGCGCGATGACCTGTACACCGCGCACGCCGCCCTGGCCAAGGACGTGCTCACGGTGACCGCTTCCGGTACCCCGGAGCAGCGGCTGGCGGCCTGGGTGGCGCGGAACGAGTCGGCGGTGACCCGGGAGGCTCAGACGCTGGTGGAGATCTGGGAGACCGACGCGTTCAACGTCGCGACGCTGTCGGTGGCGGTCCGGGCGATTCGGACATTGGTCTCGACGAGTACGTTGCCGGCCCAATGATCTGATCAGGCGGCGCGAGCGGCACGAGTGGGTGATGATCTGGACGGGACAGGAAGCCTGATCGGACGGCAGCTTCGCGTAGGCTTCCGGCATGGCAATTGACCCTGCCGCCGAGGTAGCCGATCTAGCGTCAAAGCTCGCCAGCATCGAGTCCGTCCTCGACCCGGACACGATGCGCAAAGAGGCCGATGAGCTACGCGAGCGGTCGGCTGACCCGACGCTGTGGGAGGACCAGGAGAACGCGCAGGCTGTCACCAGGCGGCTGTCCTACCTCGATGCTGAGCTGTCCAGGCTGGCCACTCTCCGTGGCCGGCTCGATGACCTGGGCGTGATGTTCGAGATGCTGGAGACCGAGGAAGACGAGGCGAGCCGGCAAGAGGCGCTCAGCGAGCTGACGGCCATCCGCGGCCAGGTCGACCAGCTCGAGATCAGGACGCTGCTGTCCGGCGAGTACGACTCGCGGGACGCCTTGATCTCGATTACCGCGCAGGCGGGCGGTGCTGACGCGGCCGACTGGGCCGAGGGGCTGCAGCGTATCTACCTGCGCTGGGCCGAGCGCCATGGCTTCTCCACCGAGGTCTTCGACACCTCCTACGCCGAAGAGGCGGGGATCAAGTCCACTACGTTCGCGGTCAAGGCTCCGTACGCCTACGGCACGCTGCGCGGGGAGCACGGCACCCATCGGATGGTGCGGATCTCGAAGTATGACAACCAGGGCCGGCGGCAGACCTCGTTCGCGGGCGTGGATGTCATTCCGGTGGTGCAGCAGGCCGACCACATCGACATCCCGGACGATGAGCTGCGGATCGACGTGTACCGGTCGAGCGGACCGGGCGGCCAGGGCGTGAACACGACCGACTCGGCGGTGCGGATCACCCATCTGCCCACTGGGATCGTGGTCACCTGTCAGAACGAGCGCAGCCAGATCCAGAACCGGGCCAGCGCGATGGCCGTGCTGCAGGCCAAGCTGCTTGAGCGCAAGCGTGAGGAGCAGGCGGCGAAGCTCAGTGAGCTACGCGGCGAGCCTCGGCGCAGCTGGGGCACGCAGATCCGCAACTACGTGCTGCACCCGTATCAGAACATCAAGGACCTGCGGACCGGTTATGAGACCGGAAACACGGCCGCGGTGATGGACGGCGAGATCGACGAGTTCATCGAAGCCGAGATCCGCTGGCTGCGCACGCAAGGCCTGTAAGGGCCCCGAGCCGAAGGGCGCGGCGCCCCTGGCCCGCCTTTAGGCCTTCGCCCTTTTAGTGCGCTAGGTGCTGTATTGCGAAGAGTACGGCGACCGCCAGCAGCAGGGCGACCGCGTACGGAACGCTAACACCGTGGTAGTGCTTGTGCACATCTGCCTTGGCCGCCCGGCAGACCGGGCAGCGGCCCTCGGGGACCGGCCCGGCGCACTGAGCGCAGATCAGGTGTTCGCAGCTCATGTGTCTGCCTCCTGTGCGAGCCGTCCGCTCTCTTCGACAATGTTGGACGTTCCAGACCAGTTTCCCCCCTAGACTATCCCCTGATCAAACCGGAGCCACGTGGCTGCCCGGGACATCTCATTGTCGAGCGCTACGGCGGGCCTGTGATCCACTTCGAAAACGTCACGAAGACGTACCCGAATCAGAGCCGTCCAGCCTTGGAAAGCGTCAACCTGGACGTGGAGAAGGGCGAGTTTGTCTTTCTCGTCGGGCCTTCGGGGTCCGGTAAGTCGACCTTCCTGCGGCTCATCCTGCGGGAAGAGCGGCCGTCCGAAGGACGGATCTTTGTCGCCGGGCGGGACCTAGCCCG
>WNEY01001992.1_pt1 | contig 14757 bp, 15 predicted proteins | sample 5400531 | NCBI WGS metagenome assembly WNEY01 (sample SAMN13153338, study PRJNA577476) | soil metagenome | isolation source: 200 cm saprolite under Douglas fir tree site 1 | place: USA:California | collected 2015-04-18
ATGCCGAAATCTTTGGCCATCTCCGCGGTCAGGAACGTATCGCGCTCCAGCGCGTCCTCGATCTTCTTGAGCGGTTGACCGGTGTGCTTCACGTAGATGTCGTTGAGGCGCTTTTTCAGGTTCAAGATCTCCTGGGCGTGGAGCATGATGTCGGTTGCTTGCCCCTCGAAGCCGCCCGAGGGCTGGTGAATCATGATGCGAACGTTCGGCAGGGCGAAGCGCAGGTCCTTGGCTCCGGCCGCGAGCAGGAGTGCGCTCATGGAGGCCGCCTGCCCGACGCAAAGGGTCGATATCGGCGGGCGCACGAACTGCATGGTGTCGTAGACCGCAAGTCCCGAGGTCACCACGCCCCCGGGCGAGTTGATGTACATGCTGATCTCTTTCTTGGGGTTGTCGGCCTCCAGAAAGAGCAGTTGCGCGACCACCAGCATCGCCACGGAATCCTCGACCGGGCCGGTGATGAAAATGATGCGTTCCTTGAGCAGCCGCGAATAGATGTCGTAGGAGCGCTCGCCGCGGTTGGTCTGCTCGACGACCATCGGGACCAGATAGTTCATATAAGTGTCGACGGCATCCGTCATGTTGCCCTTCACCGGGTTTTCAAGCTCACTCGCATCTCTCTCGAACTGAAGCGGGCGCTTCGGGTCCAGGCTCGCGCCGCGGCACTGGTCCCCGCGCGGCGAAATGTAAGGCCTTACCCCAACCCGAGGGTATGAACCCTGGAGTTCGGCCGCGCACGCTCCAGTGCGGCGCGGAAATGTACAAGCGCAGCCAGCGCCGTGCGAAACCGGTCGGCATCGGCCGAAGCCTCCGGTTCGGTGGCTGCGACGGAAACGGCGGCGTGGCGATTGATATAGCTAGCCGCCATGCGGGTGAGATGGTCCGCTGCGTCCGCGATCTCGTCATCGTACTCGATCAGGTCGACGATGTTTGCGATCCCGGATCCGACGTTGTGAAGATAATGGGAGCTGGTGAGCCCCTTTGATGCCCGCCGGAGCTCGCTCTCTATCAGGTCCAGGAAGCTTAGCATGAAGTTCGGGACCATATCGGGCCTCATCGTTGCGTAGCTTCGACCGTCGCCGCCCAGAGAGGAGGGCGGGCGGCCGAGCGGGTCATGGCTTGTACCGCGACCCGCGAGCCAGCCGGCGCATGGCCCACCCCTCTCTCTCACGTTGGCGACGCTGGGGCAATTAGAAATCCATGCCGCCACCATGAGGCATGGCCGGCGTCGCAGCTTCCTTCTTCGGCACCTCGGCAACCATCGCCTCCGTGGTGATCAGCAGGCCCGCGACGGATGCCGCGCCTTGGAGCGCGGCGCGTACCACCTTGGTCGGATCGATAATGCCTTTGGATATCAGGTTGCCGTACTCGCCGGTCTGGGCGTCATATCCATACGCGTAGGCCTCGTGCTCCAGGATCTTGCCGACTACGATCGAGCCGTCGTCGCCGGAGTTGATGGCGATCTGGCGGGCCGGCCACGAGATCGCTTTCCTGACGATCGCGATGCCGTGCCTCTGGTCTTCGTTTTCGGTCTTCAGTCTGCCGAGCGCCTTGATCGCGCGCAGCAGCGGCACGCCGCCGCCCGGCAGGATGCCTTCCTCGACCGCGGCGCGGGTCGCATGGAGCGCGTCGTCGACGCGGTCCTTGCGCTCCTTCACCTCGACCTCGGTCGCGCCGCCGACGCGGATCACCGCGACGCCGCCGGCGAGCTTGGCAAGCCGCTCCTCGAGCTTCTCGCGATCGTAGTCGGAGGTGGTCTCCTCGATCTGCGCCTTGATCTGGGCGATGCGGGCCTGGATGTCGGCCTTCTTGCCCGCGCCGTTGACGATCGTGGTGTTCTCCTTGTCGATCGTCACCTTCTTGGCTCGCCCGAGCATATTGATCGTCACGTTCTCGAGCTTGATGCCGAGATCCTCGGAGATCGCGGTGCCGCCGGTCAGGATCGCGATGTCCTGGAGCATCGCCTTGCGGCGATCGCCGAACCCTGGAGCCTTGACGGCCGCGACCTTGAGGCCCCCGCGCAGCTTGTTGACCACGAGGGTCGCGAGCGCCTCGCCCTCGACGTCCTCGGCGATCACGAGCAGCGGCTTGCCGGTCTGCACCACCGCCTCGAGCAGCGGCAAGAGCTCCGGCAGCCCGGACAGTTTCTTCTCATAGATCAGGAGATAAGGGTCTTCCATCTCGACGCGCATCTTGTCGGCGTTGGTGACGAAATACGGCGAGATGTAACCGCGGTCGAACTGCATGCCCTCGACCACTTCGAGCTCGGTCTCGAGCGATTTGGCCTCCTCGACGGTGATCACACCCTCGTTGCCGACCTTCTTCATGGCGTCGGCCAGGAACCGGCCGATCTCGGCATCGCCGTTGGCCGAGATGGTCGCGACCTGGGCGATCTCGTCGTTCGACGTGACGTCCTTGGAGTTCTTGTGCAGGTCCGCCACCACGGCGGCGACTGCCAGGTCGACGCCGCGCTTGAGGTCCATCGGGTTCATGCCGGCGGCAACGGCCTTGGCGCCCTCCCGGACGATTGCGTGGGCGAGCACGGTCGCGGTCGTGGTTCCGTCGCCGGCCTGCTCCGATGTCCTCGAGGCGACCTCGCGCACCATTTGTGCGCCCATGTTCTCGAACTTGTCCTCGAGCTCGATGTCCTTGGCGACGGTGACGCCGTCCTTGGTTATCCGCGGCGCACCGAACGACTTTTCGAGCACGACATTGCGGCCTTTCGGGCCCAGCGTCACTCGCACCGCGTGGGTGAGTATGTCGACACCGCGCAACATCTTGTCGCGAGCATCGACCGAGAATCTGACTTCTTTGGCAGCCATTTGCATGCACTCCATCTCAATTCGTCGCCCTCAAGGAGCCGGGGCGGAAACGGCGGAACCTCGAATCTGGCGGTGCCGTCGTTCTTCCGGGCTCGGCATCGGCCGATCCCTCGGGACGACGGATGGGGATCAGGCGGCCTTCCTGCGGGATACCGCTTCGGCGAGCACTCCCATGATGTCGGTTTCCTTCATGATCAGGTACTCGACGCCGTCGATCTTGACTTCGGTGCCCGACCACTTGCCGAACAGCACGCGGTCGCCGGGCTTGACGTCGATCGGGGTGAGCTTTCCGGCCTCGTCGCGGCCGCCGGGACCGACTGCGATGATCTCGCCCTGCTGCGGTTTTTCCTTGGCGGTATCCGGGATGATGATGCCGCCGGTCGTCTTCGGGTCGGCGTCGATAGCGCGAACGACCACGCGGTCGTGAAGGGGGCGGAATTTCATTGGGGGGAACTCCTATTGCTGACGAGATCGCTCGGCGGCGAGTTAAAGGAAAACATCAATCGCCGGGGGCTGGCCCGCATGCAGCTCTAAGGGGAGGGTTATTGTGCCTGCCGATGGCACCAGTGCTGCCCATTGAGGGAGCGGAGAGTTCGGTAGATCCCCGCTTTATGACAGCTCTCGGACGAGCTAAGCCCATCTATCAACTAAATATGGGGCGTCGGAAGGAAAACACAATGAGACGACGAGAAAATTAGCTTTGGAAGGCCTTTCCGGCGAAGCTCGCCGCCGGGACCACCGGCCCTCGATTGTCCTCGACTTGTCCTCCACAAAGGCGCAGGGTCGATGGTGCCGAGACGCCATCCCAAGGCGTTCGGCTGTTTTTCAAGTATTTCAGCCAAGCGCCCGTTCGGGCGTCCTTTGTCTCGCTCCGAAGCATGTCGGGCGAAGGGGAAGCGACGTGGAAACTCAACATTTGCCGCCGGCACACGGCGGTGTCCTTACTGTGTCCCGGGCTATGGGTGCTCCCATCCTTGGTCCGCCACTGACTCCAGAGCTCGACAGCCGAGAGGCTTTGCTGCGTGACATGATGCTTGCAGCCATACCCCGACTTCGCGCATTCGCCATTTCGCTGTGCGGCAACGTCGACCGTGCCGACGATCTCGTCCAGGAGACGCTGCTGCGCGCCTTGGCGCACATGGATGCATTCCGGCCCGGCTCGATGATCGCCTGGCTGATCACGATCTTGCGGAACGTGTTCCTCACGGAATGGCGCAAGCAGCGCTGGGAAATACCGGACGCGGACGGCAGCCACGCCGCGAAGCTGGCATCGCCACCGGCACAAACCGGTGGACTGGAATTCGGGCAGCTGCTCGAGGCGCTCGCCCGGCTGCCGCTCGACCAACGGGAGCCGCTCATTCTGGTGAGCGTCTCGGGCCTCTCGTATCAGCAAGCGGCGAAAATCTGCGAATGTGCCGTGGGAACCGTCAAGAGCAGAGTTCATCGCGGCCGTGTGCGGCTGGCCGAGCTCTTATCGATCGAAAGCGGCGAATGATTATTGCGCGGCCGGGGTATTGGCCGCTGCAATTGAATTCTCGTGAACGGCGAATCCGACCTCCTCGTCGTGCAAGACGCCGGGGAAATACGGCGATGTTCCGGAACATGTATTGTCGGCCAGCCCTAGCTTTTGCGCATTTTGCGCTTATATTTCAAATGCAGTTTGAATGTTGACCATTCAAATGGCGTTGCAGCGATATTTGGAGACATTGACATGACGAACGTAGCTTCGAATTCACCGGCTGCATTCGATTACGGAGCCGAGGCGGAGCTGTTCCCCACCAGGCGCTGGAAATCCGCGCGACGCAGCTTCGCCTATCGGCGATTCGGCAACGCCGCGGAAGCGGTGCGTTTCGCCATCGAGGAGCTGCCGCCCGAGCTGCTTTCGGGCGCCTACCTCGAAGTCGACGAGGCGAGATTCGACGCCGGCGGGATCCGCAAATTGTACGACAGCGCCGAATATCCGCTGCCCCGCAAGAAGGCCGCCCGACCAGCCGTCGAGAGGCAGGCGGCAGGCAGTTTCGAAGGAGCGTTCAGTCGATGAGCGTACGCACGAGCGCCAAAACCGTGGTCTTCAGTCGTCCGTTTTCGCTGAAGGGGGTCGATCGTGTGTTGCCGGCTGGCGACTATCGGGTCTTGACCGACGAGGAACTGATCGAGGGACTATCCTTTCCGGTGTACCGCCGGGTTTCGACCATGATCTTCCTCCCGGCGGAATTTCATCGGCCGGGCTCGGTCGAACTGGTGACCATTGATCCTCTGGATCTTCTGGCAGCCGAGGATCGTGACGCCGAATCGCACCAAGGGTCCGAGATCGATGCGGCGGCTCCTCAGGTAAATCAACCAGAGCTTGCCCGGGCTTTCGACGACACGGCGGCTCTCGACGCTTGCCGCCCGCTGCACGCGAAAAACGCGTAAACGAAGGGACACGAATGGCAAAGGAAGAGCTTCTCGAGTTCGACGGCGTGGTGACCGAGGTATTGCCCGATGGCAAATACCGGGTTCGCCTCGACAACGATCACCAGGTTCTCGCCTACAATGCCGGAAAGATGCGCAGGTTTCGCATCCGTACCGGCGTCGGCGACAGGGTCATCGTGGAGATGTCGCCCTACGATCTGGAGCGTGGACGCATCAGTTACCGTCACAAGTCCGACCGTGCCGCCGCCTCACCCAGCCACGGCTCCAATTTTCGCAGACGCTGAGCCCGGTGCACCGGCGTACAAACCCGTTCAGGTTGGATCTTGGCGGGTAACCCGACGCGCGGTCGGGGGATCGGCGAGACTTGAAGCCGTTCCCCGGGGGCATCGGTTCACTGCGGTGGCGAGCGGATCGAGCAGCCCCTTGCTAGGATCGTGGGGCGCGTGCGGCCATCACGACAGTCCCCGATTCACGGCCTCCTGATCGTTCAACTTCTTGCAGTTTTTGCAGAGCGGCTTGCTGCTCGTTCCCGAGACACGATTGTGCGGCGCTATTCTGAGCCCGAGCCCGCATTGGGAATTGGCGTGGTGAAAAGCCTCTTTCTTGGAATTGTAAGCTGGAACCTTCAGCATGCTTTCGTCCTCTACGGCTTAGCTCAGCGAGGCGTTTGGTCTTGCAGGCGGAGAAGCGTCGTAGCTTTTCGTTTGGTCTACCAGTATTCGGCTTTTGCTGTTCCGATCGGCCGGTTCGACCTTTGGCCCAACGATTTGCTTGCCGAAACCAGCGGTCGGACGCTGCGCTCCTTGGCGGCTCGTTGCAAGGAAAATCGTCGGGAACCCGGTCGGGATCGGCACTGGCTTTCAACGCTCATCGGGAGCATAGTCTTGCATGGACGCAAATTTCGATCTGGATGACTATTCGGTCGTAGTGAAGCATCGCGCGCCGCCTCCGAAACCGTGGAGATGGGAGATCTACTGCGCCGGGAAGAGGAAGCCGATCGAGCGGTCGGACGTCTTTTTCCCATCCAGGGAAAACGCCAGTTTGGCGGGAAGAGAAGCCTTCACGCGGCTGATGGCGCGCCTGGCCAAAACGGCCCGATCGCCCTAGCCGGCTTTTCAACTGTTTGAAACGGCCTCTGTGCTTGCTGTCGAGTTCGCCACGGCGATCGATGGCCTGGAGGGATTCCGCCTCGCTTCCGGCGCGAACCCGGTTACGCCGCGTCGATGACCTGCGGGACGCAGTCCCGCCTTGCGCGTCTCTATCGATTTTCGGCCGCGCGGCCTCCGTCGTCCGGCTTGACCATCCAGGCGATCAGCGGCATCGCCGGCAGCACCCAGCCCAAGCCGGCCACGACGTAATAAAGGCCGGCGAGCAGGTGCCCGGCCGAGCGAAGCGCGACCTGGGCCACGACCATGGCGAACAGCGCCCATCCGGTCGCCAGAACCAGGAGCGCGACCGCTCCGATCAGTTTGCGTGTGCGCATCCGCATGCGCGGTCTCGCCCTCCGTTTGTGATGAAATCCGACCCGAGCGCCGGCGGTTCAGGATCGATGGTCGAAACTTCTCGATCCAGCTTGTCCGGTCAGTGCCGACGGGGCAAGCCGTCTTCGCCCCGCCACGGCTTGCTCCGCAAGACGGCGGACAGGCAGCTTTCGATCTGATGCTCGCTGAAAGGCTTGCAAATGACCCGGGCATCGGCGTAGCGCGGATCGATGCCCTCTTCCCCATACGCCGTCATGAACACGAACGGAATTCCGCGCGCCCTGAGCCGGTCGACGACCGCATAGACGGTCTCGTCATGCCGCAGGTGAACGTCGAGGAAGGCGAGGTCGCACGATGTCCGCTCGATCAGAGCCAGCAGTTCCGACACCCCGGCCGCCGGTCCCACGACCCGGCAGCCCATGCCGCGAAGCAACTCCTCCATCTCCAGCGCCAGCAGGAACTCATCTTCGGCAATGAGCACCGTCGGTGCCGGGCCTGCTGCGCTTGAACCTTGCATATGCGGCCCTTTGCCTGCGTTCTCCTAACCCGCTGATAGGGACTTAAGTTTCGTCAAAGAAACGATTCTTGGCGGGCCATCGAGGCCGCCACGGTATGGAACCTGGAAAAGGTGCCCGGCCACCGCCGGACGATCGAATCCGAGCGGAACCGAGGCGTCGCGAAAGCCCCTTTCGAGGCCCCCAAAACCACTCGGGCAGGATTTGAGACGCCCGATTGAGCAGAAACGCGGTTTCCCGTGCTTGTGCGTGCTTACGCCTAGCCTTAAGCTCACGGCATCGGACTGGAATTTCTCAAACAAGAAGAGCGCCGGCCGAGCCAATCCGCCGATCGAGGCCGACTCAGGCGCCCGGACAGCGTTTCTCATGGCCCGCACCCCAAAGCCAAAGGCGCGACGACCCGAAGCGGCAAAACGCGTCAAGGTCTCGAAGCGGACCGAGGCCGCGAAACCGCGCGCCGGGAGCGAGCCACCGCTTTCGCAAGCGTCTTGCCCGATCGTGGGTATCGGTGCCTCGGCGGGCGGGCTCGACGCCTTCCAGCGCTTCTTCTCGAAAACGCCGGCGGACAGCGGCATGGCGTTCGTGCTGGTGCCGCACCTCGACGCCCACCACAAGAGCGCGATGGTCGAATTGCTGCGGGCCTACACCCGGATGCCGGTCGTCGAAATCGCCGATCGCGCGCAGGTGGAGGCGGACCACGTCTATGTCATCCCGCCGAACGCGACGCTCAGCATCGCGCACGGCGCGCTGCATACGATGACCCCGCGCAGCCGGGGCATGACCATCGACGATTTCTTCGGGTCGCTCGCCCGGGATCAGGGCGACAACGCCATCGGCGTCATCCTTTCCGGAAGCGGCAGCGACGGCACGGTCGGGCTCACGGCGATCAAGGAGGCCGGCGGGCTGACCTTCGCCCAGGCGCCGGAATCCTCGGCCTTCGACAGCATGCCGCGCAGCGCCGCGGCGACCGGCAGCGTCGACTTCATCTTGGCGGTCGAGGACATTCCGGCCCGCGTGGTCGAGCAGGTGCGGCACCTCGCCCGACTGAAGGCGGAGCGCAAACTCGACGGATTCCAAGAGGAAGTGCGCAAGAATCTCGCCAAGATCACCACGCTGCTGCGCTCGAAGACCGGCCACGACTTCGCACACTACAAGGAGAGCACCTGCATTCGCCGCGTCCAGCGGCGGATGCACGTCCATCAGCTCACGTCGGCATCGGATTATCTGGAGCTGTTGCGCAAGGACCCGGCCGAGCCGGAGGCGCTGTTCCGGGACCTTCTGATCGGCGTCACGCAGTTCTTTCGCGACGGCAAAGCCTTCGACGCGCTCAAGACCCGGGTCATCCCCAAGCTGCTGGAGGGCAAAAGGGCCGACGACCTGGTCCGCGTCTGGGTTCCGGGTTGCGCGACCGGCGAGGAGGCCTATTCGATCGCCATCCTCCTGCGCGAGGAGATGCAGCGCCGGGATCCGCCGTTCAAGGTGCAGATCTTCGCCACCGATATCGACAATCACGCCCTGGATATCGCGCGCAACGGCATCTATCCCCAGGGGGCCGTGCGCGATCTGCCGGAGGAGAAACTGAACCTGTATTTCACCAAGCAGGTGAACACGTACCGCATCGCCAAGGAGATCCGCGAGATGTGCATCTTCTCGCTGCACAATCTCATCAAGGACACACCGTTCTCGAAGCTCGACCTGATCTCCTGCCGCAACCTCCTGATCTATTTCGACCCGGCCCTGCAGCAGCGGGTGCTTGCGCTGTTCCATTTCGCCTTGCGCCAGCGCGGATATCTGTTCCTGGGGCCCGCCGAGAACATCGCGCCGCAGCCGAAGCTGTTCTCCAGGGTGGATTCCCGCGCGCGCCTGTTCAAAGCGCGCGTCGTGGAGCCCGGGCGCGTTCCGCCGGAGCTGTCGCTCACGGTACCGCGGCCCGACCACGTCCCGCAGGCCAGGCCGGCTACGCCAACGGCCCAGGAGGCGGCGACCCGGCGCGCGCAGCGGGTGATCGAGGCCTATGCGCCCGCGGCGGTGCTCGTCGACGAACATTACGAAGTGCTGCATTTCTCCGGGCGGACCGGCAAATATCTGCAGCCGAGCCCCGGCGCCGCAAGCCTCAATTTGTTCAACATCGTCGATCCCGGCCTGCGGCCGGATCTGCGCGCCGCGATCAGCCGGGCCATGAGCAACGGCAAGAGGATCGTTCGCGAGAACCTGCGGATTCCGGCCGATGGCGGCACGCTGCTGATGAACATCGTGGTGGAACCGCTGCCCGCCGGCGACAGCGAGCAGCGCCTGTGCGTGGTGCTGTTCCAGGAAGCGGCCCCGGCCAAACCCGAACCGCGACGCGACAAACGCCCGGATTCGAAGAATAACGAAATCATCCAGCATCTCGAGGCAGAGGTAGTGTCGACCCGGGAGCGGCTGCAGGCAACCATCGAGGAGCTCGAGACCTCGAACGAGGAGATGAAATCCTCGAACGAGGAGTTCCAATCCGTCACCGAGGAGCTGCAAAGCTCGAACGAGGAGCTCGAGACTTCCAAGGAGGAGCTGCAGTCGATCAACGAGGAATTGGAGACGGTGAACGCCGAGCTCAACTCCAAGGTCGAGAGCCTCGACCGCGCGCTGAGCGATCAGAAGAACCTGCTGGAGAACACCGAGATCGCCACGATCTTTCTCGACGGCAAGCTGCGCATCAAGAGCTTCACCTCGCCGGTCACCGAGATCTTCCGCCTGATCGAGAGCGACCTCGGCCGGCCGGTCACCGACATCTCGACCCGGCTCGCCTACGAGCATCTGCCGCGCGACATCGCCCGCGTGCTGCGCACGCTGTCCCGGGTCGAGCACGAGGTAACCACGATCGACGGCAGCGCCGGCTACATCATGCGCATCCTGCCGTACCGGACCGTCGCCAACGTGATCGACGGCGTGGTCGTCACGTTCCTGGACATAACGGAGCGCAAGCGCCACGAGGAGGCGCTGGCGCACCTGGCCGCGATCGTGGCAGATTCCGCCGACGCCATCATCGGACTCAAGCCGGACGGCAGCATCGCCAGCTGGAACGCCGGAGCCGAGCGCATCTACGGCTTTACCGCGGAGGAGGCGGTCGGCCGGCCGTTTTCTCTGACGATGCCGCCCGAAAACGAGCACGAGCTGCGCCAGATCATCGAGCGCCTGCGGCGCTCGACCCCGGTCAGCGCCTTCGAGACCGGGCGGATCACCAAGGACGGACGACGAATCCACGTCTCCTACACCTCGACGCCGGTCCGCAACCAGGCCGGCAAGTTGCTCGCCGCGGCGGTGATCGAGCGCGACATCACCCGGCGCAAGCAGGCCGACGAGCAGCAGAAGATGCTGCTCGCCGAGCTCAATCATCGGGTCAAGAATGCGCTCGCAACCGTGCTGTCGATCGCCTCGCGCACCCGCAAGGTCACGGATTCGCTCGACGAATATTATCGCGCCTTCGAGGGGCGGTTGCGCGCGCTGGCGAGCACCCACGACCTGCTGGCGAAGAACATCTGGGCCGGCGCGTACCTGCGGCAGATCCTGCTGGCGGAGCTCGAGCCGTACAAGGGAGGGAAGGAGACGATCCTGATCTCGGGCCGCAATCTGTTCGTTTCCTCGCGCGCCGCGGTCGTATTCGGCATGATCTTTCACGAGTTGGCGACCAATGCGGCGAAATACGGCGCGCTCTCCGACACCGGCGGAAACGTGCAGGTGCGCTGGAATATGGATGGTGGCAAGGACGCCGAAAGTTTCGTGCTGGAATGGCAGGAGCGCGGCGGCCCCGCCGCGGGCGCCGCGGGCAAGCAGGGCTTCGGCATCAAGTTCATCGAGCGCAGCGTCGCGTACGAGCTGCAGGGTAGTGCCGAGCTGCGCTTCGATCCGGGCGGCCTCCACGCGACGATCCGCGCGCCGCTGACCGAGGTCATGGGTGAGGCGGGAGCGCCGGATTCGTAAGGGCTCGCGCGCCGGGCCACGCCAAGCGCAGCCCGTCGTCTCTGGGCCGGTCCGCGTGGGCTTCCCGGCACCCCCATCGCGCATGCGCGACCGGGACCCGGCCCGGTCAGCCCGCCCTGCGCGCTACGACTTGGGCGGAATGTCCTCGGGAAGCTTCGCCTCGATGGCGCCGGCCATTCTCTCGTAGGATTCCGCAACTTGGATAAGCCCTGCGCGAGCATCCGGGTCCTTCATTTCGGCGGCATGGGCGCGGCATTCCTCCGCCCGATCGCGGAAACGTCGGATTTTTTCCTCTTCGCTCTTGGCTTCTGTGCTCATCGGCGTGAATTATGCTCGATGCGCCGGCCATGTCCATTGGCTTAGCCGGCCAATGACCGATCGCGCCAGGAAGCTGGAAGCCGGAGCGGAGGCGGCGCGTCGAGCCATGGGGCGGCGCCGGCGCGGCGGCGATCCGCCGCGCTTGCGGTACAGGCGGCACATTGTTCGGTGGGCAAAGCTTGGCTAATTTCGCCGCCGCTCCCGTCGCATGGTTCCGCGCGATCTCCATGGACCCGATTTCCGAAACTCGGCATCTGCGCATGGTCCGGATCTGGCTGCTCGCCGTCGCCGGACTGATTTTTGTCATGGTGCTCGTTGGCGGGGCGACGAGGGTGACCGAGTCCGGGCTTTCGATCGTGGAATGGCAGCCGGTCACGGGAACGCTGCCGCCGCTCTCGCCATCCGGCTGGCAGCGCGAGTTCGAAAAATACCAGGCCATCCCGCAATACCGGCTGCTCAACCGGGGCATGAGTCTCACGGAATTCAAGACGATCTATTGGTGGGAATGGACGCATCGGCTGCTGGGACGGCTGATCGGCGCGGTGTTTCTGCTGCCGTTCCTGTTGTTTCTGTGGCGCGGCTGGATCGGGCAGGGCTTGCGTTCCCGGCTGTGGCTGATCTTCGCGCTCGGCGCGGCGCAGGGCGCCATCGGCTGGTGGATGGTCGCTTCCGGGCTTGCCGAACGAACCGAGGTCTCGCCGTATCGCCTCGCCACCCACCTCATCCTCGCCTGCGTGATTTTCACGGCGAGCCTTTGGACCGCGCAGCGGCTGATCGCCGGTCCGGCGATCGTCGCTTCGGCGCGCGTCCGCGCAACCGCGCTCGTCGTGCTCGTCCTCATGCTGCTGCAGATGTATTTCGGCGCGCTGCTCGCCGGGCTTCGCGGCGGGCTCGTCTACAACACCTGGCCGCTCATCGACGGCGCCTTCGTGCCGCCTGCGTCGCAGCTGTTCGGCCTGGAGCCGTTCTGGCGCAATTGGTTCGAAAACGTCCTCACCGTGCAATTCGCGCATCGCATGACTGCTTATGCGCTCTGCCTCCTTGCCGTGCTGCATCTCGCCGATGTCGGGCGCAGTGTCGGTCTCGGGCCGGCATTCGGGAGCGCGCTCGCGCTCGCGACCGGCGTCGGCGTGCAGGCGAGCCTCGGCGTCCTCACTCTGCTCCATCAGGTGCCGCCGCCGCTGGCGCTGCTGCACCAGGCGATGGCGATCATCGTGCTGGCGCTCGCGGTCGTGCATGCCGAGCGGCTCACCGCGGCGCGCGCGGGCGCGGGCGTACGAATGGCGGCGCTTCCATCGGCACCGTGAGCGTGACACCATGCGCGGAACAGATCGGCGAGGCCCCGCGCGTGCTCGAGGTAAGTCATAGCGGCGATATCGCCGTGCTCAAGATGGGCCACGGCAAGGTCAACGCGCTGGACATCGAGCTCTGCGGGCACATCACGAGCCGGCTCGAGGAGCTCGGCACGTCCTCGGCGCCGGCCGTGGTGCTGACCGGACAGGCCGGGATCTTCTCCGCAGGCGTCGATCTCATTCGCGCGCTCGACGGCGGCGGCGCCTACCTGCGGGACTTCCTTCCGGTGCTGCGCAAGCTCTTCGACGTGATGTTCTTCTATCCCAAGCCCGTGGTCGCGGCGATCAACGGCCATGCCATCGCCGGCGGCTGCGTGCTCGCGTGCGCGGCCGACCAGCGGCTGATGGCGCGCGGCTCGGGGCGGATCGGCGTCACCGAGCTGCTCGTCGGCCTGCCGTACCCGGCGATCGCGCTGGAAATCATGCGATTCACGGCCGTTCCGGCCTATTTTCGCGAGGTGATCTTCGGCGGAGGCAGATACCCGGCGGAAGCCGCCGCAACGCGCGGCCTCGTCGACGTTATCGTGGATCCCGAAGCGCTGCTCGCCGATGCGGTCGAGGCCGCGCGATCGCTCGCCTCGCTCGCGCCGGCGGCGTTCGCCCTGACCAAGAGCCAAACGCGCCAGCCGGTGCTCGACCAGCTGCAGAAATATGGCGATGTCTTCGACGCGGCGGTCGACGAGATCTGGCTCGCGCCGGAAAGCGCCAGCCGCATCCGGGACTATGTTTCGCGGACGTTCAAGAAGATCTGAGACAACTACGGACTCGTCGTCCCGGGGCCGAGCGAAGCGAGGAACCCGGGATCCATGAACACGGAGCCCAAAGTTTCGTCCCGTGTGCATGGGTTCCGGGTGCGCCGCTTCGCGGCGCCCCGGAATGACACGCGCCGCGTATGCGGCTACGCCGCCTCCAGCCCCTGCTCCAGGTCGGCGATGATGTCTTCCTTGTCCTCGATGCCGATCGAGAGCCGCACCACGTCGGGGCCGGCGCCGGCCTGAATCTTCTGCTCGTCGCTGAGCTGCCGGTGCGTGGTCGATGCCGGGTGGATGATCAGCGAACGGGTGTCGCCGATGTTGGCAAGGTGCGAGAACATCGTCACGTTGGAGACGAGCTTCACGCCGGCGTCGTAGCCGCCCTTGAGCCCGAAGGTGAGCACGGCGCCCGCGCCGTTCGGCACGTATTTCTTCGCCAGATTGTGATAGCGGTCGCCGGGCAGCCCCGGATAGCTCACCCAGGCGACCTTGGGATGCGCCGCCAGCCATTCCGCTACCGCTTGCGTATTGTCGCAGTGGCGCCGCATGCGCAGCGGCAACGTCTCGATCCCGGTGAGGATGAGGAACGCGTTGAACGGGGAGAGCGCCGGGCCGATGTCGCGCAGCGCCAGCACCCGGCAGGCGATGGCGAAGGCGAAATTGCCGAAGGTCTCGTGCAGCACGATGCCGTGATATTCCGGCCGCGGCTCGGAGAGCATCGGGTAGCGGCCGCCGCGGGACCAGTTGAAGGTGCCGCCGTCGACGATCAGGCCGCCGATGGAATTGCCGTGCCCGCCGAGGAATTTCGTCAGCGAGTGCACGATGATGTCGGCGCCGTGGTCGAGCGGCCGGCACAAATAGGGCGTCGCCAGCGTGTTGTCGACGATCAGCGGCACGCCCGCGCGCTTGGCGATCGCGGCCACCGCCTCGATATCGGTGATGACCCCGCCCGGATTGGCGATCGATTCGATGAAGATCGCCTTGGTCTTTTCGCTCACGCCGCGCTCGAAGCTCGAGATGTCGTCGGGGTCGGCCCAAACCACGTTCCAGCCGAAGTTCTTGAAGGCGTGGTTGAACTGGTTGATCGAGCCGCCGTAGAGCTTCTTCGAGGCGACGAACTCCTCGCCGGGCCGCATCAGGACGTG
>WNEY01001993.1_pt1 | contig 14756 bp, 9 predicted proteins | sample 5400531 | NCBI WGS metagenome assembly WNEY01 (sample SAMN13153338, study PRJNA577476) | soil metagenome | isolation source: 200 cm saprolite under Douglas fir tree site 1 | place: USA:California | collected 2015-04-18
CACCTCGGGCGTATTGGTGGCCGTGGCGCTGACGCCGGTCGGGACTGTGGGTGGAGTGACATCAGGCGTCGTAGCGATCGCGGGGGACGATTGGGCCGAGTGATTGTCGCCGGCATTGAAGGCGTCGACCGTGTAGCTAAAGGTTGTGGCCTCGGCGACGGACTTGTCCGCGTACGTCAGCGGGGATCCGGACACCGTGGCGAGCGACACGCCGTTGCGATAGACCGTGTAGCCCGTCACACCCACGTTGTCGGTGGAGGCATTCCACGCCAGGTCTACCTCGGTGGCCGAGGTCGCCGTCGCCGTAAGGCCGGTTGGCACCGATGGCGCCAGGATGTTGAGGCTGGTGTCCAGGACAATGTTGAAGGTGCTGCTGCACGAAGGCGTCATGCAGCTGGTGCCAGTTTGGTAGACGAGAGGCACGTAGGCGGCCTTGCTTGTCGAAGGGTCAACGAGCAGCGAGGGAACGTGTGTGTAGCGCGGCTGTGTGCCGGTGGTCATCGTGGTCTCGCCAGACGCGGAGGTATACGGGCTGTCCAGCGTCACGTACTTGACCACTCCGCCAGTGGCCTTGGTGACCCAGAAGACGTAGACCCTGTGTGTCGACGGGTCGACGGTGCCGGCAATGTCCGGCGGGTCGCTTTCCCATGAGCTGGCGGCGGGATCGATTACCACCCGGGAGCTCCAGTTGACCGTGCCGGTCGTCGAGAAGCTGGCATCGGGGACACCGTGCCAATAGATGATCCCTGTAGGTGAAGGTTCGCCGCTGGTCATGGCTTTGAAGACGTGGATGTCGCCGCTGTTTTCGTCGATAGCGATCTGCGGCCCGTTGAGAACCGCGTCGCAATCGTCGACGTCGATCTGCGATTCGGCGATCCAGTTTGCCAGGGACGGGTCAGTTGCGCTGTCGAGGAGCGTGCGCGTCAGGACTTTGCAGAAGGCTCCGTAAACCGCGATCGTGGCACCGAGCTTGTCCGAGTGTCGAATGGACACCTGTATGGAGTTCTGGTGGGTTGCCGTGAGCAGGCTGGCGGCTATCCTCATGGGCTCGCCTAGAAAGTGGTGGTAATTGAAGGCGGCAGTCGTCAGCGTGTAGGGTCCCGCGCCTGAAACGGCGGTCACCTGGCGGAGCTCTGCGTTGCAAGGGACTGGGGTCTTATCGACGCAGGTGACGGTCCCATCGTTGCTGACCGCGTTCCCGATCTGGAACCAGTCCCCCACGGCCGGAGCAGCGCCAGAAACGACGTTGTAACTGATCGAGGTCGATCCCCCGCTGGTATCCGTACCCACCGAGCCGGACTTCATCGGTACGGCCCAGCCGGTCTTGCCGGTGCGGTCGGTCGTCCAGTTGTAGAAGACGTTGTCGGAGTTCCCGCCTACGGTGTCGTCCCACCATGAGGCGATCAACCACTTCCCAGTCCAGGTCACCGATGGATCCTGGCGGCCGTTCGTGAGCGCCCCCGGAACCTGAACCGGGACCGGGCTTACGTTGCCGCCGTCCCAGCTGAACGTGCCGGCGCTGTAGGTGCCGTGCTGGATCTGTTCCTGCCTGGTGCCGCCGAAGATTTCGTTTCCCTGAAGCACCCAGATTTCGGTGCTGCCGCTTCCGGGTAGCGTGTAGATGGACTCCTCTTCGCCGCCCAAGAACGTGAGCACCTGTGTCGACACCGGCGCGGTTGACGGATTCGTCACGTGGTAGAGCACGCCCGTGTGCCCGTCGTAGAAGCCAACCAGAAGTGAGCCGTCGTGTAGGTAAGCGACCTTGTCCTGGGCCGAACGCTGATAAGCCTGTGCGCATGGAAAGACTCCGATGGAGTCTGCCGTGCAGGACGAGGTTCCAATGGTGGTGGGCCCGGCCGCAGAGACCACAACCGGCGTGCTAACCGCGACTGAAAAGCTTGCGGCCAGCAACGCCGCTAGCACACCGCTTTCAACAACTCGACGGATATGAGCCAATGGACGCGAGCGGGTTGACCCATTAGTCATTGCTAAAACCACACGTGAAGTGAGCGAAGATGGCATCGACCTCGACCGTATCGTCGGCTCGCACCCACCGTCAACCGGTACTTCTGTCCCGTCGAATCCGAGCCCTTGACGCGGTCGGGACATACGCCCAGCGGTCATTGAAGGGTTGTGCTCTTGAGCCCCGCGAGGAGCCTGCGGCGATGGCGCGAACGCGCTGTGAACTTGCTCAGAAGTCGCGAGAAAACATATGACGTCGTCGCAAGCATCAGCCCGAAAGTCGACCCGAGTGTCGGATTGGCCAAGTAGCCCATGTCGAGCTCCACGCGCTTGGGGAGGAGCTCGGACACGTAGTAGTCCTCGACATCCTCCAGCCCATCAGGGACCACGTCTCGCAGCGACATGTGAACGGGGCCGCTCAGTCCCGGACGGTATGAAAACACCGCGCGCAAATGGACCGGATATCGGAGAGCAAGCGCCACGGTCTCAGGTCGCGGCCCGACCAGGGTCATTTCTCCGCGGAGAACGTTGATCAGCTGAGGGAGCTCGTCGAGACTGGTCAGCCTGAGGACTGCGCCAAACCGCGTGATGCGCTGGTCGCCCGGCGTCGTGACCTCGGGACCGTCGAGGCCGCAGCGCATGCTGCGAAATTTGTACATGGTGAAAGGGACGCCCCCCTCTCCCACACGAATCTGTCTGTAAACCGGCGATCCATGCGTGCTGATGCGCGATGCGGCGGCAATCACCAGCAGCAATGGCCACGAGAGGCCGAGGGTGAGCAGCGCAACGATGATGTCCAGGGCTCGTCGCTTGCGGCTGGGGTCAACTCTGTCAAGCCCCTCGATCACCGGTTGTGGAACCTTGCGATACGGCGTCGATCGCGTCACGTGTCTGTACCACGCGACCAGCGTGATGGTGGTGGTGAGATACGCCGCGCTGGAGGCGATGGCCGCCCCGACAGCGCCAAGGCGCGGGATCAGGATCACGTCGAGGACCACCGTCACGATCAGCCCTGTCCCGGCGGCCAGGGAGTTGAGACCAGGCCGGCCGCGTCCATAGAGGAATGCTGTGATCACCCCAGCCGCACCTTCAGGCGCGAGCCCTATGAACAGGATCTGCGCCGGTAGCACCGCGCCCGCAAACGGGTGGCCGAACAGGGTCGGGACGACGGCGCCGGCCGCGAGGGCCAGGGGCAGCGCGATGACCGCCGTGACAGCCCCCGCGCGGAGCATCAGGCGGCGAGACGAGGCTGCCGCGACGGCCGCATCAGACCTCGCGAAGCGGGGATACAGGACCCAGTAGGCCGCGATCGGAACCAGGCGAAGAATCTCGGCGTACTTCGACGCCACGGCGTAAATCCCCAGGACTGCCGGGCCGGCGATCGCCGCGAGGAAGACGAAGTCGAAACGCAGATTGAGCAGGCCGAGCAGGCTGCCCAGCTGCCCCCGGCTCCCGAACGCGACGATTCGTCGCGCCATCCGCCATGAGGGCCCCGAAGCAGCGACGAGGAAACCACGGCGAAACAATCGGGTCCAGGCGGCGAGGGCCGTCGCCACATCGGCCAGGATTAGAGCGGCGATCACGGCTGTCATCCCACCAACGTGGAGCGCGAGGAGGAGGCCGTAGCCGGGGAGGAACAGGAGCTCCTCGAACAGGATCGTGCGGTTGCTGCCTGCCAGGTCTCCCGTGCCCTGGGCCGCTCCCTTGCCTGTGATTACGAAAAGGCGCAGTCCCACCCTTACGGCGACCAATGAGATGAGGCCCGAGGGCAGGTCCTTGAGGAAGAACCGGTGCAGCAGCGGCGTTCCGATGACCCACAGAAAGGCGCCCGCGACAGCGGCGATGATCGCGATGGCGAGTACCGTGGACCGGACGCCGCGGTCGTCGCGGGTCGGCCCCGCCAGAAAATACGCGAGGGATCCCGCGAGCCCCCCGGAAACGATCACCGCCAGCAGCCATGGGAGCATCCGCAGCAACGCGTAGTCGCCAACGGCCGCCGGTCCGCCGACTCGAGCGACCCACAGCGTGGCCAAGCCGAGCGCAGCCATGGAACCCGCCAGCACGGCGACGTTGTCGGTGAACGGATGTCGCGCCCGGCGGGCGAGGCTCACAAACGTGCTCATCTGCGTCCCCACAGGTACAGGGCCGCGACCACGGCAAACATCGCCCACACATGCCGGAAATGGAGGACCTGGTAGTACGACGCCGACACCGCCAGACCTAACACCGCGCCGACCAGCGCGGCCTTCATAGGAAACAGCTCCGCAAACTCAGGAGCCAGTGGCTTGGTCGCAACGGTCCAGGTGCGAACAGAGATGGATCCGATCAGGAGGACCAGCCCGAACGCCCCCAGGACGCCGCGCTCGACCATCGATTCGATGTAGTCGTCGTGCGTCTCGTACGCATATGGAGCGAGCTGGCTGAGGAGCAAAGGCTTGGTCGAACCCGGGCCCAGGCCCCAAGGGACACCCTGCTTGAACAGGTCTGTCGTCTCCTGGATCAACCACACACGCTCCTGCGCGCTTTGCGAGCTGCGGCCGATCGAGTCCCGCAGCAGCGGCTGGCCGCTGTCCTTCGCCCACTCTTCTATCGGTAATGTCTGGGCAGCCGTCAAGGCGATGATGCCGAGCACACCGACCGCGCAGACGGTCGCCACCAGCGGGATCGGCCCCCAATGGCGGTATACGACAGAAATCGCCACCACCGTCAATCCGACCGAACAAGCCAGCAGCCCCCCGTTGGACCCGGTCAGGCCGAGTGCCGCGAGCAGCGCCGCACAAGCGATCAGACGGAGGCTGCGGCGTCGCGGCGTCCGCGTGGCGATCACGACCATGAGAGATACGAAGAAGTAGTTCGCCGCGTAGTTGGGGTCGCCAAAGGTAAGCGAGGCGCGCACTCCGGTGCGTGCGGTCACCCCTGCAAGCGCGAGGTTGCCGGTCGCGACCGCGCCGATCAGGACCACAGCCCAGCCGACTGAGCCCCAGGTCCAGGCGCGAAGCAGCCACCGAAATGCGGCGGGTGAGCGAGAAATGTTGACGATGACTGCGCACCACGCCAGCACCACGAGGTCTTGAGCTACCGCCAGCAACCCTGTCCCGGGTAGGGGCCCGGCCAGTGATGCGACCGCTCCGCCAAGCATGGTCAGTGCGACGGCGAAGCCATATGGAAACCGCAGCTCCTGGCGCGTGTAGCCCGCCCAGAGGAGCGTGACGCCGATGCCGAGGGCAATGAAGACGTCCACCGGCGAGGAGTTGCCCGGACCTGATGGCTTGAGGAAGGGCAGCAGCGCAATCGCACCCATGACCGGAGCCAGCACGAGCCACGGCACGGCTGAACCTACACTGGTCACGGACGCCGGCGGCAACCGGCCGGCGATCGAGGATGACGCGATCATCTCTGGGTTACTTCGACTCCCAACGCGAGCACAAACGTCGCGGCACAGATGAAGCCCGCGATCCAGAAAGCACCCTTGAGCAGCCGGCGCATCACAGCACGGCGGCGTCGCTGATGGATCCGGCGCAGCCTCACCTCCAGCGACACGGAGCCGTCCTGTCCCATCACGATCGGTCTGGTTCGACGAATGTCCATCTGCCCCGCCCCTAGTTCAGAACCGCAAAAGGCCGCAAGCGCGCCACGGGCCGGACGAGGTTATTGGTCACGAGGATCCGCAAACCCTCGTTTACCCCGTTGTCGTCGAGGTGAGGCACGACGGTCGCGGCGGTGTCCTTGTATCCGAATCGCAGCGTGGTATGTCCCTGAGGGTCCTGGCTCGAGAGGCCCCTCCTCTCGAAGTCCGAGATGATGCTGCCCGTCCCATGGCACGCCGAGTAGAGGGCCTGCTCGGCGCCCTCGGCGGCCACACATAAATAGGACGAGGTGCGATTAGTCCCCGGGAGCAAGAGCGGCATCCCTGTCTCGGCGAAGACCGGATGGCCCCGCATTTTCGACGGCGGAAAAGCACGCGCGCTGTTGTGGCGGTGCACGACCGCGGGCGCGCCGCCGATCTCCTCGTCATAGATGGTGTTGTGGGGGGAGTCGACGATCAGCTTCATGCTCGCGCCGAACGAGTGGCGAGCCAGCGTCCGCAGGGTTGCGTAGGTGGCCTGGCGGTACGCGAATCCATAGTTCATGGCGACCGCGTTGGCCAGCATCAGCCGCTCGCCTTCCTCGCTTTCCCGCGGGACGGGAGGGCAGCCGCCAGAGAAGTAGAGGCGCCACCGTTCTTGCAGCTGGCGCTTCGATCGCACTGACGCCAGCTGATAGAGAGGTTTCTGCACCGCCATCACGGCGCGCATCGGGCGCGAGCCGGCTAGACGGCGCCCAAAACGTGCCCCCATCTGGATGTTCAGCACGCCGTCACCGCCGTGGTACTGGAGCGTGACCTGGCCGAGCCGCACGCCTAGCCTGGCAGCCACCTCGGTGTCGAAGACCTCTTCCACGTTTTGCAGCTCGACGAAATGGGTGCTTGGACCCACTGTCCCGAAACGGATTCGTGAGAGTTGAGTCGCCATCCACGAGAGCTCGCGCCGCACCCTCGGCTCGCCGCCATAGCTCTCCACTCCCAGGCAGCCGCCCTCCTCGATGCGTTCGAGCTCGCTCGGCGCCAGGTCGTAGCGGTCGATTGCAAACCGCGCCCCTTCGACCGCGCATCGGATGACCTCGTTTGCCGTCAGCACCGCCTTGTAGTTGGGCGGATACGGGTACCGAGCCCGGACCTGCTCGTAGAAGTTTCGGATCGAGCTCTCATTGGGCTTGTCGATGTCCAACCCGACGAGCGCCATGCCGCAGTTCAGGGCGGCGCTCGTGAAGATTGGACGGATCGTGTCCCGAGTCGCGACCGCGATGCTCGAAGGCATTTCCATGAGGCGCTTGTGGTAGAAGTCGGGCAGCACCGCGGGCTGGGCGGCCAGATCGTCGATGTCCTTGATGCCCTGGTGGAGCAAGGCCAGCGAATCCAGCCGGACCGGATGGTCGTCGCTGTCGAACACACGCGGCTGGTACGCCCGCGACGGGCTGACCGGAATCGCGGCGTTGTATGTGCGGGTGACCGTGTCGCTGCTCATGCGATCGCCTCCGCCAGGGTTAGTAGCTCGGCCAGCCTGACCCCGGGCTGACGAGGCAAAGAGATCTCGACCGCGGGCAGGGTCGATGCGAGCTGCCGAGCGATCGGCTCTACGTTGGGATGGGGTGGCCCCAGCCCAGTTCCCGCGGTCAGCGTGGCCGCCAACCCCCAAAAACGCCGGAGCTCGCCGGCCATGTAGGTGCCGGTGACCAACGAGCGAACGGCCGCGGCCGTGCCGCAGGATCGCACGCGCGCAACTTGATCCTGGCCGCGCCGAAGCACGACCAGGACGCTCGGCGCCAAAGCCTTGACCCTGCCCGGCAAGGGAATTTCGCCGCGCCCATATGTCACGGCCCGACCCACACGCCGGTCGACGCGCATCGGCTCGACCACGCCCCAGGCCGTCACGCCGTCGCTGACACACAGGTTGTCCGAGATCGCGCGGCCGCCGGCAGCCAGCTCCTTCGCCATCAGCGTCGACTTGCCGACACCGCCTGGTCCGGCCAGCAGCGGCCGCATGTCACCGACCGTGCATACGGATGCGTGTAGCGGAGCCCGCCCGCGAATCGAAGCTCGCCACAAGGCGGGGTACTGCAGCAGAACCTCTCTCGCCAGCAGCGTGAAGCGGGTCTTCAACAGCTGGGCGGCCGCGCGTCCGCGCAGCTGTGGACGCCAGCGAAACGTGAACTCCACGTCGTCTGGCGTGTACCGCACGTGGAGGTCGAACCCGGTGGTGCACACATCCTCGACGACCACCTCGTCGCGAAACCTCCAGGCGCCGCGCGTCAGCGGTTCCCACGAGTCGGTGTCGAAGGCGCCTTTTCTCGACTCGACGTTCACCACGACGCCTGTCGCCGAAGGGTCGTCGGGAAAGAGATCCCCAGCCGTGGCTTCGGTGATCAGGTCGTCGACCCAAGAGATGGAGCTGTTTATCCGGACGCGTTCGCCCCCGGTTTCGAGGATCGCCAGCATTTCTACGCGACGAGCCTCAGCGACTTGCTCGAAGTCCGCGTTGAGCTGGTGAGCGCCATCTCGTACGTCTCTGCAAGGTCGCGTCCCAGAACCTCGGGATCGAAGCGGTCTCCAAGTTGAACCCGTGCCGCAGCTGCCATCCGGGACCCTTCCGAAGGGTGGTCGAGCAGGTATGCCAGCGCCCTGCCCAAAAGCGCCGGTGCGGCTGCCGGCACCAACAGGCCGGTTCTGCCGGGAACAACCACCTCAGGCACGGCGTTGACCGCCGTGGCTACGACCGGAAGGCCACAAGTCATCGCCTCTACCAGCGAGCAGGGCAGTCCCTCGTAGTGGCTGGAGAGCGCGAAGACGTCGAAGCCGGGGAGCAGAGCCGCGACATCGCGGCGCTCGCCCAGAAGGAGAAAGCGATTGGCGAGATTGCGCCGCTCCACCAGCCTCGCAACCTCTTCGCGCATCGGCCCGTCCCCGACCCAGACGCAATAGACGTTTGCGCGGTCCATCGCGGCGATGGCTGCGACCATGTCTTGAGGCGCCTTCTGCGGCGCCAACCTGCCCACCGTCCCGACCACCAGCGCGTCGTCCGGCAGGTCCATCAGGCGCCGCGCCGCAGCGCGGTTGCCTGGTGACGCAGGCGGGATGTTCAGGTCTATCGCGCTCGCGATGGTTCGAATCCGTTCCGCTGGCGCGATTCGCAGATTGATCGCCTGGGCGGCGACGGCCCCGCCGACCGCGAGGAACTGATCGGTGATGCGTCCCAGCCGTTTCTCGATCTGGATGTACGCCGCGCGGAGAGGCCACAACTGAAAGTCGTGGAAGGGAAAGCCGTGGAATGTATGGACGATCGCGGGTACGCCGACTCTGTATGCCGCGATTCTTCCCAATGCACCCGCCTTGGCGCTGTGCGTATGAACGATGTCAAATCGCCCGTTGCGCAGCTCCCCCGTGAGCTCTCGTAGGGCTTGGGGATCCGTTCGAAGACTGACCACAGGGACCATGTGTCGAAGGCGGACCACCTCAAAGCCCGCCTTCTCAGCCTCGGCCAGGAGTGGTCCACCGGCCGCCGCCAAGATGGTCACCGAGTACCTGGTCGGGTCAAGCGCCAGCGCGCCGCGCAGTGCAACCCCGCCGGCGCCGGCGATGAACCGTGTGATCACAACTGCGACCCGTTGCAATTTAGAAACCGTCCGGGTACGGCGCGACCAACGTTGCGGTAACGGCTGCGGGCACCCTGGTGAAGCCGGGCAGCAGGGCAGCGAGGTACTGTCGCACGAGGTCGCTGCGATTGAGTGACGCGGCTTCGATCAGCCGATCAAGGGCCACGTCGAGATCTACCGAGGGTCGCGCTGCTCGCGTGGCCCAGATTCGGGGATGCTCGGTGTGCAAGCGCTCCTCGCTCTCGCTGAAGAGCGCCTCGTTCAGCTTCTCGCCCCCACGCAAACCGGTGAAGCTGATCTGGAAGTCTCCCTCTCGCAGGTTGAACTGCGCCGCGTAGTTATTGACGAGATCGACGATTCGCACCGGTTCGCCCATGTCGAGCACGAACGTCTCTCCGAGCTCCGCCATGCTCGCCGCCTCGATGACGAGCCCCACCGCCTCTTCGACAGTCATGAAGAATCGCGTCACATCGGGGTGCGTGACCGTGACTGCTTCCCCGTTCTCGATCTGTTCCGAGAGCACGGACAGAAAAGAGCCGCGGCTGCCGAGCACATTGCCGAAGCGGACTGACGCAAATCTCGTGAAACCACCGGAGTGGCTCTGGACGATCAGCTCGGCCACTCGCTTGGACGCACCGAGAATTGAGATCGGATCTGCCGCCTTGTCGGTCGAGATGAGAATGAAGCGCTCAGCGCCGGTGGCGATCGCCGCCTCGACGAGGTGCTTCGTCCCCAGCACGTTGGACTTGATGCCCTCGCACGGATGCCTCTCCAGAAGCGGAAGGTGCTTGTGTGCGGCTGCATGGAAGATGACCTGAAATTCGAGTTCCGCAAACAGCTGCTTGATTCGCTCGCCGTCCCTGATGTCGGCGATGATCAGCTCGTCGCTGTCTAGCAGGGCCTGTCCGTCGAGCTGCATCTGCAGACGGTGAAGGTTCGACTCGTCGTGGTCCAACATGTGAAGCGAAGCCGGACCGAACGCCTTGATCTGGCGGCACAGCTCGCTTCCAATCGAGCCGCCCGCACCCGTGACCAGAACACGCTTGCCTTCGACAACCGAGCGCGAGGCGGTCCTAACGACGTGCATCTCCTGCCGCCCGAGCAGGCGGTCGACCCGTAACCGGCGCAGATCGCTGATTCGGGCGTCGCGCTCGAGAGCCGCTCCGAATGAGGGTAGGTAGCGGACGCTGACGCCTGCGGAGCTGGCGTTCTCGGCGAGCCTTCGCACGTCGCCAGGCGCCAAAGAAGGTATGGCGACGATCGCCACATCCGCTGATTGCTCCGATGCAATCATCACGAGGTCCCGGGTGGTGCCCAGAACAGGTAGACCGGCCGCGCCTTTCTTGGTCGTGTCGTCATCGAGAAAGCCGATCGGCAGCAACCCGTACTCAGGGGCGCGCCTGAGATCGCGCGCCAGAATCCGGCCCGCCTCGCCCGCGCCGATGATGATGGTGCGCAGTCCAGAGCCGCCCTTGGACCTGTGCGCCGTCTCGCGGTGCGAAGCCTTGTATGACTGCGAAACTTCGAGCGCCATCAGTCACTACCAGCGACTACGAGATGTGGGCGCTGACCGGCGTGCTCTGAAAGCCGCATCCCGTCGATCTCCTCGCAGATCTGATCGAGCATCCCGTCCGTGAGGCCGGGATAGAAGGGAAGCGACACGATCGTGGGGAAGACCGCATCAGCCACCGGGAACGATTGATTGCCTTCGTTGGCGAGCATGCGCTGGAAGTAGGGCTGGTGATGCAAAGGGATGAAATGCACCGAGCAATCGACTCCGCGTTCGGAGAGCTCGGCGATGAATGCATCGCGGTCGATGCCAAAGCTCGGTTCGACACGAATCACATAGAGGTGCCACGCGTGCACTCCACTCTCGGGCCGTGGTGGCGTACGCAAGCCGTCGATTCTCGAAAGTCGTGATTCGTAGGCTCGCGCAAGCTCTTCTCGGCGCTCCTGCCAGCCCCAGAAGTGCTTAAGCTGACCGCGCCCGATGGCCGCCTGAACATCGGTCATGTTGGCTTTGATCCCGGCCACGTCGACCTCGTATCGCCAGTTCGAGCCCGGCAAATAGCGTTTCCAGGCATCGCGGCTCATGCCGTGGAGGCGAATCTGGCGGGCGCGATCAGCGAGTTCCGGATCGGCCGTCGTGATCATCCCGCCCTCTCCGATCGGCAGGTTTTTGGTGGCGTAGAAGCTGAAGCAGGTCGCCGCCGAGATCGAGCCGACCCAACGATCGCCAACCTTGGTGCCGATGGCGTGGGCGGCGTCCTCGATTACGCGGGTGAGTGGCAGGCCGGCTGCTGCAGCCATCTCCTCGACCGGGGCCGGCGCGCCTCCGAAATGCAGAACGACCATGGCATCGACCGGTCCAGAAGCGCGCACCGCCGCAGCGACCGTCTCCGCGTCGGGCATCAGCGTCTCGGGGTTCACGTCGACGAGAATCGGGTGCAGCCTGGCGTGGACGATCGCATGCACGGCTCCGCAAAAAGTCATCGTTGACGTGAGCACCTTCGCCCCCACAGGAAGACCTAGTGCTCGAAGTGAGATCTCGATCCCGGCCGTACATGACGACACAGCCACCGCGTGCGGGGCTTCTACAAGCTGCGCGAACTCACGCTCGAACTCGAGGACCTCGGGACCGGTGGTCACCCAGCCGGACGCAAGGACCCGCGCAGAGGCGTCTCGAGCTTCCTCGCTGATCTCTACTTTGGCGAAGGGGATTCGGAGTCGCGCGTCAGATCCCCTGGGTTCAGCGCTCACCGTGCTCCCCACAAATCGGACTGGATCTCCTTGCTCATCCCTTGCAGGGCGTCCTTCTCACCGTCGAGGACGACGGCCAGGCGGGGCGAACGCTTTACGTTTGACATCGGGATCCTTGCCCTAGGCTCGGATCGGCTCGCGATGATGCCCAGCAGAGGGCGGCCGCTGATCTCGATCAGCTCCTGCACGGGCGCCAGCGCGGTCTTGCTGATTCGCTCAGGCGCCACCAGCACGAAGCCCGACGGCGGCGCCTGACCGTTTCGATATCGCGCCGGAGCGTCGTCGATCGAGAAGATCGCCACTCCCTTGCCCTCTCCTTGACCCAGCGAGAGCGATCCGCGGAGGCTTCGCGCGAGTGCAGAGAGATCCGTCGCGTCGCCGATGCCGATCAGTTCCACCGCGCGCACATCGGAGGCGGTCGCCGCCATCTTGAGTCGCAGCGGTAGCGTCCCGGCTTCATCCGGAAGCCAACCGAGAATTGGAACCTCGAGTGCTTTGGCGACAGCATCGCCGCTCGCGAGGGTAGGTCGGAACGTTTCTCGGGCCGCTGCCCCTCCGACTCCAAGCACCGATCCGATCACGAGAGCGAGGGCCAGGTCGATCGGGAGGCGCGAGGGATCGGGCTTGATCGGCACCGTCGCCGTGTCGATGACCGATGGAGTCGTGTCGGAAGCCGAACCCAGGCTCGACCGCTCGGAGTCGAGGTGGATCAGCTGCTGGGTCAGCGTTGAGATCTCGTTGTCATCAAACGTGATGCGATCGGCCAGGATCTGGGCTTTCACTGCCGTCGTCTGTGGGTTGGCGGGGTCGACGGCAAGGTTCTTGAGCTGGTCTTTCAACGACGTGATATCCACGTTGAGCGCGGCGATCTGGTCGGTCACGGTCTTGATCTGCGCGTCGAGCGCCGCCTTGTGCGCCGCTGGGCTGACCGCAAGGCGGGTCTGAATCAAGTCATCGGCGAGCGCATTCGCGATGCCTGCGGCGGCGGCCGCATCTGGGTCTTTAACCGTCAGCTGCAGTACGCCGGATGTGCCGAGGGGTACAAGTGTGATGTTCGGGATGACCTTGACCGGATCGCGAGTGACACCGGCCGCGTTCAAGGCGGCGATGACATGGGTCGGACTGGTCGCGATCGCTTTCGCCGCGTCGGCGACCGCTGTCGCCTCGGTGCCCGAGGTGGGTGCGGGCGCATCGAGCACAAGGCGGGTCGAAGCGCTGTACATGGGCGTATCGAAGAGGTGATAGGCGATCACGGCACCTGCGCTTACGACGACGCAGACCATGATCAGGACCCAATGTCCAAGCACGACGCGCCGGGTCAACTCTTGGAGGTCCATGCGCTAGTGAACGACGTGAAGGAGGGACTTCATGGAACTTAAGGAGCGTATTCGAATGCGTTTGCTGTGCCTGTAGGAAAGAGGGGCACTTCAACTGGCCATGTCCCGACCGCAATCGGGATGATTCAGAAACATGTCCCGACCCAAGTAGTGCGCTGGTCTCGTACGGCCCGGGACGCCGCACGCATGTGTGCAAAGAAATATTTATTCGATAAGACACGATGCCGCGCGCCCTTCAGGCCCTGTTGCGCGAGTGTCTAATCTCGAATTTATCTGGGCCAGGGGGTTGCATTCTGGCGGACCAATGGGTTAAAACTTGCAAATCCTTCGTCATTCCTGAACCCCTCGGGGTCTCGGGTCGATCGGCCAACTGTTAGAAGAGAGCTCAGTTGGCGTTCCAGAAGGTTGGGGTCCATTGGACTCCGCCCAGCCGACCACACGCTGACCCTGTTCAGCGTTCCCGGGGGTAGACGAATATGCGTGGACGTCGACGTAGGCGTCGTGGGACCCTGCTGATATTCGGCGGAATCAGGCAGCGCATGTCGCGACGTCCGCTGGCTGTACATCTATTCGTGATCTTGGCCGCCATGCTGGTATTGCCGTTTGATCACTTTGTGCAGGCGGCCGCCGCTCCTCCTCATGTGCTTATGGTGCTGATGGAGAACACCAGCTATGAGCAGATCGTCGGCAACTCGCAAATGCCGTTCGTCAACGCACAGGTCGCAGCCAATGGATCGGTCAGCACCACTGACCTGAGTCACCCGAGCCTGCCGAACTACCTCGGTCTGACATCTGGCTCGATCTGGAACAACCCGCCGGACACCACCCCGCAGGACATGACGTACGCAGGCCCGCAGTTCACGGACAAGCTCGCGAGCGCGGGCATCGCGTGGAAGGCCTACATGGAAGACATGCCGGTCGCATGCGACCTGACCGACCAGTTCGGGCCGGGTGGATATGACGTCAACCACGACCCGTTCATGTACTACGACACCGTCCGCACCAACCCAAGTCAGTGCAACCGTGTCGTTCCGTACCCGCAGCTGACGACGGACCTCAATTCCGGAACAGCGCCGCCCTTCTTGTGGGTTTCGCCCAACCTCACGAACGACATGCACGACGGCACCCCGGCCCAGGGCGATGCCTTCCTCCAGGGGCTGGTCACGCAAGTCAAGGCCTCGACCTGGTGGACAGCTGGCAGCCGGATCGTCATCACGTGGGACGAAGGTGCTTCAACCGAGCAGGTGCTTACGCTCGTCATCGGCTCGGCGCACGGCACCGCGGCCAACGGTGGAAATGAGTACGGAACGCTCCGCGGGCTGGAGGAGGCTTACGGCGTCGGATTGCTCGGCCACGCCGCCGATTCCAACGTCGGCGATATTTTCCCGCTGCTGAGCGGCGCTGCCTCTCCGCCGCCGGCGCCAACTCCGACACCGAGCTCAGCTCCGACACCAAGCTCATCGCCGTCTCCAAGCCCGGCGCCCCCACCGAGCCTTCCGTCCGGACCGA
>WNEY01005617.1_pt1 | contig 14754 bp, 21 predicted proteins | sample 5400531 | NCBI WGS metagenome assembly WNEY01 (sample SAMN13153338, study PRJNA577476) | soil metagenome | isolation source: 200 cm saprolite under Douglas fir tree site 1 | place: USA:California | collected 2015-04-18
CGCCGCGACGGGTCACCGCGTTGGGCCCGTCGTACCTGCACGGCTGGTCACCCGACGGGCGGTTCCTGGTCTACACCGGCGAGCGGAAGGGGGAGTTCGACGTGTACCGCATCCCGGTGGATGGGGGGGAAGAGTTGCGTCTCACGAATACGCCGGGGTTGGACGACGGGCCGGAGTATTCGCCTGACGGGAAGTACATCTACTTCAATTCCGTCCGGAGCGGCACCATGCAGATCTGGCGGATGCGAGCAGATGGCAGCGCCCAGGAGCAGCTCACCAGCGACCAGTACAATAATTGGTTCCCGCACCTGTCCCCTGATGGCCAGTGGATCGCTTTCCTGTCATTCATGAAGGACGTCGCGCCCGGTGACCACCCGTTCTATAAGCATGTGTACCTGCGCGTGATGTCCACGCGGGCGGTAGGGGGAAGCGCGCGCGTCGTCGCGTATGTGTACGGTGGGCAGGGGACGATCAACGTGCCGTCCTGGTCGCCCGACAGCCGGCGGCTGGCGTTCGTCAGCAATACCGACCTACGGCGGTTGCCCTAGCGGCGCGATGGAATGATGTCGGGTGCATGGTCTCGATGAGGAGCGCCTGCGGGCGGGTCGCCCGCAGCGTAAGCGCGATCCGTTAGGCGGCGGCGCGTCAAGAATCACATTGAGCCTTCATCGTCTCGTAATCTGTGCAACACCCTCCTCACAGTCCGTCTCTCTATGCTGAATCTGGAGAATGACACCGGGAGGGCATGATGGTTCGCGCCGCTAGCCTTCACAACACCTACCGCCACACCTTGCGTCCAGCGTTCCGTCGACTTCCCCTCTACGCGTGTGCCGTAATGATCGCCTGTCTCGGTGATCGGATCGCCGGTCCAAACGCGCCTCCGAGTCCCGGCGCCGTTCCTGTTGTGCACAACTTGGTCGAGAGCGTCGTAGGCTGTTGGCAGGTTTCCATCGGCCGCTGGGAGCCTAACATGAGCATCGGCGAGGATACGATCTTCTCGTGGCCTCCTCGATCTATCGAACTTCAGGCTGTTAAGGGGACTCGGACGTTCGAGGACCACGGTTGGCTCGTCCGACCTGCTCCGGGGGTGAGGCCGAGCGTGCACGATTTCTCTTTCTTCGAGACCAGCGGGAGCGATAGCATCGACGTCGTTTGGACCACTGGCTTTAGCGGCCTCACAATGCGGCTCGGCCGAGTAGGTGACACGCTCCGTGGGCAAGCTCGTACTTTCTGGGATTTCCCACGCACTGCCCAAACAGCTGACGTGCTTCTCGCGCGTATCTCCTGCCGGTGAAGCCGCGGCCTAACATGCGCTTGAAGCTGTCGGGCCTGTTCTTAAGGGAATCGGCCGCTCGCTCGCCCGGCGCGCCGCCGCGGGGCGGCCGGTCCCTTGCGCCGGCCCGCACGTCGCCCGCAGCTTAAGCGCGATCCGTTAGGCCGCACTGACCATGATACGAAGGATAGGACTCTCAAGGTACAGCGGCTTGCTGGCGGTGGTGGTTGCGTGGCTAGTCGCGACCGCGAGCTCCGTCGCCTGCGCTCAGCAGGCGGATACCAGCCCGCCCAGGACCCGTGCCGTGCGCGCCTTGGCAGGGCTGGAGAGTGGTCAACACGTGCGCATCCGCACTAACGCCGACGGGTTGGTAGAGGGCCGGGTCCTGTCCACCTCGGAAAGCTTTGTCACCATTCGCAGCGCTGGGTCGGCGACCAAGATCCCCGCGGCGAGCGTCGACTCCCTCTGGGTACGGAGTGCACACGCGGGCAGGGGCGCACTCGTTGGCGGTGCCACCCTCGGGCTAGGCTTCGGCGCCCTGGCCGCGTCTGTGTGCCCCCGCGAATGTGATATCTCGTCGGGCACAGCTTTCGTGCGAGGCGGCCTTGTCGGCGTCGTCCTTGGAGGCGCTATAGGCGCACTCGTCGGCTTGGCCGTGCCCAGTTGGCACCTGCGGTTGCCGTGAATGAGCGCGCCAGGCGACGTTCATTCCAGATTCCGGCAGGCCGCGCCTTGGTGACGATTGGATCGAAGAGGGTGAACAGTTCAGATGATAGGTAACAGTTTGTTATCAGCTGATAGGTAACACTTTCTCTTTGTGGTTCCCGCCTTCGCGACGGGCGGCGCGGCCCAGATGATCGACGATCCGGCAGGTGGTCTCGTGTAAGCGATCGAGCCAGACCGGGCCGAAGTACACCTCCCAGAGTCCGTCATCGATTTCGTCGAAACCCACGTCGAGCTCCGCGAGCACGTGACTCACGTTCACCCAGCGGCTCCCCCAGCGAATGCCACCGTTGCGACTGACGCGTCGCACTTCATAATGCCCCGGATAGGTGATCGGCAAGAGCCTGGTGGAGTAGGGCCGCGGCGACGCGTGGTACAGGCTCGCGGGCAGACGCTGACCGAGGGCCTCGTGCGGCCGCTCGGTGTTGTAGCGCTGCCGAAACCAATCGAAGCGTCGTTGTTGGGCGGCGAGCGTGCGTCGCGGGGGCCGCGCAGTCTCGGCCTTGAGCGTCTTGTGCATCCGCTCGTGCCGGCCATTCTGCTCGGGGTGAGCGGGCTCGATGAGCTCCGGCTGAATGCCGAGCCGGACCCACCACACGGAGAGCGTCGACAGCCGTCCCAGCGCATTCGAGGCGAACGGCGCACCGTTATCGGTGCGGATCCGCTCCGGCAGGCCGTAGCGGCGAAAGAGCCGGGCAAAGACGGGCAAACTGGCCTCGATGGTCGGCTCCAGCAGCCCGCGGCAGCCGAGCAGGAGGCGGGTCGCGGCGTCCTGGATCGTCAGCGGGTAGCAGTAGACGCCGTTCCCAGTCCGGAATTGCCCTTTGAAATCGGCGGTCCAGATCGCGTTCGGCTGGTCGAGCGGGGTGTCCGGCCGCCCGGCATGAAAGCGGCGGTGCGCCCGCCCGCGGCGGCCGGTGCGGCCATGGCGCTCGAGAATGCGGTGCACCGTGGCCACCGTCGGCACGAGATCGGCCGGGACGCGCTGAGCGAGGAGCCAGCGCACCTTCCGCGCCCCCCAGCGATACCGGCGCTGCAGGGCGAGGATCTGCTGCACGATCGGCGCGGGCGTCGCGTGCGGGCAGCTGTACGGGCGATGCGAGCGATCGACCAGACCGGCGGGCCCGACCTGCTCGTAGCGCTCGAGCCACTTGTAACCGGTCTTCCGACTCACCTGGTAGCGGCGGCAGACCTCGGCCACTGACCAGCCCGGCCGGTGAATATCCTGCACGAAGCGCAGACGCACATCCATGAGCGACCTCTCTTCCCACGGCATGGCACCTCCTAGCGGAGGCACCTAGGTTAGAGAGTGTCACCCATCAGCTGATCACAACGTGTTACCTATCAGGTGCGAATGTACCGGGTGCGGCCTAACAAGCGCTTGAAGCTGCCGGGCGGTGATCGCTCTAAAGGAAACGGAGTGTTGTGCCCCTGACGGGGCACGGACTGTCGTCCACCATCCTTGCGCCGGTGGCCGCGTCGCCCGCAGCTTAAGCGCGAGCCGTTAGGCGGCGTCAGGGAGGCTCTGTGCGCAACCGAATATCGCTAGCCATGGTTCTGATCCTCCCCGGGGGGATCGCTTGTCATCCGGTTAATACCGTACCGCCGCCGGTGTCCCCTACGGCTGCGGTTCAATACTACGATCTCGAAGTACCTTCCGATCTCGAGATCAAAGCGGTCGACTTCTCTGCCACCACGTTCTCGGCGGTGTCTGGCGGCCAGGGTAACGTCGGTAGCGAGGTCGGTGGGCGCGCGTTCGTGAAGGTTTACGCCGTGCACCGGACCACGGGGGAGCAATTCCTCCTCTTGTACGAGGATATCGTCCATCGCAAACGTCCGGTGCAGGTCATTCACTTTCGTCGCGCTCCGGGTATTGTCTTGCCTGACTCCACCCGCTGATGCCCGAGAGGACGCCGCCTAACAAGCGCTTGAAGCTGCCGGGCGCTCGCAAGTAGGGAGGAATTGCGTTGCCTCACTGGCTAGCCTTTGTGTCTGCGGCTCCACTGCCTTGCGCCCGCAGTCATTACGCCCGCAGCTTAAGCGCGATCCGTTAGGCGGCGCGCTCCCACCCCACAAGCATTCTTCCGTTAATTCCTTTGGTAGGTGATTGAGCGGGGCGCCGAGCGCCCAAACGCGCGAGCGTCCTGCCGTTCGCCGCGCCCCACCACCCAAACTCCGCTGCGGGTCGGGCGCGCCGCGCACTCCCTTCGGTTGCGGTGGCTGCCCACAAGCTTCCGAAGGCGAGGTGGGCCGTGCTTTCCGGGGGGCGCGCGGCGCGCTCGAGCATCCATGAAAGGCGCGCCGTCTAACACGCGCTTGAAGCTGGCGGCGCCTGGCAGTTGGGGTAACTTTCATTTGTGACGAACCAAGCTAGGCGCCGCAGCTTAAGCGCGATCCGTTAGGCCGCAACCGCTCTTCACGGAGATGCTGCGTGCGCCATATGCCATTCCCTAGTACACGCCTCATAGTCGCGGCAGCGCTCCTGAGTGGATGTGCATTCATGCAACCCCCGGACCAACTTGACCGCGACGCCCGCACCTTTCTCCGTCTGCTAGCGCACGACGGGGTCGACTCAGCCTGGCCGCTGCTTTTGCCCGAAGACAACGTGGACACAATCCGGAGCGGTCTGAACGACGGCCGCGAGTTCCTTGCACCGTACGGGGTCGACTCAGCACACCTAGTCGGCTGGAGCGTCGTCACAATGGGAGACACCCGCGCTACGCTGACGTACGAGGTTCGCGGGACGCCAGGCTCGGCAGTCGTCACCGTCCAGGTCTGGCGACGGGGACCTACGTCTCGGATTACCGGGTTCCACTGGGAGCGTCTGGCCGCGCCTCTCGCCGAACTCAACGCGTTCACCCTACATGGACGCAGCCTCGCTCATTACGCTTACCTGATACTAGCAGTGCTGTCGGTGCTGGCATGCGTCGGCGGGGCAATCTTCGCTGGCATCCGCCGTCTCGGCGTGCTATGGGTCATGTTCTGCCTAGTCGGTGTCGGGAAGGCCACGATCAACTGGACCAGCGGCCAGCAGTCATTCAATCCATTCACCATCCAGTTAGTGGGTGCTGGCTACTTCCGCCCCGGACTAGTCGGACCATGGTTAGTCTCCTGGTCCCTACCACTCGGCTCCATTCTCGTGCTGTTCAAGTCGCGAGCCCGGCGCACACCCGCCCCGAGCCCTACTCCACCGGTTGCGGCCTAACATGCGCTTGAAGCTGCCGGGCGGTAATCGCTCAAAGGGAACCCGAGTGTTGTGCGCTGGCGCGCAAGAACTATCGTTCAACAACACCGGGCTCGGCGGGCGAGTCGCCCGCAGCTTAAGCGCGACCCGTTAGACGGCGGCATCAACCTATGAACCAGATCCCCTAATGCAGATTCCCCAGAACAACGACCCACAGTCCGTTTTTGATTTTCACCCTACGCTTCAGTGCCCCCACTGCGGCGCCAAGTCGGGGATGACCGCGATCTCAATCCCTAGGTTCGAGTATCTTCGGCGGTTCATGCCGCCACGCTGCGGGATCGTGTATCGCTGCGATTCCTGCAACGCTCCTGTCTTTCTCAAGTTCACGGTTACCTACACAAACCCGATCACGGTCTCGGAAGTCTTCGATCTAGTAGAACGACCATCCGAGACGTTCGAGTTGAAGTACTTACCGGATGACGTTCAGGCCGACTTTCGAGAGGCTCTGACCTGCTATTCACAGTCATGTTGGAACGCCTTCGCCGCCATGTGCCGGCGCACCCTGCAGAGTGCGGCGACTAGCTTGGGAAGCGAGGGCACGACGAAGGTGCAGGCTCAGGTGGCGGCGCTCAAAGACATGCAACTCATCGATGATGAGGGCTTCGAACAGCTAAGAGAGATAATGCTCGCCGGACACGATGGCTCTCATCCTCATCTGCCCAAGCTTTCGCCCGAGAGGGCTGAAGTCCTCTTGGAGCTAATTAAGGACGCGCTCTACCAGCTATTCGTACGCCAGGCGAAGATCAAGGAATCTACCAAGCTCCGGGCCGAGGCTCAGACCCGGGGTCGGTCATAGCCGCCGTCTAACAAGCGCTTGAAGCTGCCGGGCGCTCGCAAGTAGGGAAGAATTGCGTTGCCTCACTGGGTAACCTTTTTGTCTGCGGCTCCATCGCCTTGCGCCCGCGGGCACTGCGCCCGCAGCTTAAGCGCGATCCGTTAGGCGGCACGGTGATCGGTCGAAGTCGTCTTCGTCTCATCCCATTCGTCGCGCTTCTCGCAGCGGCTCGAGCCTCAGTAGCGCAGGGTCCGCTAGACAGCGTGCCGCCTGCTCGCCGGGCTCTGCGTCCAGACCTTGTAGGATGCTACGCGCTCTCTGCAGGACAACATCCTCTTTCCCAGTCCGAGTACTACCGGGCCTCCGGGCTCGTCCGGCTCGATACCACGGTCGCGCCCAAGTGGGCGCCGCCGGAGGCATTTCGGATGCTAGTGCCCCTCGATTCATCGCCGGCGGACCTGTCCCTGCGACATCTGGGTCCATCGTGGTGGGCCGATTCCCTAACCGATTCCGTCCGGCTCTCCTTTTCGGACGGATTCAGCGGTGCCTTCCTCGTATTTCTAGCTCCGCCAGGGGTGCGTGTTGACACGCTGCATGGGCGTATTGCCAATGCATGGGACGATGGAGCGGTCGTGACCGACGGCGCGCCGGCACGTGCTGTTCGAGTGCCTTGTCCTCGACGCTGAACGGTCACAACCGTGCCGCCTAACAAGCGCTTGAGCTGTCGGCGCGCGTAGATTGTTGCCGTGAATGAGCGCGCCAGGCGAGCGCGGGCGCGCTTTACGGTTTTGTCCTCTGCTTCGTTTTCACCCTCGCCGGATACGGCGGCGCGGCGCCCGCGATCACTTGCTTCCCGTTCTTTACGGCCTTCGGGCTCGTCGGCGCGGTATGTGGTCTCCTCCTTGCATCACTCGGTTCCATGCTAATGCGGCGGCCGCAGGTACAAGCGGAGGCACCGACGAGGGATGATGCCGCCTAACAAGCGCTTGAAGGTGGCGGGGCCGGCTTTCAGAGGAAGGGTACGTTTGTGCGCCAGCCCGCAGGTACCGCAGGGCGGGGCGCTTGCGCCTGCCGGCGCTCGCCCCGCAGCTTAAGCGCGATCCGTTAGGCGGCTCGGCGCGAATGCGCGTACTCATCGCGATGGCGATACCCATCCTCGCTGCAGGTTGCGATCCGGGCTGGACCTATCACGTTCAGAGTCGCGGCAGGCCAACAAGCGGCCTCTCTAGTGCTATTGCCGGTGCTGACAGCCTTTCGCTGAACCTCCTCGAGGCGCGCCTCTTCGCAGGCGGACTTCACATTCGCACCACGGTTGTGAACGGGTTGGGCCACGTCACCCCGTTGGACTCTGCGTCACTACAGATCTTCGATCGGTCTGGCAATATCCTTACGCCCAGCCGCGTGAGCGGGTGTGCAATCGGATATCCCAGGTCACGCCTTTCGAGTTGTAGTCCTGAAGCCGACCTCTCAGTCAGGCCGACGATCGCGCTTTCGCGACGCAATCCAACCCTCGAACAGCTGACGGTTCGCGTGGCGGGTGTGACCAGATCCGGCCGAGGCGTAGTGCTCATCCTCCCCTTGGAATGGGACAACTGATAGCAGCATCGAGGCTGGCTAACCTTCGCGGTTTGGAACTCATCCCGGCCGTGCCGCCTAACATGCGCTTGAAGCTGCCGGGCGCGCGGGTGGGAAGAATTACGTTCCCTCGCCAGCAAGCCTTTTGTCTGCCGCTCCGCCGCCTTGCGCCCAGCGAACCCTTCGCCCGCAGCTTAAGCGCGATCCGTTAGACAGCGGCGTATATTCGTCCTATGACGATTCAACTCCTTTTCCCCCTTGCTCGCGCCTACGTTCTGGCGGTCCTGCTTGCGTCGGCGGCGCTCGGCTGCCGCTCGCCGGCCGAGCCAGGCTCGCGGCGCGTCGTCGCCGTCCTCGAGAACGGTGGTACGGGGATCGCTCCCGTCGTCATGCCCGACACGGTATACGTGGGCGTTCCGTTCCTGGCGACCGTCACCACATTCGGCGGCGCGTGCGACCACCCCGACGGATCCGACGTCTTGACGAGGGGGTTGTTCGCCGACGTCACACCCTACGTCGTCTTGCCGCCCCCGGAAACGATTTGCATCGCCGTGCTGCGTGCATCGCCCCAATCGACAGAAGTCACCTTTGCGGCTCCTGGGACCGGCGTCGTGCGCGTGCATGGTCGGCGTTTTGACGGCAGCGCGGTGACGCTGCAAGGCGTGGTCGTAGTCCGTCCCTGACTCGAGTGCACACGCCGCTGTCTAACAAGCGCTTGAAGCTGACGGGCGGTGGTCGCTTTAAGGGAAGCGAAGTGTTGTGCGCTGGCGCGCACGAACTATCGTTCAACTGCACGGCACGCGGCGGGGCGAGTCGCCCGCAGCTTAAGCGCGATCCGTTAGGCAGCCGCTCCGACACGCCGCGGTGGTCATGCCGAGTTGCCGCGAGCGGCGACCGATGAAGGGAGGCTTTCTATGCCTACGCCCGTCAATCGGCGCTCGGTAGACCTCAGCGCCTTCCCTGATCTCGTCGTCATCTATCTGGGCATGCGCGTGCGCACACTGACTGGGATCAAGACGCTTATCGGTCTAGGACCGCAGATCGAGAAGGCGGGCGCTGGGCGCCCGGACGGTCTCCTGCATTTCGAGAACAACATCATCTTTAGTCTATTCCCGGCTCACGTCGGGATGCGCTGGTATTGGCGAGACTTTGCGTCGATGGAGCGGTGGGCTCGCTCCGAACCGCATCGCATCTGGTGGCAGAACTTCCTCCGCAGTTCTGGCGGCACTGGTTTCTGGCACGAGACCTACTTCATGCGTGGGGGAATGGAAGCCATCTACGATGACGTGAACCGGCCTCCGCTCGGCTTCCAAGCCTTTGCGCCCGACATCCCGGCTCGCGGACCAATGTTCTCGGCTCGCAAGCGACTTCACGTGCCTGGTGATACTCCTGCACAGCCAGCTGGCGTGGCGGAGTCGGATCTAGACTGACCTGCGCCTAGACGGTTTCGGTGCTGGGGAGCGCTGCCTAACCTGCGCTTGAAGCTGCCGGGCGCTGATCGTTCTAAAGGAATCGGAGTGTTTGCGCCCTCGTGGGCGCAGGACTTCGTCCAACGCCCTTGCGCCGCCCGGCGGGTCGCCCGCAGCTCAAGCGCAGTTCGTTAGGCCGCCACAGGAAGGTCCGATAGAACAAGTGATTCCCGAGTTCGCCACGTTGGATGAGGCCGTGCGCGCCAGCTTCCCCGTGGAGTCCACGCGCGTTGTCGCGGTTCGCGCGCATCGCAATGCCGCGGTGGCGCTCTTTGACACACGTCCGAGCGCTGAGCCCTACCTCTATGAAGTTCATTATGAGCGAGAGGGTGGGCGCTGGTCGGAGGGGAGTTCCAGCGATGGCGGAGGATGGCACCGCCTCGATCCTGATTCAGACCTCGGCGTCGAGACGGTTTGGGGAGAGGCGCCGGCGGGGGCCGACAGGGTTCGTGGCGAGCTAGACGGCCAAGTCCTCGAAGAAGATGTGGTCAACGGGGCGTACCTATTGGCGTGGTGGGATGTCCCATCATCTGATGCTACCGTCACCGCTTTTCGCGTAAACGGTGAGTGGATTCGCGCGCCGACCAGGTGGGAGCAACTCCAGCAGCAGCGAGGGGCGTGGCTACGCGCTCGTGATTCTTAAAGGTGGCGGCCTAACAAGCGCTTGAAGCTGGCGGGCGGTGCCTTCTCTTGCGCCGGCGGGCGAGTCGCCCGCAGCTTAAGCGCGATCCGTTAGGCGGCGCGCTCCCACCCCACAGACTTCCTTTCGTTTGATTCATTTGGTGTGGTGATCGCGCGGGGCGCCGAGCGCCGAGACGCACGGGCGAGCTGCAGTTCGCCGCGCCCACCCACCTCAAGTCCATCACGCTCGGGGCGCGCCGCGCAGTCCTTCGACGCGGCTGCTGCCCAGAAGCCGCTTCGCAAGGCTAGCTGGCCCAGCCCTCCGTTTGGCGCGCGGCGCGCTCGAGCGCCTGGGCAATGCGCGCCGTCTAACACGCGCTTGAAGCTGGCGGCGCCTGGCACTTGGGGTAACCTTTCATTTGTGACGAACCAAGCTAGGCGCCGCAGCTTAAGCGCGGGCCGTTAGGCGGCCACGACCAACGACTGAATGACCAGCGACCAGGTTCGTCAACTCGTCGAGGCTGCCATCGGCGACCAGTGGCACCGATCCAATCCGCACCGCGTCAACCTCCGTACCTGCGTGATCGAACCCCGGAAACTCACGTTCGTCACCGCGAAGGATGAGCGGGAGGTCGAAGCATGGCTCGTCCTTCTTGAGGATCCCAAAGGCACACTCGGCTATGGGATCGCGTACGATGAGGGGACTGAGCGGTTCGGCCTGATCCAATTGGCGAAGGGCTATGAACCCTGCCTTCTGGGATTGTATGGAGGGTTCTTCGACGCCTTAGATGCGATGTGAGCGGCCGCCTAACAAGCGCTTGAAGCTGGCGGCGCGCGTAGATTAGGGAATGAATCTTTCTGCAGCGCGCCGCAGCTTGAGCGCGATCCGTTAGGCCGCAGGCTGACTCGTAAGGGGACTCACTTGCTCCGTTCCGCTCCCTTCGTGGTTCTCCTTTCCCTCGCGTGCGCAGGCGGGCACACGCCGCCTGGCTCGCTGGTCACCGCCAATACCAGTCAAACTGTCGCCCCTCGCTCATCGCCGGATCAAGTCTTCGGCATTGTGCTTGGCGAGCGATTCAATCCCGCTGCGTTCACCCGCCAGGCCTGCGTCAGAGCGCGAGATTTCGCCTTTCGCCGGGGATCCTACTCAATAGACACGGATGATGTGCTCTTTGGAGTCCCACACGAACACCAGGATACGACGGTCGTCCTCGCAGCGCTCGATTCATTTACGGTTTGTGTGGGCGAAACGCGCGAACTCAACGCGACGGCGGTAGTTACCCTCTCCGATTCAATCGTTGGCAATGCGCATATCTTCTGGCCGGTTGCAAGCCAAGCCCCGGAATTCGATCGCATGCTCACGATTCTTAGACAGACCTACGGAGAACCTATCCAGAATAAGTACGGCGACCGGTTTTGGTCAGCCGACAGCCTCGAGCTCTCCCTCAGTGATCGCGGCTTCTACAACGATGGCACGAACCTCACTCTCAGCGATGGCCGTGTGTGCGAGCACTTCGAGCGGCTGGTTCACCGAGAACATGCTGCTTTACGTCGATTCACTCGGTAACCTCGATCCGCGCAGTAATCACTGTTGGGTACGACGGAAACAGTAGGCCTGCGGCCTAACCAGCGCTTGAAGCTGCCGGCCCGCGGCGGCCGCTCGATAGGGAACGGTTCTGTCTTGATTGCGGCCGCCGCAGGCCGCAGCTTAAGCGCGATCCGTTAGGCAGCCACAACGCTCGAACAGGACTGAAGATGCGGCTTGCAGTACTCGGCGCCTTGTTCGGTGGAATGTTCTTGCCGTCTCTGGCTGCTAACGGCCAGCGAAGCCCCGGCGCGCCAACAGCACCCGACAGGCTCTTATTGGCAACTCGCTGCCAACTGATCGATGGCTCGCAGCGCTGCGTCCTGTGGGGTCCGTCCCTGGTGGAGCTGATCGCGCGCCCGGAGCTCTACGATGGAAGGCGAGTGCGCGTGATCGGCTTCGTCAACTTTGAATTCGAGGGCGACGCGATTTTCCTATCCTCAGAGGACTGGAAGCATAGTGTCGTGACCAACAGCTTGTGGGTTGAAGCGCCCCCTGGATTCCAGAGCGACAGCGGGCCGGCGCGTAAACAGCCCAACCGTCGGTACGTTATCATCGAGGGCACGTTCAATGCTCGCAAGCGAGGTCACTTGGGGCTCGGGAGTGGCGCCATCGAGCACGTCACAAGGCTCGATTCCTTACCTACGGTTCTTGAGCATAAGTGATGCGGCTGCCTAACAAGCGCTTGAAGCTGCCGGGCGGTGATCGCTTTAAGGGACGCAGAGTGTTGTGCGCTGGCGCGCACGAACTATCGTTCAACTACATAGCGCCCTGCGAGCGAGTGGCCCGCAGCTTAAGCGCGATCCGTTAGGCGGCCACGGCCTGCCGCTGGCATTCGTGCATGAGACAAACAGCGATTATTCTCCTCGCCGGGTTCCTCTTCGCCCCTTTGGAAGCACAGGAGTGCGCCGCGGTCGACTCCGTCAGGTCAGCGCAAGAGCGCGCGATCGCTTGTGCTGAGGCGTTCATCACTGGACAGGGTTACACGTCTTCGCCGCCCACCGTTGATAGCGCTAGCATTGCTTACGAGCTATGGGACCTCTCCCTTTTTGATACTTGGCGAGGCGTCTTGCAAGGACGGCACGGCGAGCTCGCGCCCAAGGCGGTCGGCATCTGCTCCGACAGCGCGAATTACATCGTGGCTTTCAAGCGAGTAGGGGCTTCGACGCCGCTCGTCGGCCGTGCCGTTCAGGTGCGCACCGACTTCCACACCGTCCGAATGGTGCATCAAGATTGGAGCCTGCAGGTCTTCACAGAGCCAGGTTGCCGGGCCGTTCTTAATCGCTAGCGCGCCGGTTTGGCGGCTGCCTAACATGCGCTTGAAGCTGGCGGGCCTATCGTTCTTAAAGGAATCGGAGTGGTTGTGCCCTGCCGGGCACGAACTATCGTTCAACGACAGAACGCTCTGCGGGCATTTCGCCCGCAGCTTAAGCGCGATCCGTTAGGCCACGCCATGTGACGCGCCACGGCCGTGAGGGGTACACGTAGAGGGTGCGACCGGTCGTCCCTTGGTATATTCCCAATGCCCCGGCGGCAGTCGACCTTTCATGATGACCACCATGACCCGTTTGCTTCTGTCAACGCTCGTGATCGTCGCCGCGCTCGGCTGTCGCGCCGAGCCACTAGCCCCGCCGTCCGCCCGGGGCCTTACGCTCGGCCTGACGCTTACGCGGACTTCCCTGCAAGTGGGCCAGGCCGATACGATCACTCTCACACTGACCAACACGAGTCCTCACACGGTGTCTCTTGCGGCCGGCGGTTGTCCGCTGCTCTTCTACGTCAAAGACGCGGGTGGCGCTACCGTCGTCCCCGCGGGCGGTGACTGGTTCTGCATCGCGATACTGAAGCGTCTCGTCCTTCCGGCTGGCCAACCTGAAGCTGCGTCGTTCACCTGGAACACTCGCTCGTTCTCAACGGGTATCTACTCGGTCTACGGAACGTTCTCAGCCGAAGGTATTCATCTCCAGACGCCGACGGCGCCTGTTCAGCTCAACTAGCGATCTCTGCGTCAGGGCGCGGCCTAACAAGCGCTTGAAGCTGACGGCCGCTGACAAGTAGGGAAGAATTGCATTCCCTCGCCTGCCGCCTTCCGGGTGGCGCTCCACCGTCTTGCGCCGGCGGACCCTTCGCCCGCAGCTTAAGCGCGATCCGTTAGGCGGCACGCACCTTCACTAGAACAGTGAGAGTCCCATGGAGACGGTCTCGAAGCGCGAGTTCTATTCGGCACTCGGGATGACTCATGTATGGCTAGCGACGATTGTGATCCTCATTGGCATGCATTCTCCGGATTGGCTCGCGTTGACGATGATGGTCCTGCTCCTCTTTTCCTCTGGCGTCTATTACAGGAGAATGCTTAAACAGCCTCGGAAACCATGATTCGACCCACGCCGGTAGCGTGCTGCCTAACAAGCGCTTGAAGCTGACGGGCGGTGATCGCTCTACAGGAAGGGGAGTGTTGTGCCCTGGCGGCCACGAACTAACGTTCTACATTTCTGCGCCCTGTGGGCGGCTCGCCCGCAGCTTAAGCGCGATCCGTTAGGCGGCGCGCGCCAGAATGCGTTACACGATCCTGATCATCACACTCGCATTCCTAGGATGCGCTAGATCCCTGCCTCCGCTGCGACAGGGGCTGGCGCGCTTGAACCCGGCGCGGCCGCAACCTCCGCTGTCAACGATCGATTCCTTGCTCTCCTTGGCGCTTGAGCAAGCCGTGATTCATGGCGTTGCGGACTTTCCACCGCACTCAAGGGAAGTCATCATCCGCAATTCCCCCTTCGCCTCTGCCCATGTTCTTCCGCGCATGGACTCCGTGACGTTCTATATCGTCGATTCAGCGCAGATCCAGACGCTGGCGGACCGCTACGGGAACGTGAGTTATCTACTGCTGGGCACCACCACCATGGAGGCTGACAGCGCCACTGCGGCCATTGGGAACACCTTTGCCCTTCGGCGTTCGCCAGGCCGCGGCCCGGGGGTCCTTATGGCCGGCGGGGGTTGCTATTGGATTCTGCGGCGACACGATGGCAGTTGGCAGATCGAGCGTCTCGGTGGGTGTCTCATCTCCTAGATGCAGCGCGCCGCCTAACAAGCGCTTGAAGCTGCCGGGCGCTGATCGCTTTAATGGAATCAGAGTGTTTGCGCCCTGGCGGGCGCGGACGTGCGTCCACTACTCTTGCGCCGGGCAGCGAGTCGCCCGCAGCTTAAGCGCGACCCGTTAGGCAGCGCGAATCTGCCACGGGAGAGGTATGAAGCTCGCTAGTTTTGGTCTCGGCCTCACATTCCTCAGCGCTTGCCTCGGCACAACTCCTCAAGCGACGAGGCCCGGTCCTGCCTCACCCGCACCTGTGGTCGGTGCTCTGTACCCCAATTCGACGAGGCACTTTGGGAAGCGTAAGTTGACTTCTCAAGGGAGGGTCGTCGGATGGAAACGCATCGACGGGGGGCGGATGGGCGGCGCCTTTTCACGGCAGAGTTCAAGCAGGAACAGAT
>WNEY01001995.1_pt1 | contig 14751 bp, 9 predicted proteins | sample 5400531 | NCBI WGS metagenome assembly WNEY01 (sample SAMN13153338, study PRJNA577476) | soil metagenome | isolation source: 200 cm saprolite under Douglas fir tree site 1 | place: USA:California | collected 2015-04-18
CATGCCGCCCCACCGCATCGTCGGGCTTGGGCTCTCCCATGTGCTCGAGCGCCGGCGGCTTTTCCCCTTCCTCACCGTGGGCCAGAATGTGATGCTCGGCGCCTACAATGCCGAGGCCAGGCAGCATCGGGGCGAAAGCCTGGCCGCCGTAGAGTCGCTCTTCCCGTTGCTCCGCGCCCGCTGGGGCCAGCTCGCCCACACGCTCTCGGGCGGCGAGCAGCAGATGGTAGCCATGGCGCGCGGGCTCATGGCGCGGCCCACGCTGCTCATGATCGACGAACCTTTCCTGGGCCTGGCGCCCATGGTGGTCGAGCAGATCTCGCGCGTCATCACGGCGATCAACCGGGAACGCGGGATCACGGTGATCTTCATCGAGCAGAACGTGGAGCTGGCCCTCACCCTGGCACACCGGGGCTATGTGCTCGAGTCGGGGCGCACCATCCTCGAGGGCAGCTCGGCCACGCTCCTGCAGTCTTCCGAGGTCAAGCGCATCTTCCTGGGCCACTGAGGCCTCAGCCGCTTATCCGGTTCCCGGGGGACACCCTTGGGGCCCGGATAGGGCTCCTTACTGCTTTGCCAATCCCCGCATCCCTGCGTGATATGATGGCCAGCGCCAGGGAGTCTCCTTATGGGGTGGGCCTTTAGCTAGGGGGAGGCAAGCGGAGTGGGGCTAGGGAGTCTTCTGGGGCGAACCTGGAGCGGGATCACCAGCCTGGTGCGCCCCCCTACAGCCGCCGCCCTGTTCCGCAGGGCCGATGCCTACCGCCACGAGGGCCGCTACGAGGAGGCCGCCGACCTGGTCGCCCTAGGCCTCCGGCAGGCCCCAAATAGCGGGGTTGGGCATCTCCTGGCCGCGTATCTCCATGTGGTCTTCCGCGAGATGGGGGCGGCCAAGAACGCCTTCCGCCGGGTCCTGACCCTCGACCCCTATCATCCCCGGGCGCTCTTCGGGTTGGCCCGGATCGCCCTCGAGGAGGGCGATTACGAGGGCTGCAAGCCCTTCCTCGATCGCGCCCTCCAGTACTACCCCGACTTCCCCGAAGCCAAGGCGCTGCAGGAGATGGTGGCGAGCTGGTCGGCGCCCCGCCCGGCCGGGGCCACGCCGGCGACACCCCTGCCCACCGAGCGGTTGCGGCCTCCGCCCGGGAGCCGCGATCTCGTGCTCACCAATAGCGACGGCACGCTCGTCTTCGGTCAGGGCCCCGAGGAGCGGCAGCGCCAGCTGGCGCTGCAGATGACCCAGGTCTACCGCATCGCCTCGGCCACGCTCACGCGCGCGGGACTGGGCTCGCTGCGCCGTGGGTCCATCGAGAGCGCCAAGGACATGAGCTTCCTGCGGACCGACGCAGGGCTCATCCTTTCCGTGAGCTTCCCCCACGAGACCGAGGTCGGCGCGGGGCTGGTCCAGATCGGCCGGCTCTGGACCGAGCTGGACATCAAGGGCTAGAGCCGTGGCGGAGCCCGTGCGCCCGACCGGACTGCAGACCCCGCGGAGCGAGACCGCAGCCGCCGGCCCTCGCCCGTCGCGCGCGCAGGAGTTCCGCGAGGTCCTCTTCGAGCTGGTGCGCTTGGACGGCGTGCGCGGCGGATTGATGGTCACGCCCGATGGGCTCGTCATCACGTCGGAGCTTCCGCCGCGCTTTCCCGTGGAGGCTCTGGCGGCGCTGGCGGCCACGCTGGGGCGGCAGCTTGAGGTCGGAGCGGAGCGGCTCGGCCGGGGCGGGTTCCGAACCGCGCTCTTCTCGTCGGACGACGGCACGGTGTTCCTCGGCGGCAGTCCGGTGGGCTACCTGATCCTGCTGGGCGACCGCAACGTCAATCTCGCTTCAGTGCGGCTGGCCCTGCGCAAGGGGGTGGACCGGCTGCACGGAACGTGGAAGACGCCGGCCGCCGCGGGGGTGGCGTAGAACCCCGTCACCCCGGCCCTCTCCCCATAAGGGAGAGGGAGAAAACTAACTGAGAGTCACCCGCAGCACTTCCTCGATCGTCGTCACTCCCTCGAGAACCTTCTGAAGCGCGTTCTGCCTGAGCGTCTTCATCCCCTGCGAGGCTGCCACGTCGCGGATCTCGGCAGTGGGCGCATTGCGCAGGATGAGGTCGCGGATCTCCTGGGTGACGGGCATGACCTCGTAGATGGCGACGCGGCCCTTCATGCCGGTCATGCTGCACGTCTGGCACCCTTTGCCTTTGTAGAAATTGACCTTCCCGAGCTTCTGGGAGACATGGCCGTACGGCACCAGGAGCTCCTCGTCGGCCTCGTAGGGCTCCTTGCACTCCTTGCAGATTTTGCGGCCGAGACGCTGGGCCAGGATCAGCATCAGCGAAGAGGACACGAGGAAAGGCGGGATGCCCATGTCGAGCAGGCGCGCGACGCTGGACGGGCAGTCGTTGGTGTGCAGCGTGGTGAGCACCAAATGGCCCGTGAGCGCGGCACGGATGCCGATCTGAGCGGTTTCCAGGTCGCGCGTTTCGCCGACGAGGATGACGTCGGGATCCTGTCTCAAGAAGCTGCGCAGTGCCGCCGCGAAGGTGCGCCCGATCTCGTCGTTGACCTGCACCTGGTTGACGCCCTTGAGGTTGTACTCGACGGGATCCTCGGCCGTCATGATGTTGATGTCGGGCGAATTGATGGTATGAATGGCCGAGTACAGCGTTGTGGTCTTGCCCGAGCCCGTGGGCCCGGTGATCAGGATCATCCCGTACGGCTGATGAATGGCCTTGGTGAAGTGCTCGAGACTCCAGGGGTCGAAGCCGAGCATCGTCAGGTCGAGCTGCAGTGATTCCTTGTCCAAGATGCGCATGACGGTCTTCTCGCCGAAGATCGTCGGCAGCGTGGACACGCGGAAATCGATCTCGCGCTGGTGGTAGCGGAGCTTGATGCGCCCGTCCTGGGGCAGGCGCCGCTCGGCGATGTCGAGGCTGGCCATGATCTTCACGCGTGAGGTCAGGGCGGCTTCCATCCGCTTGGGCGGCGTCATGATCTCGTGCAGCACGCCGTCGACCCGGAACCGCACGCGGAAGACCTTCTCGTAGGGCTCGAGATGGATGTCCGACGCCCCGCGGCGGATGGCATCGGTGAGGATCATGTTGATCAACCGGACGACCGGAGCCTCGTCGGCCGACTCCTTCAGCTCGAAGACGTCGGCCTTGCCGATGGCCTCCTCACCCTCCTCGACGACCTCGACGTCGCCCTCGGTGCCCTCCATCTCCGCGATCATCTCGGTCACGCCGCCGCCGCCGTCGTAGTAGCGCTCGATGGCCTTCCGGAGGGCGCCCTGGGAGGCGACCATGGGCTGGATCTGGAGATTGGTCATGAATCCGACGTCGTCCAACGCGAACACGTTGGTGGGATCGGCCATCGCCAGCGTGAGCACGTTGCCCTGCCGCTTGACGGGCAGCACCTCGTGTTTCTTGGCGATCTGTTCCGGGACCAGCTTCAGCAGGTCGCCGTCGATTTCGAGGTTGGTGAGGTTGATCGACGGGACGTTGTACTGCTTCGACAGGAAGGCGACCAGGCTGTCCTCGGTCACGAGGTTCAGGCGGACCAGGACCGTGCCGAGCTTGTCATTGGTCCCCCGCTGCTCGGACAGCGCCTTGTGCAGCTGCTCCGCCGTCAGCAGCCCTTCGGCCACGAGGCGGTCACCCAGGCGCGCGACGGCGCCCTGGCGGCGTTCCGCGAGAACGGAGGCTGGCGGCGCAGCCGGCGCGGTTGCGAGGCCGACTTTAACCGACGCGGGCGCAACGGCGGACTTGATCGCGGCCGCGGCGTCGCGGACGGCCTCTTTGGCGCGGTCCTGCGCGGGCGGCGCGACGCTGGCGGACGGCCGGCCGACCCCGCCGCCGGCCAAGCGGACGACGATCTTGGCGAGCTTCTCGCGATCGTCGAGCTTGGTGTAGATTTCCTTGAGCGTCTCGAGCGCGCCGGTATCCGCCGGGTTGGCCTCCACGATCATCTCGCAGAGACGCGCCGACTCGAGGAGCGAGCTGCGCTCGTCCGAGGAGAGCGAGTCGCCGGTGTCCTTCCTTGCCATGGTCGGGATCCGGTCTGCCCTCGAAAGCTAGGCGGGCCGCTCCCGGAACGTCGGGTGCCCTTCCTCTTTGCCCAGCGGCGCGGCCAGGGCGCCGGTGCGCTGGGGCCGAGTGCGGGTCTCGGCCAAAATGGCGCCGACGGCCGTGCTGGCCTCCTTGGCGAACAGGCGCACCATGCCCACTGTCGTCCGGCTGTCGAAGATCGCCAGCAGGATCGCCTGCTCGTCCACGGCGGCGACGTGGATGCTCTCCTTGATGCCCTGGTGGAAGAGCATGGTGAACTCGGTCTCGCCCAGCAGTCTCGCCATGGCGGCCGTGGAGCTGAAGGCGCCCGCGGCCAGCGCCGACAGGGAGACCGTGTCGAGCGACCGGGATGCGCCGCCGCGGGCTAGCAGCTGCCCGCTCCGGTCGATCAGCAGCGCCTCCATGGCGCCGGACTCTCCGAGGAAGTGCAGCAGGACCTGGTTGATCCGCTGCGAATCCTCTTCGTGAATAGCCAGATTTTCAAGTGGACTCATTGGACGCCCCCTGTTCTTGTCCAAACCCGCTCACGAGCACCATGCGGGACACCGTGTTGAGCGTGTCGAAAACCCCCTTGCCCTCCACCGCCACCGACTCGAAGAACGGCACCCGCCGCGGTCGCCGATTGAACAGATACTCGAGATACTCCACCGGCGCGATATTGGGCAGGTCCCGCTTGTTGTACTGGATCACGTACGGGATCTCGTCCAGATTGTAATCGTATTCCCGCAGGTTCTCCTCCAGGTTCCTGAAGCTCTCCACGTTCTCCCGCAGGCGCTCCCATTGGGAATCGGCCACGAACACGATCCCGTCGACGCCGCGTAGGACGAGCTTGCGCGTCATGTTGTAGTAAACCTGCCCCGGCACTGTGTAGAGCTGGAACTTGGCGGTGAAATTCCGCACGGTCAGCGCCGAGACCGGCAGGAAGTCGAAAAACAGTGTCCGGTCATCTCCCGTCGCCAGCGAGACCATATTGCCGCGGTTGCCGTCGGGCAGGCAGCGGTGGATGTACTGGAGATTGGCCGTTTTGCCGGCCACACCGGGGCCGTAGTACACGATCTTGAAGCTGATCTCCTTCTGCCCGTAGTTGATGATCGACATTCAGCGCCTCAGGCGGAGCCCAGGGCAGCAACTGCCCGCTCGACTTGTCGAAATGCCAGGCCGGGCTTGGCCGTTTCTCCCGCGGCCACCACGGTGTGGGACCGGTCGCCGGATCCGGCGTCGGGTCGAATGACCAGGCACCGCTGTCCCGACCGCACCACGGCCACCTGGAAAGCCGCGCCCTCGGCCGTAGCCTTGGCCATGGCGCGCCCGACCTCGAGGGCAAACCCACCCACTTCGCGCGCGTCGGTGCCCGACGGCAGGAACAGATAGAGTGCCCGCGTCCCCGCCACTTCCCGCAGCGCGGCGGCCGTCACCGGCCCGAGCGCGCCCAGCGTCGCGGCGATCTGTCGGGCACGGGCAGGAAGGTCCATGTCGATGAGCTCGGGGCGCCCGCCGCCATTGCCAGACGCGGCCGGTCCGCCCGATTCGCCGGTTGCAGTGAAAGTAGCCGCGGCGCGGCGGCAAAGGATCTCGAGGAGAGCGAGCGAGCCGCTCTGGGCCACGGCCGCCACCAGCATCGGGCCGCAAGCGTCTGGGACTCCGAGCGGCGTGAACACCAAGGCCGCGCCGGACCCGCGAAGGGTAAGCTGATCCACCGGCCAGGGCGCATGTCCAGCGGCGAGCAGGGGCAACATGAGCCGGGCCGCCGTGAGAGCCAGCTGGTCGGGCACTCCGGGCGCGGCCAGCGTGAACACCGTCACGCCGTTCACGACCTTTGCCTCGACGCCGAGCGAGGTCATCGGGGCCATCAGCGCGGCGATGCGCCGGGCCGCCCCGAGAGCCTCGGGGGGCACGGCCGCCGTTTCCGCGGCAACCCATGTCGGTTCCTTGGGCATCGGCGCCTGCTCGACGTGGGGCGCCTCGGTTTCCGGCGCCGCAGACGCAGCGGCCGCCGCCAGCTCGGCCTGTAGCTGCTCCATGAGCGCGGGCTCGGGCTCGAGGTCGGGGATCTCAAGCACCGGCACGGGCTCTTCGTCGGGTTCGAAGGCCAGGGGCCCGGCCCGATGCTCCGCCGCGGTCAAGGGCTCGAGATCGAAGTGGGGCGGCTCGAGCGACTCGTCGCCGAGGACAAGCGTCGGAGCCTCTTCCTCTTCGATTTCGATAATCGCCTCGACCGCCGCGACGGGCTCAGGCACCGACTCGGGCTCGACGTGAAAAGAGATCGGCTCGGGCTCAGGCGCGGACTCGAGCTCGGGCTCGGTCCCGACGTGAAGGGAGATCGACTCGCGCTCGACCTGAGTCGCCGGCTCCTCAATGGGCGCGAACTCAACGGGCGAGAGCTCGACGGGCGCTGCCGTCGTCTCAGCCGGCGGCTGAGCTTCGGGCACCAGCGGCTGGAATGGCGCGGGGAAGCTCTCCAGCTGCCTCACGTCGGGCCCCGGTCCGGCCGCGGCAAAGGTCTCAGGCGGGAACTGGCGAATCACCTCGTCCAGCGGAAGCAGCAGGCCGTCGACGAACTGCCGGGCCAGCTCTTCCTCGCTCACGGCGAGCAACTGGCGTGGGAGCTGTCCCGCGACGACGTCCCAAGGCACGCGCACCTCTCCTTCACCGAGCTGGGGCAGAACGAGAGCGCGCGGGATCCGCAGCCGGCCGGGCTCGGTCAGATTTGCCCCCACGCGGTCGAGCGGCAGCAGGAAGCTGTCGCCGGGAAGCTGGGAGGCGAGACGGTCGAAGGAGATCCGCACGACATCCGCGTCGTCGCCCACCGTCGGCGGCGCGACCGGCTCGTGCTGCGGCGCCTCGAGGATCGACTCCGCGGCGGGCTCAGCCGGCGGCGGGATCGCCGGCTCAGCAACAACCGCCTGCGCTTCCTCCAACGCCGCAGCGACAACGGGCGCGATCTCGCTCGCCGGAGCCACGTGAGCTTCCTGCTCGGGCGCGAAGGGCTGGAAGGGCGCCGGGTAGCTCTCGATGCCGCGCACGTCCGGTCCGGACCCGGTCGCGGCGAACAGCTCGTGCGGCAGCTGGCTGACGACTTCATCGAGGGGCAGGACGAGGCCGCCCTCCCGCAGGCCGGTCTTGACCTCGTCGTCCGTGATCGCCAGGACATCCCGGGGGAACTGGTCCGCCACGATTTCCCACGCGACCGTCACGAGCCCTTCACCCAACTGGGGCAGCACGCAGTCAATCGGCACCGTCACAACACCCGGCTCCGGCAGGCTCGCGCCCACGCGGTCGAGCGGCAGCAGGAAGGTGTCGGTCGAAAACTGGGCGGCGATGCGCGCGAACGGGATGCGCACGACAGCGTCCTCGGGGATTTCCGGAGGCGCCGCCTTCGGAGCCGACATGCGCGCCTCCCATTCCCTGGCGGCCTCTATCGCGGCCCGCTCCACCTCCGGATCCAGGTCAGGCGGTGCGAGGTCCTGAGGCGGCGCCGGCGCGGCCTCGTCCTGGGCGAGCGGCCAGGCCGGCCGCGATCGCGCCCAGCCCGTCACCTCGGTTGCGGCCGCCGACACGGCTTCCGGCGCTGGCGCGCTCGGGGGAGCCGGGACCGCGACGCGGTCGGCGGAGTCGAGGGCCGCGCGGCGCGCACCGACGCCCGAGGGACGGTCGCTGCGGCGGATGGGACTCTTGGGCGCCAGGACGCTGCGCAGCGGTACCAGCAGCAAGGGCACGACGGCCATCTGCGGCAGCGGCGGCGGGAACGTGAGGAGAAGCATGCGGCCGCGGTTCAGCGGATCGAAGACCGCGGCCAGCAGCGGGGTGACTGTGCCAAGCAGGATGTGAGCCGCCCAGAGCGCGAGCGTGCCGCCGAGGAAGCCGCCGGGCGTCACGCGGCGCAGGCAGAGCACGATCAGGAGTCCGTAGAGGAGCGGCGGCGCTGCCTGAAGTGCCCACCAGGGCAGCGGCGGCAGGGTCAGGGTGACGCGGTAGCGCGTGAGCGCGAAGACGAGGCCAACGTACCCCGCGAGGCCGGCCACTACCACGAGCCACGACGCCGGTTGGCGGAAGCTCGACGAAGGCCGGCGAGCGGCGGGCCCCATCACACGACCTCCAGGAGCTCGGAGAGCGCCTTCTTGACGTAATAGCGGACCTTGCCCAGTACAGCCGGGTCGCGCAGGACTAGGGCCAGCATCGCGCCGGGGCCCACGCCGTTGAGCAGGACCACGCCGCTGTCGTACTCGAGGATCAGGCTCTGTAGCCCGCCCTGTCCGAGCTCGCGGCCGATCCCGCCGGAGGACTCGGCCAGCGACGCGGCGAGGGCGCCGGCGAGCTCGGCTTCGAGCAGCATCTCCCCAGCGGACTCGATGAGGAAGCCCTCGTGGTCCACGAGCACGGCCAGCGAGACGCCGGGCAGCGCGGCCAGCGCGCCGAGTGTCGTCTTGAGGTCCGGGACATGAACTGCCGCTTCCTCCCGCGGCGCCTCCTCTGCCCGCTCCGCAGCCGCCGCCGCCGTGAAGACCTCAGAGGTGGGCTTGGGCAGCGCGGACTCGGGCGCGGTCATCGCGCGGAAGGCAATGGGGAGCAGACCGTCGATCTTGGTGAGCAGTTCGTCGGCTGCGAAAGGCTTGCGCAGCACGTCGTTGGCCCGGACTTTGGATGCGCGCTCGAGCACGGTGCTGTTGACGATGCCAGAGATGAGGAGGATCGGCGTGGCGCCGAGTCGCGCGTGGGCCCGAACGAACTCGCAGATCTGGTAGCCATCCATGTCCGGCATGATCACGTCGCAGACGATCACGTCGGGCCCCTCCTGGTTGATCATCTCCACGGCCTCGGTGCCCGATGCCGCCGAGATGACCTCGAAGCGCTTGGCCTCGAGCGCGCGCTCGACGACTTTCCGAACACTGAGGCTATCGTCGACGACGAGGACTTTGGGCATCGACTATTTGTCCTTCGGATGGCTCGCCGCCGGCAAGTGGCCGCCCATACCGCCGGAGGCGCCCTCGTCGATGTCCGCGGCGATGCTCAGCAGGAGCTGCTCCACACTGCGGGAGATGGTCCTGGGCCCCGCGGCCAGATCGGCGCGCTCGGCCCGGTTGAAGCAGAAGCGCGCCTCCTCCTCCCGCTGCGAGGTTGACACCATCGCCGCGAACGCCTTCTCGCCCGTTCGACCCGAGAACTCGGCGTGGACGACGCGGCCCGCCTCGAACACGATGGATCCCTCGCCGCCGTGGAGGGAGAGGATGAGCCGGCCGGTCTTGCCGCCGAGGGAGATGGCTTGAGTCACCTCGGTAAGGTCCATCACCCCGAGCGAGCCCTGGAAGGTGGCCCGGCCGCCCTCTGCGGCGCTCTTGGCCGCGGCCGCCGCCCGCGTCGCCGCCTCGCGTCCGGTCGCCTCGGCGCTGGCGCGCGCCCGGGCGATCTCGTCGCCCGCCGGATGGCCGAGCAGATCGCCCACGCGCGCGACCACGGTAGCCACGGTGAAGTCGCCCGTCACCGTCATGTCCACGCCCGCCTCGGTGGCGGCGAGCGCGATAGGTCGATCCCGTCCGGCGAGCAGCAGGAATGGGGTGTCCTTGGTGGCCGGATCGCGCCGAACCATCGTGAAGAGCTCGTAGCCGTCCATGTCCTGGACCTTGGCGTAGCTCACGATGAGGTCCGGGCGCTCCCACTCGAGCATCGTGACGGCGAAGGAGCCGCTGGTGGCCACAGCTACCTCGTAGCCCCCGTCGGTCAGCGCGCGGGCAAGTGCCGCTCGGCTGTCCTGGTTGGCGTCGACGATCAGCACTTTGGCTTTGACCATCACGCGTCCACCGCGCTCACGAGACCCGGGCGCCGCTCAAAGCGGACTCGCTCGGGGCGGCCGTCACGAGCGATTCCACCAGGCGAATGAAGGCCTGCTCGTCCACGGGCTTCGTGATGTAGTGCCGCACGCCGAGGCGGCGGGCCACGTTGACATGCTTCTCGCCCGCGCGCGTGGTCAGCACGACGATCGGTACGTCCCGCGTGTTGGGCCGGCGGCGCAGGTCCTCGATGAGCGCATAGCCGTTGACCCGCGGCATCTCCAGGTCCGTGATGATCGCCTGGACGCTCAGCTCGGTGAGCTGTTGGAGCGCGTCCTGCCCGTCCACAGCCGTGAAGACGCGGAAACCCGCCTTCTCCAGCATCTGGCCGACGTACTTCCGGATGCTGATGGAGTCGTCGACGAGCATGACCGCGCGCCCCGCCTCGGCGTCGTGCGCGGCCGCGGCCCGCATCTCGACTGCCTCCGCGGTTTCCGGGGCCGGCAGCTGCCGGCTTGCTTCGAGCAGGCGCGTGGGATCCACCAGGAGGAGCACGCGGCCCTCACCGGAGATCGTGGCGCCCGCGAACGGGCCCACGCCCTCGAGGAACTCGCCGAGGCTCTTGATGACGATTTCCTCCTTGCCCAGCAGCTCGTCCACCTGGACCGCGAACGGCCGGCCGCCGCCGCGCATCACGATCACGGGCGCGTGCGCGGCCGGCTCCGAGCGCGGCAGCCCCAGCACCCGGTCCATGTGCAGCAGCTCCATCACCTGGTCGTCGATGCGCACAGTCTCCCGGTCACCCACGGAGGAGATGGCCCCTGACCCCGCGTTCCGCATCGCGCTCACCGCCATCATCGGCACCGCGAGAACCTCGGTGCCCACGCGCGCCATGAGCGCGTCGGCAATGGCCACGGTCAGCGGCAGCTTGAGCGTGAAGCGGGTCCGGACGCCCACCTCCGTGTCCACCTCGATCTCGCCATTGAGCCGGCTGACGTTGGTGCGCACGACGTCCATGCCCACGCCGCGCCCGGAGGCGCGGGTCACCTCCGAGGCCGTGCTGAATCCGGGCACGAAGATCAGGTTCAGGGCGTCGGGGGTGGAGAGCGCGCGCGCCTCCTCGGCTCGCAGCAATCCGCGCTCAACGGCTTCCTGCCGGATCAGCTCGGTGTCGATGCCGCGCCCATCGTCCTCGACTTCGACGTGGAGGAAGGCGCCCTGATGGTAGGCGCGGAGCGAGATCGTGCCCTGGGCGGGCTTTCCCCGGGCCAGGCGCTCGGGCTCCGGCTCGATGCCGTGGGTGACGGCGTTCTGCACCAGGTGCAGGAGCGGATCCGCGATCTGCTCCATGATGCTGTTGTCCACTTCGGCGGATTCGCCGCGCACCTCGAGGCCCACGACTTTGCCCACCGCGCGCGCGACCTCGCGCACCTGGCGGGTAAACCGCGGGAACAGGCGTCCGATGGGCACCATCCGGGCGCGCGTGACTTCTTTCCGGAGCGCTGCGGTGAGGCGCTGAATCTGGCCTACGTCGTCCCGGACCGCGCGGAGCAGGCCCGCGTGCTGCGCTTGCACCTCGGCGATGTCGGCCGACAACTCGGCCACGCTGCGCGCGAGGATGTTGAAATCGTCGTACCGGTCGAACTCGAGCTCGGCGAAGACGTGCGCCATGTCGCGCATGCCACCGCCCGGCTCGCCGGCGCCGCCCCGACCGCGCATGCCCGGGAGTTGCGGGTAGTGGTGCTTGCCCTCGAAGTCGCGAACGGCCTGGGCCATGCGCGATCGGCTGAAGAGCAGGAGCTCGCCGACCCGGTCGAGCTGCATCAGGCGGCGGTCGAGCCGGCTGCGGGCGATCATGAGCTCGCCGACCAGGTTCATGAGAGCGTCGAGCCGGTCCAGGCTGACGCGGATGCTCGGACCCGCCGTCTCCTGGGCCATCACCGGCGCCGGGCGGGGCAGCGCCTCCAGACGCGCGAGGAATTCGGGGCGGAGCATCCCGGCGGGCAGGTTGGCGAACAGCGACTCGCGGGAGGCCGCGGCAGCCTCGGCCGAGCGCGCCTCGGCGGGCTCGGCGGTGATCTCGCCCGGCGCCATTTCGGCAGTCGCCAGGAGGCCGCGCAGACCTTCGACCGCGCGCTCCAGCACGTCGCCCAGGTCCGACGGCGCGCCGCCCGCGCTCGCCAACACCGCCTTGAGCGCGTCCACGCCTCCGAACACGGACTCGATCACAGCCGGCGAGAACGAAATGCGGCTCTCTCTCACCGCGCTCAGGAGGTCCTCGACCTGATGGGCCACGTCGCCAATGGGCGTGCAGCCGACGGTGTAGGCGGCGCCCTTGAGCGTGTGGACCGAGCGGAAGAGGCGGTTGAACTCCTCCTCGCTGTATCCGTCGGCATCGAGGGCCAGCAGGGACTGCGTCATGGCCTCCAGATGCTCGTTGGCCTCCGGGCCGAAGTAGGTGAGGATCTCGCCGCTGTCGGCGAAGAAGCGGTCCACCTCCTGCATGAGTCGGTAGGCGGCATCGGAAGGTGACGCCGAAGCGGGCGGATCGGCGACAGGGCGAGCCGCGCGCTGGGTGACCGGCGGCGCGGGGGCGGCGCCGCCAGGGAGCCTCGGCGCCATGGGCGGCGCGACAGGCGCGGGAGGCTTGGGAGCTGCGGCAAACAACCGGGCGTGGCGCACCTTGAAGCCGGCGATGCGCTCGGTGTCCTCGGCGCTCTGGCTGCTGATCCGGTCGAACAGCTCCTTGAGCAGCGCGACGGCCTCGCGGACGAACCGCTCGGTCTCGGCCCGCTCGGCGTCTCGCGCCTCCGGCGCCCGCTCCAGCAGCTGCTCGATGACGGTGGCGAGCTCGGAGACGCCCGGGAACCCGTGCAGGGCGGCGGATCCCTTGAGGCGGTGGCAGACGATGATCAGCGGCGCCAACTCGTCAACGGTCGGTGGCTTCGCGCGCGAGAGAAGGGCGAGCCCCTCCTCGAGAGTCCCGGCAGTGTCCCAGGCCTCCATGAGGAAAATGCCTAGCAGGAACTCGCGATCCCGCGCCTCAGCCATGCCGCTCCACGTTCCCTGGTATCCCCTCGCGCGCGGCGCCGATCAGCTCGACAGTTTGAATCGGGACAGCTTGGCCGTGAGCTCTTCGGCGAGCCGCGCCAGCTCCTCGGCCGTCTTGCGGCTCGTGAGCACCCCCTGCTCCGTCTTCACGGCCACGCCCGCGATGGACTGCACCGCGGTGGCCGTCGCCTCCGCGCTCCGCACCTGCTTCTGCGCGGCCAGCGAGATGTCGGCCGCCAGCTCGGCGGAGCTGTGGGAGATCTGCGCGATCTCCTGCAGCGCTTCCTCCGCCTTGAGGCTGACCTGGTATCCCGATTCCACCTCCCGGGTGCCTTCTTCCATGGCGACCACGGCCTCCTGCGTCTCCACCTGGACGTTCTTGATGAGCGCCGAGATGTCCCGCGTGGCCTGGGTCGCGCGCTCGGCCAGCTTCCGCACCTCGTCGGCCACCACCGAGAAGCGCATGCCGGCATCGCCCGCGCCGGCCGCCTCGATCGAGGCGTTGAGCGCGAGCAGATGCGTCTGACCGGCGATGTCCTGAATGGTGTTGACGATTTCGGAGATCTCCAGCGAGCGGTCGCCGAGAGATTTGATTTTCTTCGAGATGGTCTGCACCTCGGCGCGGATCTGCTGCATGCCGGCCAGGCTGTTGCGCACCGACTGCTCGCCCTTCTGGGCGGCCTCCAGCGCCTGGCGCGCGGCGCGCGCGCTCTGGTCGGCGGACTGCGCGACCTGGCGCACCGTCGCCGTCATCTCGTCGGTGGCCGTGTTCACGCTCATGGCCTCGCGCGACTGCGCCTGGGCGGCGGCCGAGAGCTGGGCCGTGGTGGCCATCATCTCGGTCGAGCCCGACGCCACCCGCACGGCGGCCTGGCGGACGTCACCGATGACCACCGCGATCTCCTCGACCATGAGGTTGATGGCGTCCACGACGTTCCCGAGGACATCCCAGCTGACCTCGCCGCGCTTGGTCAGGTCGCCTTGGCCGATCTCGACGACGGTGTCGAGGAACTTGATGATGTTCTGCTGCAGCTCTTCGCGCTTGCGCCGCTCGTCGTCGCGCTCGGTTTCGGTCTGCACCAGGGCGCGCAGGCGCACGATGCTGTCGTTGAACGTGGCCGTCATCTGCCCGATCTCGTCGCGGGACGTGACGGGCGCGAGGTGGGTGAGATCGCCCTGGCCGACGCGCTGGGCCGCCGCCACGAGCGCGGTGACGGGCTTGGTGATCTGGCGGGCGAAGATGACGCCCGCGATGATGGCGAGGGCCGCGATCGCGCCGAACAATCCGAGCAGCCTCAGTCCCGCGCTCCGCGCCTCGTCCAGGATGATCGCCTTGTCCATGCCCACGCGCACGGTGCCGAGCTGGCCGGCCAGCATGGGAACGCCGACGTCGATGATCTTGCGCTCCGTGCCCTTCACCGGGTCGACGTACGCGATCTCCCGCACCTGGCCCTTCTGGGCGGTGCCGGGAACCGGGTTCTGCTCGATGATGCCCTTGGGCACCACGGGGACGAAGGTGTGGGCGATCATGTTCTGCTGTGCGTCGTAGACCATGACGTAGGCGACGCCCTTGATGCCGGCGAACTGGTCGAAGAGGGCCTGGACCGTGGAGGCGTCGCGGTTGACGATAAGGTCCACGCTGGACGACGCCAGGCTGTTCGCGATGGCCGTGCCCTTGTTCGTGAACTCCGCGGTCAGATTGGTCTGGAGTGACTGGTAGGCGAAGTAAGACGACGCCACCGCCAGCGGCACCAGCACAGCCAGCAGGAAGACGACGATCTTGGTTCGGAGGCTGAACCTGACTTTGGGAGTCGCGGTCCCCTCCGCGCCCTTGTCGTTCCGGGCCGTCTTCCCTTCGGGACGCTTTTTCATCACTGTCTCT
>WNEY01001997.1_pt1 | contig 14749 bp, 11 predicted proteins | sample 5400531 | NCBI WGS metagenome assembly WNEY01 (sample SAMN13153338, study PRJNA577476) | soil metagenome | isolation source: 200 cm saprolite under Douglas fir tree site 1 | place: USA:California | collected 2015-04-18
CAGAGCAAGGCCGGCATCGAGAACAAGCAATACAAGGCCCAGCGCTCGATCCTGGCCGACGCCGACGCCGGTAGGATCTCCAGGGAGGATCTGTTCACGCGCGCCGAGGAACTGATGAAGGAGCGGCTGAAAGGCGGGATCGGCTCCCCGGCATCGGCGGCTCATGGGCCCCGTCCCACCACGACGGCACCTGGCGCGGCCGCGGGGATGCACGGCGGGAGCCAGTCAGCCAACTAGCACGTACCCCTTTTTCGAAAAAGGAGTACGGCCCTTTTTCCTAACGCTCCCGCAACACCGCGGGCTTGTTCAACTGTGATTCGCTGGGAGGCAAATCGACGGCTCGCCGCGTCCCCGCCCGGGTATCCGCGCCCAGCTTCTCCAGCAACCGCGCCGTGTCGAGGCGACGGTTGTACGTGTTCGGGTACAAAACGCCATCCGCCACAATCCAAGGCGTCCACCCGATCGCGTTGACGACGTCGAGCTTCGCGCCCTTCTCGACCAGGAATTTCACGATGTCGTTCGAACCGCGGTGCGCCGCGCCGTGCAGCGCGGTGTCGCCGTTGGCGTCGGCCACGTTGACGTCGTTGCCGAGCTCGTAACACAGCTTCACCGCCTCGAACGCCTCTTCGTTGGCGCCGGCACTCTCGCCCACCTGCCAAATGCCCACGCCCGCGGCAGCCATCAACGGCGTCGCCCCCTCCACGGTGCGGATGGACGGGTCCGCGCCGTACTCGATCAGCAGCCGCATGTAAGGCAGATCGGCCAGCTTGGCCGCTTGAAGAAAGGGCGTCGAGCCGGCCCGGCTGAGGACGTTGCGCGCGCCGTCGGACGGCTCCCTGGTCATTCGGGCATCAGGATCGGCGCCATTTTGCAGGAGCTTCTCGGCCAGCGCGAGGCTATCCATGTTCCCGGTCGGGACGGCCGGCGGAAGCCCGTGCTGGATCGGGGGCCGTCGTGTCCATGCCAGCTGGTGGAGGGCCGTCCATCCCTGTTCATCGGCACCCGGATCGGCGCCGCTGTCGAGCAGCACGCCGGCCAGCTCGAAATGGGCGTTGGTAATCGCCAGGACCAGCGCGCTCGTTCCGCTCGGCCCCGCGCCTCTCCGGCTTCCGCTGTTGAACACCTGCAAAAGCCGCTCGACCGCCGTGCCCGGCTGCGCGCCACCGGCCGGCGTCTGGGGGCGTGGCGCTGCGCCAGGCATGGACGCAGCAAGTTGGATCGTGTCGTTGGGGTTCGCGCCGCGTTCCAACAGCGCCTTCACCGCGTCGCGGCTTCCGGAGCGGACCGCGAACAACAGCGCGGTAAACCCGCCCTTCGAGCGCACGTTCGTGTCCGCGCCGTTTTCCAGCAGCGTTCTGACGACGTCGGCGTGATTCTCGGCAGCCGCCCACATGAGGGCCGTCTGGCCGCGGAGCTGTTCCCTCGCGTTGACGTTGGCGCCGCCGGCCACCAGGAGCGCGACCGGCTCCACTCTGCCCGTGCGAGCGGCGATCATCAGCGCCGTCTCGCCGTCGGACGAGACCGTGTTCGCGTCGGCACCGGACCGAAGGAGCTTCTCGACAATCGCGGCGTTACCGTTCAAGCACGCCACCTGCAGCGGCGTGACACCGTAACGGTTCGCGGCCTTCACGTCCGCTCCCTCGCGAATCAGCAGGTCGACGGCCTCGGCGTTGTCGTTCTGCACCGCCCAGTGGAGGGGCGTGGTCCCGTCGATGTCGCCGGCGTTGACGTCGGGCCGGTCCCGCAGGAGCGTGCGCACGCTCACCGTGTCGCCGCGTTTAACCGCGTCGACGAGCGAGATGTCGCGCCCGTCGGCACGCACACCGGCAACCGTGATCAGCATGACTGTCGATACTGCGCCGAGGTGCTTCAGGATCATGGTGGCCCTGTGCGATCTCTAGACCCCGGTCAGCGGCTCGAGGTCCATGGTGCCGGTGCCGTCGCCGAACTTTTCCACGTGCACGCCGACCTTCTCCAGCAGCGACAGGTGGAGGTTGTTCATGGGCGTGTCCTTCGGGAAGCGCAGATGACGCCCGCCTTTCAACTGCCCGGCGCCGCCGCCGACGAGCACCAGCGGCAGATCGATGTGCGAATGCTGATCCGAGTTGCTCAAGCCGCCGCCCTGCAGAATCATCGAGTGGTCGAGGAGCGTGCCGTCGCCGTCGGCGGTCTCGCGCAGTCTCCCCGCGAACCGCGCGAGCAGATCGATGTGATACGTGTTGATCTTGGCCGCCTTGGCCAGCTTGATCGGATCGTTCTGGTGGTGAGAAATGGAATGGTGCGCTTCGGGCACGCCCAGGAACGGATATGGCCGGTTCGTCTGCTCCCGCCCGAGCAGCAGCGTGAACACCCGCGTGATGTCGGCCTGAAACGCCACGGCGGCCAGATCGAACATCAACTTCGCGTGCTCGTCGTACGATTCGGGCACGCCCATCGGGCGGTCCGGCAGCGCGATTGGCGATTCGCCGCTCTGCTTCTCGGCGACCTGAATGCGGCGCTCGATCTCGCGCATCGAATCGAGGTACTCGGCGACGCGAGCCCGATCGCCCGCTCCAAGCCGAACCTGCAGGCCGGTGATGGCCTCCTTCACCGAGTCGAGAATGCTGCGATCCTCGCGAATCTGGGCGAGCCGCTGCTGCGGGGAACCGCCGTCCCCGAACATGCGCTCGAAGACGACCCGCGGGTTCACCTCCATCGGCAGCGGAGTCGTGGGCGTGCGCCAGGAGATCGTGTTCCAGTAGACACAACTGTATCCGTTGTCGCAGTTGCCGACGAGGTAGTTCTGCTCGAGCGCCATCTCAATCGAGAGAAGCGGCGTGTCCCCGCCCAGAGCCTGCGCCGCAATCTGATCCACCGTGACGCCGGCTTCGACGTCGGCCCCCTCGGTCCGTTTTGGATGGACGCCCGACAGCCACACCGTCTGCCCGCGCGAGTGTTCACCGTTGCCGTCGCCGAGCGATTCGGCCATGCGCTGGCTGAGCCCGGTCGGAACCACGACCTGATCGCGGAAGGGCGCCAGCGGCGACAGCGTCGGCGAGAGCTCGGTGAGCGCCGGACCCTCCGCCGACGGCGTCCACGCGCTCATCGTCGCGCCGTTCGGGGTGTAGACGAACCCGAGACGCTTCACCGGCCGCGCGGCGCTCCTGGCGTGCACTGAGAACGCCGGCACCATCGCGTCCAGCAGCGGCAACGCGATGGTGACGCCGATGCCGCGGAGGAACGTGCGCCGGGGCAGTGCAATTCTGGAGATAAACATCGATCGGCTCCTCGTCTCGTTATTGGACCGCGACTTTCGTTGCCGGGGATGCGTCACCATCGGTCCGGCGCGTCTTGCGCATCTGGAACGGCGTGCTCTTGACGACGCCGAGAATCAACGACTGGAACTCATAGCCGCTCGCCCCGCTCTCCCGGACGACCTTGCGAACCGCCGGCGCGTCGTAGTACTCGAGGCCGCGTCCGAGCGCGTAAATCATCAACTTCTCGGTCACCGAGGTCGCGAACTGCTCCGATCGTCCCAGGAGCCAGTTCCGCAGACCGGCTGGACCGGTAAACCTGGTCCCGTCGGACAGAACGGCGGACGCGTCGATCACCGTGTCGCCGTCTCGCGTCCGCCATTGACCGGTCGCGTCGAAGTTCTCGAGCGCGAATCCCAGCGGATCCATGCGCGCATGGCAACTGGCGCATGCCGGGTTCGCGCGATGCTGCTCCATCCGCTCGCGCACTGACAGCATTTTGCCGCCGGCCTCGTTTTCCTTGAGCGGGGGCACGTTGGGCGGAGGCTGGGGCGGCGGCGTGCCGAGCACGTTGTCGAGAATCCACTTGCCGCGGCCCACCACGGTCGTCCGATCGGCCAGCGACGTCAGCGTGAGGAAGCTGCCCTGCCCGAGCAGCCCGCGGCGGTTCTCGTCGGCGATCGTGACCCGGCGGAAATGCCCGCCATACACGTTGGAAATGCCGTAGTGCCTGGCGAGGCGCTCGTTGACGAACGTGTAGTCCGCGGTCAGAAAGTCGAGCAGGCTGCGGTTCTCGCGCAAGATGCTCTGAAAAAACAGCTCCGTCTCGCGCCGGAAATCGCGGCGCAGGTTCTCGCCGAAGTTCGGAAATCGGAACTCGTTGGGCGATGCGCCCTCGACCGTGCGCAACTGCAGCCACTGGCCCGCGAAATTCGCGGACAGCGCGTCGGCGCGCGGGTCGCCCAGCATTCGCCGGACCTGCTGCTCCAGGACACCCGGCTTTCGCAGCGTCCCCTTCGCGGCGGCGTCCAGCAACTCATCGTCCGGGACGCTGCTCCAGAGGAAGAACGACAGCCGCGACGCCAACTCGAGATCGCTGACGGGATAGGTGGCGCCGGAAGCAAGTCCCGGCGGATCGCTTTCGACGCGGAAGAGGAAGTCCGGGCTGACCAGCAGGCGCCGGACTGCCATCTCGATTCCGGCGTCGAACCCGAACCTGGCCCGCGAATCGCTGTAGAACGTGAGAAGCACCGCGACTTCGGGAGCGGTGACCGGCCTGCGGTACGCACGGCGCGCGAGCGTCATGAGGATCTGCTTCGCGCAGTCGGGTTCTGCCGTCTCGTTTGCCGGATGGCAGACGAAGATGCGCTGACGGCTCGGCGTGCTGCCCGCGCCCTGCACGTCAAAGGGGCCCGTGATCGTGACACTCGAAACCGCCGGCTGCGTGCGAGGCACGCCTTCGGCGTGTGGCGCCAGGAACGGCTCCCGGACCGACTCGACGAGCGCCGCGGATTTCTTCACGAATGTCACGCCGAGTACGTGCGGGCCCGCCTTGACCGGCACCCTCACCTCGCACGGGTCGCCTTCGGAGTCGTAGCCCTGCCCAGGCCCCAGCCCCGAACGCGGCTGCAGGCGGAAGAGCTTGACGCGCGCGCCGTCAATGCTCAGTTCCAGATCGTGCGGGTCGGCGCCTCCGCCGAGCGGTTCGATCTGGATGCGGTAATCGGCATCGAGGGGAAACTGATAGTGAATCGACGTCCCGCCGCGAGTGCCGATGGGGAGGTCGTCGAAGCGCGCGTCCTGCGACAGATCGGCCTTCAGGCGGAACGTCTCGGCCGTCGGCGGCAGCGCGGGGTTGCCGATCGCCACCCGGCTGATCTGGCGCGCCGCCACCATGTAGCGATCGAGCAGCGACGGCGTGATCTTGAGCACGCCGGCGATGTTGTCGAACCCGTAGCTCATGTCATCGGCGGGAAGGAGCGAGGCCACGTCGATATCGAGCGCGAGCACATCGCGCACCGCGTTGCGATACTCGGCCCGATTCAGACGATGGATGGTCTCGGTGCGACCCGGGTTCGGGTGCTTCGCGGCGTCACGATCGATCGTGGTCTCGAGCCACGAGGCGAGGGCGTCGTTGTGTTCCTTGTCTGGCCTCGGACGCCCGGGCGGAGGCATCTGCCCCGTTCTGAGCTTCCGGATGACGCGCTCCCATACCGCCGCGCCCGCCGGCACATCGGCCACATCGAGACTGTCGAGCGCCACGCCTCCGCTCTTCAAGCGAGCGTTGTGGCAGGTCACACAGTAGCGATCCAGCTCCGCGCGGTGTCCCGTGGCCTTGGGGTCGGCGACGCCGGCGCCATGCTGTGGAACAGCGGCCTGGATCCCGCCCGCAGTGCCGTACAGGATCCCGACTGAGAGGGTCGCCGTAGCGCAGACCAGGAGGGCCGCTGGACGCATCAGAACACTCCTAACACACACGAAAGTGCAAGGGATCTGAGTATAGGCACAACCCGGATCTCTGAAGGCAAAGAAACGTAAATCTGGACCCGCGTGGTAAGGAAGGTTCGCCGTTCCCGCCGCGGCGACCGTCACTCGGCGGTTCGAGGCGAAGCTTCATTACTCGCCAATTCCCATCTTCAGCCTGTACGCCTTCGTGACGGGATCCTGTTCGCGGTAAATCGCGTGGCAGGCCTCACAGGACTGTAAAACCTGCGCTGCGCGGGCGCGTACCGCAGCGGCCTCGGTCGTATCCACAGATAAGGCGGCGTCGAGCTCATCCATCTTCTTCAACGTATCCCGGAGAATCCTGACGGCGTCGTCTCGTTTTCTGTCACGCCAGAACGTGATCGTCGTAGCCAGTCGATCGCGCGAGATGGCGAGATAGGCTTTCGAGTCCTCGAGCTCGCCCTTGGCGAGCGAGTTGTCGACGGCGGCAAACGCCTGCCCGACGGTTTTCATCGCCGCGACAAAATGCTTGGCCGTGAACACCGGGTACGGCTTGTCCTGTGCCGTTGCCGGGATCCGGCCGACGGTCACCGCTGCCGCGATGGCGAGCATCACCACACGCCCGCTCCGGCGGCACGTCGCATCAGACCGCATCGGTGAGCGTCGTCAGCCGTCCCGTGCTGTCGCCGAACTTCTCGACCGGGACGCCGAGCTTCTCGAGGATCGTCACGTGCAGGTTCGTGAGCGGCGTCCCTTTCGGGTGCCTCACGTAACGGCCGCCGACGACGCCGGCCGCTTTGCCGCCGACGATGGCGATCGGCAGATCGTCGTGGAAATGCGTGTTGCTGTCGCTGATGCCGGTGCCGTACATGAACAGGGTGTAATCCAGCATCTTGCCGTCGCCTTCGGGGATCGCCGCCAGCTTCTTCACCAGGTACGCAAACTGCTGGAAATGGTACTCGTTGATCTTGTGCAGCCGCTCGAGCTTCGCCGCCTCGTCCTGATGATGCGAGAGCGGATGGTGCGAATCCGAGACCCCGATCTCGGGATACGCGTGCGCGCTGACCTCTCGCGCCAGCATGAACGTGCTGATGCGAGTCATGTCCGTCTGATACGCGAGCAGCAGCAGGTCCATCATCAGCCTGGCGTGCTCGGCGTAATCGCTGGGGACGCCTGCCGGCTGATCGACGACCGGCAGCTCGCGGCTGTTCTGCGCTTCAGCCATCTGGATCCGGCGCTCGATATCGCGGACCGAGTCGAAGTATTCCGTCAGCTTGACCTTGTCCTGCGGGCCAATCACCTTGCCCAGGCTCGCCGCCTCCGCGCTGACGAAATCGAGAATGCTGCGGTCCCGGCGGATGCGCGCCATCCGTGCCGCCAGATCGGTGCTGCCGCTCGTACCGAACAGGCGCTCGAAGACGGCTCGCGGGTCGTTTTCAATCGGCAGCGGCGTGGTCGGCGTGCGCCAGGCGATCGTGTTCGTGTACGCGCAGCTCGCGCCGCCGTCGCACGCACCCAGCATGGCGTTCGATTCGATGCCGAGCTCGATCGAGGCGAGCTGCGTTTCCTTCTCCATCTGGCGCGCCGCAATCTGGTCCATCGAGACCGAGGCGAGGACGTCGGCACCCGATGTGATTTTGAACGGCACGCCGGTCAGGAATGTCCCCGCGGAGCGCGCGTGGTCGCCGCCGCCCTTGACCAGATTGGCCGATTCGTCGGCGAGCCCGCCCATCAGGAGCACGCGATCCTTGAGCTCCGCAAGGGATCGCAGCGTCGGCGGCAGCTCGGCCAGCGGCCCCGGCGCCTTCGGGAACCAGTACGGCATCGACATGCCGTTGGGCACGTAGAAGACACCGAAGCGGCGGACGGGCCCGGCCGCCGTCTTCTCCAGCGCGGTCAGTGCGGGGACCATGCTGTCGAGGAGCGGCAACGCGAGGGTCGCGCCAAGGCCCCGCAGCACGGTGCGGCGGGACAAATGCATCCGGGTGACGACCATATCTGAGCTCCTGATCGGTTCACGCGCCGACAGCCGGCTACTGGCGCGGCGCCGCGGTGGGCGTCAACTCGACCGTGCCGGGTACGCGCCGCATCTGGAACGGAGTGCTCTTCGCGATGCCCACGATGAGCGACGACCAGCGATCGCCATTCTGCGCCAGGTCGCGAACGAGCTGCCGGACGACCGGCGCATCCGAGTACTCCACGCCTCGGCCCAGCGCATACGTCAGCAGCTTCTCGGCCACCGTGTCGGTGAACTGGTTGCCCCGGCGGAGCAACGCCTCACGGAAGGCCTTCGGGCTATCGATGGTCGTGCCGTCGAGGGTGATTGTCGAATTGATCTCGGCGCCGCCGTCGTTCTCGCGCCACCGTCCGATCGCGTCGAAGTGTTCCAGCGCGAAACCAAGCGGGTCCATCTTCGAATGGCAGCTCGCGCAGACCGGATTGTTTCGGTGCTGCTCCATGCGCTCGCGGAGCGCTGCCGGTTTGGCGCCCGGCGTGTTCTCCTTGAGCGGCGGAACATTCGGCGGCGGCGGGGGCGGCGGCGCGCCAAGCAGGTTTTCCAGCACCCACTTGCCGCGCAGCACCACGGACGTGCGGTTGGGGTACGACGTCACCGTCAGAATGCTTGCCTGGCCGAGCAGGCCAAAGCGCCTCTCGTCGGTCAGCGTGACCCGCCGGAAATGGCTGCCGTAGATGTCGTCGATGCCGTAGTGACGCGCCAGGCGCTCGTTCAGGAACGTGTAGTTGGCGGTCAGCAGCTCTGGAATCGGCCGGTCCTCGCGCACCTGGCTCTCGAAGAAGAGCTCGGTCTCCCGCGCCATCGCCTCGCGGAGGGTCGGATCGAAACCGGCGAACAGAGTCGCATCCGGATCCTGAGAATGGATGTTGCGGACGGTCAACCACTGTTCCGCAAAATCGTCCAGGAATCGCATCGAGCGCCGGTCGGCGAGCATGCGCCTCACCTGCTCGTCGAGGACACTTGGACCCGTCAAGGCGCCGCGCACTGCGACGTCGATCAGCTCGTCGTCCGGTATGCTCTTCCAGAGGAAGAACGAGAGCCGGGAGGCCAGCTCCACATCGCTCAGCCGATACCGCGTGCCGGGCCTGGCGTTGGCCGGATCGCGCTCGACGCGCATCAGGAACTTTGGCGAGGACAACAGCGCTTCGAGCGCACGCTCGATGCCGAAGTCGAAGTCTCTCTCGCGGCGACCGTCGCCGTAGATCGCCAGCAGCGGCTGCAACTCCGCATCGGTCACCGGACGGCGGTAAGCGCGGCGCGTCAGAGCGGCCATGATTTTCCGGGCGCACGCGTCCTCTTCCTGCGCCCGGCCGCTGCCCGGGTGGCACGTGAAGATCTGCCGCCGGCTCGGCGTCTCCGCCGGAGTCTTGCCCCCAAACGGCCCCGACACGTAGAACGTGTCAATGCCGGGGGCACTGCCCATGCCCGTCGAGAGAAAGCTGCGCCGGCCGCTCACCGGCTCGGCTGGCGAGGGCATGGAATCTGTGAACGCCACGGACACGAGCCGGGTGCCGGCCTTGATCGGCACCCGGATCTCCAGCTCTTTGTCGGCGCCGACCCGGTACTCGTGCACCTTCTGCCCTTCGAGATCGTCCTCGGGAACCGCAATCAGCACTCCCGGATCCGGGCCCTTCAACCTGCCGCCGATCCTGAACTGCTTCACGAGCGCATGGTCGATGCGGAGCTCGATCTGGTGCTCGTCCTCTTCGATGCCGTCGATCGTGCTGACAGTGCCGTTCTTCTTCAGCCGGACGGCAAACCCATATTCGCCGTCGAGTGGAAACGTGTGACGAACCGAGAGGCCGCCGTGGGTGGCAAAGGGCATGTCCTCGCCCATCCGGGCGTCCTGTCGCGTGCCGAACTCGACCTTGTACACCTGTGTGATCGAACGATTGTCGGGGCTCGCGACCGCAAGGCGGCTGATCTTCGTCGCGGCCGTGATGTAACGGGACATCAGCCCCGGCGTAATCGAGAGGACGTCCGCGTTGTTGTCGAACCCGAAGCCCGCCATGTCTGACGGCAGCAACTCGGTCCCGTCGACCTGCAACGCCAGCAGGTCGTGAATTACGTTGACGTATTCCGCGCGATTCAGCCGATGCGACGCCACACGGCCAGGGTTCGGCTCGGCCGCGGCCGCCCGGTCGAGGGCAGTTTCCACTGACGCGGCGAACGCATCGAGAGTCGCCGGATCCGGTCGTGGCCGGCCTTCCGGCGGCATCTGCCCGGTGCGCAGTTTTCGAACGATCTTTTCCAGCACCTCCTCGCGACCAATCACATCCCGAGGATCGATTCGCTCGAGGCTCAGCCCGCCGGTCTTCAGCTTGTCGTTGTGGCACGTGACGCAATACTGGTCGAGAAAGGGACGAGTGACGGCCTGAGCCGGAGCGGCCGGACCGGCCGTGGCTTGCGGGCTCGCTGCGCGGACGTCGCCGGTCAACAGGTACTCACCGGCACCGATTGCCGCCACCAAAGCTATCAAGCTGAGCGTCTTCGACATTTCGTCAGCCCTTGTAACCAGATGCACGTGTCGTCGGATATCGATAATCGATAGTGCCTGTCAATCTTAAGCCTCGGTCCGAGGTCTTCCAAAGTGCTTCCGACGCAAATACTTAAGACTTACAAAACTTTACGAACAGGGGCGTTCCCTCCCCTACCGAGGCTGCTCCGCGCGCGTATCATGACATCGTATCGGGGATCTGGGTATCGGGGATCTGGAACCGGCCACGAGGAGGAACGCGGATGCGCGTCACGGTCAATCAGCTCGCCGGTGTCGGGACGCTTGTCTGCCTGTGTCTCGCCGGTCCAGCGGCCGCGGCCGACTCCGATCTGCGCCTCGTCAATGCCGCCGCCGACCAGGACAAGGCCGCCGTGCGAGCGCTCCTCGAGCAAGGCGTCGACGTCAACGCGACACGCGCCGACGGCGCGACGGCGCTCCTTTGGGCGGTCCACTTCAACGACACGGAGATGGCCGACCTCCTGATGCGCGCCGGCGCCAAAGTGAATGCCGGCGACGATCACGGGGTCACGCCGCTCGCGCTGGCGTGCGAGAACGCGAACGTCGCGATGGTCGAGAAACTGCTCGCGGCCGGAGCCAATCCCAACGCGGCACAGACGAGCGGTCTGACGCCGCTGATGATCGCCGCGCACACCGGCAAAGTGTCCGTCGTGCAGGCGCTGATCGCGCGCGGGGCCTCGGTCAACGCAGCAACCAGTGAAACGCGAGACACCGCATTGACGTGGGCCGTCGCCGACCAGCACCGCGACATCGCGAGGGTGTTGATCGAAAGCCACGCGGATGTCCGCGCATCGTCTCGAAAGGGTTTTACCCCGCTGATGTTCGCCGCGCGGAACGGCGACATCGACATGGGCAAGCTCCTCATCGATGCCGGCGCTGACGTGAACGAGCCTTCGTCGGACGGCACGCATGTGCTGCCGTTCTCCATCTTCAGCGGTCGTGACGAGTTCGCGCTGTTTCTGCTCGATCGTGGCGCTGATCCCAACGGGACGATCGACGGCGTTCGCGCGCTGCATGCGGCGGCGGGTCCTGTCGATGTGTGGCTGGAAGACTGGACGCGGCGTCACGGCGGCGGCAACGTCTACAGCGCGGGTGGTGGGGGCGGCGGACGCGGTCCGAGCCCCAATCGACGGGCCACGCTGGTCAACGCGCTGCTCGCACGAGGCGCCGACCCGAACGCGCGCATCACCACCAGCACCATGATGATGAGCTACATCGGGTATCCCACGAAGGGCGCGTTTGAGCCATTCGCCTGCGGCACGGGCGACATGCGAGGGGCAACGCCGCTGTGGGTGGCTGCCCTCGCGGCCAATGGCGGCGTCGGCGGCTTCGGCGGCGATGGTGGGCAGGCGCTCGACGGGGGCCGCACCGACAGCAGCACCGAGGTGATCCAGGCGCTGCTGGCCGCGAAGGCGGACCATCGGCTCACAACCAGCGATGGGACGACGCCGTTGATGGTGGCGGCGGGCCTCGGTCGCGCGACGTTTTCACCAGGGCTGCAACGAGGGCGGCGTTCGCCGCGCGCCGAGGAAGCCGTGAAGGTCCTGCTCGACGCGGGCGCGGACATCAACGCCGTCAACGAAGCCGACTTCACGGCCCTGCACGGCGCGGCATTCCGCGGGCTCGACGAGGTCATTCAAATCCTGGTCGATCGCGGGGCGAATATCAACGCGCGGGATTTCCGCGGCCGCACGCCTTACCGCATCGCGGAAGGCGCCAAGCAGTCGTTTCAGTTCCAGGCGTATCCGGAAACAGCGGAATTCCTGAAGAAGCTCGGCGCCGACACGAAGCTCGGCGTCCCGGGCACGGTCCAGGAGCGAAATCGCGACCTCGGCGCGGCCGCCGCGAACAAGAAGCCCTAAGTGTCCCGTAACAGTGATTCGTCACATAAGTCCCGGGCGGGGCATCCCGGCTGGCTGCGTTGCTCGTCGCTTACATACTCCCGGTATGCGCGCTCCTCGCGCCTTGCCATCCGGGCGCCGCGCTCCGGGACTTATGCAACGAATCACTGTTACGGGACACTAGCGCCTCGCCTCTTCACTTCACCTCAATCAGTTCGAGCGCCAGGCCATCGAGATCCTCGATGAGGATGGCGCGCGTGTCGCCGAACGGGTACGGCCCGCTCACGATCGGCACGTTCGCCGCCGTCAGGTGGGCGATCACCGGATCGAGATCGGGAAACGCCAGCGCCACATGGTCGACGACTTGACCTCGCGACCGGGCCAGCGGCTTGTCGTTGCCTGGGCCGCAGCGGCCGTCCCGGCACTGGCGCGTGTACCAGGCCCACGTGCCGTTGCCGAACCGAACGTTGCCGATGGGGATCCGAAGCTGTCCCTGAGGCATGAAGCTCGGGTAGCCGACTTCTCCGACCGGCACGTCGCACGGTGTCCAGCGATCGTGGGGCTGCATCGCCCCGGTCAGCGGATCGCGGGCGGGCGGCAGTTGCATGCCGAGGTGATCGACGTACCAGTTGGCAGCGCAGAGCGGGCGCTCGTGCCAGAAATGGTTGTGCGACCAGAAGTGGTCCTGCCTCGCCGAGTTGAACTCGACCAGCATGCCGTCCGGATCCACGAGGTACCCGAAGTCCTGACTGCCGGGCCGCTGCGCCGGAGGGGCGTTCTTCTCCCGAGCAGCGCGCTCCCTGAGCTGCGTGACGGTCAGCAGCTCATCCCCCTGCGGCGCCAGGGCCGAACGAATCACGCCCTTCTTGTCGTCGGGACTCGTGTACACCGGGAGGAACTCGAACCGCTTCGGATCGATTCCCGACAGGCGCTCGACGAGGCCGGCCGTGTCGACGACGCCCGACCCGAAGGTCCAGAACGCGCTCTGCGGGACGGACCGGTGCAGTTTACGGTCGAAGCCGCCGGGCGCCCGCCGGGCGACTTTGGTGTAGAGCAGGTACAGATCGTTGCCCCCTCGATACGCGGGAAATCCGGCCACGGTCGTGCGCGCACCTGCCGGCCAGTACTTCTGATACCAGTCGAGCGATCTGTCAGGGTCCACGGAGTTCAAGTGGATATGGTGGTACCTCGGCATCGGTAGGGCTGGTGCTTCGGTCGCTCCCGAATGGGCGTTGTACACCTTGCTCAAATTGTTGCGTGAATGGCTGACGACGAAGCTGCCGTCAGCGCGCGCGGAGAGCTTGAGGTACCGGACGTCATCCGACCCGACGAGCAGGATGGCCGCGAGACCGCCGATGAGGATGGAGTTCTCGCGCGTGCGCGCGATGTTACATCCCACGCCCTTCCGGCCCCGCGACCTGAGAGGGCGCGGTTCGTTAATTTTTGTAATATCGCGACCGCGACGAGTTCGTCGCGCCTTGCCATAGGGGCGGGGTGCCTCGCCCGTCTCGGTGCGACGCCAGACTTTCACCACGGACTGCTAACGGATCACGACGAGCTGGAAGGGCCTGACCGCGCGGATGGCCTGATAGTGACTTTCATTCTGAGTCACGACCGTCGCGCCGATCGAGCGGGCCGAAAGCGCGATCAACACGTCGTTGACAATCGAATGACTGGTCTCGATGTGGAAACCCTGGCTTGCCTGCAGGCGGCGAAGCGCGTCACCCGCCTCGATGTACACAGCTTGCGACGGCACGAGGATCCGTCCGGCTCTATCAAACGCCGACTCGAAGCGCTGCACGAGACGGCGGTCCTGCAACGAGAACGCGCCGGCCCGAAGCTCCATCAAGACGACGGCACTCAGGTGCTTGACCGTGTCGCGCTGAAACAGGACGTCCTCATGGCGACCCGCGTTGAACCAGTCGATGTAGACGTTCGTGTCGATGACGACGCGGCGCATGTCACGGGAAGAGCTTCTTCAACCGTCCTTTTCCCGCGACCTGCCGGAGCGCCGTATCGATGTCGGCTTCCGAGACCACCAACGTGAGCGCTCGATCCAGGGCCTCGGTTTCCGTCTCGGCCGCCAGGACTCTTTTGGCCTTATCGAGCTTGGTCTGATCGATGCGTATGTGCTTGTGCCGAACGGCCGTTGTCCCCGCCATGAAACCCTCCCGGATCGGATGTACATGATACCAGACTCTATGTACATCGTCCGGCGAATGCGGCCCGGCGGTGCGCAGCCTTTTCCTTCGCCGCGACCCCCTGCTTCAGATTACCGCACCGCGAACGGCAGGCTCGCGGATTCGGGAAAGGCGTTCCGCTATGACATCGACGACGGCAAGTTCTCGGACACCGGTCGCCTCCTGCGACAGGCGTACAAGGATCTCGATCCGATCCGGCTGCTGGCCTGGCGCGAGTAACCTGGTGAGCGGCTCCAGTGTCTGCAACGTCACGGTGGCCGTGCCGTTCGAGCACGGCGGGAGTACCATTTCGCCGTTGGCGACCAGTGCCATCGAGCGGTGTTCAACGGCATCCGGGAGCTTCCCTACGACCTCCTAGCAGCCCGTGGTGAAAGTCCGACTGCATTCGGCCGGCGCTGCATCCCGTCTGGCTGCGTTGCTCCTCCCTCAAATATTCCCGATATTCTCGGTCGTCACGCCTTGCCAGCCGGGCGCATCGCCGGCCTCGGTGCGACGCC
>WNEY01002000.1_pt1 | contig 14740 bp, 12 predicted proteins | sample 5400531 | NCBI WGS metagenome assembly WNEY01 (sample SAMN13153338, study PRJNA577476) | soil metagenome | isolation source: 200 cm saprolite under Douglas fir tree site 1 | place: USA:California | collected 2015-04-18
CTGCGACTGGCATTGATCGGGATCGGCGCGGGCGCCGCGTCCGCGCTCCTGTTCGCGTCCGTGCTGTCGGGCTCGCTGTTCTCGGTCTTCCTGTTCTATCTCGCGCCGCTGCCGATCATGATCGCAGCGATGGGCTGGAGCCATTGGACCGCCCTGGTCGCGGCTCTCGCCGCGGCGCTCGGGCTGACCGTCGCGTTCGGCCCATTCTTCTTTCCTGCCTTCCTTGTCGGAATCGGATTCCCCGCCTGGTGGCTCGGCTATCTCGCCCTGCTCGCGCGCGCGGAGGGCACCGCGCTCGAATGGTATCCGCCGGGCCGGCTCGTTCTGTGGGCCGCGCTCCTCGGCGCGATCGTCGTGATGGCGGCGATTCCGCAATTCGGCAGCGATGCGGCGACGCTGCAGGCCACGCTGCGCGCCTCCTTCGAGCGCATGTTCCGCGTCCAGCTGCACATCCCGTCCGATCAGCCGATCACGAGCGTCGTCGAAAACAGCCGGCTGCTCGACTTTCTCGTGGTCGCGCTTCCGCCGGCGGCGGCGGTGCTGACCACGGTGACGCAGGTACTCAATCTCTGGCTTGCCGCGCGCGTCGTGAATCTTTCGGGCCGTTTGCGCCGTCCGTGGCCCGATCTCGCCGCCATTCACTTGCCGCCGGCCGCGCCGTTCATGCTGGCGCTGGCGATTGCGGGCGCGTTCATGCTGCCCGACCTCGCCGGCGTCTGCGCCGGTCTTTTTGCCGCGACCTTGCTGGTCGCCTATGCGCTGCTCGGATTCGCGGTCCTGCACGGGATCACCCGCAACATTGGGGCTCGACCGATCGTGCTGGTCGCGGTCTACACCGCGGTCTTGGTGTTCGGCTGGCCGATCCTCATCATGGCGCTGCTCGGGCTCATCGACACCGCGCTCGATCTGCGTGGGCGCGTCGCCGCGATGCGCGGTCCGCCCGCGCCGCTCTCGTGAACAGGATTTCGCTCGACGGAAAACATCGCACTCATCGGACACATCGGATCAAAGGAGAGCAACCATGGAAGTGATCCTGCTGGAGCGTGTCGGACGGCTCGGCCATATGGGCGACGTCGTCCGCGTGAAGGACGGTTTTGCGCGCAATTTCCTCCTGCCGAAAGGCAAGGCGCTGCGCGCGACCGCGGAGAACAAGCAGAAATTCGAAGGCATGAAGGGCGAGCTCGAGAAGCGCAACGTGGAGCAGCGCGGCGACGCCGAGACCGTCGGCAAGAGCCTCGGCGGCAAGAGCTTCATCGTGCTGCGCCAGGCGTCGGAAGGCGGCCAGCTCTACGGGTCGGTCTCCGGCCGCGACATTGCGGCGCTCCTCAACGAGGCCGGATTCAAGAGCGTCGTGCGCGGTCAGGTTGCGCTCCATGCGCCGATCAAGAGCATCGGGCTGCACCAGGTGCCGATCGCGCTGCACCCCGAGGTCGAGGTGACGGTCACGGTCAACGTGGCGCGCAGCGCCGACGAGGCGCAACGCATCGCGCGCGGCGAGGACGTGCTGGCGCGGCGCGGGGAAGCCGAGGAGACCGACGCGATCGCGCCCGAGGCGTTCTTCGAGAAGCCGCCCGAGGCGGAAGGCGAAGCCGGCGAGGAAACCGCGCCTTCCGGCGAGGAAGAGCCGAAGGCCGCCAAAGCCGCGAAGGAGCCGAAAGCCGCCAAGGAAGCCAAGGGCGCGAAGGAGGCCAAAGGCGCCAAGGACGACAAGGAAGAGAAGGCCGAGAAGGAGCCCAAGGCCGGCAAGAAGTCCCGCAAGGCGCGCGACGAGGAGGAGTGATCGTTCACTTCACCCCGAACTTCGCAAACCCGGCGGGCATGTCGGCGTTGATCTCCTTGGCCGCCGCGATATCGGCGGCGCCGCCGGCGGCGTCGCCTTGCCTGGTCTTGGCCAGGCCGCGGCCGTGGAGCGCCCACGCATCCTTCGGGTTTTGTCGAAGCGCCGCGTCATAGTCGGCGATCGAACGGTCGAGCTGCCCCAGCACCAGATAGGCGTTGCCTCGGTGCATGAGCGTATTGGCGTGGTTGGGGCGCAGTCTCAGGGATTCGTTGCAATCCGCGAGCGCTGCCTGCGCCTGGCGGATGATGAGCAGCTCGTCGCAGCGGTTGTTGAAGGCCCGCGGATTCGCGCTGTCGATCTTGATCGCTTCGTTGTAATCGGCGATGGCGCGATCGTGATCGCCTTTGTCGGAATACGCGTTCGCGCGAGCGTCGTAAGCCTTGCCGAATTTGGGATCGAGCCGGATCGCCTGGGTGAAGTCGGCAATGGCGCGGTCGTAATCTTCCTTGTCGTAGTGGGCGAGGCCGCGATTGTTGTACGCGATGGACGTGTTCTGCCGGTTCTCTTTGCCGCTTTGAATGAGTGCCGTGCAGCCGCGGATCTGGTCATCAACCGGGAAGGCATGGCCCTCGTTGACGCACCATTGCCAGTTTTTCGATTGCTGCGCATGCGCGGCTGTCGCCGCCAGCAATAAGGCCGTCGCCGCGGCTGCGAGATTGTGCCACCGAACGAACTTCATGATCCCCCCCAGTCGCTGAAACCCGGCAGAAACTAGCTCGGTCGGTGGAATTGCCAAGAGGACAGCAGGAGGCCGGCTTAGTTGTTCCCGGGCGGCGGCATGACCGGCGCGGGCGCCTGGGTGCGGCGCTGTCGCGGCGGCGAGCGCGGGGCCGTAGCGGGGCTCGCGGCGGGGGCCGGGGTTGCAGCGGCAGCGGCTGCAGCGCCCTCTCTCTTCTTGTCTTTGCGCTTCTTCGCCGGCTTTGCCTCGTCGGCGGGCGGCGGCGCTTCGCCGGCGGCGCCTTCGCTCGGCGGCGCTGCGGCATCCTTTGGCGCGTCTGCCTTCGGCGCGTCCACCGGCGCGGCCAGCGCCGGCAAGCCGGAGGTCGCGTAGGATTCGAGTTTCTTGGCCGGACCGGCGGACCGCTCGATCTCGCTCGCGCTGCCGCCTGACGCCGCGTAGGAGGTGAGCTTTTCGGCCGCCGGATCCGCGCGCTTGGGATCGACGCGATTGGCACGCGCGCGCTCGCGCGGCGCGGGTTTCGGCGGCTCCTCGCGCACGATTGCGGTCTCGTTGGGGGCTGCCGGCTCACGGGCGCCCTCGCCTTCCGCGGGAGCCGCCGGGGCGGCCGGTTCCGCCGGCGGCGCGGCGGCGCGCCGTGTCCCGGTGCGCGGCTCGTTGGCGCGCGTTGCCTGATGGCGCGGCGCGGGCTTTGGCGCTTCGCCTTCGCCGGCCTTTTCGTCGGTATTGGTGGCGGCCGGATTCGCTGCGGGCGGGGTGGCCGCCGTACGCGCGGTTCCTGCCGCCGGTGACCGTGGTTCGGGCTTCGGCTTCGGTTCGGCCTCGCCGACCTTCTGCCGGCTGCCGGCGCCCGCCCCGCCCCCGAGATAAGCCGCGAGCGCGGCGGCCGATTGCTCCTTGGTCGTGTAATGCTCGCGCAAAAACAGCGTGAGCGAGCGCACGTCGTGACCCTTCGCCAGCCCCTGCGGCGTCTTGTGGCAGGCGGAGCAGTCGGATTGGAAGAGCTGGGCCGGGGTTTTGCCCGCCGTATAGTCCTGCGCCCAGGCCGCGCCGGCGCCGAACGCGCCGACCACGACCGAAACGCCGAACGTGAGCTTCAAAAACCGCTCGGGCACTGCCGATACCCCCTGATTCCGAGTTGCGGCGGGCCGATTCGGCCGCCGGCAGGCTGTCGCGAGGACTATGCCTGAGCCCCCTACCAGCGGAAAGTGACCAATGTTCGAACGAATGCCGAACGAGCCGCTTCTACCTTGTCCGCGCGGGCGGCATCAGCCATATTTCAGGCGAATTAACGACTGGGGACCTGTCAGCCCGTCCATTTTGTAGGGCGCGACACGGCTGTTCCCGCCGGCGTTCGGCGAACTTGGAGAATAACGCCGATCGGGGCAGCCACGGTCGTGTGGAGTTGTCCCATGGACTGGTTGCTGCGCGTTGCAATCGCCCGATTGATCCGGCGCGGAACTCTGCGGCTCACGACCGCACGCGGCACCCTGTTGACCTTCGGCGACGGTAACGGTCCGACGGTCGGCGCCCGCTTCACCAGCATATGGGCGGAGCTCGCCGTGATGCTCGACCCCGAGCTCAAGGTCGGCGAAGCCTACATGGACGGCACCCTGGTGATCGAGCAAGGCTCGATCGCGGATCTCCTGGCGCTCGCCATGGAGAGCGCACGACAGCGCGCCTTGCGCCGCTATCATCCGATCGAGGCGCTGCGCCTCGCCTGGCGGTGGCTCAAGCAGCTCAACCTGCGCGGCCGCGCGCGGCGCAATGTGGCGCATCACTACGATCTCGACGAGCAACTCTACGCGCTCTATCTCGACTCCGACCGGCAATACAGCTGCGGCTATTTCGACACGCCGGGGATCACGCTCGACGACGCGCAGCTCGCCAAGAAGCGCCACCTCGCGGCCAAGCTCCTGCTCGATCGCGAGCGGCGCGTGCTCGACATCGGCTGCGGCTGGGGCGGGCTCGCGCTCTATCTCGCGGAAATCGGCGGCGCGCGGGTGACCGGCATCACGCTGTCGAAGGAGCAGCTCGCGCTTGCCCGCCACCGCGCCGAGGAGAAGGATCTCGCGGGAGCGGTCGACTTCCGTCTGCAGGACTATCGCGACATCACGGAAAAATTCGACCGCATCGTCTCGGTCGGTATGTTCGAGCATGTCGGCGTCGTGTTCTACGACAGGTTCTTCCGCGAATGCGCAGAGTTGCTCGCCGACGACGGCGTCATGCTGCTCCATTCGATCGGCCGCTCGGAGGGGCCGGGCGTCACCAGCCCGTGGATCGCGAAATACATCTTCCCCGGCGGCTATATCCCGGCGCTCTCCGAGGTGCTGCCGGCGGTGGAGCGCGCCGGCCTCCTGGTCACCGACGTCGAAATCCTGCGGATGCACTATGCCCAGACGCTCGCCGCCTGGCGCGAGCGGTTCCTCGCCCACCGCGAGGAGGTCGAGCGGATCTACGATGCACGCTTCGTGCGCATGTGGGAGTTCTATCTCGCCGCCTCCGAGATGGCGTTCGCCAAGGAGAACATGATGGTATTTCAGCTCCAGCTCACCAAGCGGCAGGGCGTGGTGCCGACCACGCGCGACTACATCGTGAGCGAAGAGGCGCGCCTGCACTTCCGCGAGGTTGGACGGCGCCCGCCGCTGCGGCTCGCCGGCGAATGAAAGCATGAACGGCCCGCGGGCCGTCATGTGACCGGCACGGCACTACCGTCAACGTGTTACCGTGCTGCCGCCGTCAAGTGTTTTGTGCCGACATATCAAAAACAAAATCCCGTCGGTGATAAGCGGGGACATTCGTAAAGCGTGATTCCCATTTCGCGGCGTGTTCGTGTTAATTGCCCATCGTCACCCGTCGCAAGCGGGGTCTGCGAGTTAGGTGCGTGCCGTGTCAAACGAGAACGTGACCACAACAACCCTGGACCGTCATGGCCGTCGAAACGACTGCTCGCAAGCAGCCGGCGGAAGCTCAGCCGCTGTTCCGCTCCGCTCCGCACAATATCGAGGTCGAGCAGGCACTGCTCGGCGCGATCCTCGTCAATAACGAGGCGTACTATCGCGTCTCCGATTTCCTCGAGCCGCCGCATTTCTTCGAGCCGATCCACGGCAAGATCTACGAGGTCGCGGGCTCGCTGGTGAAGGCCGGCAAGGCCGCAACGCCGGTCACGCTCAAGACCTTCCTGCCCGCCGATCTCGACGTCGCGGGGCTCAACGCGAGCCAATATCTCGCCCGCCTCGCCGCCGAGGCGACCACCGTCATCAATGCCGGAGACTACGGGCGCACGATCTACGATCTCGCGCTGCGCCGCTCGCTGATCATCATCGGCGAGGAGATGGTCAACGTCGCGTACGATTCGCCGGTCGACCTCGGGCCGCAGAGCCAGATCGAGGACACCGAGCGCCGGCTCTACGAGCTGGCCGAGACCGGCAAATACGACGGCGGCTTCCAGCGCTTCGCGCGCGCGCTCACCACCGCGGTCGACATGGCGGCGCACGCCTACCAGCGCGACGGCAAGCTCTCCGGCCTCGCCACCGGCTTGCGCGACCTCGATCGCATGGTGGGCGGGCTGCAGTCGTCCGATCTCGTCATCCTCGCGGGCCGGCCCGGCATGGGCAAGACCGCGCTCGCCACCAATCTCGCCTACAACATCGCAAAAGCCTGGCACGGCGAGCCGCAGGTCGATGGCCGCATGAAGACGGTGAACGGCGGCATCGTCGGCTTCTTCTCGCTCGAAATGTCGGCCGAGCAGCTCGCCACCCGCATCATCTCGGAGCAGACCACGATTCCCTCCTACCGCATCCGGCGCGGCGAGATTCAACCGACCGATTTCGACCGCATCGCCGAGGCCGCGCGCGAGATGGAAACGCTGCCGCTCTACATCGACGAGACCGGCGGCCTCACGATCGCACAGCTCGCGGCACGCGCGCGCCGCCTCAAGCGGCAGAAGGGCCTCGACCTCCTGGTGATCGATTACATCCAGCTGCTGCAAGGATCGAGCCGGCGCGCCGCCGAGAGCCGCGTGCAGGAGGTGACCGAGATCACGACGAGCCTCAAGGCGCTGGCGAAGGAACTCAACCTGCCGATCCTCGCGCTCTCCCAGCTCTCGCGTCAGGTCGAGAACCGCGAGGACAAGCGCCCGCAGCTCGCCGATCTACGTGAGTCGGGCTCGATCGAGCAGGACGCCGACGTGGTGATGTTCGTTTTTCGCGAGGAATACTACCTCGGCATGAAGGAGCCTCGGCCCGGCTCGCCCGAGCACGAGAAATGGCTGCTCGACATGTCGGTGGTGCACGGGCAGGCCGAGGTGATCATCGGCAAGCAACGGCACGGCCCGACCGGCACCGTCAAGCTGCAGTTCGAGGCCGACGTCACCCGTTTCGCCGATCTCGTCAGCGATGACCATCTGCCGGCGCGGATGTAGCGGCGCTTACGGCGGCCAGCGATCATCGCACGGGCCGGCCTCGTGCTGCTCGATGTGCCCGGCCACCAGCGTGCCAAGCACGCGATAGCCGGCTTCGTTCGGATGATTCCAGTCGCGCGGCCCGTGCACGAAGCCTCGCACGGCCGCCGCGCGCAGCGCTGGGCGCGCGTCGAGGAAAGCGACGCCCGCGCGCGCGCTCGCTGCGCGGATTTTCTCGCAGCCCATCTGGCTCTTCGCATAGATGCGCTCCGGCGGGATGCGCACGCCGAACTTGAACGTGGGTCCGCCCGGATCGCTCGGCGCGAACACCTCCTTGACCCCGACCGCCTCGCCCGCGTGGCGGTAGACCGAAGGCGGCGACGGCACGTAGACGACCGTGACCGGCGCGTTGGCAAACCGGCGCTGCAGCCACGCGAGCGAGCGCGAATAGACCATGACGGCCGCATCGATCTCCGCGTCGGTCATGAGAAGCGGCGGGGCCTGAAACTCTCCCGCGGTGCGCGTCTCGCCGCCGGTCACGATCGGATTGAAGGTCGAGGGCAGGTCGATGACGGCCGGCGGGCGCCAGGAATACTTGATCGCGTAGCGCGCCATGCGAAAGAGCATGTCGCCGAAATGGCCGTGACACGCCCAGGGCGAGGTCTTGGCGAGCCGTTCGTTCAGGAATTTGTCGATCTCTGCGCCCAGTTCGCGGCCTTGCGGCTTGATGTCCTTCAGAATGAGCTCGTAGTTGTCGTCGAAATCGTTGCCCTCGTAGAAATAGAGCACGAAGCGGCTCGGCGGCTCGATCGCAGGAAACAGGTAGCAATAGTCGTCGTCCAGAATGCGGGTGACGCGCTGGACCATCGCCTGCGCGCTGCCGATGTTGACGCGGCCGAAGCTCGCCACGTCGCGCGAGAGGAGATCGTGCATCACGTTGGCGGAATGAAACGGCCGGTCGTTCTTGCCGCCGTTCGCCAGCAGCCAGTCGCCGACGCCCGCCGCGTAGGAATCGCCGAGCAGCGCGATGTAGTCGTGCGGAACGTAGTGGCTCTTCGAGTTCTGCAAGAAGAAGTCGGCGCGGTCCGGCAGATACGGCCGGATGTTGAACGACATGTGGGGAAGCAGAAAGCGGAAGAACAGGAATTCGCAGACCAGATAGGTGACGAGGAACGAAACCACCACCAGCGCGCTGTCCGCCAGGGCTTTGTTCAGTCGCTTGAGCATGCGGTGATGGGGCTTGTAGTGAATGCGGGGTGGAGCGCGCGTGGTCGGGCAAAGCCCTACGATGAACGCGATCCCCGCGCAATCGGGCTTGTCGAAGCCGGGCGAGCCGCCGATATTGCGCCCCATTCGTCCGGCACTGGAGCCCGGCCACGAGGCTGATGGAGCGATGACGGCGCGCGAGAGGAATCCGAAACCGGTCGAGGCGGCGCCGCCGGCCGAGCCCGACGTGATCAAGGGTGGACCGCCGGAGAACGAGACCGGCGGCGTGCTCACCATCGATCTCGGCGCGCTGCAATCGAATTTCCGCGCGCTCTGGGCGCGGGCAACCCCGGCCGAATGCGCCGCTGTGGTGAAGGCCGATGCCTACGGTTGCGGCCTCGAGCCGGTCGTGGGCGCGCTGTCGAATTCGGGCTGCAAGACCTTTTTCGTCGCCCATCTCGCCGAGGCGAAGCGCGTGCGCACGCTCGCGGCCGATGCGACGGTCTACGCGCTCAGCGGCCTGCCGCCGGGCTCCGCTCCCGCTTTCGCCGAGGCGAACATCCGTCCGGTGATCGGCTCGCTCGCCGAGCTCGCCGAATGGGATGCATTCTGCACCGGCCAGCAATGGCGCGGCGGCGCGGCGCTGCATTTCGACACGGGCATGAACCGTCTCGGGGTTTCCGCCGACGAAGCCGCCGCGCTCGCGCAACGCACCAAGGCGGCCGATCACGGCATCACGCTGGTGATGAGCCATTTCGCCTGCGCCGATGTTCCGACGCATCCGCTCAACAACCGGCAGATTCAGCTCTTCCGCGAGATCCGCGGCATGTTCCGCGGCATCACCGCCTCGCTCGCCAATTCGCCCGGCATCTTCCTCGGCACCTCGGCGCATTTCGACATGGTGCGGCCGGGCTTTGCGCTCTACGGCGGCAATCCGACGCCCGGCAGCCCAAATCCCATGCATCCCGTCGTCGAGCTCAAGGCGCGCATCGTGCAGGTGCGCGCGCTCGCGCGCGGCGAAAGCGTCGGCTACGGCGCGACCTGGAGCGCGCCGCGGCAGGCGCGCATCGCGATCCTGTCGGCCGGATACGCGGACGGCTATCTGCGCGCGGCGGGCGGCGCCGACGGTCACGCCGGCGCCGAGGTGCTGATCGGCGGCGCGCGCTGCCGCATCATCGGGCGCATTTCCATGGACCTCATCGCCGTCGATGTCACCGCATTGCCGGACAATGCGGCGCGGCGCGGCGACTGGGCGACCCTGATCGGGGGCGAGCTCGGCATCGACGCGGTGGCCGCCCAGAGCGGCACCATCGGCTACGAGGTGCTGAGCAATCTCGGCCGCCGCTACGCCCGAGTGTGGAAGCGCTAGCGAGCGCGGACAAACGGCAGCAAGCCGTCGCAAGCGCCCGCGCAACGGGAAGCGGTAGAAGCCGTAGCCCGGATGGAGCGGAGCGCCGGGACCGCCGACCCCGCATTTCGCTACGCTCGATGCGGGCTGCCGGCTCCAGTGCGCAGGCACGAAACCGTGCACAACGCAAGCGCGGCGACATCTTATCCCCAGAGTTATCCCTAGCTTAATCGTTACATCGGCGTGCAACGAAGGCGCCGCATGTTCGTTGGGAATCCGCGGACCAGCCAAAGAAGTTGCGTGCGGACCCGGACAACGAAGCAGGAGTTCACAAAATGACGACCCTCAACCTCCCAACGTCACGATTCGTGCTCCAATCGCTGCTCCAGGAGCTCGAGGAGTTTGATCGCGACATCCCGGTTGCACGCAACATTCAGGTGGGCGACGTGGCGGACGCGCTGACGGTGCTCCTGACGGACCGGCGGCTTCTGCGCCTGACCGCGCCCCAGGCCCGTTCGGCGAACCGCGCCGTGCGCCGGCCGCGGGCGGCCTCTCGCGCGCCGCTCAAGCGCAAGTCGCGGCTGTCGCGTTCCGGCTGATCAGGCCGACGACGGCAGGCCGCGCGCGACCAGCCGGTTGAGCCGCGTCGCGAACGCCGCCGGATCGTCGGGGATCTCGCCATCGAGGACCTGCGCCTGGTCGCACAAGAGCGCCGCAAGATCGGCGACGTCGTCCTCCCGCGCGGCGAGCTTGGCCGCCGACACCGCCTGCACCAGCGGATGGCGCATGTTGAGCTCGAGCACCGGCTTGGCGCCGGCGCCGCGCCCCTGCCGCGCCAGGAGCCGCTCGAGCTCGCGATCGGGCCCGCCGCCGCCCGCCACCAGGCAGGCCGCGCTGTCGGTGAGGCGCTGGGAGGCGCGCACGTCCGACACCCGCTCGCCGAGCGCCGCCTTCACGGCTGCGATGACGACGGCGTCGTCGACGGATTTCGGCGTGTCCTTGGCCGTATCCTGATCGAGCAGCGGCACGAGCCCGAAATCGATCTCGCCGCGGCTGAGCGACTTGAGCGGCTTGCCCTCGAAATCGAACGGCATCGCGCTCCAGAAGGCGTCGACCGGATCGGTGAGCAGCAGCACTTCGATACCGCGCGCACGCGCCGCTTCCAGTTTTGGATTCGACTTGAGACGATCGAGGCTCTCGCCGACGAGATAATAGATGTCGGTCTGGTTCGGCTTGAGGTCGGCCACGTATTGCTTGAGCGTGCGCCCGTCGCCCACCGTGGTGGTGAACCGGCTCAGCACAAGAAGCTGCTCGCGCCGCTCGTAATCCTCGTACAGCCCTTCCTTGAGCACCGGACCGAAGGCTTTCCAGATCTTATCGAAGGTCTCGGCGTCCTTCGTGGCCAAGGTTTCCAGCTCGCTCAGGACGCGGCCGGTCAGCGCCTTGCGCATCTGCGCGACCTGCGGATTGTTCTGCAGCATCTCGCGCGAGATGTTCAGCGGCAGATCCTCGCTGTCGACGACGCCGCGCATGAAGCGCAGATAGGCGGGCAGAAGGTCGGCGTCGTCGGTGATGTAGACGCGCCGGACATAGAGCTTGATGCGGCCCTTGCGGGCGGGATCGAAGAGGTCGAACGGCCGCGACGAGGGAGCGAACAGCAGCACCGCGTAGGCCAGCCGTCCTTCCGCCTTGTAGTGGAGCGTCATGGCGGGCTCGTCGAAGCCGGCGGTGAGACTGCGATAGGCCTCCTTGTATTCTTCCGCCTTGATCTCCGATTTGGGCCGCTGCCAGAGCGCGCTCGCCGCGTTGATCTGACGCGTTTCGGCCCCGACGAGCTCGATCGGAAACTGAATGTGGTCCGAATAGGTCCTGACCACGCGCTCGATCTCGGCGGGTTCGAGGTAGCGCTTGGCGTCCTCCTTCAAATGCAGCACGATCTCGGTCCCGCGCGGCACCCACTTGCCTTGCGCGTCGTCCGCCGCCGCGACCTCGAAGCCCTGCCCGCCCGAGCAGCGCCAGACCCAAGCCTCGGCCGAACCCGCGCGGCGGCTCGTCACCTCGATGCGGTCGGCCACCATGAAGGCGGAGTAGAATCCGACGCCGAACCGGCCGATCAGCCCTGCCCCGTCCTGGGCCTGCGAGAGCCGGCTGACGAAGGCGCGCGTCCCCGAGCGCGCCACCGTGCCGAGATTGTCGATCAGCTCCTGCCGGTCCATGCCGATGCCGGTGTCGCCGATGGTGAGCGTGCCGGCGGCCGTGTCGGGCGCGATGCGGATCGCGAGCGGACCGCCGTCGCCCAGGAGCTCCGGCGTGGCGATCGCCTCGTAACGCAGCTTGTCGCAGGCGTCGGAGGCGTTCGAGATCAGCTCGCGCAGGAAGACGTCGGTCTCGGAATAGACCGCATGCACCATCAGCCGGAGGAGCTCGGCGACCTCGGCTTGGAAGGGATGGGTTTCGGCGGCGGTAGCGGACTGGGTCATCATCGGTCGGTTGCGGCGCCCATGGCGGCGCCCGGGGTTCAATCCTATATTGCCTGGAATTCACCATCGTCCGGCGCCAGTTTGCAACGGGTCTGAAAGGCAGTTGCGGCATCGCAGGCACGGCGGAACCCGTTGCAAGTTCCGCGCATTAACCGAGACAAACTCCCGCAAACCCGACCGGCGCTAGACGCTCAGCGGCGGTTTTGAAACGAGGCCGCCAATCATGCGTAAAACCTCCCTCGTCTTCCTCGGCGCGCTGATCGGCGCGACCGCCGCTTTGACCTTCATTCCCGTGCGCGTCCCGCTCGACGCCTACGCGAAGGACGCTCCGGCCGACACGACCGGCACCTATCGGCAGCTCGCGCTGTTCGGAATGATCTTCGACCTCGTGCGGTCCCACTACGCCGAGAAGCCGGACGATTCGAAGCTCGTGGAATCCGCCATCAACGGCATGCTCAACGGGCTCGACCCGCATTCGAGCTACATGGATCCGAAGAACTTCCGCGAGATGCAGGTCGAGACGAAGGGTCAATTCGGCGGGCTCGGCATCGAGGTGACGATGGAGGACGGACTGATCAAGGTCGTCTCGCCGATCGACGACACGCCCGCCGCCAAGGGCGGCATCCTGGCCAACGATCTCATCGTCGAGATCGACGAGAAGCCGGTGAAGGGGATGACGCTGCAAGAGGCGGTGGACAAGATGCGCGGCCTCGTCAATACGCAGATCAAGCTCAAGATCGTGCGCAAGGGCCAGGACAGTCCGCTCGACATATCGCTGACGCGCGAGACCATCCGGGTGCGCACCGTGCGCGCGCGCAAGGAAGGCGACGACATCGGCTATCTCAGGATCACCCAGTTCAACGAGCAGGCAACCGAGGAGCTCAAGAAGGCGATCCGCGATCTCTCCGGCGATTCGATCAAGGGCTTCATCCTCGACCTGCGCAACAACCCAGGCGGCCTGCTCGACCAGGCGGTGACGGTTTCGAACGCGTTCATGGATCGCGGCGAGATCGTCTCCATCCGCGGCCGCGATCCGGAGGAGTCGCAGCGCTTCGGTGCCAAGCCCAATGGCGATCTCCTCAAGGGCAAACCGCTCATCGTCCTCATCAACGGCGGCTCGGCCTCGGCCTCCGAGATCGTCGCCGGCGCCCTGCAGGACCAGAAGCGCGCCACCATCCTCGGCACGCGCACCTTCGGCAAGGGCTCGGTGCAGACCATCATCCCGCTCGGCTCCGGCAATGGCGCGCTGCGGCTCACGACCGCGCGCTACTTCACGCCGTCCGGCCGCTCCATCCAGGCGCGGGGGATCTCGCCCGACGTCGAGGTGCTGCAGGATGTTCCCGCGAACGTGAAGGCGCCGACCGACACGACCAGCGAAGCGACCTTGCGCGGACATCTGAAAGCGGAAGGCGACGAGCAGAAGGGCTCGCAGTCCTACGTGCCGGCCGATCCGAAGGACGACAAGGCGCTGCACCTCGCGCTCGATCTGCTGCGCGGCACCGCCCAAAATCCGGCGTTCCCGCCGAACCCGCAGGCGGCGCAGAAGTAGCCGCGCAGTCGCGCGACGCGTCAGCTCGGCGGGGCTATCTTCGTCTCGGCGGCCACCGCGTCGACGTCCGAATCGCAGACGATCGAGTCCCGGTTGCCGAGGAAATAATCGAGCACGCACACGAGGGCGTGCCGGAAACCTTCATGCTGGCCGATGAGGCGAAAGTCCGACGGAATTTTCGTCGGTGGATGCTGTTCCAGCCAGGCGGTCTGGAAATCGACGGCATCCTGCAACTGCTTTTCGAGAGTGGTGGGAGGTCTTGTTTCCACAATAGACGGTTCCATTGCAGCACCTGAGCGGCCATGTCGGCCGATCCTTTGCAAAGCTCAAATGTAGAAAAGTCATAAAAGTTCCGGCGCCTTGGGAACCCGACCCCGGCATTGGAAGGGAACAAGCCGCGATTGGAACAGGTTGATTGTTTGGGCACTGCTCATTGCAGTGTTCCGCAAAATGAGAAGGAAGGAGCTCTTTCATGAAAAAATTGCTCACAGCAGCCGCCGCTCTTGCGTTGCTCGCAGGCGTCACTGCAGCCTCGGCGCAACAGGGCGGTACGCCGGGCGCCGGCATGCCCGGCCAGGACGAGCGTGGCGACACCGGTCAAGCTCCGGGCGGTCCGAAGACGCCGGGCACGCCGCAGGTCAAGGATGCTCCGCCATCCGTGGAGAATCTGAAGAAGTCGGACGTCAATGCCAACAAGGCGACGTTCGGCGCGGCGATGAACAAGTCGGTGCACAAGAAGAAAAAGCACAAGGTGAAAAAGACGAAGAACGCCTCGTAGCGCATGCTGCGAGGTTGGGAACGAAAGGCGGCCGGTCGGCCGCCTTTCGCCTATCTGATCTCGGGAAACGCAAGGGCGTGATGTCGACTGTCGGACCGCCCGCGCTTCAATCCATCCGTACGCCGCATGGTCGGGCCGCGGTAGATTCGGCCCGTCTGCGCGCTCGCCCGGAGGTCGCACGCGCAGCGCCGCACAGCGGCCGCTTCACATTGACACTGGTTCTTGATATGTTCCTCATAGGTGATGGAGCGCGAAACCCTACTTGGCTACCCCTATGTCACCTTCCGGCTGGCCTGCCGCTACTGCGCCCGCGTCGGCGCCTACCGGCTGGTGCGGCTTGCGGTGAAGTTCGGGTGCGAGGCGCGGATCGCCGACGTCATGGTGCGGCTGGCCGCGGACTGCCCGCACTGGAAGCAGAACCGGCGCTGGCCGGAGGGCTGCGGGGTCTATCTGCCCGA
>WNEY01002001.1_pt1 | contig 14739 bp, 16 predicted proteins | sample 5400531 | NCBI WGS metagenome assembly WNEY01 (sample SAMN13153338, study PRJNA577476) | soil metagenome | isolation source: 200 cm saprolite under Douglas fir tree site 1 | place: USA:California | collected 2015-04-18
ATCCTCGATCCTCATTCCCAAAACTGCGGGCTTGTCTCCTCGAGGCAGCCGCCGAGTCGCAAGGGCGCGATGCGGAGCGCGCGGCCCGACTTGTCGTCGATCTCGACCGCGACGCCCGTGAGCGTACCCTCGCCGCTCGCCGGCTCGAAGCGGGAGGACGGGATCTTGGTAAGGAAGCGGCGGATCGGCTCCTCTTTCGCCATGCCGAGCACGCTGTCGTAATCGCCGCACATGCCGATGTCGCTGACATAGGCGGTGCCGCCCGCCAGCACGCGATGATCGGAGGTCGGCGCGTGGGTGTGGGTGCCGACGACGAGCGAGAGCCGCCCGTCGAAATAGTGCGCGAAGGATTGCTTCTCGCTCGTCGCCTCGGCGTGAAAATCGCACACCGCGACGTCGCAGGCAGCACCGAGCGGACAAGCGGCAAGCTCGCGCTCGACCGCCGGGAACGGGTCGTCGAGCTGGTCCATGAACACGCGGCCCATCGCGTTGATGATGAGGACGCGCGCGCCGTTCTTCGCCGCCAGCAGCGCGGCGCCGCGGCCCGGCACGCCGGCGGGGTAGTTGAGCGGGCGAATCAATTTCGGCGCGCGCTCGATGAAGACGAGCGCCTCGCGCTGATCCCAGGCGTGGTTGCCGAGCGTAATGGCGTCGGCGCCGGCATCGCAAAGCTCGTTGTAGATCGCCTCGGTAATGCCGAAGCCGCCGGCGGAATTCTCGCCGTTGATGGCGACGAAATCGAGCTTCCAGCGCTCGCGCAACTTCGGCAGCCGGCTCGTCACCGCTTCGCGGCCCGGCCTTCCCACAATGTCGCCGAGGAAGAGAAAGCGCATCAGACGCGCTCCGCCGCGAAGACGAGGCCTGCCTCGGTGAGGATGAAATCAAGCCGTTGATCGTGCGCTTCCACCGGCACCTTGTTTGTTTCCTGTACCGCGAAGCCGAGGCCGACCGCGACGATCTTCTTCTTCGCGCGCAAGACGGCGAGCGTCATGTCGTAATAGCCGGCGCCGTAGCCGATGCGATAGCCGGCGCGGTCGAAGGCGGTGAAGGGAACGAGCAGAATGTCGGGCGCCACCTCCGGCGCCTCCGGGCCCGGCTCGCGAATGCCCCACACGCCCGAAACCAGCGGCTCGCCGAAGCTCCAGGCGCGCAAGGAGAGCGGCTTTCCGCGGCCCATCACTTTCGGCAGGGCGAGGCGGGCGCCGGCCTTCGCAAGCGCCCGCATCAACGGCACCGGATTGAACTCGGTCTTGATCGGCGAGAAGCCGGAGACAATCGCGTCTTTCGGCACGTCGACCGGAAAGGGCGAGGCGGCGATCTTGCGGGCGGCGCGCACGCGGTCGTCGGGCGGCATGAGATCGCGCCGGGCGAGCGCCGCCTCGCGCAGTTTGCGTTTCTGGTCGGCGATCGGGCTTGCTTCGGCGAGGGTCATGCGGCCGAAGATAGAGGAAGAACAAAGTGCGGGCCACGAGCGCCGTTGGAGACAGCGATCCCGGGAAACCTACGAAGTAGGTGGGCGCCGTAATGGCCGAGCCCACGGGCAAGGCCAGGGACAGCTCCCTTTGGGATCGTTAAGGCCCCGGGGAATTGGTCTCCTGACGAACGCCGCAGCACCGCGCGATCAATGTAGGCGCGTTCGTCGCGCGCGGCCAGCCCCGTTCTCAACCGAGCGCCGTTCCGCCGCCGCCGAGGCCGCCGTTCAGCGCGTGCGCGAGACGTTCGATGCGCTCGGCGGCTTTTTCGATGGTCTGCGCGCCCGCCCGCTCGACCGCCTCGATGCGGTCGGCGGCGGCGAGCCGCGTTTCCTGCAGACCCTCGATTTCCTGCTCGAGCGTGCGGATGCGGCGGCGGGCTTCGGAAAGCTCGTCGGCGACCATGATCGCGCCCATCACGGCGAGACGCGTGTCGCCGATCTCGCCGAACGCCTCGCGCAGCTGCACGAGCTTCTGGTCGAGGTCGCGCGCGAGCCGCATCAGATGCTCTTCCTGACCGTCGTCGCAGGCCATTCGATAGACGCGGCCGCCGATTGTGACGTTGACTTGGGCCATTGCGAGCTCCGGATCTAGCGGTCCTGCGCCGAAAGCGCGGCGCGAATGGTGTCGGCGGCGTGTTCGAGGCGGCGGGAAACCTCGCGATTGGCGGCTTCGAGATCGGTGGAGCGCGCGCGCACGCGGTCGAGCTCGGAGGCGAGCCGCGAGCGGTCGCTGCCGAAGGCCTGCAATTGCGATTCAAGGGCTTCGCGACGTCGGCCGTGCTCGACGCCGCGGTTCACCGCCGCTTCCAGCATATCAATCGCGGCGTCGAGACGCCGGATGGCCGCATCCATCGCGCTCAAATTCGACTCACTCCCACGGGGGAAGAGTAAAGGTCCGCAAGCATCATGCGTCAACGCCGGGGGCAAAGTTATGACCAGGAGGAAAAGCATGGCAGAGCGCCATTTCGCGCATAAAACGGGCACCGTTCATTTTGACTCCGCGGCCTTGCGTGTTATCAGTCCGCCGCCTTCAAAACACAGGCTTTCAGAGAGACCGACGTGAGCACGCGCGCGAACCACGACCGCATGGCCAACGCCATTCGCGCGCTCTCCATGGACGCGGTCGAGGCGGCGAAATCCGGCCATCCCGGCCTGCCGATGGGCGCGGCCGACGTCGCGACCGTCTTGTTCACGAAATTCCTCAAGTTCGATCCCGCCGACCCCGCCTGGCCTGATCGCGACCGTTTCGTGCTCTCCGCCGGGCACGGCTCGATGCTGCTCTATTCGCTGCTTTATCTGTGCGGCTATGCGGCGATGACGATCGAAGAGATCAAGCGCTTCCGCCAGCTCGATTCGAAGACGCCGGGGCATCCCGAGAATTTCATGACGCCGGGCGTCGAAACCACCACCGGCCCGCTCGGCCAGGGGCTCGCCAACGCGGTCGGCATGGCGCTCGCCGAGCGCATCCTTGCCGAAGCATTCGGCGACATCGTCGATCACTTTACCTATGTGCTCGCCTCCGACGGGGATTTGATGGAAGGCGTGAGCCAGGAGGCGATCGCGCTCGCGGGCCATCTCAAGCTTTCGAAGCTGATCGTCTTCTTCGACGACAACGGCATCACCATCGACGGCAAGCTCTCGCTCGCGGATTCGACCGACCAGGTCGCGCGTTTTTTGGCCTCCGGCTGGAACGCGAGCCGGATCGACGGCCACGATCCCGCGGCGATCGAAAAGGCCATTGAAGCGGCGCGAAAATCCGACAAGCCGACGATGATCGCCTGCCGCACCACGATCGGCTTCGGCGCGCCGCATAAGGCGGGCACCGCGGAAGCCCACGGCTCGCCGCTCGGCGCCGAGGAAATCAAGGGCGCGCGCGAGAAGCTCGGCTGGAACCATCCGCCGTTCGAAATCCCCACCGATATTCTCGGCGAGTGGCGCAAGGCGGGCGCGCGCTCGGCGAACACCCACAAGCAATGGCAGGCGCGCGTCAATGCGCTTGCCGCCGACAAGCGCGCGGAATTCGAGCGCCGGATGGCCGGCAAGCTACCGGCGGCACTCGCCGGTGCGGTGCGCCAGGTGAAAGAGAACGCGAACGCGAAGCCGCAGGAGATTGCGACGCGCAAGGCGTCGGAGATTGCGCTCGAAGCGCTCACCGCCGCCGTGCCCGAGATGATCGGCGGCTCGGCCGACCTCACCGGCTCCAACAACACCAAGACCAAGGCGATGGCGGTGATCGGTCCCGGCCAGTTCAAGGGCCGCTTCGTGCATTGGGGCATCCGCGAGCACGGCATGGCGGCGGCGATGAACGGCATGTCGTTGCACGGCGGCGTCATTCCGTATTCCGGCACGTTCCTCGTGTTCTCGGATTATTGCCGGCCTGCCATTCGCCTCGCCGCCCTGATGGGGCGACGCGTCATCCACGTCATGACGCACGATTCGATCGGCCTCGGCGAGGACGGACCGACGCACCAGCCGGTCGAGCATCTGGCGGCGCTGCGGGCGATCCCGCAGCTGCGGCTTTTCCGCCCGGCCGATCTTTCGGAGACGGCCGAGTGCTGGCAGCTCGCGCTCGAATACACGGGCGGCCCGAGCGTGCTCGCGCTCACCCGCCAGAACCTGCCGGCCGTGCGGGCGGCATTCGAGGAAACCAACAAGTGCGCGCGCGGCGCCTACGAACTCGCGCCTGCCAAGGGCAAGGCGCAAGTCTCGCTGTTCGCCTCGGGCTCGGAGGTATCGCTTTGCGTGGCGGCGAAGACCGAGCTCGAAAAACAGGGCATATCCACACGCGTCATATCGGTGCCCTGCCTCGATTTGTTTCTCGCGCAGGATGAAAGCTATCGCGCGGGTATCGTCGGCGCCGCGCCGATCAAGATCGCGGTCGAAGCGGCGATCCGGCTCGGCTGGGACGCGGTAATCGGCACCGGAACTTTCATCGGCATGAGCGGGTTTGGCGCTAGCGCGCCCTATAAGGACCTTTACCGTCATTTCGGAATTAACATGGAAGCGATTGTCGCCGCGGCGTTCGCGGCGCTGGGAGAAAAGCGCGAATTGCCGCGCAAGGAGAGAGCATGACCGTTCGCGTCGCCATCAACGGGTTCGGCCGCATCGGCCGGAATATATTGCGCGCTGTCGCCGAGTCCGGCCGCAAGGATATCGAAGTGGTCGCTATCAACGACCTCGCGCCGGTGGAAACCAACGCGCATTTGCTGCGCTATGACTCAGTGCATGGCCGCTTTCCCGGCGTGGTGAAGACGGGTCCGGACACGATCGACGTCGGCCGCGGGCCGATCAAGGTGACGGCGATCAAGGATCCGGCGACGCTGCCGCACAAGGACCTCAAGGTGGACATCGCGCTCGAATGCACCGGCATCTTCACGTCGAAGGACAAGGCCTCGGCGCACCTGACCGCCGGCGCCAAGCGTGTGTTGATCTCCGCGCCCGCCGCCGGCGCCGATCTCACCGTCGTCTACGGCGTCAACCACGACAAACTGACAAAAGACCACAAGGTCGTCTCGAACGCGTCGTGCACCACCAACTGCCTCGCGCCGGTCGCCAAGGTCCTGAACGACGCGATCGGCATCGAAAAAGGCTTCATGACGACGATTCACTCCTATACCAACGACCAGCCTTCGCTCGACCAGGTGCACAAGGATCTTTACCGCGCCCGCGCGGCCGCACTGTCGATGATCCCGACCTCTACCGGCGCGGCCAAGGCGGTCGGCCTGGTGTTGCCGGAACTCGCCGGCAAGCTCGACGGCGTCGCGATCCGCGTGCCGACGCCGAATGTTTCGGTCATCGATTTCAAGTTCGTCGCCAAGCGCAAGACCGACAAGGAAGAAGTCAACGCCGCGATAAAGCGCGCGTCCGAGCAGCAACTGAAGGGCATCCTCAGCTATACGACGGCGCCGAACGTCTCAATCGACTTCAACCACGACCCGCATTCCTCCATTTTCCACATGGATCAGACCAAGGTGATGGACGGCACCTTCGTGCGCGTGATGTCGTGGTACGACAACGAATGGGGCTTCTCGAGCCGCATGGCGGACACCGCCGTCGCGATGGGCAAGCTCGGCTGATGATTGCTGCCGTTTTGCGATGACAGACTTTCGCACGCTCGACGAGCTCGAAAAAATCGACATCAAGAACAAGCGCGTGCTGGTGCGCGTCGATCTCAATGTACCCATGAAGGGGAACGAGGTCGCCGACACGACGCGGCTAAAAGCGGCGGGACGGACCATCAAGGAGATTTCCGATCGGGGCGGAAAGGCCATTCTCCTTTCCCATTTCGGCCGCCCCAAGGGGCGCGATCCGAATCAATCGCTCAGGCCGGTTGCCGCCGCGCTAGCTCGCGTGCTGGGCCGGGCGGTCGCGTTCGCAGGCGATTGTATCGGTGAGGTCGCCGAAAAAGCGATCGCGGCGATGAAGCCGGGCGACATTCTCTGTCTCGAGAACACACGATTTTACGCCGGGGAGGAAAAAAACGATCCGGAGTTCGCCCGCAAGCTTGCTTGTCTCGGCGAGCTGTTCATCGACGACGCGTTTTCCGTGGCGCATCGCGCGCATGCGTCGAACACGGGCATTGTCAGCGCAAAGCCGATGCTCGCATTCGCCGGGCGTACCATGCAGGCGGAGCTGGAGGTGCTCGGCAACGTGCTGGAGAAACCGCAGCGTCCGCTTGCCGCCATTGTCGGCGGGGCGAAGATTTCGACCAAACTCGACCTGTTGGGCAATCTGATCGAGAAAGTCGACGTCTTGATCATCGGCGGCGGCATGGCCAATACGTTCTTGGCGGCGCAGGGCAAGGGTATGGGAAAATCCTTGTGTGAGACGGATCTGCTGCCGACCGCGCGCGAGATTATGAAAGCGGCGAAACAAAAACGCCGCGAGTTCGTTCTTCCGGTAGATGCAGTGGTGGCGCAGAAATTCGAGGCCAACGCAGCGTCGCGCGTAGTTGATGTGGATCATATCGGAGCGGACGATATGATGCTCGATATCGGCCCCAAGTCGGTCGGGCAGGTCGTTTCCGTCCTCGCGCGCACCAAGACCCTTGTGTGGAACGGCCCGTTCGGCGCCTTTGAGATCGAGCCGTTCGATAATGCCACCATCGAGGTGGCGGAGACGGCGGCGGAACTGACCGAAGCGGGCAAGCTCGTCACGGTGGCGGGCGGCGGGGATACTGTCGCCGCCTTAAACGCGGCGGGGGTTGCGGATCGTTTGACCTATGTCTCGACCGCGGGCGGCGCCTTCCTCGAATGGCTGGAAGGAAAGCCCTTGCCGGGGGTCGAAGCCTTGCGGATAAAATAAGCCGGAAACGAAGGAAGACGCCATGAACCTCTCAGCATTGAACAAGGTTGCCGAAGCCCTGGTAAAGCCTGGCAAGGGCATCCTCGCCGCCGACGAATCCACCAGCACGATCAAGAAACGCTTCGACGCGATCGGCATCGAATCCACCGCCGATATGCGGCGCGATTATCGCGAGCTCCTGTTCCGTTCGAGCGAGGCGATGAAGAACCACATCTCCGGCGTCATCCTCTACGACGAGACGATCCGCCAGAACGCGAAGGACGGCACCCCGCTCGTGAAGCTGATCGAGAAAGCGGGGTCGCTGCCCGGCATCAAGGTCGACAAGGGCGCGAAGCCGCTGCCGTTCTCGCCGGGCGAAGTCATCACCGAAGGTCTCGACGGGCTGCGCGAGCGGCTCGTCGAATATCGCGGCCTCGGCGCGAAATTCGCCAAGTGGCGCGCGGTGATCGACATCGGCGAGGGCATCCCGAGCTGGAACTGCATCAAGGCGAACATGCACGCGCTCGCGCGCTACGCGGCGCTCTGCCAGGAACAAGAAATCATGCCGATCGTCGAGCCGGAAGTCCTCATGGACGGCGCGCACGATGCCGATCGTTGCTACGCCGTCACCGAACGGGTGCTCAAGACCCTCTATATCGAGCTCTTCGAGGCCAAGGTGCAGCTCGAAGGCTCGGTGCTGAAACCGAACATGGTGATTTCCGGCAAGAAATGCGCGAAGCGTGCCTCGGTCGACGAGGTCGCCGAGAAAACGGTGCGCGTGCTGAAGGCCTGCGTGCCGCCGGCGGTGCCCGGCATTGCCTTCCTCTCCGGCGGCCAATCCGATGAGGAGGCGACCGCGCATCTCGACGCCATGAACCGCATCGGCGGGCTGCCGTGGAAGCTCACCTTTTCCTATGGCCGCGCATTGCAGGCGGCGCCGCAAAAAGCGTGGTCCGGCAAGAGCGAAAACGTGCCGGCGGCGCAGCGCGCTTTCACTCACCGCGCCCAGATGAACGGGCTTGCGACCGAAGGGCGCTGGTCGGCGACCTTGGAGAAGAAAGCCGCCTGACCCTGCCCGGCTCGCGGAAAAGTACGGCTCGCTTTCGCTTGCATTCCGCGCGTACGGTCGAAAGATGAATCAGAACAAGGCCGAAGCGTTCACGCGTCTGATGCTGATCACGCCGTTGATCGGTGAACCGGCCGCCTTCGCCGATGTGCTCTCGGCCGCTTGTGCCGCGGGCGATATCGCGGCGGTGATCGTGCGCTTTGCGCCCGTAAGCGATGCCGACCTTTCCGTTCGCGCTCGTGCACTGATGCCGCTCGCGCAGGAGCGAAACATCGCCTTCCTGCTCCACGAACAGGCTAGTTCTGCGGCGAAAGTCGGCGCCGACGGGGCGCATCTTTCCGGCACGCAAATGCTGCGCGAGTCCTTGCCGATATTAAAGCCCGGGTTGATCGCCGGCGCGGGCGGCTTGGCGAGCCGGCACGACGCCATGCTCGCCGCTGAATTCGGCGCTGACTATGTGATGTTCGGGGAGCCCGACGCCGCCGGCAAATCTCCATCGTTCGCAGCGATTGTCGAACGCGTGGCGTGGTGGGCGGAAATCTTCGAAATCCCCTGCGTTGCGTTTGCCGAAACAGCCGATCAGGCTTTGGAGCTCGCCCGCGCAGGCGCCGACTTCATCGCGCTGGGCGCCGCCGTTTGGCGCGATCCGCAGCGGATTGAAACGGTGATCGCGGAAGCCGCCGCCCGCATCTCCGCGCCGGAACGGATCGCATAAATCTCCTTCGACGCCTGCACACTCGGCGCCTCGTCGCACTTGACGGCGTTGCCTTTGGGCTGGCACGACAACGCGTAATTCGCGCAGAGGATGTCCATGAAGATCAACGGCAACGAAATCCGGCCCGGCATGATGATCGAATATGACGGCTCGCTGTGGATCGCGGTGAAGAGCATGGCCGTGAAGCCGGGCAAGGGTCCTGCCTACAATCAGGTCGAGCTCAAGAACATCATCGACGGCCGCAAGCTCAACAACCGCTTCGGCTCGGACGAGCGGGTGGAGCGGGCGCGGCTCGAGCAGAAGGACTTTCAATATCTCTATCGCGAAGGCGACAATCTCGTGTTCATGGATAACGACACCTACGATCAGATCGAGCTTTCAGCCGACTTCGTCGGCGAGCGCGCCGCATTTTTGCAAGATGGAATGAAAGTGACCTTGGAATTGCACGACGACAAGCCGATCGGCATCAAGCTGCCCGATTATGTCACGCTCAAGATCGTGGAAGCCGATGCCGTGGTGAAGGGCCAGACGGCGGCCTCTTCCTACAAGCCGGCGAAACTCGAAAACGGTCTTCGCATTCTGGTGCCGCCCTTCGTCGGGGTCGGCGAAAAGGTCGTCGTCGACACCAACGAGACCACCTACGTGCGCCGTGCGGAGTGATCGAGGCGCTTCCCTGCCGAGGGCGAAGGCGAACAGCGCATCATGATCCGCTCCGCCCTTATCACCGTGATGGTGCAGGCCGCGCGCAAGGCGGGACGCACCTTGACGCGCGACTTCGGCGAAGTGGAAAATCTCCAGGTCTCGCAAAAAGGGCCGGCCAATTTCGTATCGGCCGCCGACCGCCGTTCGGAGGAGACACTCTATCGCGAGCTATCGAAAGCGCGGCCGGCGTTCGGTTTCTTGATGGAGGAGCGCGGCCGCGTCGCCGGAACCGACCCGCAGCATGTATGGGTCGTCGATCCGCTCGACGGCACCACCAATTTCCTCCACGGCATTCCGCTGTTCGCGATCTCGATCGCGCTGTTGCGGGAAGGCATGCCGGTGGCGGGCGTCGTCTACAATCCCGTCACCGACGAGACTTATGTCGGCGAGCGCGGGCAAGGCGCCTATCTCAACAATCGCCGTCTTCGCGTGTCGGCACGGCGCGAACTCGCCGATTGCGTCGTATGCTGCGGCGTCCCGCATCGCGGGCGGGGAGATTTGGAGCGCTTTCGCGCGGAGCTTGCGGCCGTGCAGGGAGCCGTCGCCGGGGTCCGCCGCACCGGCGCGGCCGCGCTCGATCTGGCTTGGGTTGCCGCCGGCCGCTTCGACGGCTTTTGGGAGCGCGGCCTGTCGGCCTGGGATCTCGCCGCCGGTCTTCTGCTCGTGCGCGAAGCGGGCGGTTTTGCCACCGATCTCGACGGTGGCGATGCCATTCTCGAAAAGGGCTCGGTGGTGGCGGGCAATGAGCCGATCCATCGCGCGCTTCTGGCGGCGTTAGAGGTGGCTTGACCCCGCCGCGATTTCGCCGCCTCCTCGCGGCAGTAAGTCCCTACTGATGATCCGGCGATAGAGCGAGCGAGGGCCATGGCGCGAGATTTCGAAACCCCGATCAAGATTTCCTCGCCGCGAATATTCCTGTTGCGGATGCTCGTGTTCCTGACCCTGTTCGCGCTGCTCGCGGTCATCCTCTATCGGCAGATTTGGGCGGCCTTTCTCGCCAATCCGGGTCTCAACGGCGTCATTCTCGGCGCGCTCTTGATCGGGGTCGCGCTCGCGATCCGGCAGGTGTTGCGGCTCTTTCCCGAGGTCCGCTGGGTGAACAGCTTCCGCGTCGCCGATCCCGGGATCGCGGTCGCACGGCCGCCCGTGCTGCTCGCGCCGATGGCCGCACTGTTGCGCGAGCGCACCGGCCGCATGGCGATCTCGCAGACCACGATGCGCGCGATCCTCGATTCGATCGCCACCCGATTGGACGAGTCGCGCGACATTGCGCGCTACCTCACCGGGCTGCTCGTCTTCCTCGGCCTGCTCGGCACATTTTGGGGGCTGCTCGAGACGGTCGGCTCGATCGGCAAGGTTATTCAGTCGCTCGAGGTCGGCGGCGACGCCGGCGCGATCTTCGAGAATCTGAAAAGCGGTCTTTCCGCGCCGCTCGGCGGCATGGGCATCGCGTTTTCCTCGTCCCTGTTCGGCCTTGCCGGCTCGCTCGTACTCGGCTTTCTCGATCTGCAGGCCGGCCAGGCGCAGAATCGTTTCTACACGGATCTGGAAGACTGGCTTTCGACCTCGGTGCGCGACCTGCATGTCGGCGACGGCGCCGGCGCCACGCCGACGTGGATGATCGATCAGTTCACCGCCGCGATCGAACGTCTCGAACAGGCCATCAAGGAATCATCCGGCTCGCAGCGGGCGGGCGAAGCGACTGTTCAGCTGGCCGACAGTCTCAAGGCGCTCGTCCAGCATATGCGCCAGGAACAGCAGATCGTCCGCGGCTGGGTCGAGGATCACGGCGAGCAGCAATCGGAAATCCGCAAGCTGCTTGAGAAGCTGTCGCGTTCGCCCGCAGCCGAACGGAGGCGCTGATGGCGCTCAGCAAACGCGGACGCGACCGCGCGATCGACTACTGGCCGGGCTTCGTCGACGCGCTGTCGACGCTCCTCCTTGTCTTCACCTTCCTGTTGTCGGTCTTCATGATCGCGCAATTCTTTCTCACCCAGGAAATCTCCGGCAAGGAAAACATCCTCAGCCGTCTGACGGTGCAGATCAAACAGCTGTCCGAGCTGTTGTCGCTCGAGCGCGCGAATTCGGGCTCGCTCGAAGACCAGATGGCGGCGTTGCGCGCGAGCCTGAAATCGGCGGAAAGCGAGCGCGACCGGTTGCGCCAGGGCGCGGAGGGCGGCGACAAGACGCTATCCACGCAGCTTGAAAACGAGCGCGATCTCAACCAGCGCGCCGCCTCGCAGGTCGAAATTCTCAACCGGCAGATCGCCGCCCTTCGCCGCCAGTTGGCCGCGATCCAGGAGGCGCTCGATGCCTCCGAGCAGCACAACAAGGAGAGCCAGGCCAAGATCGCCGATCTCGGCCAGCGGCTGAACCTCGCGCTTGCCCAGCGCGTGCAGGAACTGACGCGCTATCGCTCCGAATTCTTCGGGCGCCTGCGCGCGATTCTCGGAAACAGGCCCGACATCCGCGTCGTCGGCGACCGCTTCGTGTTTCAGTCCGAGGTTCTGTTCGACGCCGGCTCCGCCGGCTTGCGGCCGGAAGCGCTGCCCGCACTCGACAAGCTCGCCGACGCCCTGCGCGATCTCGAAAAAAACATCCCCGCGGACATCGCCTGGATCGTGCGCATCGACGGCCACACCGACGCGCGTCCGATTTCGACCCCGCAATTCCCCTCGAACTGGCAGTTGTCCTCTGCGCGCGCAACCTCGGTCGTGCAATACATGATTTCGAAGGGCATCTCGCCGCAGCATCTGGTGGCCGCGGGCTTCGGCGAATTCCAGCCGCTCGACGCCGGCACGAGCGAGGAGGCCTTTCGCCGCAACCGGCGCATCGAGCTGAAACTGACGGAACGGTGAACGAGCTGATCGTCCGCGACTACCGCGACGCGGATTGCGAGGCCGCGATCGCACTCTGGCGGCGCGCCTGGGACGCGGCGTTCCCGGAGATCGACTTTTCCGCGCGCCTCGCCTGGTGGCGCGAGCGCTGGAGGCGGGAGCTCGTTCCGAACAATACGATCCGCATCGTGGAGCGCGGCGGCGAGATGGCCGGCTTCGTCGTCATCGACCCGCGCTCCGGTTATCTCGACCAGCTCGCGGTCGCGCCGGAGCTTTGGGGCACGAGCATTGCCGATCTGCTCATCGCCGAAGCAAAACGCCTCGCCCCCGGTGGCATCGTGCTGCATGTGAATACGGAAAACGCCCGGGCGATCCGTTTCTACGAGCGCGCGGGCTTCGAGCGTGCAGGCGAAGACATCGATACCAATCCGTTCTCCGGCCTGCCGATCTGGCGCTATGCCTGGAAGCCTTGAGCCTCAGGCCGCAGCGCCGAATTGCAGTTCGGCGAGCCGCGCGTAAAGCCCGCCCGCCGCAATCAGGCTCTCATGCGTGCCTTCCTCGACCAGACGCCCGCGCTCGAGCACCACAATGCGGTCGGCGCCGAGTACGGTCGCCAGCCGATGCGCGATCACTAGCGACGTTCGCCCTTCCATCGAGCGCTTGAGCGCCTCCTGCACCAGCGTCTCGCTTTCGGCGTCGAGCGCCGACGTCGCCTCATCGAGCAGAAGCACCGGCGCATTGCGCAGGATCGCGCGCGCGATCGCCAGGCGCTGGCGCTGGCCGCCGGAGAGCGTGACGCCGCGCTCGCCGGTCTCGGTTTCGTATTGCTCCGGCAAGGCCCGCACGAATTCGTCGACCAGCGCAAGCTTGCCGGCTTTTTCGACCTCGTCGTCGCTCGCGTCCAAGCGTCCGAGGCGGATATTCTCGCGAATGCTCATGGCGAAGATCGCGACGTCCTGCGGCACCAGCGCCAATCGCCGCCGTACCTCCTTTGGGTCGGCCTTTGAAAGATCGACGCCGTCGAACAGAATTCGGCCGGCGAGCGGATCGTAAAAGCGCAACAACAAGTGAAAGAGCGTGCTCTTGCCCGCGCCCGAGGGGCCGACCACCGCGACGCGCTCGCCGGGCCGGACCGCAAACCAAATGCCGTCGAGCACGCGCGTCGTGGGCCGCGTCGGATAGGCGAATGACACGCCCTCGAAACGGATTTCGCCGCGCGCGGGCCGTGCGAGCGCCACCGGCCGCGCCGGCGCGCGGATCTCCGGCTCGACGCTCAGCAACTCCGCGATTCGCCCCGCCGCGCCGGCGGCCTGGTTGAGCTCGTTCCACACCTGCGATAGCTCGCTCAAGGCGCCCGCCGCAAATGCCGCGTAGAGCACGAACTGGCCGAGCGTTCCCGCCGTGATCGTTCCCGCCAGCACGTTCTGCGCGCCGGTCCACAGCACGGCGACGATGCTGGCGAAGACGAGGAAGATGATCGCCGCGGTGAGCCAGGCCCGCGCGCTCGTCGATTGCAGCGCGGCGAGGAAGGAGCGCTCGACCGCGGCGCCGAAGCGCTTGCGCGCCGCGTCCTCGCCGGTCAGCGCCTGCACGGTGCGCACCGAGCCGATCGCCTCCACCGCGAAGGCGGAGGCGTCGGCGAGCGTGTCCTGTGCCGCCCGCGCGCGCCGCGTCACCATTCGCCCGAAGGCGACGAGCGGCAGCACGATCAACGGGATTGCGATCAAGACGAGGGCCGAGAGGCGCGGGCTTGTCACCACCATCATCGCCGCGGCGCCGAGGAACAGCACGAAGTTGCGGAGCGCGACCGAGGCCGAGGAGCCGAAGGCGGCCTTGATCTGGGTGGTGTCGGCGGTGAGCCGCGAGACAATCTCGCCGACGCGCTCGCGGTCGAAGAAGGCGGGCGACAGCGCGATCACATGGGCGAAGAGGGCCTCGCGCAAATCCGCCACCACGCGCTCGCCGAGCGTGATCACGAGGTAGTAGCGCAGCGCGCTCCCCGTCGCGAGCAGGGCGGCGACCAGGAGCATCATGCCGAAATAGCGGTCGATGAAGCCCGCGTTCTCCGGCGCGAAGCCGAAGTCGATCATCCGGCGCACGGCGAGCGGCACCGCCAGCGTCGCCGCCGAGGCGAGCAGAAGCGCGCCGAGCGCAGCCAGGATGCGGCCGCGATAGCGCAGGCCATAGGGCACGAGCGCCAGCAGCGGCCGCAGCGCCGCCTTCGCGGCCGGGCGCGCGCTTTCGGCGCTTTCGTTCGCGGCTTGAGTCATCGTGCGCTCTCCTGTATGTAGCCGCGCAATTCAGGCGCTTGAGGTCTAGGCCCGCGCCGCTCCACGACAAAGAGGTTTGCAGCCATGAAGCCCGGCATTCACCCCGATTACCATCCCATCAAGGTGACGATGACGGACGGTAGCGAATACACGACGCGCTCCACCTGGGGCAAGGCGGGCGACAATTTACAGCTCGACATCGACCCCAAGACGCATCCGGCCTGGACCGGCGGGCAGCAGCAGCTGCTCGACCGCGGCGGCCGCCTGTCGCGCTTCCAGAAGAAGTTCGCGGGCTTCATCAAGACCGGCGACCATACCGTGAGCCAGCCGGCGAAGAAGGAAGACAAGCCCGCGCCGAAAGCCGAGAAGGCCGCGAAGAAAAAGTAAGGCGG